>Ga0209979_1000266_pt1 | contig 79603 bp, 40 predicted proteins | sample AnhtaG_FD_183114 | JGI IMG/M metagenome (GOLD analysis project Ga0209979, IMG submission 183114) | Deep subsurface microbial communities from Anholt, Denmark to uncover new lineages of life (NeLLi) - Anholt_01485 metaG (SPAdes) (version 2) | ecosystem: Environmental > Aquatic > Marine > Oceanic...
CGGACGACACGACGATAGCCGACCTGGCGGTGGCCACGGGTTGCGGCCAGATCAAGAGCGGCGCCCCTGCTCGCGGCGAGCGGACGGCCAAGTACAACCGCCTGCTGCGCATCGAGGAGGAGCTGGGACCAGGGGCGGCGTTTGCCGGACGAGAGGCGCTGAGATAGTGGCAGGAGGAAGAGGCAATGGGAAAAGGAGGCTGCTGCGTCATCAAGCTAAAGGCGTCTGCGGCCCTTCTGGCTGCTCTAGCTGCCGTCCTGATGGTCGCGTCTGCTTGCGGGGATGACGGAGAAGAGCCCAGCCCTTCGCCCACGGGGGTGACCACGCCAACACCGTCGCCCACGCCGAGCTTGCCGTTTGAATTCGAAGGGCCCATAGGTCTCGACCTGACCACCTTTGGCGCTTCCTTCGAGCAGGGTAAGCCCATTCAACTGGCCATAACCATCGCCGTGCGAGATCCGATGACGCTCTATTATCGCACTAGCCAGCGCTACGACCTGGCAGTCATCAATTCCGAAGACCAAGAGGTCTGGCGCTGGTCGCGGGAGCGCGCCTTCGCCCAGGTCACAGAGGAGGTGCCGCTGGGGGCGGGCGAGACGCTTTCGTTTCCTGAGACCTGGGAGCAGGAGGACAACGATGGCCAGCAGGTGCCGCTTGACAACTACCAGATAGTAGCCGAAAGCTCCCACTGTGACGCCAACTACGAGAACTGCGGCCAGTTGACCACCTCTGCCACCATCCAAATACGCCCGTCGCAAGGAGAGCCGTAGGTCTTGGCCACGACTGGGGCAGCTGCAGGGAGCAGGGCTGCGCCTCGACCGGTTGTACATAGCCAGCCGCTACGCCACGGCTTCGAATCGGGAGCCCCCGCCGACTACTTCGGCGAGAAGGATGCAAGGGAGGCCATTGGCGATGCCGATGTGCTGGTCATCTTGGAGGTGGACCCCAGGCCCTTTATGGAGCGGATCCCGGAGTTCCGCCGCTGGTTTCTCGATGTGCCCATCGACGTCGAGGTCTTCCCCTACACCCGCGATGAGACAGTGAAAGGCCAGGCTGACCCTGGCTCCTTCATCCACTCGGTGATGACGGGCCCGATAGAGGTTTTGGCCTGAGACCCCTGCCTGCGCTCGATGACAGCGGCCGTCAGCCAAAATTGCCCTGCCCTCCTTCCGTCGCTGGTTTTCAGGCAACGGCTCTCTCAAGGCTGACGCCCGAACAATTTCGGCGGAAATCTTGACATGAGCCCGCTCTAGGCTCCGGTGGCCGAGGGCTAACGGCCGCTACCAGCCACGCTATCTCCCGGACGGGTAGACCAGGAGCGTGCTGTCGTACTGCGGATCCGGGCCAACCTCGGCCATGGTTTGTGTTACTGCCTCTTGTATCGTGAGTCCGTCGATCAGTAGATGGCGCAGCAGGCGTTCGGTTGCTGCGTCCGTGTGGGCCGACGACACCAGTCCATCCCAGGCCACAACGGCCTTGGCGCCTTTTTCAACGAAGGTTTCGGCGATACTATCGGACCTTAGCCCATCACAACCCATGATTATGATTGTCGTGCCCTGGAACTCGCCTTTCATGCTCGACTTGATGAAGCCTGGCATTATGCCAAAGTATTTAGGGCCGTCTTTGTAGTCCGAGACCCTACTTAGACGGTGTTGCGCCTGCTCCCTCTGGTACCACGTCTTGTCATACGGGTCGGACGTGAAGAGGGTGACCCAGTCTGCTGGCCGGCCGCCGTCTCTGCCCAGCGCTGAGTGGACTCTAAGGATGATCAACTCATGGCCCTGGGTGGGAAGATGTCGATAAAACTCCACCGTCACTTGCTCACCCGGGTAGTAGTCCACGGCGTATCCGGCTTGCTCCAGCAGTTCGGTGGCTGTTTCGGCGAAGGCGCGGTTGGGCTGGGTGAGGCTCAGGTGGTCCACTATGGCTGCTCTAGGCCCAGCTGCGGAGCCAGTCATCGGTGGAGCTGCCGACTGCTGATCTGGGCGATCCGAGCGGTAGAAGTTGAGGAAGGTAAGTACGACTATGGGGATTAGAATGGCAACAGCGACGAGGACTGCGATCTTGTCCCGCAGATCGCCGCTGTCCTTCGCCCGGCCGGTAGTATCCTCCTGGGCCTCTGGGGGCGCCCGTTTCCTGAAGCGTCGCTTGGGCCCGCTCTCGCGGCTCATGTCGAAGTCCTGCCAGCTTCAGATAGCATTTAGCTGAGGCAGTGTGCCCTGGCGTACCATGCGCCCGCAGTGAGAGCGGCCAGCGCCACAGCGGCGAGCGCAGCCAGAGCGATGTAATTGGGGGCCGATGAATCAGAGACATCCGGCAGCTCCGCTATGCCCCCAACAGGCCCTAGCCTTGAGGGCCCTGTCGGAACAGGGGGTAACTCCTGCTCCTCCGGCAGCGGCACGTTGGGCAGACCGTCCGAGTAATTGCCCCTGGCCCCCCTGAAGTTAAGCTTCAGGTTGTGCCAGTCGTCCCAGCCATGCGCTTTTTGGTTGGGCACAGCGGTCAAGCACTTGTGCTTGGGGTCCATTATAGGCGTGTCTATGTTGAGGCTGGCGCCGGCACCCTCGATGCTGCCGTTGATGTTCCAGTCGATAGAGCCCATGGCAGACACCTCCCGGAAGCCACACCGGCAGTCTTCATCGTTCGTGTCAATCTTGCCATCGTGGTCTTCCTCCTTCCCGCCCGAGCAGGTGTCCCGCCCCTCGCCTAGCAGGGGCAACCCGGCAAAGCCAGCGACGCAGTCGAGATCGGCCGCCGACTACTTCGACGAGCGAGCGGAGGGGAAACCGGGCATCAACGCTCTGTCAGTCTCATGATCGGTTGGGGTTACCGCTAGCCGATCCCATGTACAGGTCGTCAAAGTAAACATCCGCTTCCGCCGGGGCGCGGCCCGCCTCCTTGTCATCGAAGCGGACCTCGAACAGAACGCGAATGTAGTCGTACCCTTCGGGGACGGCTCCCCACAGTTGGCGGAAATCCTCCTTGATATTGCGCTCGAAGTACACCCACTCGCCGCTAGGTGGTTCCTCCTTGCTAATGTAGACGAAGTGAGCGTTGCCGATGGCAAAGGGGTCCTCGCTGATGCCGGCGAGGGGGTAGCGCATCTGCTGGTTGTAGCCGTACCCGCCCGACACGTTGGGGGCGCCCTGTGTACACTTACCTTCTGGTCCGTCTCGACAAGCAATGACCACGAACTCCAGGTACTGCTTCGGCGTGCCCTTACTCCAATTCTCTACGCGGTAGTAGCCTGATACCAGCTCGGGGAATTCCTTAGGCACTACCTCCTGCACAAGGTAGCGCACCTCATGCTCGGACACGGTCTCAGCCGGAACTCGCATCGATAGCAGGGCGCTCGCCTCGCCGGAGCGGGCATAGTCCTGACTGACCTCGAACTTGGGCGGCTGAAGCACACACCAGGGGTCTGGGCCGGATTCGAGACCCGCATTGTGCAGCAGGTTGGCCTGGCCCTCCAGCGGCGCCTGCGGTACACACGAGCCTGGCATCGGCGTGGGCGACGGTGTGGCAGCAGCGGGCGTCTCCGATACCGTTGGCGGCAGGGTGCTCTGTGGCCCGGGCTCCAGCTCAACCTGGCCCGACTCGCCGCCGCCGCAAGCCGCGGCCAGCAGCAATGCCAGCACCAGGCCAGCGATGGCCAGCAACGCCAGTCGAACGGTCTTACTGCACATCGTATCTCTCAGCCGAGCAGTGCTGCACCTGCTAATCGTATGCCACCTGCCATCCTATGTAAAGCGCGGGCGCCCCTGCTTGAGGCTCGCCAAGGGCTGGGCTTATTCAGATAGCTACGGACCCCCGCTCTGGCTCTGGCCCTGAGCAGTGCCGCCCGCCCCCACCGCGTAGCCGGTGACGGCGTCCAGCGGGAATTGAACGGAGCGGATGTCCAGGGTTATCGGCGAGTCGAGAGGGACCCACCTGTTGCCCCCGTCTGTGGTCTTGAGGATGGTGCCGCTCCGCCCCACCGCGTAGCCGGTGACGGCGTCCTCGGGAAAGTCGACGGACCAGAGGTCCTGGGTCGTCCCGGAGTCCAGAGCAACCCAGCTACTACCTTCATTCGTCGTCTTGAGGATGGTGCCGCCGTCCCCGACGGCGTAGCCGGTGGCGGTGTCCAGCGGGAACCGAGCGTACCAGAGGTCCTCGGTCGTCCCTGAGGCCAGAGGAAGCCAGCTGCTACCCCCGTCGGTGGTCTTGAGGATGATGCCGCCGCGTCCCACCGCGTAGCCGGTGACGGCGTCCTCGGGAAAGTCGACGGAGAACAGGTAGTAGGCCTCCGTCCCGGGCGCCTGGGAGACCCAGGCACTCCCGCCGTCGGTGGTCTTGAGGATCCTCCCGCCTTCTCCCACCGCGTAGCCGGTGGTGGCGTCCTCGGGAAAGTCCACAGACCAGAGGTCCTGAGACGTGCCCGAGGTGAGAGCGATCCAGTTGCTGCCGCCGTCGGTCGTCTTCACGATCGAGCCGTTCAACCCCACCGCATAGCCGGTGGCGGTGTCCAGCGGGAACTGGACGGCGATGAGGGAAGGAGCGCTGCATGGCTGAGCGACCCAGCTATTGCCCCCGTCTGTGGTCTTGAAGATGGTGCCGCCCCAGCCAACGGCGTAGCCTGTGGCAGCGTCCACCGGGAAGTCGACAGAAACCAGGGACCTGGCCGAGTCGGGGGCATGGATGGTCCAGGTGCTACCACCGTCGGTGGTCTTGAGGATCTTCGCCGTCGTCAGCCAGGCCCTGGGCGTGACGGTTGCCTGAGGTGTTCCCTCCCCTTGGGGCTGCCCGCCATCCCCGCAGGCCCAGGACGAAACAAGAACCGCCGCAGCGGCCACAACCAACATCGCTAGGGCGCGCCAGTTCATCGTCGAGCACCATCCGCCGCTGGCCGGCAGTCTGTTGAATAATAGCCTTATACACATAACCTACACGCCGGCAGCGGCCGGAGGCCCGCCGGAGAAGAGGCCTGAACCGCCTGACAACGCTAGCGCCCTCCGCTGCTGCCCGCCGACCAAGCGGGCTGCGCATCCCACGCCGCGTCGCTGGTAAGGCGGACCTCGTCCGCGCCGTCGGCGCCTACCACATAGATGTCCCAGTTCTCGCCGCGGAAGGAGTCGAAGACGATATGAGAACCGTCGGGCGACCAGGCGGGTTCGGAGTCGACCGCCGGGTTATTGGTGAGGTTGGTCTGGCCGCTGCCGTCGGCCTCCATGACGTACATCTCGTCGTTGCCGTCACGCCTGGAGACGAAGACGATCTCAGAGCCGTCGGGCGACCACGTCCAGATGTATTCCGCCGCTGGGTTACTGGTGAGGTTGGTCTGGTCGGAGCCATCGGCCTCCATCACGTAGATCTCGAAGTTGCCGTCGCGCATGGACCAGAAGCCGATCCGGGAGCCATCGGGTGACCAGGCAGGAGCGCCGTCTTTGGCCGGGTCATTGGTGAGCCTGACCTGATCCGAGCCGTCGGCCTCCATTACATAGATATCGAACTCGCCGTCGCGGTCGGAGGCGAAGGCGATCCGGGAGCCATCGGGCGACCAGTGGGGCGCGATGTCGGTCGCAGGGTTATTGGTGAGGTTGGTCTGGTCGCCGCCGTCGGCCTCCATGACGTACACCTCCTGGTTGCCGTCGCGGTCGGAGGTGAAGGCGATCCGGGAGCCGTCGAACGACCAAACGGGGGCAGCGTCGGCCGCCGGGTTGCTGCTGAGGTTGGCCTGGTCGCTGCCGTCGGCCTCCATGACATACACGTCGTCGTTGCCGTCACGCATGGAGGCGAAGACGATCTTAGAGCCGTCGGGCGACCACTTGGGAGCTGTATCAACCGCGGGGTTGCTGGTGAGGCGAGTCCGAGCGGAGCCGTCGGGGTTCATGGCGTAGATCTCGGGATTGCCGTCGCGCATGGACACGAAGGCGATCTGGCCCTCCCCAGCCTCGACCCCGTCGTCCTCTTCCGCCTGTTCCGCCCCACCGCAGGCCAAACCAAGAGCGGCGAGAACGCCCACAGCCAGTACGCCCGCCAGCAAGCGAAAGACCAACCTAGCAGCTTCGTGTTGCGTCGGTTACCTCCCCAACGGCATCAGTCTCGTTCAGGCCTAGTGTGTGAATCATGATACCAGATACGTGCCTTAGCGTCAGCAGCAGCGAGCGCACTCAATCGCTCTGGTGGCAGCCATGCTCGCCCACCATGGTAGAGGGAGCCTGTTAGCTACCGGCACGGTTCGATGGTATACTGGGAATTCGAACCCGACCTCTGGTCGGGCATTCGCGACAGGCAAAGTGCGTTTAGCCTCTACGAAAGCCGCCACTGCATTTCTTGGCGAGCGTCGCGGCGGTGATGGCCAAGACTATTGATGTCGACAGTGAAGAGGTTGACGCGGGGAAGGCCTAAGATGCTGAAAAGGCTTGAGCTGGCGATAGGCGGTATGCTACTTCTGGTGGCTTCTCTCTTGCTCCTTGCTGCGGCCTGCGGCGGTGGCGGCGGCGAGGAGACGCCGTCCCCGGTGCCGCCGACAGGCTCGCCTCTGCCGCCTGAGGTGCAGGACCAATTGAAACGGATGGTGCTGCAGCCGGACGACGCGCTAATGGGCTTCAACCTGGTGGATGAGGCATTCTCCACCAACGAGGAGTCAGCGTCTTCAGCCGATGACCCCCAGGGCCGTCTGGCTGATCTTCAGCGCTGGGGGCGGATCCTGGGCTACGAGGTGTACTACGAATCCAGCGAGCCCCCGACCGTCGGCCAAACCATCTTCTTCTCGCTTCAGAGCACTGCCAGTATGTACGAGAGCAGTGAAGGTGCCAGCGCCTCCTTTGCTGACGCCGTAGAGGTGGCCAGAACCACCGACTGGCCGGTGATTTTTGTGGGGCCAGAGAATGTCGAGTGGGAGGAAGTGCCCGTGTCCGACCTGGCCGATGAGGTGATCTGGCTGCGCGTCGGCGAGAAAGGGGAGCCTGGTGAGCAGGTGTCCTCCTTCGATTTCGTCATGCTCAGGCAAGGCGCCGGCCGGGGCAGCCTCCAGATCGGTTCGTTCGGCACGGAGGAAAGCAAGGCGGTCGTGGAGCAGTTGGCCCGCGCTCAGGCGGATCGCATGAGGAGCGCACTCGAGTAGGCAGGGTCCTGTTGTCCCTCCTCTCCCCTCCAGACCATGGCCAGGGCTAGCCAGCAAGACTGCACTTGCAGGAGCAGCGGCACCATGATCCTGGATACTCCTCGGGGGGCTGTGCCCAGCCGCTGGCTGAGCTGCTGCAGTGGCCTTGAAGGAATAACAGCAAGCCTGAAATCGCTAATCGCCGGAAGAAGTCGCCCCACGGGCCCTGTGGCCGTGGTACAATCTGCGCTGCCTCCCGTATCACCTGTCGCCCACCGACGTTGTGTATGTCAACGGACATTGGCTGATTGTTCCCATGCCCGGCGTCAACGCATGCAACGTTTTGGGCACATTGAGAGTCTTAGCCTTCGGGAATTGCCGAAAGAATCGCATCGATGCAGATGAAGTTCGTTGGCTGGGTGCTGGCTGGCCTATCACTGGCTGCGGCAGTGTCGTTGGCAGCCGTCTTGGGCGACGGCGAGACCGCCGCCCAAGGACCTGTCACCATGAGCTTGGACGCTGATCCCACGGGCAACACGGCGGCCTCTCTCGGGTCTACCGAGTCCTGCGTATCGGTGAGCACGGGTGACAAGTTCGAAGTCGACCTCTTCATCACCAACGTCGCTGACTTGGTCGCCTGGGAGGCCTACTTCGAGTATGACATGACGGTCGTGAACGTCGTCGGCCGGAATGTCATGATGTTCCTAGCGGAGGAGCCAGGAAGCCGGGTGTTTGATTTGTCTGAAACCCTGCCTGACATCGATGGCCGCTACCGTATGTCGGTAGTGGACATAGCCGAATCGTCGACGCCGGAGAGCGGCTCAGGGGTACTGGGCAGACTCACCCTTGAGGCTGTGGGAGGCGGCGTCAGCCCGGCGAATATTTTCCTGTTAGACATCGACTCAGACGGCAAGATGGATTCCGGTCCCTTCCTGACCAACGCTGCAGGGGAGCCGATCGGTGATATAGACGGCAACGGCGTCTTCGACGGGCCAATCTCCCACGCTCAGATAGCCGTAGACACGGCCTGCCCCGGCACCACGGCGAGCCCCTCACCGACGACGCCTGTCGCCTCCCCTTCGCCCACCCCCTTCGCCCCAGCCACCCCCGAAGCGACGGCGATACGAACAGAGACAGCGACACCACCGCCAGCTAGCCCGACCGCGATTGCTCCGGAGGACGAAGAGTCGGCATCGGATGGCGGCCCGCCGTGGCTGGTAGTCGCCGTGGCCGGGAGCGTGGCGGCCTTGGCGCTACTAGCTGCGGGGGGTGCCGCCCTGGTTTACGTCAGAAGGGGTAGTTCCAGATAGAGAGACCAGCAGAGCGAGACCGAAGGAGTGAGTCCATGAAGACAAAGCTAGCGGCCGTGACGATAGTGGGGGCTTTCCTGGCCACGGCGGTCCTGGGGGTATGGATTGGCAGCGGCGGAGGGGAGAGCACACAAGCGAGCCCGGCCCTTAGCATGGGGGTGGACGCCGACCCCGCCGGCAACACGGCGACCTCCCTGGGCAGCATCCAGAGCTGCCACCAGGTGAACATTGGCGACACCTTTGATATCGACATATGGGTCGCCGATGTCGCCGATCTGGGCGCTTTTACCGCCTGGCTTACCTACGACTACACCATCCTGGAGACCACTGAGCAATACATCAAGGACTTCTTCCTCGGCTCATCTCCTGGCAGCGCCGTCCTTGACTTCTCCGACCTGCACACGGCTAGCCTCGCTTTCCTTGCCGCCTGGGATATGAATGAGTCGGCTGTCGAGAGCGGCTCGGGGGTACTCTCTCGTGTCACCCTGCACGCTACAGGCTCCGGCGTCAGCCCGATTACGCTTGAGAAGAGCCCCAGCAGCAAAGTTCCCAGGCTGGTCGACGCATCGGGGAATTCCATAGGGCCCACGGTGGGCGACAGGGACAAAGATGGCGATGGCCTCTACGGCGAGGACCCCGTCGACGGCACCGACAACGACGGCGACGGACGAGTGGACGAGGATTGGCCTATCGGCGCTTTCGACGGGCCCATCTTCAACGGCCGAATAGCCGTCGGGCAGCCTTGCCCGGACAGCGACGGCGACACGCTGGACGACGCCGTCGACAACTGTCCCGCTGTCCCCAACCCTGACCAGGCAGATCTGGATGGCGACGGCCGGGGCGACGCCTGCGACGACGACCGCGACGGCGACGACGTCCCCAACGCCGACGAGCTCTTCTGGGGCTCCGACCCAGACCATGCCAACAGCAGCCCAGAGGACGACGCCTACGATCCGGCCACCTGCACGGACGGCCTGGACAATGACGGCGACGGCGACATCGACGACCAGGATGAGGGTTGCGCTATGGCGGGCCCACCTACCCTCACTCCCACCCCCTCTCCCGCTCCCACTCCTGGCGTCACCCCCACACCCACTCCCCCGCCACCGCCCGGCACCGTCAACCTCGCCGGCGGCTGGAACGATTCCTGCTACGTCGGCGCAGCCCAGCCCGTGGAGGATGCCCTGGCCGAGGTGGCCGACCGCGTCCTGGCAGTCTACCGAATGACGCCCGACCAGGGGTTCGACAGGTGGTTCCCCGCCAGGCCCGATGCCAGCACCATGACAACTGTCAACCCCTATGACCCGCTCTTCATCCTGATGGCCCAGAGCGCCGTTTGGGTGCACCAACCCCTGGGCAGCCCTCCTACCTCCGTGCCCCTGGCACCTGGCTGGAACAGTGTCTGCTACATGGGAGCAAGCAAGACCAGCGAGGCGGCCACGGCAGAGATCTCCGGCCAGATTGGCGTAATGTATAGCCTGGCGCCGGATCAGACCTGGCGACGCTTCATCCCGGGCAGGCCAGAGGTGAGCACCCTCAGCCAGCTATACCCTTCCATCTCGGTGCTCGTCCTGGTCACCGACCTGGGCGGCGCCCAGTGGGTATTTGACCCCTAGAGCACCAGCCTTAGGCTTTAGGCCAGCGGAGGTCGATTCAGTGGGGGTTAGCGACGAGAGGCCCTTGTGTGCTTCGTCGGCGTCGCACTAGATCGACGCCCAAACGACTCCCTGAAGGGTGGCTCGCCCTATTCTCCCTGCTGTTCGCTGAGGAACACGTAAGCCTCGCCACCATCGAGCCGAGCGTTCTTGGGGCCATCCGCCAGGAAGGCGCCGCCAATGACGTCAGCGATGCCGTCACCATTGACATCGCCGCTGGCCAGCGAGAAGCCCAGCTCGTCCTCCGTCTCAGCCCCCAGGATGGCCACGTCATGCTTGCCCAGTGCGGCATCGACCGTGGCCGGCCACTGGTCTGAGCTGAAGAAGCCGAAGATCTCCCCCACCTTATAGCGGCCAATGGCAGCCGCACCAGCCGTCGGGGCTCCCACCAGCACGTCCGCCAGGCCGTCGCCGTTGATGTCGCCGGCGGCCAGGGAGTGTCCGAACAGATCGCCCTGGTTAGCGCCGATGAGGGTAACGTCCTGCGGTTCTTGGGCCATGTCCAGCGTGCTTGGCAGGTTGGCTGAACCGAAGATTAGGTATACCTCGCCACAGTTGTTCCTAGCGTTGTTGAGCCCATCGGCATTGCGGGCGCCGACGATGAGATCGTCCGGGCCGTCGCCGTTGACGTCAGCAGCGATGAGGTAGAAGCCCAGCCAGTCGTTGACATCAGCGCCCCAGATGGTCAGAAACCCCTTGCCGGATGCAAGGTCGAGGGTTCCCTCAAGGTCGGACGCTCCCAGGATGACGTAGGCCTCGCCGGCGTCACGGCGCTGGTTGTCCGGCCCGTCGGCCATGTGCGTACCCAGGAGGATGTCGTCTATGCCGTCGCCGTTGACATCGCCGCTGGCAGCGAAGTTAGCCAGGAAATCCTCGCCCTCGGCTCCCGCGATGGTGAAGTCCTGCTCATCGAGAGCGGTGTCCACCGTCCCGCTGAGGGTGGGCGAACCGAACACCACGTAGGCCTCGCCGCCGTTGGGGCGGCTGTCGTCTGGGCCGTCAGCACCTGGGGCGGCGGTGATGATGTCGTCGATGCCATCGCCATTGACGTCGCCGGCCGCCAGAGCACATCCCAGGTAGTCGCCCCCCTCGGCTCCCGCGATGGTGAAGTCCTGCTCATCGAGGGCGGTGTCCACCGTCCCGCCGAGGGTGGGTGAACCGAACACCACATTGACCTCACCGCCGTTGCCGCGGCTGTCATCGGGTCCGCGAGCGAAACGGGCTCCCACCAGGATATCGTCGATGCCGTCGCCGTTGACATCGCCGCTGGCCACCACGAAGCCAAGGTTATCGCTGTCGCCTGCGCCGATGACGGTGAAGTCCTGCTGGCCCTTGCCCATATCCACCTCCCCGTCAATATCAGCGGAGCCGAAGATGACGTAGGCCTCGCCGGCGTCGCGGCGAGTGTTGTCCGGCCCATCTGCCTTGGGCGCTCCCACCAGGATGTCGGCGATGCCATCGCCGTTGAAGTCGCCCTGGGCCAGAGAGAAGCGGTCGGCCAAATAGTCGTCGGCGTCGCCGCCGAATAGGGTGAGGTCAGGGTCTGTTTCCGCCAGGTCGATAGGTGGAGGACCTTGCCAGGGCACGGGCGAAGGAAGGGGGGTCGTCTCTGGCGAGGGCCCCGCCTCACCACCGCAGCGAGCCGCCGCCAGAACTAACGCCAGCAGGGCCAGGACGACCAAGCCATTCCGGCCCAGACACGACCGGGCAAGGGAAAGGGCGGCAGCCATCCAGCAGCGAAACATCGAGCATAGAATACCACACGAAGTGGTAGCATCCATGCCCCCTTCGTTCAGGATTATGGCTGCCATTGACGCCAACGCCACTGATGCCTAACTAGCGGCGCTTGATGCGATGAAGAAGGGCCGTGGCTGATAGCCACGGCCCGGACTCTAGCTGACGCATCGGCTGCCGTCTCAATCCCGGCGGCTCGACCGAGCCACCCTACTGACCTCACCCGCCACTGGAGCCGCTGGAGGGAGTCGGGGTGGGAGAGGCGGAGCCGCTGGGGGCAGCGGGGGTGGGAGAGGCGGAGCCGCTGGGGACAGCGGGGGTGGGAGAGGCGGAGCCGCTGGGGGCAGCGGGGGTGGGAGAGGCGGAGCCGCTGGGGGCAGCGGGGGTGGGGGAGGCGGAGCCGCTGGGGACAGCGGGGGTGGGAGAGGCGGAGCCGCTGGGGGCAGCGGGGGTGGGAGAGGCGGAGCCGCTGGGGGCAGCGGGGGTGGGAGAGGCGGAGCCGCTGGGGGCAGCGGGGGTGGGAGAGGCGCCCGCGCCACCCTCGGCCGCCGCCAGGGCGGCGTCGATCACAGTCTTAAAGGTTTCGAAGGGCTTGGCGCCTCTCACCAACTGGCCGTTGACGAAGAAGGAGGGAGTGGCCGTCACCCCATAGGACTCGCCGTCCTGATAGTCCTTCTCCACCTCTGACGTGTTCTTGCCACTGTCCAGGCAGTCGTTGAAGGTGGCGGTGTCCAGGCCGAGTTGGGTCGCGTAGCCTTTCAGGCTGTCCAAATCGACAGCACCGTTAGCCCATATCAGGTCATGGTACTCCCAGAACTTGCCCTGGTCGTCGGCGCATTCGGCCGCTTCAGCAGCTTTTTGCGCGCCCGTGTGGGACTTGATCGGGAAATCCCGGTACACGAACCTGAGGTCGTCGCCGTAGGTCTCCAGGAGCTTGTCGAGCGTTTCGTCACGGAAACGCTTGCAGAATCCTCATTGATAGTCGCTGAACTCTACGATCGTGACCTTGGCGTCTGCTGGCCCCAAAGCGGGGTCATCATCGGCGCTGACGTTCCCCACCACCGCCGGCGGGGTGGCCGTCGGACTTGGCGTGACCTGAGCTACGGCTGACGAGTCATCGCCATCCCCCATCAGCTCGTTGGTGAAGTAGCCACCGGCAAACAGGGCGCCACCGTATAGCACCAGCGCAACGACGGCCACCAGCGCCGAAGATGTGAAGAAGCCTTGCCCGCCTGCGGGCCGAGCCGCGAGCTTTCGTCTCTTCCTTCGTTGGGCCATGTTGACCTCCCCTCCCCTACCGCTAAACACACCACCCTTGGCTAGAGGCTGACACTTCAGCCAAGCTCTGCTACATAGGATAAACGAAAGGCGAACTCCATTTCAAGAGTGAGTCCAGCGAGGGAAGCCCTAACCCCTCTAGCCAGGTGCCCAGGGGGCGCGCTGTTCAGCGCGCCCCCTGGCAGAACAACTCAGGACAACTCTCTTCTTACGGCATCCCTACGGGGCAGGTGTCGTGGCCGCTCGCTATCCAGTACGCCTTCAGTACCACCAGGTCACCGATGTCGCACATCCCGTTGCCGTTCAGGTCGTAGCGGGCACCGTAGGGGTTGCCTATAGGAACCCAGTGGTTCTTCAACCCGACCAGGTCGCCGATGTCGGTGAAACCGTTGTCGTTGAAGTCCGGCCCCCACGGGGACACAGGCTCGCCCGCGCCCGGCCCCTCCTCGTCGAAGGGAGTGGCGGTGTCGGCACAGTCGTCCAGGGGGTCAGTACCCGTGACGGCCTCAACGGTGTTCTTTAAGAAGCCGGCATTCCCCGCCCCCGGCAGGCCCTGGGAGTCGTTGTCGGCCTCGGGGTCGCAGGCGTCGCCGCCGAAGTTGTCGGTTGGGCCGGGCGGCACGCCCGGCGGGCCGGCGAGACCGTCGCCGTCGTAGTCCGCCTGGTCGGGGTTGGAGGTGGCGGGGCAGTTGTCGCAGACGTCGCCGTAGTTGTCGAAATCAGCGTCCGACTGGTCGGCCTGCGGCGTGAACGGGCAGTTGTCGTTGATGTCCAGCCAGCCGTCGCCGTCCGAGTTCGCCATGGTGGTGTCGACCATCATCGGCTCGCACCAGTAGTTGTTGCTGTAGTTGGGGTCAGGCACGTCGACGGCCTCGATCTTGTTGCAGAACTCGAACCAGTAGATGCCGGGTTCCCAGCAGTAGACCTCGAAGAAGCGGACGATCTCCACCGTTTCGTACAGCGGCTCCTCGATGCCGTACATGGAGGTGTAGAAGTGGAGGTCGCTCTCGTAGTAGTCGGGTATGTCCATGCCCTCCACCTTGGGGTGAGGGTATTCCTCTGGGGTCCCTAGCTGCTCGGGGGAGCCGGGCGGGAGCGCATAGGGGTTACCGCCGGTGGTGGGGATGTCGCCGCCGTTCCACGCCAGGTCAATCTTCCACCGGCCCATGCAGCCGAGCGGTATGTCAGCGTAGAAGTTGACCAGGGCGTCGGCGGGCACGCTGGGCCCCGGGTTGTACTCGACCGACTTCACGCTGAACCAGAAGTTCTCATCCCACGGGAGGAAGAACACCGGCATCCCATCCAACTCGTGGAGGGCAGTGCCCTGCAGCGGGTAGTTGTCGGCCTGGTCGAAGATCAGGTCAACGACCATCTTGTCGGTGGACTCGACGGGGCCCGCCTCGCAGTTGACATCGATGGTGATCTGGTCCCAGTTGTTGCCCCAGTTGGGGTCCTGCATCGCCTCGTGGGTCGCCGGGTCGCGCAGCGCTATCGACTCGTCGTTGGTCAGGGTCACCGTGTAGGTGCCGCCGGCATTGCAGGTGATCTCCAACTCCCTCTGTACGGCCACGTCCACACTCAACGCGTCCAGCGTTACCCAGAACTCCAGGTCATTGATGGTGGGGGCCGTGGCGCAGTCCACGGGCGTTCCATCGAGGGTGCAGGTGTCGGCGGGGTCCCCTGGTAGCCAGCGCAGGTTGATGGGGCCGGCGGTGCTGGCCGTCCACCTGGCGAAGGACTCGGTGATCTGCGGGCCCCAGTTGTGCTTGAGCTCGTCGACAAGGATGACCCGGGGCTCGTCCACGGTGGCCTCGACAGGGTCGGGCGCCGTCCAGCCGACGATCTCCACGTCGGCGTTGGGCAGGGAGTTGACGACCAGGGTGGCCTTCCACCAGTTGTTGCCGGGGATGGGGTCGACCACCGGGTCCTCGGGCTCGATCTTGTTGTAGAAGGTGAAGGTCTTCTCGCCGTCCACGTAGCAGTGGAACTCGAAGAAGCGCAGGATGTCCATACAGCTGTCGGGCTCCTCCACCAGGCCGTAGTCGGCCGTGTAGAAGTGGAGGTCGCTCTCGATGGTCGCCTCGTCGGTGTCACCGTCCACCTTGCCCGAGTTGGGGTCAACGGGGTCGCCGTCGATCTGGTCCATGGGGTCGCTGAGGTTGACCCAGCCGCCGGTGGTGAGGGTGTCGTAGCTATTGACGGGGTCCTCGTCGACCCAGAAGCCGTACAGGCAGTCGGGGTCGGGGATGCTACCGGACCAACAGGCGTCGGCTGTAGTGTCGCAGACTTCAAAGTAGTCCGGGAACCCGGTGTTCTCGCCGTCGTTGTTGATGGTGTCGAAGCACTGGTCGTCGCCCGGGGCGCCCTGGCTGCCGTCCTCGTTCTGGTCGCCGTCCTCGTCCCACTCGTCGATAGTGCCGTCCTCGTCTACCAGCTGGTCGCCGTCGTCGTCGCCGGCGGGTATCCAGCGGCCCTCGCAGTCCTCGGGCACGTTGGCCAAGAAGGAGACGTAGGCGTCGGGGACGGGCTCGTCGAGGCTGCGGTTGCAGTCCTCGGAGATGACGCTCATCTTGACGTTCTGGCTCTTGAGGTAAGGCTCTGTGCCGTAGTACCACTCGGTGGTGCGCGTTCCTCCTGGGCCGAGCACGATGAGCGCAGGGCCTTCGCTGTCCGGGTAGCCGGAGCCGTCGTCCAGGCGGATGTTCTGGACCTCCTTGTCGGCCTCGGGGACCTCGGGAGCAGCGGCGTTGACCAGGAGCTGGACAGCCTTCCAGTTGTTGTCCGGGACGGGGTCAACGTAAGGCGGGCTGGGCTCGATCTTGTTGTAGAAGGTGAAGGTGAAGGCGCCGTCCTCGACGCAGTGGAGATCGAAGGTGCGGGTGAGGCTGAGCTCTGTGTCAGGGGTGCCATCATAGATGTCCTCTACCAGGCCGTAGTCGATCGTGTGGAAGTGGAGGTCGCTCTCGATGGTGGCCGAGTTGTCGTCGCCGAACACCTTGGGCGCAGGCGGATCGATGAAGGTGCCGTCGTCCTGGATCATGGGGTCGCCGAGGTCAATGAAGCCGCCGGTGGTGTGGAGGTCGAACGGGTCGGTATCGGCCCAGCGGCCCTCGCACTCGGGCGGGATGTCGGCCAGGAAGGAGACGTAGGAGTCGGGCGGCACCTGCTCGGGCCCGAGGTTGACGTCGATGGAGGTAACGTCGACCGACACGTTCTGGCTCTTGAGCACCTCGAGCTTGTACATGTCCGGCGCGTACCAGTCGGCGTCCACGTACATGTCGTCGACGGCCTTGTCGGCGTTGGGGGTGGAGTAGACCTGCATGGTGGCCCTCCACCAGTTGTCGAGCAGGTCGGGATCCTCCACCGGCGTCTTGGGCTCGATCTTGTTGTAGAAGGTGAAGGTCTTGTAGCCGTCCTCCCAGCAGTGGAACTCGAAGAAGCGCAGGAGGGGGATCTCCACGCCCACCTCCTCCGTGATGTTCCAGTCGACCGTCTGGAAGTGGAGGTCGCTCTCGATCGTGGCCGGGTCGCCGTCGCCGCCGATCTTCTGATCGTACAAGGGGTCGAGCGGGTCGATTATCGTGCCGGGGGTCTGGATCCACGGCTGAGCCAGGTCGATCTCCTCGCCGGTGGTGAGCGTGTCCGTTTGCCCACTGGAGAGGCTGGTCTCGGGGATCCAGCGGCCCTCGCAGTCCAACGGGATGTCGGCCAGGAAGGAGACGTAGGAGTCGGGCGGAATGTCACCGGACTCCAGTTCGTCCCACGAGGTGACGCTGATCAGCACGTTGTTGCTCTTGAGGTACTCGCGGTCGTACTCGTACTCGGTGGTGCGCGGAGGCGGCTCCATCGAGATATCCGGCATCAGAGGGCCCGGGTCGGGGTAGTTGTCGCCGTAGTCCAAATCAATGCCGTTCACCCGCTTGTCGGCCTGGGGCGGGCTGTCCCACCCCTCGATGGTCAGGTCGAGCGACAGCTCGTTGTTGTCCGGGTTGGGGTCCCACGTGCCCTCCTCAGGGTACTCGTAGTTCCAGAGGGTGAGGTTGTAGGTGCCGGCCACGTTGGCGTGGACTTTCAGCTCCCGGTACACCTCCACCTCGACGCTCACCGGCAGGGTGACCGGGAAGTGGAGGTCGTCGATGTCGATGTCCAAGCAGTCGGGGTCGGGCGCGCTGCCGGCCGAACAGGCATCGGCCACCATGTCGCACAGGTCCTCGCCGCCGGAGCCGGTGTCTCCGTCGTTGTTGATGCCGTCCTGGCAACTGTCGACGCCCGCCGGAGGCGGGTTAGGCAGACTGGCGGGGTCCCAGGGGACGCCGGCGACGCCGCCCTCGCCGCAGGGCACGTTGATTCCCTGGTAGGTGCAGATGTCGCCCGGCTGGGCCACCCAGCGGACGTTCAGGTCATCGTGGCTCTCAGGGCTTATGGACCAGGAGGCGGCGGCTGTCACGTCCTGGGGGCCCCAGTTGTGCTTGAACTCCCGGATCCCGATGTGCCGCCAGGTGCTGACTATGGTCTGGATGGGCTGAGCCAGATCGCTGATGAAGCTGACGATGTCCACGTCGCCGTTGGGGTAGGAGTCGACCCACAGGTTGGCCTTCCACCAGTTGTTGCCCATGTTGGTGTCCTCGGCGTCCTTGGGCTCGATCTTGTTGTAGAACTCGAACAGGAAGCCTTCCCCGTCCTCGTCGAAGCCAGGGTTCGCGGTGTTGAGGCAGTCGGGGTCGGGCTCGCTGTTGGGCGAACAGTCGTCGGGCGAAGTGTCGCACAGGTCATAGAAGTCCGGGGACCCGGTCGTGTCGCCGTCGTTGTTGATGCCGTCGGAGCACTCGTCGTCGCCGGGCGCACCCTTGGTGCCGTCCTCGTGCTGGTCGCCGTCGTCGTCGACGCCGTTCACCGGGTCCTCGTCGATGAGGGTGTCGCCGTCGTCGTCGACATCGTATACGTTGTCCATCCAGCAGTGGAACTCGAAGAAGCGCAGGAGATCCAGGTAGCCTCCGGCGGGCTCAGGGCCGGTCTGGAAGTGGAGGTCGCTCTCGATGGTGCTGTGGTCGCCATCGCCGTCGATCTTCTCATAGTAGTCGGGGTCCTCAACGTCGATGATCTGGCCCTCAAGCTGGTCCATAGGGTTGCTGGTGTTGACCCAGCCGTTCATGGTGAGGATGTCGCCGCCCTGGGGTATCCAGCGGCCCTCGCAGCCCAGCGGCACATTGGCCAGGAAGGAGACGTAGGCGTCGTTGACGAGGTCCGGGCCGTTGTTCCAGTCCTCGGAGATGACGCTGACCTTCTCGTTCTGGCTCTTCAGGTAGACCAAGGGGTACGGGCCGTACTCCCAAGTGGTCGTGCGGTCCGCCGGGACTTCGCTGAGCCAAACGAGGGGAGCGCCCTCAGTGTCGGGGTAGCCCGTGGCGTCGTCCAGGCGGACGTCGCGCACCTCCTTGTCGGCCTGCGCGCCGCCCACCAAGGGCAGGACGTAGACGTCGATACTAGTGGTGGCTATGTTGTTGCTCTTATCGGGGTCGGACATGGGGTTCTGGGTCACGGGGTCTCTGAACTCTATGGACTCGTCGTTAGTCAGCAGCACCTCGTAGGGGCCGCCTGGCACCAGGCCCTGGATGCGAAGCGGCCTCTCGACGACGATGTCGTTGCTCACCGGCAGGGGCACCCAGAACTCATCGATCATCGTACCGCTCATCAGCCAGGTGAGGGTCACGGGGTTACCAAGGGGATCGGCGATCCACGTGGCCCACGACTCGGTGTCCTGGGGGCCGTCGTTGTGCTTGCCCTCGCTGGCCCAGACGTCCACGTACTCGCCCTCCACCATGGTGACCACGAGGGGAGCGCGCCAGCTGGTGATGGCGACGTCGGCGTTGGGGAGGGAGTCGACCATCATCGTGGCCTTGTACCAATTGTTGGCGAGGTCGGGGTCAGGTGTCTCCTTGGGCTCGATCTTGTTGTAGAAGGTGAAGACGAAGCCCGGCGGGTCCTCGTCGACGAGGCCGTCGAGGGGGTCGTCGTTATCGATGCCGTCCACCGGGTCCTCGTCGATGGCGCCGTCGCCGTCGTCGTCGAAGCCGTCTATGGCGTCATAGTAGCAGTGGAACTCGAAGAAGCGCAGGAGGTCCAGCGCATCCGCGGGGGGGCTAAGGTCCTCGACAAGGTCGTAGTCGAGGGTCTGGAAGTGGAGGTCGCTCTCGATGGTGTTCGGGTCGCCGTCGCCGAGCACCTTGGCCCCAGGGGGGGTGACGGGGTCGCCGTCGATCTGGTCCATGGGGTTGTCGGGGTCGACGGTGCCCCATTCGGTCAGGATATCGTGCGGCCAGTAGACGTCGGTCACCCAGCGGCCCTCGCAGCCCCTGGGGACGTCGGCGAGGAAGGTGATGCGGGAGTCCTCGGGCACGTCGGGGCCGTCGTTGACGTCGACGGAGGTGACACTGACCTTCACGTTCTGGCTCTTCAAGTAGGGCAGGTCGTAGATCCACGCGCTGTAGTCGTCGGGGGGAGTGACCATTTCGAGCAGGGTGCCTGGGCCAGGGTAGGGGCCGTCAGCGTAGTCCAGCTCGATGCGGTCCACGTACTTGTCGGCGCCGGTGACGTGGAGGTTGGTGACGTCGATGGTGGCGCAGTTGGCGGGACAGGCACCGGGGCCAACGTCGCCCTCGATCTCGCCGTCCTCGTTGTAGAGGTAGACGGGGGTATCGGGCGGCACGTAGTCCGCTGCCGGAGGCGGTAGCTGATTGATAAGAGCGGTAGCCTCCAAGTGCATAGGCTCCTCGGTGTGCCAGGGACCGTCGCCCTCGTAGTAGAACGGGTCGAAGTACACATCGAAGAAGCTCTCGGCCGGGAAGTCATAGTTAGGGTCTATGTTCGTGTCAGTGATCATGCCGGTGGAGGTGGGCCCGCCGCCGGTGACGGTGATGGGGGCGGTGGACTTAAGGTCCAGGGAAATGATCTCGAGCGGTATCTCGTAGGTGCCGCTGTCGGGCTCCCCGTATTCCTCCCAGCCGGTGGTGAGCACGGAGACGTCACCACGGACCACGACCGTGTCGGATATACCCTCGCTGGGGATGACCACCTCGAAGTCGGCGGTGGTCTTGAGGTGAGTGAGGGTGTGGACCTCGAGGTGGTCGTCGAAGATGGGCTGGGCCTGACAACCGGGGTCGGAGCCGTCGGTGAGGCCGTCGCCGTCGTTGTCGGAGTTGTCGCTGCAGGTGCCGGCAACCATGATGTGCTCCGGCGTGCTGCTGGCGTTGTTGTCGTTGGAGCCGTACAGCCACTCCTTGCTGTTGCTGTGGCCGTCGCCGTCCTTGTCCTGGTCGCAGGCGTCGCCGCGGCCGTCACCGTCCATGTCGCCCTGGCCGGGGTTGTAGGTCTTGGGACAGTTGTCGACGTCGTCATTCTTGCCGTCCCCGTCGTCGTCAGAGTCGCAGACGTCGCCGTCGCCGTCGTCGTCGGTGTCCTGCTGGCCGGGGTTGTAGTTGCTGGGGCAGTTGTCGTCCCCGTCCTCGACGCCGTCGCCGTCGCTGTCGGCACCCAGCACGGAAGCGACGATGGTATAGTCGCTATCGCCTGGGCCCACTACTCCTGTGGAAGCTTCAGAGGTGCCTAAGGCGCTGCCCAGGAGGATGAAAACTGCTAGAAGGGCGGCTGGCACCACCAAGCTAGCAAAAAACCGCATCCGACACTTCGTAGCCATGGTCGGCTCCTTTCCGAGCCAATACCACCGCGGCAGGCCGGCAATGCGGCAGCGCAGGCCTCTTCCCTTGCAGACATTATGTTACACTATAATGGACATATGATACTCCAATGGCACAGGTTGTCAAGCTTTTTCTAGACTCCATCTCCAAGAATCTTGGGCCGTCTTTTGCTTCATCTACGGCCTGGCAGCCTGGGGCTCCTTCGGAGGGAGACTAGTCGTGCCTAGTCCGGGCCCCAGGAGGGGTTACTGTCTTTGCCGTGGGTCTTGATGAGCTGGAGCAGACCGCTGCCGTCGGCCCTCATGATGAACAGATTGAAGTCGTACGTCCGGTTGGAGGAGAAGACGATCCACTGACCGTCGGGAGACCAGGCGGGCTCGATATCCATGGCCGGGTTGGTGGTGAGGTTGGTGTCGTCCGAGCCGTCGGCGTTCACCACGTGAACCTCGTGGTTCCCCTGGCGTATCGACCTGTAGGCGATGCGCTGGTCCTCGGGCGACCAGGCGGGTTCGGTGTTGTAGGTGTCGGGGTCGCCTCTGACGACGGTTAGCTGGGAGCCGTCTACGTTGACCGTACACACCTCCGCGGTTCCCCTGCTGCCGCTGGCGACGTAGAAGGTGAGCTTGTCGCCGTCGGGCGACCAGCCGCCCAGGAAACCGCCGCCTTCGCAGGGGGGCGCAGTGGTCTCCGGCTTTGGTTGGGTGACCTGGGTCAGGCCGGAGCCATCGCTGTTCATGACCATGATCGTCCCCTGGCGGCTAAAGGCGATACGTTTGCCATCGGGAGACCAGCGGGGGCTCAGGTCAGCACCGTCGCTGGTGGTTAGCTGGGTGATTCCACCGCCGTCAGCGTCGGCCAGGTAGACGTTATAGGTCCCCTCTCGCTTGGAAGCCCAAGCGATCTTCTTGCCGTCGGGCGACCAGGCGGGGTCGACGTCCTCGTCTGGGTCGTTGGTGAAGTTGACCTCCCCGCCAACGCTGGTGGTCACATAGATCTCGGCGTTGTCATCACGCAGAGAGACGAAGGCGATCTTGCCCATGGGCATAGCCTCCACAGGCGTCGGGCTGCCTGTTGGCGTCGGCGTAGCCTCCTCGCTATCGCCTCCGCAGGCCGCCGCCAGGAACACCGCAAGTAGCACGAGCAGTGGTGCTAACCGTTTCAAAGCTGCCCCCTCTCCGACCTGGCCGCGCCAGCGGCCCGAGCACGACGCTCAGGCTGCTACAGCTCAGCGCTTCGGCCCTGAGTCGTGTAGTGCGTGATTCTACCCCACTGTTCGGTGCAGGCGCAAGAGGGCGGCAACCGGAGGGAAGGGAAAGCTCAGAGAGCGAGGCGAGGGGGCGAAGCCTAGAGGCAGGTCAGCGACCAATAGTAGCGCAAGATCACCAGCTCACCAACATCGATGCTGCCATCGGCGTTCAGGTCGTAGCGGACGCCGTAGGGGTTGCCAAAGGGCACCCAGTGGTTCTTCAACGCCACCAGGTCGCCAATATTGATGACGCCGTCGTCGTTGAAGTCCGGCGGCCAGGCGCCAGAACCGCAAGCGCCCATAGGGTCGGTGCCCACGAACAGCTCGACCTCGTCCCTGAAGAAGCCCCCCGATGGTCCATAGCCTAGCGAGTCGTCATCGCAGTCGGAGGCGTCGGGGCAGGGGTCGCAGGCGTCTCCCAGGCCATCGGTGTCGATGTCCTCCTGGCCAGGGTTGACCACAGTAACGCAGTTGTCGGCCCCGTCCAGCACGGTGTCATCGTCGGCATCAGGGTCCAGAGGGGCCGGGTCCTGGACGTCAGGCAATCCATCGTTGTCATCATCCGAGTCGCAGACGTCGCCCTGGCCATCGCCGTCGAAGTCCTCCTGGTCGGTGTTAGCTACCAGGGGGCAATTGTCCGAGACGTCGTCGATAGTGTCGTTGTCGTCATCCGAGTCACAGGCGTCGCCCTGGCCATCGCCATCGGTGTCCAGCTGGTCCGGGTTGGGCACCGTAGGGCAGTTATCGCTGGCGTCGGCAACGGTGTCATTGTCGTCGTCGGGGTCGCCGGCGTCGCAGGCTCCGTCGGCGTCGGAGTCGGTGCCGTCGTCGGCGGTGTCGGGAGGGCCGCCTGTCTGCGAGCAGTCGTCACAGGTGTCGCTGTCCAGGTCCTGGCACACGTACGGGTCTAAGGGGTCGGTATCAGCACCGTCCGGGACGGTGTCGTTGTCGTCGTCAGGGTCGCCGGCGTCGCAGGCGCCGTCGGCGTCGGTGTCGGTGCCGTCGTCGGCGGTGTCGGGAGGGCCACCTGTCTGCGAGCAGTCGTCACAGGTGTCGCTGTCCAGGTCCTGGCACACGTACGGGTCTAAGGGGTCGGTATCAGCACCGTCCGGGACGGTGTCGTTGTCGTCGTCAGGGTCGCCGGCGTCGCAGGCGCCGTCGGCGTCGGTGTCGGTGCCGTCGTCGGCGGTGTCGGGAGGGCCACCTGTCTGCGAGCAGTCGTCACAGGTGTCGCTGTCCAGGTCCTGGCACACGTATGGGTCGAAGGGGTCGGTATCAGCGCCGTCGAGGACGGTGTCGTTGTCGTCGTCGGGGTCGCCGGCGTCGCAGGTCCCGTCGGCGTCAGTATCTGTGCCGTCGTCGGCGGTGTCGGGAGGGCCACCTGTCTGCGAGCAGTCGTCACAGGTGTCGCTGTCCAGGTCCTGGCACACGTACGGGTCGAAGGGGTCGGTATCAGCGCCGTCCGGGACGGTGTCGTTGTCGTCGTCGGGGTCGCAGGCGTCGCCTAGGCCATCGCCGTCGGTGTCTTCCTGCCCCGGATTGGGGTCATCGGGACAGTTATCGCAGGCATCGCCGATGCCGTCGCCGTCGTAGTCGTCCTGGCCGGGGTTGTAGTCCGAGGGACAGTTGTCAACGCTGTCGGGGACACCGTCGCCGTCGCTGTCGCTATCGACGTCCGCATAGACAGCAATTTGCTCAATGGCGCACTCTCCATAGCCAACCTTGAAGTAGCCATCGCCGTTCCAACCTGAACCCCAGCTGTTCTTGACGATCCAGTAGCCACCAGCGTCATCATATCCAGCAACGATCACACCGTGATTCACGCCGAGATCATTTGTGCATCTGTAGATGTCTCCGTCAAAATAGCCACCATACGTTGAGCCGATACCCATGGCAACTGAAAGAGGACCCGTGTCAACAACACTTTGCTTTATTGCGCTCGGACTAGATGAGACGTCACCGGTAGCATCTATTGTTAGCAACCTGTTTTGCCAGTCGGAACACCGGTCAGAGCAGGTTGCATCGCTGCAAATACCCGAACCTATGTATGTGCAGTTCGAGTCGCAGGTACCACCACCGCACGTGCAACTGTACTGATCAACGTACGGAAGACAGGTTTCGTCTGGAACGCCATCATTCCTGATGAAGCTGAAGGCTGTCGCCATCCAACCACCACAGCAACTGTTACCCCATAGACAATCGGAGACCAGATAGTCTTCTGACAGGTCCAGGTCGAGGTCGGGGTCATTTGAAGCGATGTTGTATATCGCTTCGACTACGCCGACGGCCGAGAATGCCCAGCAAGAGCCGCAGGACCCTTGGTTCTTCACAGGAGTCATCCAGTCCTGGCCACTATAGTTCCTCCAGTCGAAGGAAGGGGGCGCGCCCACTGTTGAGACCCCTTGTTCTGGAAGACTAGGGCTTTGTGCTACGGGAAAGGTTCCTCTGGTAGCCTCTTGGCTCAAGCCCATCAACTCCGTGGCAGCGCCAATGTTTTGTTGGCCACGAACGCAAACACTGTACTCTCTTGAGAAGGGGTCCTTGCCATCGGTCTTCGTTATTGAGTCATAGCCTTGTCTTGCACAATAAGAATAGGCTTGACCGCACTTGCCCTGCAGGAATTGCCATTCATCGCATTCGCCGCCACCCGGGAAAATGCATACCCCGGACTGTCCTTCATCTGTGTCGGCTATTCTGTATTGATACCCCAGCTCGCGACAGTAGACAGCGGCAGGGTTTGCCATGCCTGGACCGTTTCCGCCACAGCTCAAAGCAATATCGTTGGAGGCAAGATCATCACTAGCGGCTCCGCTCCATGTGTTGGCCCACTTGCCTGTCTGGGCGTAGTTGTCGAGGGCTTCCTGCTGCGTTCCAGAGAAGCCCGCGCCTAGAGCCCACACCAGGGCTATTAGACCCAGGGCAAGCATACGCCGCGGAGACAAGACAGCAATCGCCAAAAGAATGATGCGCCTCACACCGCTCTCCAATCGTGAATATTAGGTGTATTTGTTATGTCCACCATAAGAGGAGACGCACAAACCGTGACGATGTTACGCCCGTGCTTGCAGTATTGCTGGCCCCAGGAGCACTCTGGTCCCGCGCTACCCACATAGCGTGCGAAGCAACTCGAATTAGGACGACCTTCACTATTGAGGGGGAACCCCCGGACGGTGCGTCGGGGGCTCCCATTTAGGCGCTTGCCATCCGCTTCGCGTAGAGCCGTTAGCCTACGGTACAGGTGTCGTGGCCGCCCCCCACCCAGTAGTATTTCAGAATCACCAGGTCACCGATGTCACACTCGCCGTTGGCGTTCAGGTCGTAGCGGACACCGTAGGGGTTGCCCAGGGGCACCCAGTGGTTCTTCAACCCCACCAGGTCGCCGATGTCGGTCTCACCGTTGTCGTTGAAGTCCGGCGGCCAGGGCGATAGGGGTTCCTGATTGCCGTAGGTGTCGCCGTCGATGTCGGGGTTGGGATTGACGTCGTCGTCGTCGCAGTCGTCACCCAGGCCATCATTGTCAGCATCGGCCTGACCGGGGTTGGAGACCTGGGGACAGTTGTCTGGCAGGTTGTCCACACCGTCACCATCCTCGTCGGTGTTGGCGATGCCATCATCGGGGTCACACGCTGCTCCCAGACCATCGCCGTCGTCATCCGCCTGGCTGGGGTTGTCATCGAAGGGGCAGTTGTCTGGGCCCCTCTCATTGTTCAGCGTGTCGGTGTCGGCGCAGTCGTCGGCGGGGTCGGTGCCTACGAAGAGTTCAACGGCGTCGCGGAAGAAGCCCGCCGGTTGAGGCCCCTGACCTAGGGAGTCGCCGTCGCTGTCGTCGCACTCATCGCCGATGCCGTCCGGCTCGAAGTCCTCCTGGCCGGGGTTGGCGACCGTCGAGCAGTTGTCGTCGGCGTCGACCACGGTGTCGGAGTCGTAGTCCTCGCAGGCGTCGCCCCCATCACCTGGGTGGACGACGTCCTCCTGGCCCGGGTTGGCCTCGTCGGGGCAGTTGTCGTCGGCGTCGACCACGGTGTCGGAGTCGTAGTCCTCACAGGCGTCGCCCCCATCACCTGGGTGCACGATGTCCTCCTGGCCGGGGTTGGCGACCGTCGGGCAGTTGTCCAGGGGATCCGGGATGCCGTCGCCGTCCGCGTCAATGGAGCCGAGAAGGAGTTCCCCTACGCCGAAGACATTGTCGGGGCCGGGCGTGCCGCGGTCGACGGTCGCGTTGCTCAGCAGGTACGTCTTGACTTCGGCCGGCGTGCTCGCGAGCCCCGCTTCGATGATCAGGGCAGCAGCACCAGCGGTTGCTGGGGTCGAGGCGCTAGTCCCGCTAAAGGTGCCATAGGTGTAGCTTGCGACGCCGGCGGCAGCGCTGATGTCCGGCTTGATCCTGTCCGTTCCACCGTACAGGCCATCATTGGTCGGGCCCTGCGAGCTATAGGAGGCAATGGCGGTTCCAAGAGGAGGATCGACAGCGCCGATGGAGAGGCCGCCAGGACTGGCCGTGTCCGAGGCGGGCCCAGAGGCGCTGTAGGGATTCTGCCAGTACTCCAGCCCGCCTCCATTGATCATGAACTCCAGCACGTCGCCGGATGTTCCGTTGCCGGCGTCCCACAGGTGGATCGCCAGGTAGTCCCACTCGGATCTGCACGGGATGTCGAGCTCAAGTGGAGGCGCACCGGCGGTCTGATCATCAAAGCTGCAGCCAATGGCACTACGATCGCCCGGATTGTCAAAGACGCAGACATCATAGTCGGTGGGGTTGGCTGCCCCGAAGTCACTCCAGCGGAGACCGTTTGTAAACGGACACCAGAAGCCCAGGAACTCATCACCAGGCGCGAAGTCAAGCCACCCGTTGAAGTTAGCGTCCACCCACTCGCCCCGCCAGTACTCGCCAAGAAATGAGCCGTCATCGGCCGCGTTTCCGGCTGAGTTGAACCATACCATGCCATCGGCCACGGCGTTGTCGATGACGGTGGCGATCGGTCCGGTGCCGTCCCCCGGGCCGTCGTACCACGCGGTGAGGGATCGCGAGATGATGTCGACGCCCTGCGTGTCAAAGTAGTCGACCGCGTCTTGCAGATCCGACGTGGTGTCAACCATCGCCAGGTACAGCTGGGCGCCGGGCGCCATCTCGTGAATGATCTCGGCGACCGCTTGGCCGTGTTGTTCCCCAGCAGCGATAGTCCAGATGTCGCAAGGGGTGCCGCCCACTTGACAGAACGTCCCTGCCGGCGCCGGCAGTTCTCCAGCCGCCTGGGCATTGCTCCAGAGCGTACCATCGAAGTAGTCGACAATCCCCACTTTGACGCCGGCGCCCGTATAGCCGACGGCATGCCAGGCGTCAGCGTTGCTCTTGGCGACCTCTTCCCCAACGATGGGACTCCCGTTCTGGGGGGTAGCCACCCCGTCCGAAGGCGGCAGGATCGGAACGTTCGCCTTCAGGGGAGGGCGGACAAACTGGACGCCGTCGTGGCTCTCCAGCGCTACGAGCCGATCGAAAGGCACCAGCGCCTGCACCAGGACGCCCTCGACCTCACCTTCGACGGTGCCGCCGAGATCGGTGATGACGGCGCGAATCTCAGACGACTCCAGGTCATGCAGTACCTCCACGCGCATCTTGCTGTCGACCACGTCGACGGCAGGGCCTAGTGTCTGCCCTCGTTGTAAGCGCTCCACCGCCGAGCGAAGGGCGCCGCTTGCCAGCGCAACCGAGCTCGTAGGTCGCGGCAGTTGGATGTGCACCGCCTGCTCGTCCCCACGGGTCAGCACCGGCGGCTGCTGTGCCTCAGCCGAGAGGCAGGAGACGAGCAGCAACACCACAAAGAGCGGGAGAAGCCTCGCCAGTCTCATAAGCGTCTCCCTTTCCGGAGATCAACTGGGCAACGATGAGGGACGCTCAGGCCGCCTCTTCCATTGTGTGCGAACCTGGAGAGGCCGTCAAGCGAGCGCGCAAAGCACCCCTGCTCCCTCTTCCAGTATGCTCGCTACGCAAGCAGAAGCCCCCGAGGCCATCTAACCCAGCGGCTCCCGGATGACGCGCCAGTTCAAGCGGGAGCAAGCCCTCTTGTTGTAGCCTGCAGGTTGCGGTAGGCTAGAGACAAGCGCTGCAAGAAGCTAGGAGCAATAGAATGACTCTCAGAGGAATCCGCCCGGGCCTTTTGGCCATCGCGACGCTGTTGCTCAGCCTTGCTCTGGCGACAGCCTGCGGCGGCCAGGAAGAGCCTCAGCCAGGGGAATCGCCCACGCCGGAGGGGACCGCCTCGCCTCCCTGCGAGGCTGTTGAGGAGCTCAAGAGCTACCGCTACACCGTCCACCTTCTGGTCGAATCGCCCGAGCCCCCGGAGAACCCCACCACACCTCTGCCCACGCCCAGCACCACTATCACCAGGACCATCGCCCACCCCGTGATATTCGATTACACGATCGATGCCTCCTACGTTGCCCCTGATCGCCTCGATGCCATGACCACTGAAAAGGTACACGCGACGGGAGAAACGCGGGAGCTACCCATAGTCATCATCGGCGATAGGCGCTGGTACAAGCTGGCCGACAGCTGGCTGGAAGACCCGCGCGTGCCTCTATCCTATCTACCAACTGACATCTGCTCGGCCATCTTCCCCGACCTGGACCTATCTCAGGCCGAGCCCGGGAGAGAGAGCGTCAACGGGGTGGAGGCCCTCCATTACAGCCTCGCCGACGTGTTCTCAGAGCAGGGAATGGCCCGGATCTTCGGTCCCGGCAGCGAGATGGACATCCTTCTGAAGAGGCTCAACGTGGAGCTCTGGCTGGCGGAAGATGGCGGCTGGCCCGCACGCATGAAGGTCCGCAGCAGCGGCTTTTTTGGCGATGGCCGCGAGTTCAGGGTGGAGCTAACCGTAGACCTTAGGGACGTCAACAGCGCGGACATCAAGGTGGAGCCGCCAATCTAAGCGGGTTCTACTCGCTGCGCCGGGCTCCCATGGCGCTGGACATCGTGGGCGGCTGAGCATGCATTTGTGTTGTGTGCGTGCGCGCGAAGAGGCAAACCGCACGGTTAAGCCCATCGGGTTGGCGAAAGCAGACGATTCGCTTACCACAAATAAGTTTCATTTTTCCTGATATTCGGTTCGGCATTGTCTTGACAAACGCGGGTGATGTCGTACAATGCAGTTAACCTATTATTAGCAGCATAGCTCTCGGCTCTAGCGGGTCCTCGGGCTCGCTGGAGTGATCTGTGGTATAGCGGAGCCGGCCACGCGTGCCAGGTCGTATTGTCGAGAGCTGAGGCTGGACGGGCGTTTCGTTCGTCCACCTGGCACGGAGGGGAAGCTCTGCTGTGATCAGCGACGAACCTTCGCGAGGCCCCGCGAATAAGCGCACCGCCAAGCGCCTTCTCCTGATCGTTATTGCTACCTTCTCGTTGCTGGCGTTCGCCTTCTTCGGGCTGGGCGGACTACGAGGAGCCCTAGTCGCCGGAGAGGGAACCGGCCCCCAGGTAACCACCGACAAACAAGACTACGAGCCCTTTGAGACCGCCATTATTACCGGCACGGGCTTCGAGGCCTACGCCCTCCTGGACATCCCGGTAATCCAGCCTGACGGCTCGATCGTTAAAGGAGATGGCACCGAGACACCAGGCTGGGATACTGTTGAAGCCGACGAGTTTGGCGATTTCACGTACTACTACACGGTTCCCGGCCAGGAGGGCACCTACACCGTCGAAGTCTATCCGTCCCCCTGGGGCGGGCCAGGCTCGGGTGAGGAGCTTCTGGCAACCACTACCTTCACCGACTCCCCTCGCTATACGTTGGCGTACCGCGGTGCCGACCCCGACTTCTACGGCACCTATTTCCCGCCAGGTCCCTCCCAGATTCCCGGCGAAGACTACTCCACAAGCGTTACCTCGCTGGCCCCTAGGGGTCTGGTGTTCGGCCAGATAGTGATTTTCCATATGAAGGTGGAGGCCAGTGACAAGGGCCCCTCCAGCCAGAGTATCAACTACAAAGTGCGCTGGTGCACTACGACCACCGGCGGAGATGACTTCGGCTACGACGAGTCGTACGGCGTGATCAACGCCTTCGTAGACACGGGCGATACCTATTACTCGGGCGACAACGAGGAGATCCTCAACTACTCCTGGTCGATAGACCCGGACGGGTGCGGCACGGGCCAGGCGGGGATCGTGGGTGACTTCACGGTCTCCGATGTCGACACATACGAAGAGATTGTCGTTGACATGTGGCTGGTGCTGGAGGATCAGATCCCGGCCGACGCCGGGGGCAATGTCCACTCGAAGCTGGTCAGCGCCAGCGAAGTAGGAACGGGCTTCAAGATAAGTACTGGCACCCAGACGGTCCCTCTGCAGACGGTCCAAGAGCTCAACAACTACGCCGACCTGGAGATTCTCAAGACCGACAATCCCGACCCAGTGCTCCAGGGCCAAACCCTCACCTACACCATCACGGTCAACAATATCGGAGTCGCTACCGCCACCAGCGTAACGGTGACGGACACGCTGGACCCGAACACCGCCTACGTCAGCGACACCGATAGTTGCGTCCAGGGTCCCGTAGGAACGCTGACGTGCAGCCTGGGTGACATTGCTGCCAGTGGGAGCGTCTCCTTCGACGTCACGGTGAGCGTTGCTCCCGACGCTCCTGCAGGTACTGACACCCTGCTCAATTCGGCCTCGGTGGAGACGACCGCGTCCGAACCAAACCTGGCCAATAACCAGGTCGAAGAGCGGACCAGCGTTCAAGCTGACACCGACGGCGACGGCATCGCCGACGACGTCGACAACTGCCCGACCGTTCCCAACCCCAGCCAGACGAACTCCGACGGCGACAGCCACGGCGATGCCTGTGACAACTGCCCCAACGACACCAACGAGAACCAGGCCGACGCTGACAGCGACGGCGCCGGTGACGTCTGCGACCCCGACGACGACAACGACACCGTCCCCGACGTCGACGACGACGACCCCTTAGACCCATACGTCTGCCAGGACCTCGACACCGACACCTGTGACGACTGCTCCCAGACCGGCGGCCCTCCCGACACCGCCAACGACGGCCCTGACTCCGACGCCGACGGCATCTGCGACGCCGGCGAAGGCGACAGCGATGGGGACACCATCCCCGACGACGTCGACAACTGCCCAGACACGCCCAACCCCAGCCAGACGAACTCCGACGGCGACAGCCACGGCGATGCCTGTGACAACTGCCCCAACGACACCAACGAGAACCAGGCCGACGCTGACAGCGACGGCGCCGGTGACGTCTGCGACCCCGACGACGACAACGATACCGTCCCCGACATCGACGACGACGACCCCTTAGACCCGTACGTCTGCCAGGACCTCGACACCGACACCTGCGACGACTGCTCCCAGACTGGCGGCCCTCCCGACACCGCCAACGACGGCACCGACACCGACGGCGACGGGATCTGCGACGCTGGCGAAGGCGACAGCGATGGGGACACCATCCCCGACGACGTCGACAACTGCCCAGACACGCCCAACCCCGGCCAGGAGAACTCCGACGGCGACAGCCACGGCGATGCCTGCGATAACTGCCCGCTCGTCTCCAACCCAGGACAAGAAGACTGTAATGGTGATGGCGTGGGAGATGCCTGCGATGCAATAAATCCAGGCGCAGACGACTCAGACTGTGATGGGATAGATGATAATTGCAATGGTGTTGCAGATGATGAATACGTATCAACACCTACTAGCTGCGGTGTAGGTGAATGTGCAGCAGCAGGAGAAATGATCTGCGTGGCCGGAGCTCTGGAGGATACCTGTGACCCCGGCCCCACAACCGGCCTGGACGATGACTGCGATGGCCTAGACGACGACTGCGATACCCTGGTCGACGAGCACTATGTGCCGACTGCCACTAGCTGCGGTGTCGGTGAATGTGCAGCAGCAGGAGAAATGATCTGCGTGGCCGGAGCTCTGGAGGATACCTGTGACCCCGGCCCCACAACCGGCCTGGACGATGACTGCGATGGCCTAGACGACGACTGCGATACCCTGGTCGACGAGCACTATGTGCCGACTGCCACTAGCTGCGGTGTCGGTGAATGTGCAGCAGCAGGAGAAATGATCTGCGTGGCCGGAGCTCTGCAGGACACCTGTGACCCCGGCCCCACAACCGGCCTGGACGATGACTGCGATGGCCTAGACGACGACTGCGATACCCTGGTCGATGAGCACTATGTGCCGACTGCCACTAGCTGCGGCATCGGTGAATGTGCAGCAGCAGGAGAGCTGATCTGCACTGACGGACAGCCCGAGGACACCTGTGCCCCCGGCCCCACAACCGGCCTGGACGATGACTGCGACGGCCTGGACGATGACTGCGATACCCTGGTCGACGAGCACTATGCCTCCACTCCTACCAGCTGCGGTGTCGGTGAATGTGCAGCAGAAGGAGAGCTGATCTGCACTGACGGACAGCCCGAGGACACCTGTGCCCCCGGCCCCACAACCGGCCTGGACGATGACTGCGACGGCCTGGACGATGACTGCGATACCCTGGTCGACGAGCACTATGCCTCCACTCCTACCAGCTGCGGTGTCGGTGAATGTGCAGCAGAAGGAGAGCTGATCTGCACTGACGGACAGCCCGAGGACACCTGTGCCCCCGGCCCCACAACCGGCCTGGACGATGACTGCGACGGCCTGGACGATGACTGCGATACCCTGGTCGACGAGCACTATGCCTCCACTCCTACCAGCTGCGGTGTCGGTGAGTGTGCAGCAGAAGGAGAGCTGATCTGCACTGACGGACAGCCCGAGGACACCTGTGCCCCCGGCCCCACAACCGGCCTGGACGATGACTGCGACGGCCTGGACGACGACTGCGATACCCTGGTCGACGAGCACTATGCCTCCACTCCTACCAGCTGCGGTGTGGGTGAATGCGAAGCAGCAGGTGAACTCATCTGCGTAGCCGGAGAGGAGCAGGACAACTGTACTCCCGGTGAGCCAGGCGTAGACGATGACTGCGATGGCCTAGACGACGACTGCGACGGCACTGCCGATGAGCACTATGTGACCACTCCCACCATCTGCGGTGTGGGTGAATGCGAAGCAGCAGGTGAACTCATCTGCGTAGCCGGAGAGGAGCAGGACAACTGTACTCCCGGTGAGCCAGGCGTGGACGATGACTGCGATGGCCTAGACGACGACTGCGACGGCACTGCCGATGAGCACTATGTGACCACTCCCACCATCTGCGGTGTGGGTGAATGCGAAGCAGCAGGTGAACTCATCTGCGTAGCCGGAGCTCTGGAGGACACCTGTGACCCCGGCCCCCCAAGCGCTGAACTCTGCGACGGCCTCGACAACAACTGCGACGGCCAGGTGGACGAGGGCTTCCCCGACACCGACGGCGATGGCATCGCTGACTGCATTGACAACTGCCCCAACGACCCCAACCCCGGCCAGGAGGACGGCGACCAGGACAACGTCGGCGACGCCTGCGACAACTGCCCTACTGTCCCGAACCCAGGCCAGGAGGACTCCGATGGCGATGGCCATGGCGATGCCTGCGAGGGGGAGCAGAGCGATGTCCAGGTCACGAATTTGGTGAAGGATGAGACGCCGCAGGTGCTGCAGAACGTGAGCACGTCGTTCGTTGTGCAGTTCGATGTGCGCAATGGCGGCGTCGCGGGCGACGTCAGGATCCAACTCCAGCAATACTCCGGGCCGGAGTGCGCTGGGCATTGGCTGGGGGAGACGTCAGGCACCACGCTACCGGACGGCACGGTCATAAGCACTAAGGAGTGGACCGAGAGTGGCATGGCCCCGAACGAAACGCGAGCGCAGACGGCGACGTATGAGCTGTTGTGCTCGGTGTCTGGTGACTACGCCATCACCATTACCGTAACCGCCAGTCCACTGCCGCCGCTGGTGGACCCGGACATATCCAACAACATGCCCGCAAACAGCCCCCTAGTTACATCCATCGCCAATTGCGACGACGACCTGCTGCCCGACGATGAGGACGACTGCCCGTGCGAGGCCGAGGACTACGACGGCTGCGCCGACGACGACGGCTGTCCGGAGACCGACGCGGACGGCGACGGGATCCCCGATGACGGGAACGGCGACGGCGACAACGATCCCGCTGACTACTGCGACTTCAGCTACGATTCCTGCTCGGACGGCACCGGCTGTGACGACCCCTACTGCGAGATCCCCGACAGCGACCACGATGGGGTCAACGACTCGGGCGATCTCTGCCCGGACACCCCCGAGGACTGCGACGGCACGGATGACGATGACGGCTGCCCGGAGACGGCGGACCCTTGGGTGGTCGACTTGCCGCACACCCACTTCGACCTGGTGATCGGCGTGCCCTGGAGCCAAGAGGTCACGGGGGTCTACCAGAACGGCGATCTGACCGCCGACCTCACGGTCACGCTGCTCGACTACATTCAGTGGCCTGAGTGCACCGGTGACTGGACGCCCCAGGATGGGGACGCCTTCATATCGGACGAGGTGGACACAGACGGCGACACCGTCAACGATAGGCACCTGAGCATCATCTCACGGACCTACACGAATGTGGCTCCGTTTGAGATAATCGAGCTCACCCGCACGCGGACGGTGGTCTGCTCGGCGTACACTTACCCGCCACCGTGCGCCGACGATGACGTGGTTGGCACCATCGAGGTGCTGTACCCCGTGGTCGACCCCTACCTCAGCAACAACGTGCTGCAGGTCGATCACGATCTCTGTGCCGCTCCCGACAGCGACGGCGACGGAGTCAACGACGAGATGGACAACTGCGTGTCGGTGCCGAACCCCGGCCAGGAGGACGGCGACGGCGACGATGTGGGCGACGCCTGCGATAACTGCCCCAACGACGCCAACCCCGGCCAGGAGGACAACGACGGCGACGACGTGGGTAACGTCTGCGACAACTGCCCCGACGACGCCAACCCCGGCCAGGAGGACGCTGACGGCGACGGCCTCGGCGACGCCTGCGACGTCTGCCCCAACGACCCCGACGACGACGGCGACGACGATGGCATCTGCGGCGACGTCGACAACTGCCCCGATGACGCCAACCCCGGCCAGGAGAACTCCGACGGCGACAGCCACGGCGATGCCTGTGACAACTGCCTCTACGACGCCAACGAGAACCAGGCGGACGCTGACGAGGACGGCATCGGCGACGCCTGTGACAACTGCCCCGACGACGCTAACCCCGCCCAGGCTGACGCTGACGAGGACGACATCGGTGACGTCTGCGACGTCTGCCCCAACGACTCGGACAACGACGCCGACGGCGACGGCATCTGCGGCGACGTCGACAACTGCCCCGACGTCAGCAACCTCGGCCAAGAGGACGGCGACGGCGACGATGTGGGCGACGCCTGCGACAACTGCGTTGACATCTACAACCCGACCCAGGACGACGCTGACGGCGACGACATCGGTGACGTCTGCGACAACTGCCCCAACGACCCGGAGAACGACGCTGACGGCGACGGCATGTGCGTGCCCGAGGACCTCTGCCCGTACGACCCCGAGGACTTCGACGGGTTCGAGGACGGGAACGGCTGTCCCGAGGCCGACACCCACGACGACTCGGTTGACCCGGCCGACACCGGCCACACCGTGACAGTCTTCGGCCCCGCCCCAGTGGAGATCGGCGATGACCTGGGGCGGTACATGTACGTGACAGGCTACGTCACGAACCTCAGCCTCCACGAAGACGAGGTTCAGGTGGACCTGACTGTAGATGGGGTGCCTGCCCACTGCCTGGCCGACGAGTACGACAACCCGATGATGCCGCCCATCGGCCACTTCGTTCTGTACGCCAGCGAGGCGAAGCCGGTGATCTACCGGGTGCGCTTCGAGTGCGACGCGCTGGCGGCGCAGGGCGAGTACAACCTGACGGTCACCTTCTCGGTCGACCACCTGCCGATCCCGTCACCGCCGGGCAACGAGGTTGGTGCCGCCCTGCTCAACAACGAGGTGAGCATCCCGGTCACGCTCACCGTCTCGACGGGAGAGCCGTAGGGGAATGATAAGCGAGGAGGGTTTCGGCGGCTTGATCAGGCCAAAAGGGGAAATATCATTCATGAACCAGGAGTTTTGTAATATTCTTTCGTTTTTGACGGGTTTTCGGGCCCCAGGGTCTTGACAAAATCCTGGGGTAGATGTACATAATAGTCAGTCTCGATCTACAACTGCATACAGGCGTATTGGCTCCTTGCCGGCCAGGGACTGGTACGACTGAGAGAGGGAAGTAGGCGGCATTTAGCCCTTTCTTGGGAGGAGTTCCAATGGCCGGCAAACGGTATCTAGTACCTCTTGTTCTTCTGCTCGTAGCCCTCTTCGTGGGCTTACTCCAGCATCAGCAAACGGCCCGTGCTGACGAGTTTCAACCCTTTAGCACCGCGGCCCTGGAGAGCTCGACTGGCGGTGCCAGCGTAGAGACGTGGCTCTCCTATAGCCTTGCTGGGACGGACCTGCAGTACAACCTGGTGTTCCCCAGCTTCCTGTCACCGGACTTCAACATTGAGCCCGGCCGCAGCATGCCGGTGGGCGCTCACATCGGCGCACTGACTTCCACGGCCACGATCGCGTTCGCCGGTGCCCCGTGCAACACTGTCCTGCCGGTTGCCATCTACTTGTTCAACGCCGAGACCAACATCTGGGACACCTTTGATCTCTCTGCTGACCGGACAAACGGCATCCTTGACGACGAGTGCGAAACCAACAACGGCATTCCCAACCACATAGACTGTTACCCCTCCTACCTGAACAAGATGTTCGACCCCGACGACACGTTCTACACCACGGGCGATTCGTACGACGGGATTCCGCCCCTGGTGCCCCGCGCCCGCTATTCGGGCATGACAAACGTGGTCGGCACGGAGGTCATCCTGGTGTTTATGCAGTTCGACCCCGGCCAGCTACTGCAGATGGGCCCGCCAACGGCATGGGATAACCCCCTGAGCCAGTACGGGCCGGAGTGGGGCTACCCCTCCGAGATCATCCTGGAGGACCCCACCTTCGCTGAGGCACCGCAGACCATCACCGACTTCTGCACCCCCCTGGGCTCCACCACCCACCAGCTACCTGTAAGCGAGGACAACCCCTGCACGACCGGTAGCGATGACCGTCCCGTACCCTGCCCCGCGAACCCGCCAGTTCCGTTCGGCGAGGAGACGGGGATCTACGGCGCTTGCCTCCCCGGCGACGACGTCGATAACGACTTCGACGGCACGGTGAACGACGGCTGCGCCGCAGTGGGCGACTTCGACGACTGCGACGCGAACTGCAACGGGGACTGCCTGGACGACGGCGAGGACGTCCTCTGCGCCAACACCGCCGACGACGACACCTGCGACACGGCCGAGACCGACCCCCCCGGGCCCGGGCGGCTTATTAACGACGGCTGCCCCATTGTGGAGACCACGCCCAACGAGGGCGGCTACCCGCGCTTCAGCAGCGCGCCAGGGCCGCCCGCGGGGCTGCTGGGCAGCGGCACTCAGTTCTACGCCACCAACTCGGGCAGCTACCGCGACCTCGATGGCGACAAGATCGAGACGCAGTTCGACAGCTGTCCGCTGGTTCCCAACGTCGACGGCAACCCCAGGCTGGTCGCCGGCCCTCCCAACGAGCCGACGCCAGACATGATAGACAGCGCCTGCGACCCCAGCGCCTACGCGGACATAGACTGCCCGAACGTGGCCGCCGGCAACCATGACGACGACGAGGACAACGACACGGTCCTCGACATCAATGACAACTGCACCTGCGTATCCAACGTGGGTCAGACGGACACCGACGGCGACCATACCGGCGACCTCTGTGACCCGGATCCCGCCGCCGGCAGTCCCATTGACGTTGAGGATGACGGCTACAAGAACCCCCAGGACAACTGTCCCCTGGTCAAGTGGGCCAGCATCGACGAGATTGAGCGGTACTTGCCCTTCCCGTCCGACGGCGGCCCCCGCACGGACAGCATCGGCGCCGCCTGCGACCCCAACTGGGATAACGACGACGAGCTGAATTACTACGAGTGCACCCCGGCCTGGGCCAGGGAGGGGGCAGCGGGAGCCAGCACTTGGGGCACCGCCTGCGGTACGTGCGTCGTGGCCGCGTACCCCAGCTTCCCAGAATCGCTCGCCAACGGATTCAAGCAGGACTGCACCGTCGCGAACGGGGCCGACGCGGACCTCCACTGGATGCTCCACGCGGACGAGGCAGACGGTTCCTACTGGGCCGGTAGCACCCTGAACGCGCTGTGCGTCGGCGGCGTGGATGTGGACGGCGACGGCCTGTGCGCCGGCATCGACCCGGACGACACCTGGAAGCGGGACAACTGCCCGCAGGTCGCCAACCCGCCGGTTGGAGTGCCGCTCGAGCAGCCCGACACCGACGGCGACGGCATCGGCGACGCCTGCGACGGGGTGGTCTACGACCCGACCAACGACGAGGACACCGCGGGCGCAGACACCTGCAGTGACGGCATCGACAACGACAGCGACGGACCGGACATGTGGGACAGCGACTGCTACGATGTCCTCGTCGAGGCCGGTGGCGACGCCGACGGCGACACGGTGCTCAACCAGTACCAGGCGGACAACTGCCCGCTGGTGGCCAACGCCGGCCAGGCGGACTCCGACCACGACGGCATCGGCGACGCCTGTGACCCCAGCATCTACGTCACCGCCACCGCGGGCTTCACCATCGACAGCGACGGCGACGGCGTCTATGACCTCCTCGACAACTGCACCATCGTCTCCAACGCCAACCAGGCGGACGTCGACGGCGACAACACCGGCACCGCCTGCGACCCCGTCGACACGGGCACCAGCAACGTCTATGACATGGACAACGACACCATCCAGAACAGCGACCCGCCGTCCATCGAGGTCTACTGGCTGCACCTGAGAGCCGGCCTGTACGAGGCCCAGGCTGCGGGCGGCATCTACTCCGTCTGCGACGACGTCGTCGACAACGACGCCGACACCCTGGTGGACGGCGCCGACCCCGGCTGCGTCTGCCCGGTCGCCGACAGCGACTGCGACGGCATCTGCGACCCCGGGCTGACCGACCCGCTGTGCGCCCGCAAGAACCTAGACGCGGGCGTGGTGATGACGGTGACAGCCCCGCCACCCAGCCCACCGGACCCGATATCCGGCTGGTGGCACGAGGAGTACCCCATCGTCAGCCGGTCGTGGCACCTCACCAGCTGGGAGGACACCGATTTTGGTGGTACCCTCACCCCGAGCGACCAGATCGACATGACCAACGAGGCGCCCCCATACGAGGTTGTCTGGTTCCACGTCGATGTCGTTGATAATCCCGCCGACCCCACCTACATAGAGCTCACCCGCAAGCCGGGCGTGCCACCACACGAGACCCCGATATCCGGCTGGTGGCACGAGATCTGGCCCACCGAGAGCCAGATGTGGCACCTCACCAGCTGGGAGGACACTGAGGTGATGGGTATCCTCGACCCGAGCGACCAGATCGACATGACCGCCGAGGCCGGCAACATCCAGTGGTTCCACGTCGATTATGTCGATTATGTTGGAGCCCTTCCTTATCCCAGCTACATGGAGGTTACCCTAAAGGACAACTGCCCCGACGTCGCGAACCAGACGCAGGTCGACCGGGACAACGACGGCCAGGGCGACGCCTGCGACACGGACGACGACGGCGACACGATCTCCGACCTGCACGAGATGGACAACCCCGTCGGCACCTACAACACCGACTGGTGCGACACCATGAAGGCCGGCCGGCCGGCGACCACTAACTCCGACAACGACGACGATGACGATACACCCGACGGCATGGTCAACGACGGCTGCCCGCAGGTCGGCGTCACTGGCGAAAGCGACGCGCAGTGCGACAACGCCCTCGACGACGACCCCACCGGCGACATAGTGAACGACGGCTGTCCGAAGGTCGGCGACAAGTCCGAGGCTGATCTTGCTCCGGGCACCTACTGCCCGGGCGACACCAACTGCTGCGCCAATGACACCGACGACGACTGGGACGACACCCTCGAGGACGGCGACCGGAAGATCAACGACGGCTGCCCGGAGGTCCCGGCGGACCCCGGCTCTGTCCTTAACTCCGAGGCTGACATTGGCGGCGCCTGCGACGATGCCGTCGACGACGCTGGGGAGGCCGACTTGGCCAACGACGGCTGCCCGAAGGTGGGCCTGGCTAGCGAGGGTACGAACTTCGCGGGTGGCGCCATGTGTGCCAACTACTTGGACTACGACAACGAGCCGGCCAACAACACCAACCCCTGCAACCCGGACACGGACGGCGACGGTAAGGGCCTGCGGGAGGGGTTCCCGTGGTATTTCGACGACTGGAAAGAGGACTTCATAGGGACGGACCCGACGGACAACTGCGCCGACACCGCCACTCCCATGGACGAGAGGGGCCCGGACTACGGCGAGCCCCTGTCCCCGTGGCCGCCGGACTTCAACGACAACGGTTTCACCGACATCGGCGACCTGGTCGGCTTGAAGAACCATTGGGTTCCCATTGGCAATCCCTACCACCACCGCTACGACCTGAACGCCAACGGCATGTGCGACATCGGCGACCTGGTGCTTCTGAAGACCTACTGGATAGGAACCGGCAAGGACAAGTGCATCGTAGGATAGCCATGGAGTTACGTCTCAGTTCTAGATAGTGAAAAGGAGGGGTGCGGTATTGGGAGAGTCGTTCAAAGAGCGATACGGCAAGTATAGTTCAAGGGGGGTATATAGCTTATGAGAAAATTTATACTAGCGCCTTTGGTAGGTGCGCTGGTAGTGGCCGTGGCGGTACTGGGCGCTAATCTGATGGACCGCGCGCTCGACGGCGCTGAAGCGGCATCTCCCTACGGGGACCTGATGATCGACCCGGTGCCGGACGCCAGTAACACCACCAGCGCCTACGGAACCATTGACCTATGCCGAGACGACAACGATGACACTCCGGACCCTAACCCTCACGACCTGGTGGTCGGTGACACCTTCTTCGTTGACGTCGTCATCGACACTGCTCCGAACATCACGGGTGCAGCGTGGGCGTTCACGTACGACAGCTCCGTCCTCTGGGTGAACGTCTCCGACTGGGCTGGCTGGAAGTTGCTCGCTGGCGGCATACCGATCGAGGACTCTCCCATGCCAGACAAAGACGGGACCTTCAACACCGCCTACGCCGGTTCCACCGTTAGCGGCTCTGGCGTGCTGCAGCGTCTGACCCTGGAGTGCATTGCCGAAGGCAGCAGCGACCTGACGCTCTTCGGCTGGTCGGTGTCCGACACGTTCGCGATTCCTCACTTCTACCCAGACATCGACTACCTCGACCCCCTCGGCACCATCCGAGTGGTGTGTGACGACGACGACGGGTCGGATGACGTCGAGTGCCCGGATGACACCGACGGCGACACCGTGTTCGACAGCATCGACAACTGCCCGGCCTACGCCAACACCGACCAGGCCAACTCCGACCCCACACCGGACGAGCACGGCGACGTCTGCGACAACTGCTGGCTGGTCGACAACGACGACCAGCTGGACAACATCAACACCGACTGCGGAGCCATGCCCTACGGCGCTGACCCGGTATGCGGCGACGCCTGTCAGGACTCCGATACCGACACCGTAGTCGACAACATGGACAACTGCCCCTTCGACATCAACGCCAGTCAGGACGACATGGACCTCGACTGCGGGCCCACGCCCTACACCAGCGACCCGGACTGCGGCGACGTCTGCGACGACGACATCGACGGCGACGGCGTCCTGAACGGCGATGAGGCGGCACCGGCCTGCGAGACCGACGTCGACTGCGACGACGACACGATCTGCGACGGCAGCAGTGCTCACCCGTTCGGCGACCCTGGTGCCCCGTCCCCCGACGGGTGCACCGCTGGCCCCGACGCCTGCCCGGAGAACCCCGAGGACTTCGACGGCTACCAGGACACCGACGGCTGCCCCGACGGGCAGGACGTGTGGGTGGATGACTGCGCGGTCGATGACATCGACGTCAAGAAAACCGATGGCCCGGTGGTTCCCGCCATCACGGAGGGCGTCGGTGCGCAGTACACCATCAACGGCACGCCGGTGGGTCCGCCACCGCCGGAGCTTGTCCTGACGCACATCGAGATGCTCCAGACCGTGGACGTGGGCGTGGAGAAGTGGCACTGCCGCACGGAGGCCACTGCCGACCCGGACGACTTCTGCACCATCAGCGTGCTCCTCAACCCCACCATCGTCGACTACTTCGAGAAGGAGCAGCTGTATGTGGTGCCCGACTCCACCCTGGTGGACATCGTCCCGGCAATTGGGGGCACATACAACCAGTGTAAGGTCTACGTAGGTGTCCCACAGACCGACCCGCCCACCTACACGATCGACGACTGCCTGCTCGACTGGGAGACCCCGAACAACCCGCTGGGGAGCATCTTCCCGGACTTCGGTTGGGAGCTGTATCCCGCCGAGACGGACCCCGGCAGCTACGGTCTGCTGTTTGAGCTGGGCGCCTGGCCGAACGAGGACGAGGGCGGCGCCGATGCTGATGACAACCCTGCCAACAACCGGATGCTGTGTGCTGCCAGCGTGGGTGTAGAGGAGTGCGACGGCATCGACAACGACGCCGACACGCTGATCGACGAGGACTACACCGACACCGACGGCGACAGCGCGGGCTGGACCGTCGGGGCGCCAGCACCTGCAGACGCGGGCGCCGACTGCGTCGACAAGGACGACGACAACGACGACGTCCTGGACGGCGATGAGGCACCCGGCTGCACCCTCGACGTCGACTGCGATGACGACGGCACGTGCGACGGCCCCAGTGCTCAGCCCCCGGGATCCCCTGGCTCCGTTGCCGGCTGCGTTGCCGGCCCTGACGCCTGCCCCGCGGACGCCGAGGACCTGGACGGCCAGCTGGACTTCGACGGCTGCCCCGACAGCGACCCGCAGATGGCGGGGATCGCGAAGTATGACGTGTTCGGGGCCCCGCTAGCCCAGCCGGTCAACACGGCCCAGAGCGCTCCTAACTTCGTGGTGCTGATGGGCGCTGTCTACAACGGCAACCCGGGGACCGCCTACAACCCGACCGACGTCGCCGTGCGCATGATGCTGGAGGCGACGAGCTTCACCATCGCGGAGCTAGAGGCGATGTACGGGGTCACGTGCCCCGCGCCGGGGACCTACGACTGCAGCAAGACCGATACGGGCCAGATAAACGAAGCCTACTTCTTCTGCGACATGGACTCCGACGGCTGGGGCGACCTGCGCGAGACCAAGCTGCTCGCCAACTGCGGCGACCCGGCCTCCACGCCTGAGGCCTTAGTGGTCCCGGGCACCTGCTACGACGGCATCGACAACGACCGCGGCCTCTTCTACGGCTATCCCACGGGTGGTGCGGACGCTGTTCCGGGAATCCCGTTCATGAACCCTGACGTCAAGTGCGTGGACATGGACGGTGACGGCATTCCCGCCATCTTCGAGGCCCTCTACGGTGGCAACGACTACGACTTCCAGGTCACGCTTGAGGACGCCCTGTTCGGCTTCAGCTGCTTCAACGGCCAGGACGACGACGGCGACACCCTGATCGACAGCGAGCTGATCCCCGGCAACCCCATCCCCGACGACGGCTGCTCCGCTGCGAAGTTGGCGGCTGAGTTTGGGAAGCCCACAATGGGCTGCGGCGGCGGCCTCCAGCGCGGTTACATCGATGACTCGCCCGCGAACGGCAAGTGGGACTTCGGCGAGCTCTTCACCGACAAGATCATCGCGGAATACGAGCCCTACGACGTTGGGACCGGCCGAGCCGGCCTCAACGTGGGCATGGAGTTCGCGGTGGACGGCCTGACCGAGAACGAGGCCAGGTACCTGACCCGTGTCGAGATCGTCATCTGCAGCGTAATCGGCCTGTGGGACCTGGATAACTGCGTCGAGATCGCCCCCGTATACGACCCGACGAACGATGAGGACGGCGCGGGTCCCGGCTCGTGCGGTGACATGACGGACAACGCGGCCGACGGCTGGGATCAGGGCGACTCCGACTGCTACGATCCGATCCCGGACCCGGTAGTCGATGAGAACCCCGCCAACAACGGCCCCCTGTGCACCGTCCTGCAGATGAACGTCACCGCCGACCAAGACGACGACGGCATCTCCGACGACGCCGACGACTGCGTCCTCGACCCCGAGGACTTCGACGAAATCGAGGACGAGGACGGTTGCCCCGAGGTCGAGATCGAGGTGACCTTGCAGCAGCTCTCCGGCCCGGAGTGCATGAGTCGCTGGGACGGCGAGACCAGCTTCCAGACCTTCCAGAACGAGGGCACGAAGTACCTCAGCGAGTTGAAGTACGTCCTCGACCCCATCAAGGTCACCGACCTTGAGCCGGGGCCAATCGACATGCCCATCGGCGGCATTAACTACAACCTCCACTGCACAGACGCGCCGGGGCCCTTCGAGGACAACTTCGTGGTGTACGTGCAGCAGGATCCGGCTGGGACGCCGCTGGACGGCGTGGACGTCGACGTGTCCAACTTGCACCTGAGCACGCCCAACCCGACCATCCTGGAGAACGTCACCGTGCCCGGCTGGAACGCCTACTTCAACGTCAGCTACTCGCGTCCTGACGATGAGGACCCCTCCAACAACGTTGACAACCTCCTGTCGCTGGTGACGGTCATCCCCAACGCCGACGGCGACGCTTACCCCGACAGCACGGACAACTGTCCCGACGTCTACCAGACGGACCAGGCGAACATCGTGCACCCGGGTACGTTTGCCGGCGACGCCTGTGAGGACCCCGAACCGGACGGCGTCATGGACGCCGACGACAACTGCCCGGACGACGCCAACCCCGAGCAGGAGGACTTCGACGAGGACGGCCTGGGCGACGCCTGCGACGACGACGACGACGAAGACGGCGTGCTCGACGTCAATGAGGCAGCGCCGGAGTGCGTGCTCGACACCGACTGCGACGACGACACCGTCGGCGACGCCGCCGACGACTGCCCGCTCATCTTCGGGGATCCCGCAACCGACGGCTGCCCGTCCAGCGACGCTCTCGTGGTCTCCGTGGTGCCGGGTAGCCAGATCGACCTGGTCACCGGTGTGCCCTTCAGCCAGGTGGTGACAGCGACCTTCCAGAACGGCGACGAGATCGCCGATCTCAAGCTGACGCTGCTCGACTACATCGCGTGGCCTGCTTGCGACGGCGACTGGACGCCGCTGCCTGGCGACCTGTTCGTGTCGGACGAGGTGGACACCGACGGCATCGACGGCCCCGACAGGCACCTGAGCATCATCGAGGTCACCGTTAACGACGTTGCTGCGGATGCCACAATCGTGCTCGCCCGCACGAGGACGCTGACCTGCTCGGTGAACACGTTGCCGCCGCCTTGCGCCGACGACGACGTGGTTGCCACTGTCGCGGTTCTGCCGCCCGTGGTCGACCCCGACCTGTCCGACAACGTGAAGCAGATCGACCACGACCTCTGCGCCGGCCCGGACGGCGACGACGACGGGGTGCCTGACCACGCCGACAACTGTCCCGAGGACGCCAACCCCAACCAGGAGGACGGCGACCTGGACGGCGTGGGCGATGTCTGCGACAACTGCCCCGACGACGCCAACCCCAACCAGGAGGACGGCGACCTGGACGGCGTGGGCGATGTCTGCGACAACTGCCCCGACGACGCCAACCCCAACCAGGAGGACGGCGACCTGGACGGCGTGGGCGATGTCTGCGACAACTGCCCCGACGACGCCAACCCCAACCAGGAGGACGGCGACCTGGACGGCGTGGGCGATGTCTGCGACAACTGCCCCGACGACGCCAACCCCAACCAGGAGGACGGCGACCTGGACGGCGTGGGCGATGTCTGCGACAACTGCCCCGACGACGCCAACCCCAACCAGGAGGACGGCGACCTGGACGGCTTGGGCGACGTCTGCGACAACTGCCCCGACGACGCCAACCCCAACCAGGAGGACGAGGGCGACGGCGACGGTGTAGGCGACGCCTGCGACAACTGCCCCGAGGACGCCAACCCCAACCAGGAGGACGGCGACCTGGACGGCGTGGGCGATGTCTGCGACAACTGCCCCGACGACGCCAACCCCAACCAGGAGGATGCCGACAGCCTGGAGGGCGATGACGGTGGCAACGTCTGCGACGACGACGATGACAACGACACTGTCCTCGACGACGCGCCCGACGAGTGCACGCCGGAGCTCACGGACGACGCCCTGTCGGCGTTGCAACTGGCGGAGCTAAAGGAGGACCTGGACGACTTCGCGGACGACGACGGCTGTCCCGAGGCCGACACCCACGACGACTCGGTGCTGCCGAGCGACACAGGCCACATCGTAACGGTCTTCGGTCCGGCTCCGGTGCAGATTGGTGACAACCTGGGGCGCTACATGTACGTGACAGGCTACGTCACGAACCTCAGCGATCACAACGACAAGGTTCAGATGAGCCTGGACGTAACTGGCCTGCCCGAGGAATGCGACGTCTTCCAGATCGACGACCCAATGATGCCGCCTGTCGGCCAGTTCCTCTTGTACGCTCACGAGGTGAAGCCGGTTGTCTACCGAGCGCACTTCAAGTGCACGTGTGACGCAGTCGAGGGTGAGTCCCTCTTGACGGTCACATTCTCGGTCGACCACCTGCCGATCCCCGACCCAGCGGGGGACGAGGTGGGTGACGCGCTCCTCAACAACGACGTACCCATCGAGGTCACCCTCACCGTCTCGTTGGGAGCGCCGCCAATCTCTTGTCCGTAGGCGACACACCACCGTCTAGCTACGGGCTAGAGAACCACAACGGGAGGGGGACGCCCCTCCCGTTGTGGTTCCAGGCAAGGAAAGGACTAGGCTCAGATTCTTCGCTTCGCTCAGAATGACGGCGCCCATCCCCCTCGCCCCGACGGCGCCCATCCCTGTCGCCCTGAGCGTAGCGAAGGGCCTGACCCAGAGAGAGTACAGGCCAGCTGCTGAGAACGATGGGTCGAAAGCGTCGCCGGGCCCCGCACCCAGGGGACGGCGGCAGCGTTATCAACGATTGGAGCGCCAAGGACAGGCCGGCTCCGGGCTCGCGGTGACGGCGATGGGCAGGTTAAGGAACGGTAGGTTAGGGTGAAGAGGCAGGGTAAATAGTGTGCAGAAGTCGCCCTATCAGCCCTGTGCTGTTGACACGTTACCGAAAGCAGGTATCATAAAGTGGAAAGTACTTATCCTAATAGCCATTCGCGCTCCGCCACCGAGAGCACAGGCGACGGCTTGTTGACATCACGGAGGTAAGCTCACCGGTCGTGTCTAACCCACCATGGGAGGGCCAGGCAGTCATGAGAAAGACAATATGCGTCGTCGCAACGGTTGCATTGGTGGCGGCTGCTGCCTTCCTTGGCTGGTGGGCGCTAGGGCAGGGGCCAAAGGCGGCGGCCAACCCTGGCCTGGCCATCGGTATAGACACCGATGTCACCGGCAATGGGGCGACCACCCTGGGAACCATCCAGGCGTGCAGGCAGGTCCTGTTTTACGATATGTCGTTTACCGTTGACATATGGGTAAAGGAGGTCAGCTACCTTCGCGGCATCGAGATGGACGTTACCTATGACCCCAACCTTCTGAAGATAACCGGCAGGGACATTATGTCCTACTTCCTGAACCAGCCGGGTAGCGATCCTACGGACTTTTCCGACGATCTCCCTGATACCGATGGCTTCTACTCTATCCGGGTCAACGACACCGGCCAGACCGAGAGCGGCTCGGGCGTGCTGGTCCGCCTGACCTTTCGGTCCAAGACGACCTCGGGGGTCGGTTTGGTGAGGATCGCTCACACCCAGTATCGCTCCCCCATGCTGACGAACAACGTCAACAATCCTATCGGCGATCTCGACAGCGACGGCACCTACGACGGCCCCATTTTCAATGCCGCGATAGCAGTGGCGACTAGCTGCCCGACCGCCGACGGCGATAACGATGGAGTGCTCAACATCCTGGACAACTGCCCCATCAACTACAACGACACCCAGGCGAACAGCGACTACGACAGTCACGGCGACGCCTGCGACAACTGCCCCAACGCCGACAACGAGGACCAGGCCGACCTGGACCAGGACGGCGTCGGCGATGTCTGCGACTCCGACCGCGACGGCGATGGCGTGCCCGATGCCTCCGACAACTGCCCCCTGGGCCCCCTGGGCAACCCCGACCAGACCAACAGCGACGGCGATAGCCTGGGCGACATCTGCGACAACTGCCCGCTGGTCACCAACGAGGGCCAGGAGGACGGCGACGGCGACACTCTGGGCGATGCCTGCGACAACTGCCCCACCGTCACCAACCCCAGTCAGACGAACTCCGACGCTGACGCCCTAGGCAACGCCTGTGACAACTGCCCGATTACGTCCAACCCCGGCCAGGAGGACGGCGACGGGGACGACATCGGCGACGCCTGTGACAACTGTTCGGACAACGCCAACCCCGACCAAACGGACAAGGACGAAGACGGCTTCGGGGACGGCTGCGACAACTGCCCGGCCAACCCCAACCCCGGCCAGGAGGACCACGAGGGCGACGGTCTGGGCGACGTCTGCGACGACGATGACGACAACGACGGCGTCGACGACACACCCGACAACTGCCCGCTGGTCGCCAACGCTGGCCAGACGAACACCGACGGCGATACCCTGGGCAACGCCTGCGACGACGATGACGACAACGACGGCGTCCCAGACGCCTCCGACAAGTGCCCCCTGGGACCCCTGGGCGACCCCGACCAGACCGACACCGACGGCGACGGCCAGGGCGACATCTGCGACGCGGACGACGACAACGACGGCATCGGCGACGCCTCCGACAACTGCCCCCTGGGACCCCTGGGCAACCCCGACCAGACCAACACCGACGGCGACGCCCAGGGCGACATCTGCGACGACGACGATGACAACGACGGCTACAACGACGGTAGCGACAACTGCCCGGTCGTCTACAACCCTGACCAGACGAACACTGACGGCGACGCCCAGGGTGATGCCTGTGACGACGACGATGACAACGACGGCTACAACGACGACGTCGATAACTGCCCCCTGGTCGACAACCCCGGCCAGGACGACGGTGACACCGATGACGTGGGTGACGCCTGCGACAACTGCCCGGCCAACGCCAATACCAACCAGGCTGACATGGACGAAGACGGCATCGGCGACGCCTGCGACAACGACCGCGACGGGGACAGCGTGGACAACGGCATCGACAACTGCCCCAACGACTACAACCCGCTCCAGGAGAACTTCGACGGCGACTACGGCGACACAGCCGGTGATGTCTGCGACTGGGATGACGACAACGACGGCATCCTCGACGACTTTGAGCCCGAATTTCGTCGTCTTGACCCCGACTATGACGACGACGACGTGTCCGACGGCCCGTGGGACCCAGATGTTGGCGGCCCAATAGTTGCCGGCCCTGACAACTGTGTCTACACGGCCAACACGAACCAGGCCAACAGCGACACCGACAGCCGCGGCGACGCCTGCGACAACTGCCCGCTGGTCGACAACCCCACCCAGGCCGATGTCGATGGCGACGGCAGTGGCGATGCCTGCGACTCCGACAGCGACAACGACGGCGTCGACGACATCGACGACAACTGCCCCCTGGGACCGATGGGCAACGACGACCAGACCAACAGCGACGGCGACAGCCTGGGCGATATCTGCGACAACTGCCCCTACGTCGACAACGAGGACCAAGCGGACAACGAGCCCGATGGCATCGGCGACGTCTGCGACGATGACGACGACAACGACGGCGTAGCGGACGGCGCCGACAACTGCCCCCTGGGCCCCCTGGGCAACCCCGACCAGACCGATACCGACGGCGACGCCCTGGGCGACATCTGCGACGACGACGACGACAACGACGGCGTACCCGACGGCTCCGACAACTGCCCCCTGGGACCCCTGGGCAACCCCGACCAGACCGACACCGACGGCGACGGCCAAGGCGACGTCTGTGACAATGACGACGACGCCGACGGCGTAGCGGACGGCGCCGACAACTGCCCCCTGGGGCCCCTGGGCAACCCCGACCAGACCAACACCGACGGCGACGCCCTGGGCGACATCTGCGACGACGATGACGACAACGACGGCGTCAACGACGGCGACGACAACTGCCCCCTCGTCGCCAACGGCGACCAGCTAAACGCTGACCTAGACAGCATGGGCGACGCCTGCGACACCGACGATGACAACGACGGCATCCCCGACGGTAGCGACAACTGCTCGGTCGTCTACAACCCTGACCAAGCGGACAATGAGCCGGACGGTATCGGCGACGCCTGCGACAGCGACGACGACAACGACGGCGTGCTCGACGGCTCCGACAACTGCCCGACGATCGACAACGACCAGGCCAACAACGATGGCGACGCGGCGGGGGACGCCTGTGACCCCGATGACGACAACGACGGCATCCCCGACGTCATGGATAACTGCCCCTCGGCTGCCAACATCGATCAAGAGGACTCCGACGGCGACGGCGTGGGCGACGCCTGCGACAACTGCCTTAACGTACCCAACCCCGGCCAGGAGGACACCGATGGCGACGGCACAGGTGATGCCTGCGAGGTTGACACCGATGACGACTCGCTGGGCCTGGAGGGCCCAGATGGTCCCTTCTTCAGGGACCAGGCAGAGATCTTCATGGGCACCGACCCCCTGGACCCATGCGCCGACACGTCTGATGCCTTCGACGAGACAGGGGTGGGCGAGTCGCCGTGGCCGCCGGACTTCAACGACAACGGTTTCACCGACATCGGCGACCTGGTCGGCTTGAAGAACCACTGGGTTCCCATAGGCAACCCGTACGACGTGCGCTACGACCTGAATGCCAACACCATCTGCGACATCGGCGACCTAGTGATGCTGAAGCTCTACTGGGTAGGGACCGGCAGAGACACCTGTCCTGTGGGGTGATTGCTACTATGCGAACGTATCTCAGGAGCGCCAATGGACCAGAAACGGCCTAAGCGTACCTTGTCTAGGGGAGTGGTGCGGCTGTGAGAAAGAAGCTATTGTGGACGTCGATCTTCGGTGTCCTGACGGTGGGTGTGATCGTATCGAGCGTTGTCCTGCTGGGCCACATGTTCGGCGGCGCTCAGGCTAGTGCTCCCTGGGGGGATCTGATAATCGACCCGATCCCGGACGCCAACAACACCACGAGCGGTTACGGAGACGTGGAGGTATGCAGGGACAACAACGATGGCGGTGGAGACCTGGAGATCAATGACACCTTCATCGTCGACATCGTCATCGATAGTGCTCCGAACATTACAGGCGGATCGTGGGCGTTCGTATACAACAGCTCCGTCCTCCAGGTGAACGCCTCCAACTGGGGTAGCTGGAAGTTCGGCGCTGGCGGCATACCGATCGAGGACTCTCCCATGCCAGACACCGACGGGACCTTCAACACCGCCTACGCCGGTTCGGTCACCAGCGGCAATGGCGTCGTGCAGCGTCTGACCCTGCAGGCCGTGGGCAACGGCACCAGCGACCTGACGCTCACCGGCTGGTCGGTGGCCGACACGTTCGCGATTCCTCACTTCTACCCAGAGATCGACTACCTCGACCCCCTCGGCACCATCCGGGTGGTGGTCGGCCCCGACGAGTGCCCTCCTGACAGCGACAACGACACAGTGTTCGACAGCATCGACAACTGCCCCGACGACCCCAATCCCGACCAGGCCAACAACGATGGCGACAGCATGGGCGACGTCTGTGACCCTGACGACGACAACGACGGCCTGCCCGATACCTGGGAAGACACCTACGCTTGCACCGACAAGTGGACGGCCGACGATACTGTCGACGTCGAGCCTGATGGCCTCACCAATGCCCAGGAGTACGCCGTCGGCAGCAACCCCTGCGATGGCGACAGCGACGACGACGGCATATCAGACGGCTCGCTTGACCCAGATGGCGACGGTCCCATCGTGGCTGGCCCTGACGCTGCCCCCACAAACCCGGACAGAGACGGCGACGGTGTGTCCGACGGCCCGCTCGACCCAGACGGCGGCGGCCCCATCGTGGCTGGGCCCGATAACTGCCCCGACGACTACAACCCCACCCAGACGAACACTGACGTTATCGTCAACCCGCCTGGTGACTCCCTGGGCGATGCCTGCGACCCCGACGACGACGACGATGGCATCCTCGACGATGGTGACAGCAGCGGCACCATCGGCGACCATCCTTGCACGGCCGACAACACCGTCGATTGCGACGACAACTGCCGCCTCGACGCCAACCCCGACCAGGCGGACGGCGACGGTGACGGCATCGGCGATGTCTGCGACTTCGACGGCGATGGCGACGGCATCCCTGACTCCGAGGACAACTGCCCCAACGACCCTAACCCCGGCCAGGAAGACACGGACGAAGACGACATCGGCGACGTCTGCGACCCCGACCGCGACGGCGACGGCATCGACAACATCGACGACAACTGCCCCGACGACCCTAACCCCGGCCAGGAAGACTTGGACGACGACGGCATCGGCGACGTCTGCGACCCTGACCGCGACGGCGACGGCATCGACAACGTTGACGACAACTGCCCCGACGACCCTAACCCCGGCCAGGAAGACATAGACGAAGATGACATCGGCGACGTCTGCGACCCCGACGATGACAACGACGGCGTGCCCGATGTCGACGATGAGTGTCCCACGGCGGCTGAGGACGACGACGGCGTCGACGACGATGGCTGCCCCGACAGCGACCCCCAGGTGACCGTTGTGGCCAAGCTCTATGCCGACGAGCCGGTGACCACGATCACCATCGGGCCATCCACTCCCGCCCAGGTGGAGGTAGCGGCCACCATCTACAATGGCAACCCCGGCACCAGCTATGGGCCCACCAGCGTCAAGCTACGCTTCTCCCAGACCTCGCCGGCCCTGCCGACGCCATCCTTGTGCGACCCCGCTGACCCCGAATATGACCCGACCCATCCCCTGTGCGACCCGGACGACGACACCTGGATCAACGCCAGCGAGCTGGAGCTGGGCTCCGACCCGGATGTCCTCAGTAGCACGCCGGAGAGTCTCTTGGTGCCCGGTACCTGCAGCGACGACATCGATAACGACGGCGTCGACGACAAGGACGCTGCCGACCCCAAGTGCCAAGACCCCGACGGCGACGGCGTGCCCACCGCCTGGGAGTCCTCCTACGGCTCCGACTACCTAGACTTCGACAGCACGCCCGAGCACGCCGCTCTGCCCTGGACCTGCTTCGATGGCGTCGACAATGACCTAGACGGCAGCCAGGACCAGCCCGGTGAGTCGGACGGCCCCGACGATGACACCGACGACGACTGCTCCACCGAGCAGTTCGATGCTATGGGCACGCCCACCCTGGTCTGCTATTCCGGCTTCATCCGGGAGGCAGGGGACATCCTCAGTCAGATATTCCAGCCGGATGGCACCATGGTCACCGATCTGGAGTTTCAGGTAAACGACCTGGCGGCCGACGAGGAGCGGAATCTCAGCCGCACGGAGATCATCTTCTGCCCGCTGCTGGGCGACGCGATCGAGACCAATAGCGTGGAGATCCTGAAAGTCGAGCCGCCAGTGCGGGATGAGAACAGCGCCAACAATGGCGGCTCCCAAGTCCTGAACGTCCACGTAACTGCGGACTTGGATGGCGACGGGGTCATTGACAGCCTCGACACCTGCCCAAACGACCCTGAGGACCTTGACGCCTGCAGCGCCCAGGAGATCGCCGACAGCGGCTACTCGAGCCCGCCTGCGTGCTACGACGGCTGCCCGGACAGCGACATCGTGGTCTCCAACTTCCAGCTCCCTGTCCCCAACCCGGAGGTTCTCCAGAACCGGACGATCACCGGCAATGAAGTCCTGTTCGACATCACCAACACGGGCGTGCTGAACGTTCCGGCAGACGTCAGGGTGACGCTGCAGCAGCTCTCTGGCCCCGAGTGCATCAGTAGGTGGGACGGCGAGACCCACTACCAGAACCTCGGCGGTCAGGTGATCAGCGAGAGGCAGTGGCAGGAGACCACTATGGCTCCAGGCGAGACCAGGCACATCAGCGCTACCTACAATATCACCTGTACCGATAACCCCGGCCCGTATAGGGATGACTTCTCCGCGTTTGCCGAGCCGCTGCCACTGGTGCTGGAGGAGAACATCGTCAACAACATCGAGCTATTCACCTCCTACGTCACCGTGCTGCCCAACGCCGACGGCGACAACGTTCCCGACGCCACGGACCAGTGCCCGGACGATCCTGAGGACGAGGACGGCTGCGGCGATAGCGATGGCTGTCCGGAGACCGACGCGGACGGCGACGGGATCCCAGACGACATCGACCCCTTCTGCAACATCCCCGATACCGACCACGACGGCGTCAACGACCCAGACGACGCTTGCCCAGACGACCCCGAGGTGATGGACGGCGAACTGGACACCGATGGCTGCCCGGACAGCGACGCTCGCGTGGTCGACATGCTGCCGCACAGCCAGATCGACCGGGTCGTCGGCGTGGCCTGGACCGAGGAGGTCACAGCGACCTGGCAGAACGGCAACGAGACCGCCGACCTCAAACTCACGCTGCTCGACTACATCCAACTCCCTGAGTGCACTGGCGACTGGACGCCGCAGGCTGGCGACACCTTCTGGTTGGACGATGTGGACACCGACGGCGACACCATCAACGACAGGCACCTCATCATCATCGAGCGGACCTACACCGACGTTGCTCCGTTTGCCACAATCGAGCTTATTCGCGAGCGGACGGTGGTCTGCTCAGAGTACACCTACCCGCCGCCCTGCGCCGACGACGACGTGGTTGACACCGTCGAGGTCCTGGACCCCGTGGTCGATCCCGACCTCAACAACAACGTGCTGGCGATGGACCACGACCTCTGCGCCGCTGGTGACAGCGACGACGACGCGATCAACGACGAGGTTGACAACTGCCTGCTCCTGCCCAACCAAGACCAGGCCAACAACGACGGCGACAGCCATGGCGATGCCTGCGACAACTGCCCCAACAGCACCAACGAGGACCAGGCGGACAACGATGGCGACGGCATAGCGGGCGTGCAGCCCCCTCCCGGCGCCAACTGGGGTGGCGATGTCTGCGATGTTGACGACGATAACGATTCCTGCATCCCCCCAGACTATGTCGATTGTCTAGGTCCCCCTGGCGCTGGCGGCTTCTTCCGAGACGACGCCGAGCTGTTCATGGGCAGTGACCCCTTCGATGCCTGCGCCGACGACATGATCCCCAACAACGAGAGAGGCCCGATCTTCACCGAACCACGGTCGCCCTGGCCGCCTGACTTCAACGACAACGGCGGCACCGACATCGGCGACCTGGTGGCGTTGCGGCAGCACTGGGTCCCTGTGGGAGGAACATATAGCCACCGCTATGACCTGAACGCCAACGGCGCTTGTGACATTGGCGACCTAGTGGTCCTCAAAAGGTATTGGCAAATGAGTTGCCCTGTGGGATGATAGTTGCGAGCGGCAGGTATCTACGAGGGCGATGCGACAGGGGGTTGACCATGCCATGCGGGGGTGTCACCAGTGAGACACAGACTGTTCTGGCTGTTTCTTCCCGGGGTCCTGACAGCCCTTCTCGCTTTGTCAGGGTACAGCTTCCAGGGCTCCCTATCCGCCCACGTTGAGGCCGCTGGCGAGTACGGAACCGTCTACATCGACGTGCTCCAGGATGGTGCCAATACCACTACCAGCTTCGGGCCAATCGAGTTATGTCGAGATACCGACGACGGCGGTGGTCCTTTAGACGTTGACGACACCTTTACCATTCACGTAGTGATCGGTAGCGCCAACGACCTGGCCGGGCCTCAGTGGGTGCTCAACTACAGTTCCACCCATCTCGAGGTGAGCAGCTACGACTGGACGATCTGGAAGATGGGGACCGGTGGCCAGGACGTCAGCGACAGCATGCCGGACACCGACGGCACCTTCTCTACCAGCTACGATCAGGCCTACGGCGTCGATGACGATGGCGTCCTCCAGGCCATCGTCTTCCAGGCCAAGGCCAACGGCACCAGCGACCTCACCCTCAGCGGCGTCAACCTGGTCGACTCCGGCGGCACCGACCATTACCCGCCGGAGGTCATAGTCCACGACTATCCCGGCAGTGTGCGGGTATCGGTGGGAGCGGCGTGTCCCACCGACTCCGACAGCGACACCGTGTTCGACAGCCTCGACAACTGTCCCGAAACCTTCAACCCCAGCCAGGCCGACTTCGACGGTGACGGCGTACCCGGTTCGCAGCCCCCTCCGGGCAGCGCCTGGGGTGGCGACGTCTGCGACACCGATGACGACGACGACATGTTAGTCGATGACTTTGATCCCTGCCCCTTCGACCCCGACTGCGACGACGACAATGTGGGGGACTACCAAGACAACTGCATATTCATACCCAACCCTGACCAGGCGGACAACGACGACGACTTCATCCCCGGTGCTCTTAACCCGCCCACCCGCGGCGGCGATGCCTGCGACATAGACGACGACAATGACGGCATCCTCGATGACGGTGATGGCAGCAGCACCATCGGCGACAACCCTTGCACTGACTACAACACCGAGGACTGCGACGACAACTGCCAGTTCACCGCCAACGCCAGCCAGGCCGAGAACGACAGCGACGGCATCGGCGACGTCTGCGACAACTGCCCCTACGACTACAACCCCGACCAGGCTGACGCCGATGTCGACGGCATCGGCGATGTCTGCGACACCGACAGCGATAACGATGGCATCCTCGACGATGGCGACAACAGCGGCACCATCGGCGACAACCCCTGCACGGCGGGCCAGACCGAGAACTGCGACGACAACTGCCTCAACACTCCCAACGCCGACCAGGCCGACTTCGACGGCGACCTCCTAGGCGACGCCTGTGACAATTGCCCCTACGACTACAACCCCGACCAGGCGGACAACGAGGACGATGGCCTCGGCGACGTCTGCGACGACGACGACGACAACGACGGCGTGCCCGATACCTCCGACAATTGTCCTCTCGTCGCCAATTCCGGCCAGGAGAACTCGGACGGCGACCCCCTGGGCGATGCCTGCGATAACTGCCCCGTTGATTACAACCCCAGCCAGGCCAACTTCGACGGCGACAGCATGGGGGACGTCTGTGACCCCGATGACGACAATGATGGCCTGCCCGATGGCCCAGATCCTTGCCCCCTGGACCCGGACTGCGACGATGACACCATCGGCGATGCCTCCGACAACTGTCCCCTCGTCGCCAATTCCGGGCAGGAGAACTCGGACGGCGACCCCCTGGGCGACGCCTGCGACAATTGCCCCACCGTCTACAATCCTGATCAGCTTGACAGCGACGGCGACGGCATAGGTGATGCCTGCGAGGTTGACAGTGATGGTGACTCGCTGGGCCTGGGCCCGTCTGGGGGCTACTTCCGAGACGTGGTCGAGTTGTTCATAGGCACTGACCCCCTGGACGAGTGCGCCGATACGTCTGATGCCTTCGACGAGACAGGGGTGGGTGAATCGCCGTGGCCGCCGGACTTCAACGACAATGGCCAGACTGACATCGGCGATCTGGTCAGCTTGAAGAACCACTGGGTTCCCTTTGGGAATCCATACGATGTTCGCCACGACCTGAACGCCAACGGCTTGAGCGATATCGGCGACCTGGTGATTCTGAAGGCGTACTGGCCAGGGACCGGCAGAGACACCTGCACTGTGGGATGATCGCTACCATTTCGCCAATTGGGCCTAGCCGCCTCAGAGGATAGCTCGGACGAGGGGCCGAAAACGCATTGTGAGGGGGAGCATGAATTTCCGCTCCCGTCTTGATCCATGATCAATGGAGGGAACCAAGTGACTTCAAAACGGGTCAACCTGCAGCGCAGCATCGTCATCGGCGTCCTCGCCATCGCTTCCTTTATGGGAGCGGCGGCTTTGACCGTTGCAGGAGGTGAGGCGACTGTTGCTGCCCCACCTATCACGGTGGGCGTGGACGCAGACCCCACAGGCAACTCCGCTACCTCCCTGGGGGTTATCGACGACTGCAAGGAGGTGGCCGAGGGCCAGTCCTTTGACATCGATATCTATATCCAGGATGTCAGCGACCTGGCGGGCTTCGCTTTCCGCCTCACCTACGAGCCCAGCATTCTGACGGTCACAGCCCGAGACTCCGGCTTCTTCCTCGGCCCTGGTGGCATGGAGCTGGGCGACCCCCTACCCGATCGGGACGGCAACTGGAATTACGGATACGCCGGCAGCACGGGCAGTGGCTCCGGTGTGCTGATGAGAGTCACCCTGGAGGCGCTGGCCACAGGGATCAGTCCCCTGCTTCTGCAGGACGTCCAGATGAGCGACCCAATTGGCATGCCCTTCCAGGCCGAATATACCGTCGGCGCCTTCATGGCAGTGGGAGAGTCCTGCTCTGAGGCACCACGGCCTTCCCCCTCCCTCAGGGAGACCGTCACCCCGGTGGCTCCCCAACTGACTCCTACACCTGCCGCTACCCCTACCCCCGCGCCTCAGGCCGCAGAGGAGGACACAGACGACGGCTTTCCCTGGGTAGCGGTCTACGCTGGTATAGGCGCAGGCGTGGTCGCCCTGGTAGCCCTGGGCCTCCTCGTTGGCCTCGTCAGGCGGCGCTAAAGGGCCGAACCGGGCCAACCCAACGCCCTTTGGTTGAATAGCCCTAGCAATCGCTTGCTATCGCCTTCTCCTGGCGTCTGCCCGCTACCCGAATCTAACTGGGGGCGGCAACGTTTTCCTTAGTAGGTGGCGCGGCACAAGGCTTGACATTGAGGAACAAATGGGTATCATGAGGATAATTGTGGCCAATGGAGGAATCATCTCCAATGGCAGAATGTGAGGGCAGATGATGAAACGATTGCTAATCTCTGCTGCTATAGCAGCAACGATTGCGGCAGTGGTGGTGCTTCTGGGTGCCGCCCTGCTGGGCGGCGAGGACACCGCCTCAGCGGCCGACGGGGACTACGGCACCCTGTACATCGACGTGGACAACACAGACGACGCCAGCACGGCCACCACGTTCGGAGGCGCGGGGACGGTGGACGTGTGCCGGGATACTGATGACGGCGGCGGTCCGCTGGCCATCGGCGATACCTTCAGCATTGACATTATCGTCGATGACGCTACCAACGCGATAGCCGGCGCAGGGTGGGCCTTCAACTACAGCTCTACCGTGCTCCAGGTGACTGGCTCCAACTGGTCTAGTTGGAAGTTCGGCAGCGGCATACCCATCGAGGACGGCCTGCCAGACACCGACGGGGCCTTCACCACCGCCTGGGCCGGCAACAACGTGACCGGCGATGGCGTCCTCCAGCGGCTGACCCTGGAGGCCGTGGACGACGGCCAGAGCGACCTGACTCTCACCGGCGTGTCTATGGCCGACCAGTTCGCTATTCCCCACTTCCCGCCGGATGTGCTGGTTATCGACCCGCCGGTCACTGTGCGGGCGGTGGTAGGCGGCACAGGCTGCCCGATATGGGTTGACACCGACGGTGACACCATCCCCGACGACGAGGACAACTGCCCGACGGTGACTAACTCCGGCCAGGTAGACACCGACGGCGACGCTGTGCCAGGAACGGGCGGCGGCGACGCCTGCGACAACTGCCCGGCTGTCTCCAACCCCGGCTGGGTGAACTCCGACGGTGACACCTTCGGTGACGCCTGCGACAACTGCCCCACCGACACCAATGAGGACCAGGCGGACGGCGACACCGACAACGTGGGCACCGTCTGCGACAACTGCCCCACCGACACCAACGAGGACCAGGCGGACGCTGACGGCGACGACGCCGGTGACGTCTGTGACGTCTGCCCGGACGACACCGACAACGACGCGGACGCCGACGGCTACTGCGTCGGGGCCGACTGGAACTTGCCAGCGATCGGCGGCGACGACAACTGCCCCACCGTCGCCAACCCCAGCCAGCTTGACACCGACGTCGATGGCCTGGGCGACGCCTGCGACGCTGACGACGACGGCGACGGCATGACCGACACCTACGAGGCGGCCAACGACTGCCTCGACCCGCTGGTCGATGACTCAGCCGACGACGACGACCTGATCAACTCCACTCCCAGCCCTGACGGCCTCACCAACCTCGAGGAGTACAACCTGGGCACCGACCCCTGCGACCCCGACACCGATGATGACTTGGTGTCCGACGGCTCGCTCGACCCAGACGATGGCGGCTCCATCGTGGCTGGCCCCGACAACTGCCCGCTGGTCGCCAACACCGACCAGCTTGACACCGACAGCGACGACATCGGCGATGAGTGCGACGACGACGACGACGACGACGGGGTCGACGACGACATCGAGACCCTGCACGGCTCCGATCCCCTCGACCCCGACAGTACGCCCGAGGGTCTAGACTACGACCCCGACACCTGTACGGATGGCGTAGACAACGACGACGACGGCCTCACCGACAGCGACGATCCGGACTGCCCGGCGGAGGCAACGCCCACACCCACACCCACACCCATACCCGGCGTCACGCCCACGCCTGGCGTCACACCCACGCCTGGCGTCGACGTCACACCCACGCCTGGCGTCGACGTCACGCCCACGCCTGACGTCCCTGGCCTCGTCGACGTCACACCCACGCCTGGCGTCACGCCCACGCCTGGCGTCGTCGACGTCACACCCACGCCTGGCGTCACACCCACGCCCACGCTGGTGCCTGTGGCGCCGCCGCCCACCGGCGGTGGAGGTTTGTTGACAGGTGCCACCGGCCTACCCTGGGCAGCGGCCTTGGGAGCGGGCAGCATTCTAGCGCTGCTCCTGGCCGGCGTCGGCCTGTCCAGCGCCGCAAAGAGGCAAGCGAGGTAGGCCTGCCACCGGACTAGAGGCTCTTTCGTGAGCGAACAGGCAAAGGGGGCCCGAGGAGGATGACGCTCTTCGGGCCCCTCCGTTTTCGATTGAGCGAAGGCTTATCTTAAGGGCTTGCCTGCCAGCTGGACAGCAAATCGCGGCCACAATGTTGCAGGAGAGAGCTATTGACAGTAGGCTCGAAACGGCTATCATAGGGTAGACCGTGCCGAAGGCAGATTATTAGTAGGAGTAATGGATTCCCATGAGCAATAGCAGTCTCAAATCACCTGGCAGGATGCTTGTGCTCCCCCTGCGGCTGGCCGCTTTCGCGGCCGTGTTGCTTTTCCTGCTGCAAGCGGGAGAAGCCGAGGCCTACGGGGGCAACTTCAACCCCACCGCCGAGGTCACGCTTAGCAACTACGACGCCTGTGCTCCGGCCAACGTCACCAGCCTATTCCAGGTGCCGGCGGGCGACATGAACTTCCAGGTCAACGTGACCTTCACCCCCGAGGAGTGGGGAATGCAGGACCCCGATACCCCCATCGGTGCTAAGGTAGGCGAGCTACAGTCCAACGCCACCATAGGCCTGTTCGGCGGCCCCTGTTATCAGAGTCTCTCGCTTCTGTTTAAGCTGTACAATGCCACAGTCGATACGAGCGACGAGTTAGCCCGGGCCGACTTGCCCAACGAGCCGCAGGACTCCGCGGCCTGGGACCTGGACGGTAACGGCATCCTCGACGGGGCCGATCAGTACCCAGAGTGGCTGAACGACCCCAAGCTGTTCCAGGGTCTACAGCCCATCGCTCGCTCCGTCGCCCTCAACGACACCGTCGTCCCTGGCACCAACATCGTGCTACAGTTTGTGGTCTTCGCGCCCGGCACCTGCTTGCCTAACGCCCCCTGTCCTCCCCCTGCCGGCTACCCATCGGTGACCGTGCTGCAAGACCCCACCACGGTTGCACCCAGCGGCATAACCGATTTCTGCTCGCCCCTGCGGAGCGAGAACACTACCTACGGGCTGAGCCAGGACAACCCTGCCACCCCTGAGGACGAGAGCGGCTACGTGGCGCGCAGGAACCCCATCGAGGACGGCACTTACACCTTCCGCACCTACGCCCGCAGCTACTGGAACGCCGACGACGACGACTACGAGAACTACCTGGACACCTGTCCGTTCGATGTGAATCTCGAAGACCCAACCACAAGCTCGGGGCCTGACGCGGACGCCTTCGACACCATCTGCGACCCCGCCCCGGCTGTCATGAGTCCCCTCGCCGGATCTGAGTGCGGCGGCTCCGGCCTGCCCGACTACGATGGGGACTGCTATGCCGACCCAGGCGACAACTGTCCCAGCGTGGCAAACGGCATTACCAACGACGGCACAATCAGAGGGCCTAACAACCAGGCAGACGCCGACCTGGATTACATCGGCGACGCCTGTGATCCCAGTCCCAACACCCCCGACGGCGGGACTCTGGATACAACCGAGGAAGCTCCCGTCGACATCGACGAAGTGGACGACTGCGACGACGACGGCATGCCCAACACCTACGAGCTGGAGCACGACTGCCTCGACGTGCTGGTCGATGACGCAGACGCCGACCCTGACGGCGATGACGTCTCCAACATCGACGAGATGGATGCCGACACCGACCCCTGCGTGGCAGAGGCGGTAATCGAGGAAACGCCAACCCCAACACCGGAAGCCTCGCCAACGCCTACGCCCACGCCGACGCCCACGGTCGAGGACGCGGACGGCGACACCGTGCCCGATGACATCGACAACTGCCCAGACGACTCGAACCCCGACCAGGCAGACCTGGATGGGGACGGCGAAGGCGACGTCTGCGATGACGACGTCGACGGGGACGACCTCAGCAACGATGCAGAGGAGCTCTTCGGCTCCGACCCAGACGACGCCGACAGCACGCCCGAGTCGCTTGGCTTCGATCCTGACACCTGCACCGACGGCGTGGACAACGACGGCGACGGGCTCGTCGATGCCGACGATGAAGGCTGCGTGGACGTAGACGCCGACGTGTTCGAGGATGTTTTGGAGACGAAGTTGGGCTCGGACTCGGATGATCCAGAGAGCATGCCGGAGCATGTGACCATCGAAGGTACCTGCACCGACGGAATCGATAACGACGGGGACGGCCTCATTGACGCTGAGGATCCGGGCTGCGCAGTCGGCACGCCTACGCCCACGGTCGAAGTGGACATTTGCGAGCCGAAGTTCCCCGGCCTGTACAACGGTCGAGTGCTCCTGGATGGCTCACTAGCAGCCGCCGGCTGGGAGGTTACGGCCTGGGTCAATGACGTGGAATGGGCTAGCACCATCGTCTCCGGCGGCCGCTACGCCATGGACATACCGGACCGCCTGGCGGTGGACACTTGCTTCGAGGCCGGCACCATCACCTTCAAGCTAGATGGTATGACCTGCGAGCCGTCACCGGAGTGGGCCGCCGGCCTCCAGGACGATGTCGACCTGACCTGTGTCAGCGCCGAGGTCGAGCCCACGCCGACACCCCCGGTCGAGCCCACGCCGACACCCCCGGTCGAGCCCACGCCGACACCCACGGTTCTTCCGCCCACCGGTATGGGCGGCATGAGCGGTGACGGCAGCTTCATGTGGTGGCCGCTGGCCCTGGCTGCGGCAGCCCTCACCAGCGCGGCCGGCCTGGGAGCCCTGGTGGCAGCGAAACGACGCTAGATTCAGGCTCAAACGTTCACCACCCCGGCTACCTCGAAACCGGCGAGGCGGCCGGGGTGGTCTTATGTCCGGCGCAAGCTGCTTGTGAAGACCCTCCACTACGCATTCTCGGAGGCGCTTTCGGAGCAGGCCATAGCCAATGCGGCGAGCAACCTGATATAGCCGCTCCTCTCAAGAAGCCCGACGTGGACCTCTGGCTAGCGGAGAAGGACAACTGGGCGGGGCGCATCGACACCCGCAGCAGGGGACTCTATGGCGATGGCCGTGAGCTACGAGTGCGCCTGCTGCTAGACATCCGAGACGCGAACAGGGGCGACATGCGGGCGGAGCCCCCATGGTAGCATCTCTGCCGTAAGAAGAGGTGAACCGCTAGACGTCAAGGCCATAGCACCAACCAAGAGCGCCAACGCAGGCCAAGCCGTGGCCAACGGCGTTGCGCCACTGCCTCCGGTCGGCGGCAGCGCTGCTGGCGTGGCAGGAGCCACCTAATAGCTAAACCCGCCCCTTGGCCAGGGGCGGGTCCGGCGTCTGGGTTCCAAGAGCGGGGGGGGGTGCGGCCCTTGTTTGCCCATCTGATATAACAAACGTCGCCAGCCCCAATTAGATTCGGGTGAACGGCGAACACCACGAAAAAGCAATAACAAACAATTGCCAGGGCTATTGACAAACAATGGTGAACAGGTATCATAGCGCTAGTGCTAACTGATGAGCAGGCGATAGGTGCCTGCAGGAGAGCCTTGGGGCCAGAGCAACAGTTGCAGCGCCGAGCCTGTCGGTGTCTCCCTAGCGAGACGGCGGGTAGGCTATTCGAAAGGGATCATCAAGCGCCGGGGCTTCTGTCTCCCCTGTTCAGGCTTGGTCTGGAGCTGAGCGGGAAGTGGAGGCTTGTGCGTTTTGAAGAAGGAGGATAGGGAATGATGGTTAAGCGTGGCATGATACGCTCTCTGGCAGCCTTAGTGGTATTGCTGGCGGTGATTGCGGTTGTGGCCCAGTGGGACACCGCGAAGGCCACGTACGATCCGACCATGGAGGTCAGCGTCTCCGATGCTGAGGCGGGAGCCAATGCAGACGTCACCACGACGGTTACCATCCCGGTAGGTGACTTCAACTTCGATGTGATGATTGTCTTTACGCCGTCGGAGTTTGGCATAGGCGCTGAGGACATCCCCCTGGGGGCCCACGTCGCTGACCTGGCGTCAGAGGCTACCCTGGGCCTTCTCAATAACGTCTGCATCACTGCCTTGCCCGTCTCCTTCGAGATGAAAAAGGCCACAACCAACACGGCGGATACCGTCAGCTTCGACGATCAGTTCCAGGACCTCGACGGTAACGCCCTGGCGGACGGTGTGGACAAGTACCCCGACTTCCTCAATACCATGTACCCCGGCATCACCCCCGTGGCCCGCTCCTACGGTGATGCCAGCGTGGCCGGCACGGCGGTGTCCATGAACCAGGTCGTCTTCGCGCCGGGAGCGACCTTGCATGGGCAAGCCTTCGACGCCAGCCTTGGCTACGGCGTGGTAAGCGTGCTTAATGACCCTACCGCTGAGCTGGAACCTGGATCGATAACTGACTTCTGCACGCCCCTGCTCAGTGACACCACGAGCTTCGGCATCACCAAGGACAACCCGGCCACGGCAGCCGATGAGAGCGGCTACGTGGGTAGGGCTAACCCCGCGGCCGGCGGCGACTACACGTTTACTACCTTCACCAAGAGCCAGGGCGACGCTGACGGCGACGGCATCGAGAACGACCTCGACACCTGTCCCTTCGATGTCAACGAGGGCGACTCCCGCGTCGCAGGCGACGGCGACGACGACAACGACGGCCTCGACAACGTGTGCGACCCCGAATCCGACGTGGCCAACACCGACCAGGACGGCGACGTCTACCTGAACCGCGGCGACAACTGCCCCCTGGTCAACAACCCCGACAACGCTGACGCCGACGGGGACCGCATCGGTGACGCCTGCGACCCGAACCCGAACACGATCGACGGCGCGGGCACTGACGTCACTATCACAGCCGTGGTGACCATTACCGGCGGCGTGGTGCCGGAGGAGACACCCGAGGTGACGCCCGAGGTCACGCCGGAGGTCACGCCGGAGGTCACGCCCGAGGTCACGCCCACGGTTGCTCCTACACCCACGCCCACGCCCACGCCCGAGCCGACTCCAACCGCAGAGCCTGAGGTTGGCGGAGCCGGCCTGCTTGGCTCCGACGATGGCGGCTTCCCCACGTGGGCCATATACGTCATCGGTGTGGCAGCAGCCCTGATGCTGGGCAGCATCGGCACGGCGGCTACCGTCGTCTGGCGCCGCAGGCAGTAGAGCTTCTAGCCTTAACTAGATTCTAAGGGGCCGGCTCCGCTCGCCGGAGCTGGCCCCTTATTCTCAAGAGCGCAGAACAAGCCGGTAGCCGCCCTTCAGGCGGCTACCGGCCTCATTACGGGAAGACGCGCCATCGTCAGGCGAGCAGGGTTATGTCCGCCGAGGCGAAAATGATGTGGCGCTTGAACGATCTCGCGGATCCTAGGATATACTAAAGAGACCGTAACGGAGCAGCTTCCGTCACGTCCTAGTTGATAGCCTGATTCCAAGCCCATAAGGAGGAGCCTACTATGCCAGTAAGGATCGGTATCAACGGCTTTGGTCGTGTTGGTCGGCAGGTGTTCAAGGCTATTCGCGATTATCATGGCAGCGCCCTGGAGGTAGTGGCCGTCAACGATCTCACCGACCCCAAGACCAACGCTCACCTCCTCAAGTATGATAGCAACTACGGCGTCTTTCCCGCCCACATCGAGGCGAGGGAGGATGCCATCGTGGTGGACGGTCAGACGGTGAAGGTTCTGGCCGAGCGAGACCCGGCCAGCATCCCCTGGGGCGATTTCGGGGTGGAGATAGTGGTGGAGGGGACAGGCCTGTTTACCGATGGCCAGAAGGCGGTGGCTCACACTCAGGCCGGGGTCAAGAAGGTGATCATCACCGCCCCCGCCAAGAACGAGGACTTGACCGTCGTGCTGGGTGTCAACGAGGAGACGTACGACCCCCAGAAGCATACGGTCATCTCCAACGCCTCCTGCACCACCAACTGCATCGCCCCGGTGGTGAAAGTTCTGCACGACAACTTCGGCATCGAGAAGGGGTTCATGACCACCATCCATGCCTACACTAACGACCAGCGCATCCTGGACACGGTCCATAAGGACCTGCGGCGGGCTCGTGCCGCCGCCCTGAATATCATCCCGACCACTACCGGGGCGGCTCGCGCTGTGACCGTGGTCATGCCGGCGCTGAAGGGCAAGCTGGACGGCATGGCCTTGCGAGTTCCCACGTCCACCGTCTCCTTGTGCGACTTTGTAGCGACCCTGGAGAAGACGATAACCAAAGAGGAGGTAAACCAGGCCTTCAAGGACGCCGCCTCGGAGCCGCTGCGGGGCATCCTTGAGTACATCGAGGAACCGCTGGTGAGCATCGACTTCAAGGGCAATCCCGCCAGCTCCATCGTCGACGGGCTCGCCACTATGGTCATCGGCAACAACATGGTAAAGGTGTTGGCCTGGTACGATAACGAGTGGGGCTACGCCTGCCGCACGGCCGACCTCTGCTCCTACATCGCCCGGAAGGGACTCTAGAACGCGCGCGCCCGGCCAGGTGCTGACGGCTAGACTGAGAAGGGTGCGAGGCCAGTGTTTGTCCTGGCTTTACGGCGCACACCTTGAAGTGCACCGTCCCCAGACCTCCGTGGTCCATTCCCATGTCGAAGCACTGCATGCCCCTAATCCAGGCTGCTGCTAGCTGGGAGCTTGGGCTGCTGTTTGACGGCGGTCTGCTGCCGCTCTAAAATCGGAATAGTCATGTTCGAAGGTCTGACCGAAAAGCTCCAGAAGGTGCTTGGCCGCCTGGGCAGCCGCGGCACCATCACCGAGGGGGACCTAGACGAGGCCCTGCGAGAGGTGCGTCTGGCCCTGCTAGAGGCCGATGTCCACTTCCGGGTCGTGCGGCAGTTCGTCCAGCGGCTGCGAGAGCGAGCGCTGGGGGCTCAGGTGCTTCAGAGCCTCACCCCCATGCAGCAGGTCATCGATATCGTCAACCAGGAGCTAGTCCAAACCCTCGGCGGCAGCCAGAGCCAGCTCCAGCGGGCCAAGCAGTCGCCCACGGTCGTCATGCTGGTGGGCCTAAAGGGCTCGGGCAAGACGACGACCGCCGCCAAGCTAGCCCTCCATCTGCGACGGGGCGGCGACCGCCCCCTGCTGGTGGCGGCCGACGCCCAGCGCGTGGCCGCTGCCGAGCAACTGGAGGCCCTGGGCAAGCAGCTCAACATCCCCGTGTACAGCGAGGACGGGGAGGCCCGCCCGCTCCAGATCTGCGAGCACGCTCTAAAGGAAGCCCGCCGCCTGGGCGTCACCGCTGTCATCGTCGACACCGTGGGCTATCTGCAGATGGACGAGGAGTCTCTGGCGGATGTGGTTGAGTTGGTACGCCGCCTGTCGCCCACCGAGGTGCTGATGGTGGCCGACGCCATGACCGGCCAGGAGGCAGTGCGGGCCGCCGAAGAGTTTCACAAGGCCCTGGGCCTCACCGGCCTCATCCTCACCAAGCTGGACGGCGACGCCCGCGGCGGTGCCGCCCTCTCCATTCGGGCTGTGACCGGCGTTCCGATCAAGTTCGTGGGCGTGGGAGAGAAGGCCGACGCTCTGGAGCCGTTCTATCCAGACCGCTTGGCCTCCCGCATACTGGGCATGGGCGATGTCCTTACCCTAGTGGAAAAGGCCAAGGCCTCTGTCAGCGAGGAGGAGATCGAGGAGCTGGGGGCGCGGGCCCGTCGAGGCGCCATCACCCTAGAGGACTTCCTGGTGCAGCTCCAAAGGGTGCGGAAGATGGGGCCTCTCAGCCAGCTTGTCGCCATGATACCAGGCCTTTCCAGCGCCGCTGGCCGCCTGGAGGAGGTGGACGAGAGCCACTTCACGCACATCGAGGCCATCGTCTATTCCATGACGCCCCAGGAGCGCCGCTATCCCGACATCATCGATGCCAGTCGGCGCCGCCGCATCGCCCGTGGCAGCGGCACCACCCCCAGCGATGTCAATCGCCTTCTCAAGCAATACCGGGAAGCCAAGAAGATAATGCAAATGGTGGCCTCGGGACGTACGCCACGCATCGCGCCGGGGGCGCCCTGGCCGCACTAGACTGGAGAGCTATTTCTGCTATTCTTTGACGGGAGGTGACCCCTTGCTGAAGATCCGTCTTTCCCGTGTTGGCAAGAAGAAGAAACCAGCCTACCGCATCGTCGTGGCCGACTCGCGGGCCCCTCGTGATGGTGCCAATATCGAGATCATTGGTCACTATAACCCCTTGACAGAGCCCCCGACCATCGTTATCAACGAGGAAAGAGTAGCGCACTGGCTAGGGCAAGGCGCTCAGCCCTCGGAAGCGGTGGCCAAGCTTCTGGCGAGGAAGAGCGCTAGTGACCAAGAGGAGCAGGAACCCACCCTGCCTACGGCTGAGAGCGAAGGTGAAACGGAACCTAGTGCGCCTGAGACCGAGGGTCAAGCCGACCAGGAATCTACTGCGGCTGAGGCCGAGAGCGGAGACAAATCATGAAGGACCTCATCGAGTACATGGCCCGGGCCATCGTCGACTATCCGGATGAGGTGGTGGTGACGGAGGAGGAGGAGAGAGACTACATCGTCTATCGCCTGCGGGTGGCCGAGTCGGATATGGGCAAGGTGATAGGCAAGCAGGGACGCATCGCCAACGCCATGCGCGCCCTGCTCAAGGTGGCCGCCATCCGCAAGGGAACCAGGGCGGTGCTGGAGATCGGAGAGGGCATCACCCGGCCCAGCCTGAGGGCTGAACCCGAACCCGAGCCCACGGCTGAACCCGAGCCCGAGGCCGAACCCGAGCCCGAGCCCGAACCCGAACCCGAGCCCGAACCCGAGCCTGAGGCCGAACCCGAGCCCGAGGCCGAGCCCGAGGCCGAACCCGAGCCCGAGGCCGAACCCGAGCCCGAGGCCGAACCCGAGCCCGAGGCCGAACCCGAGCCCGAGGCCGAGGCCGAGGCCGAGCCCGAGCCCGAGGCCGAACCCGAGCCCACGGCTGAACCCGAGCCCGAACCCGAGAACGGAGACAAGCCATGAAGGACCTCATCGAGTATATAGCCCGGGCCATCGTCGAGTACCCGGATGAGGTGGTGGTGACGGAGGAGGAGGAGGAAGACTACATCGTCTATCGCCTGCGGGTGGCCGAGTCGGATATGGGCAGGGTGATAGGCAAGGAGGGACGCATCGCCAACGCCATGCGCACCCTGCTCAAGGTGGCCGCCATCCGCAAGGGAACCAGGGCGGTGCTGGAGATCGGAGAGGGCATCACCCGGCCCAGCCTGAGGGCCGAACCCGAACCCGAGCCCGAGGCTGAACCCGAGCCCTGGGCTGAACCCCAGCCTGAGGCTGAACCCCAGCCTGAGGCTGAACCCGAGGCCGAGGCCGAACCCGAGCCCGAGGCCGAACCCGAGCCCGAGCCCGAGGTCGAGGCCGAACCCGAGGCCGAGAGCGGAGACAAGCCATGAAGGACCTCATCGAGTACATAGCCCGGGCCATCGTCGAGCACCCGGATGAGGTGGTGGTGACGGAGAAGGAGGAAGACCACATCGTCTATCACCTGCGGGTGGCCGAGTCGGATATGGGCAGGGTGATAGGCAAAGAGGGACGCATCGCCAACGCCATGCGCACCCTGCTCAAGGTGACGGCCATCCGCAAGGGAACCAGGGCGGTGTTGGAGATCGGATAGGGACCCGCCTGCCTGACTTCCCTTACCGCTGGCCTTCCGCAGTCCACGTGCCGGAGGCCTATCCGCCTGCAGCGCAGGCAGCGGCGATGAGCGATGTCTCAGCCCCGGGAAAACGCTAGCCAGGGATACGTCGCGGTCGGCCGCATCGCTGGCCCCTGGGGCTCGCGAGGCGACCTGAAGGTGGAGCCTCTCACGGACTTCCCGGAACGATTTGCGCTCGGCTGTAGCCTTTACGTAGAGGGTATCGCCCACATTATCGAGCGCTCTCGCTGGCACAAGGGAAAGGTGTACATCAAGCTTTCGGGCATCGACAGTGTCGCCGCCGCTGAGGCTCTGCGCCAACGCTTTCTGGAAGTGCCAGAGGAGGAGCTGAAACCCCTATCGGAGGGCGAGTACTATCAGTTCCAGATAGTGGGGCTGGAGGTGCGCACCACTGAAGGCCAGCCGCTGGGCAAGGTGACCCAGATCCTAAGGACCGGCAGCAATGACGTTTTCGTGGTGCAGGGCGAGGGCGGCGAGCTGCTCATACCGGCCCTGGACGACGTGATCAAAGCCATAGACCTGGACGGGGGCTGGATTGAGGTGGAGCTGGTGGAAGGCCTTCTGCCTCCTGCCAAGAAGGGAAAGAAGGGCCTTTCTTGACGGCACCAGGTAGCCCTATCTATAATGACACTGCCAAGGGGATATAGCTCAATTGGGAGAGCGCGGCGTTCGCAGCGCCGAGGTTGCGGGTTCGAGCCCCGCTATCTCCACCAATACGAAGGATTACGGGGGTAGGGGTCAAGGGTGAAGTTCTTGACCCCTAGCTCTTCTCACTAGACCCTCGAAGGGTGCCCCTGTAGCTCAGTGGACAGAGCAACGGTTTCCTAAACCGTGCGTCGCGGGTTCGAGTCCCGCCAGGGGCCCCAGGTCTTGTAGAGGACATCCCATGAAGGCTGTCGTCATCGACGAGTTTGGCGGCCCCGAGGTCCTGCGCTACCGGGAGGTGCCTGACCCCTCGCTATCCCCGGCGTCGGTCCTCGTCGAAGTGCGAGCGGTGGGCGTCAACCGGGGCGACCTGCAACAGCGTGCCGGCGAGGCCGGAAACGAGCAGCAGCCGTTGCCTCTGATCGTCGGCTGGGAGCTAGCCGGCGTAGTGAAGGCCGTCGGAGACCTGGTTCAGAACGTGCGGCGGGGCGACCGCGTGGTGGCGATCGTGCCGTCGGGCGGCTACGCCGAGCTGGCGGCACCAATTGCCCAGGCGGTCGTGCCCATTCCCCCGTCGCTAGGCTTCGAGGAGGCGGCTGGCATTCCCGTCGTCTTCATGACGGCATGGTTCGCCCTGGTGAAGAAGGCGGCGCTCCGCGCCGGCGAGACGGCGCTCGTCCAGGCGGCGGGCTCGGGGGTAGGCACGGCCGGCGTCCAGATCGCTAAACACGTCGGGGCGCGGGTCATAGCCACCGCGGGCTCCGACGAGAAGCTCGCGCGGGCCCGCGAGCTGGGTGCGGACGAAACCATCAACTATCGAACGACCGATTTCGCCGAAGCGGTGACGGCCATCACCGGCGGCCGCGGGGTCGACGTCGTGCTGGAATCCGTGGGAGGGCGGACCCTGGTGAGGAGCATCGAGCTCCTGGCGAGCGGCGGGCGCCTGGTGTCCGTGGGCAACAGCTCGCAGGAGTCTGTGTCCATCGACGCAGCGCTGCTGGTCGAGCGGGACGTGTCGCTGTCAGGTCTCTATATGGGCAGTGAGCTGCTCAAATCCGGCGCGATAGAGGAGTTTCAGAAGGTGGTGGACCTTTGCGGCCGCGGCGAGCTGAAGGTCATCGTCGACCGAGTGCTGCCGCTGGCGGAGGCAGCGGCAGCCCACGGTATCCTGGCCGACCGGGCGAACTTCGGCAAGGTCATCCTCAAGCCGTAGGTTCCCTTCCCAGGGGCAGTACCCGACGGCCCCATAAGCGCGGCTCTTCCTCCTCCGCAGGCGCCACCGCTTCAGTGGTGTAATGGTTCCGAGCGGCACCTGCCAGCAAATAGCCAACTTCTCAGCCCCGAGTCTTGACTACCTCGCCCTCAGTGTTAAAATCAGAGAGCTTAGTCCAATTTTCGCCAGAAGGAGGTCTGTTATGCCCAACTACGTGGTGCTCTATCGTTTCACCCAGCAGGGACGCAAGAACGTCAAGGAATCGGTGAGACGAGCCGCCGAGATACGCAAGCAGAACGAGGCGCGCGGCTTCAAGGTCCTGGGTCACTACTGGACTCAGGGGCGCTACGACCTGGTGGCCATCGTGGATGCACCCAGCGAAGAGACCATGGTGGCTGGCCTGTTCGGCATCGCGGAGGCGGGCAACGTCTCCAGCGAGACCCTGCGCGCCTTCACTGCGGAGGAGATGCAGCAGATTTTGGCCAAGGCCTAGCCCCTGCGGCAGCCCCATTACCTTCGAATACGGGGCAAGGCCAACGGCCAGACGCGCCAGAAGGCCGCCAACGCCGCCTCTGGCTGACGTCTATCCAGTAAGACGTTCTGGCCAGAACACGGTAAGGCAGGTGAGGGCAAGGGCGGCAAGCCCCGCTGCCCGACCAAACCGGCGGCCAGTTCGTGGTGCCAGTTGAAGGGCTGGGCGAGCTAGGCCGCCAACGGCGACGCTAGCACAAGTAGCCCCTGGGTTGGACAACCCAGGGGCTACTTGCGTCCCTATCGCCACCATGAGCCACACGCTGGCGTTGGCCAGCAGCAGTGGGCACTCGGCGAGAGTCTGCCCGGACTGCCGCCCAATAGCGGCCAACAGGAGCAACGAGCGCTTGGTCCAAGACTCTGGACGGCCATGGCAGCCACCTCCCTTCTACGAGCGCGGCGATGTCATCCAGAGCACACGAGGGGACGCTGGCTGAGAACCGGGGGTGGAATGACGCGCCAGGGAGAAGCGGAGGGCGCGAAGAGCGATCGGTTTCATGTTTGGGATAGCTGAGTTGCCAGAGCAGCGGTGCTCTAGCAGCATATTGCGGGTTCGAGTCCCGCCATGGGAGAACGGGTAAGGGCCTGCTAACCCTGCGGGTGGCCAGGCCCGCCGCAGGTGAAATTGACCTGCCAATAAGAGTTGACAAAACATCTCAATAATGTTAAGATATCTCCTGTTGGTGCATTCTTGCTGGGGCGAGTCGCGGAGAGATTCTCCTGGCAGCAAGGGCTGCACCCATCAAAAACATACATAGGGGGTTCTGAGGCCGAATCCCGAGCCGGGGAACGGGGGACCCATTTTCCGGGGTGAATCCTGCCGGTGGCAGGTAGGGTAGTCTCTTTCAGCCCGAACCCGTCAGCTAACCCCGTAGGCCACTGAAAGAGGCATAGCGCTAGACGATAGGGTGTATGCCCGAGGCTATGCCTCGGGCATACTTTTGCCCATCGCGCCCGCCTCATTGCCCTACAACTCACTCCCCCGGGAGGAGGGGAAAGGAATGGTATCGATAAGCTACTCTTCGCTGACCTTTTTCGGGACTTGCCCTCATTGCAATGGTCCTCTATTCGAGCTGTCTGACATGTGGGGGCCCTTCTATGCCTGCGAGGAATGTGGCTACGAGTTTGACCCTCTGGAACTAGAACCGAAGCATCTTCAGCCCCAAGGCCAGCCCGCCTTTGCTGGTAGCTTCTGGCTAAACCGGGACAATGGCTCAGACGGCAGGAGGATGCTTTGGCAAGCTTCCGGCGCAGTACCTCGTTTGCCCTTGGGCTGACGATGGGCGGGCTCATCGGTGGCGCCCTCGGCCTGATAACTGTCACGGCCTAACCGAGCGCTTTTCATAGCGCTTTCTTCGCTCAGGCAGCTCTCCCTATACCAGCCATTCCCCTCAGCGAAGTCCTCGCGCTTTCCTTCGCACCCTCTGCATCTTGCCCAGTAGTATACTAGTAGCAAGGCATCAAGAACGTGCGAAGGCTCCTCATCCTAACTGTTCGCTCTATCCAGGAATTTGGCGACGACCGCTGCACTCACATGGCGGCCGCCATTTCGTACTATGCCCTCTTCTCCCTGTTCCCTCTGCTTATCTTCATGGTGTCGATATTCGGCATCTTCCTCCAGAGCAGCAGCCTCCAGGAAGACCTGATAGACCGCGTGTTGGAGTTCATTCCCCTTACCTCGGGCGAAGGACGAGACGAGGTGAGGGAGGCGATAGGCGGCATCGCCGGCATCAGCATCTCCCTGAGCATGGTGGGACTGCTGGGCCTGGCCTGGTCGGCCAGTGCCCTGTTCGGAGCGATCCGCACCTCCCTGAACATAGCCTGGGGTGTCGAAACGTCGCGCCACTTTGTCAAGCAGAAGCTACTGGACCTGGGCATGGTGGCCGGAGTAGGGGCGTTCTTCCTGCTATCCATCGGCACGACAACGCTTCTGCGCACGACCCAGGAGGCCAGCTCGGACATCCTCGGCCCTCTGTCCAGCAACACCGCCCTCTTCTGGCGGACCATACCTTACCTGATGCCGGCGATATTCTCCTTCGGGACATTCATGGTGCTCTACCGCTTCGTGCCCAATGCCCCCATCAAGGCCGGCGATGTATGGCCGGGGGCGCTGATAGCCGCCATCTTCTTCGAGATAATCAAGAACGGCTTCAGCTTCTATCTGGCGAACTTCGGCCGCTACGATGTGATCTACGGCTCCCTGGGAGCGGTGGTGGCCCTGCTCTTCTGGATGTACCTCAGCGCGGTGGTCCTCCTGATCGGTGCGGAAGTAGCATCCGAGTACTCGCGGGTGAAGTCGGGTAAGTACGACCACCTGTGGGGGCAAGGCTGGCTCCTGGGCGGCGGCCGCGCCAAGCTGGCCGAGCTTTGGCAGAAGGTACGCCTGAGGATGACCGGCAAGCAACGCGCGCGTCGCTAGTTCTAGAGCCACGTCCTTGACCGGCATTCGGCGGCTTCGCTACAATAGCGGGGCCGAGGGCAGGGGTGTAGCTCAGGCTGGCAGAGCAGCGGTCTCCAAAACCGCAGGTCGGGGGTTCGAATCCCTCCACCCCTGCCAGATTCGTATCTGAAAATCTACCACCTCGGGCACAAGTGGTAGATTTTGCCTCGGTTGACAGCAATTTTGACAGCAACCCGGCTCATTCTTGTTCTCTGAGTCCCCCACGCCTACACCTCGCCCAGCAACGCTTCCGCCATCTCGACGTGCTTGGGCATGCCGATGCGGCGGTACATGGCGATGGCCTCCGTGAGCAGCTCGCGGGCACGGTCGCGGTCTCGCCCTGAGCCTGTCGAAGGGTCGCCGGGGGCGTCGCGGTCGATGAGCATGCGAGCGTACCAGCGCCGCACCTCCGCCTGCTCGATGACGACCGGCAGCTCGTGGGCCTGGCGCAAGGCCGTCCGGTAGTGTTCCTCCGCCTTGTCCCACTGCCCCCCGGCCGCCGCCGCGATGCCGGCCACGGTCTGAAGTAGCCTGTCGCCCCCCCAGCGTATGACGGCTCCTGTATCGATGGCTTCCAGGACCAGGGGGTAGAGCTTGGCGGCCTCGTCCCGTTCACCGAGAACGGCCAGCCCCTCGACCACCCCGAAGAGCATCGTCCAGGCGCCGTTGGTGTTGGCCTGGTCGGAGCGGGGCAGGTTGTCCCGCCTCTGCTCCAGCGTGGCCAGGGCTGCATCCCTGTCGCCGGCATAGGCCTTCCCCGAGAAGAGAAACGCCCACTCGCCGCTGGCCCAGAAGCCCGGGAACTCCAGTCTGACCGCCTCCTGGAAATTCTCCAGCGCCTCCTGCCAGCGGCCTCTCCAGAAATCTGCCAGGCCGAGCATGGTGTAGGAGTTGCAGATAAAGGGTATGCCAGCGGTGCGGCAGAGCTCCAGATCGCCCCTGGCGAACTCCTCGTACTTGTCGATGTCCCCCGTGAGCATGAACTCACGAAGTCCCCGAGCGCGCCCGGCCATGACGAGAGCGCCCAGGTGGCCCAGGCGGGAGGCCAGGGGCTCGACCTCCTGGCTGATCTTGGCGACCTCGTCGAAGCGGCCCAGGAAAAGTAGGCCGAACTGGCTGGCCCACAGCGCGTCGGCCAGGGGCCAGAGGTCGCCTGCGGACCGTAGCGGCTCCGCCGCCCTCAGGCCGCTATCGGCCATCTCAGGCAACTGCAGGTAGGCCCAGTGGTGCACAGCCTTGGAGGCGAGGACCCGCCCCAGCAGGTGCTCGTCCCCCAGTTGCTCGGCCATCGCCACGGCCTGGGCGATCATGCCGTCGCCAGCCGTGTGGTAGCCAGCCATGCTCAGGGTGAGGCCGGCCCGGGCGAGGAGGCGGCAGCGGTCGGCGCTCACCCGCTCCCCCAGGGCGGCGAGGCCGCGCCGACTGATCTCTAGGGCCTCCTCCCAACGTGCGCCCCATGTGAGCTGCAAGGCCATCGCATAGCACATGCGGCCTACCGCCTCGATGTCGCCCACCTCCTCGTAGGCGGCCAGCGCCTCCCGCCAATCGGCCAGCGCCTCGTCCCAGCGGCCCAAGCTCCGGCGGACCAGCCCCCGCTTGTACAGCAGGTCGGCGCGTCCCCGGCGGTCATCGGCCGGCTGTAAGGACACAGCGGTCTCGTACAGGCGCAGGGCATCCTCAAACGCGGCCGCCTCAAGCGCTCGCTCGCCGGCCAGCGCCAGGTAGTGGGCGGTCTTCTGCGCGTCGGCGGCGCTCCCCGCCTGGTAGAGGTGGTGGGCCAGGTCGGCGACGTGCTCCTCCAGGGCGCGGGCGTATACCCCCTCCATCGCCTCGGCCACTCGCAGGTGCATCCGCTGTCGCCGGGGCAGGGAGAGGCCGCTGAGCAGGGTCTGGCGGATCAGCTCGTGAGCGAAGGTGAAGCGGGCTTCGCGGCCGTCGCCAGCGGAGGTGATGAGGTGTGCCCGCTCCCCCTCGTCGACGGCGTCCAGCAGGACATCGGCCCCCACCTCGACCAGGGCCTCCAGCACCTCGAAGCTGAAGCCGCGCCCGATGACGGCGGCCGTCACGAGAACTCGGCGGCAGTCCTCGCTCACCCGCTCCAGCCGGCGACCGATGACCAGACGAACACCCTCCGGCACCTCCAGTTCGCCGATGCTGAGGTCGGCCCGCCAGTGTCCCTGGGCGTCGAACAGCTTCCCCTCAGCCGCCAGATGCTGAAACACCTCCTCCACGAAGAAGGGATTGCCCTCCGTCTCTCTGTAGACCACCTGCACGAGGAAGGGCGGCGGCTCCTGGCCGCTGAGGGCCCGCAACATCGCGCTCACGTCCGCCTCCGGCAGGCGTTTGAGGGCCAGCCGATGAGCCAGACGCTGGCGGACGAGCTCCTCCAGAGCCCTGGCCAAGGGACGGGCCACGTCCAGCTCCACGTCGCGGTAGGTACCCACGATTAGCACCGGCATCTCACTGAGCCGCTGGGCGATGTGCTGGAGCAGCAGCAGGGTGGAGTCGTCGGCCCAGTGCAGGTCCTCCAGCACCAGGAAGAGGGGTTGCGCACGGCCCGACCTCTCCATGAATTCGTGCATGCTGTTGAACAGGTAGCGGCGCTCCTGCTCCGGCGGCAGCTCCAGCGGCGCGGGGATGTCAGGGAAGAGGCGGCGCAGCTCCGGCATCAGCTTGGCCACCTCCGGCGCCGCGTCGCTCAGGGTCTCCCGCAGGGCCGCCGCCGGGACGAGCCGGGCCGTCGCCTCCAGCATCTCCACGAAGGGGATGTAGGGCGGCGCTCCCTCCATTTCGTAGCAGTGGCCGGTCAGGGCCAGCAGGCCGCGCTGGCGGGCCTCGGCGGCCAGCTCCTCCGCAAGGCGGGTCTTGCCCACGCCGGGCTCGCCGCCGATCATGACCAGGCCGCCCTGGCCGCGGGCCACCTGGTCGAGGAGACGGCGCAGTTCAGCCCGCTCAGCTTCCCGGCCGACGAAGGGCGTCCGCTCCAGAAGGGCCGGAGCCGCTGCCCTCTCCTCCTGCCACACAACCTCGAACAGCCGCCAGCGCTCGGGGAAGCCCTTGAGCCGGAAGCGGCCACGGTCGACCAACTCGACACCCTTGGCCCGACCCATGACAGCCTTGACGGCATCAGACACCAGTATCTGGCCGCCCTTGGCCTTGGCGGCGATGCGGGCGGCGGCGTTCACCGCCTCCCCGAACAGGTCCGCCTCTTCTTGGATTACCTCCCCCGTATTCAGACCTATGCGAACCCGCACCTGCTGGTCGGGTGCCTGCCCACGGTTGTGCTGTTCCAGCGCTCGCTGGATGCCCACCGCGCAGGCCACCGCCCTCCGTGCCGAGGCGAAGGCCACCATGAATCCGTCGCCCAGCGACTTCACCTCGTGGCCGCTGTGCCGCTCGACCTGCTGACGCACCAGCTCCCGCTGGGCGCGAAGTATCTCCTGCGCGGCTTCATCGCCCCGACGGGTCGTCAGGTCGGTGGAGCCTTCGACGTCCGTGAACAGGACGGTGACGGTGCCTTCGGGAAGCTCCTGGGCCACAGTAACTAACCTCTACCCTTGAACGGCCCGATTATGACCCATACGGGGACGATAGTCAAAGTATGGTGCGGCCAGGCGGGATGTGTGGCCGACTGAGGCGAGGTAGACCTGCGGGGTTCTGATGGGCCGGTGCGCCTGTTCCAGATGTGGTAGGGGAGAAAGACTAAAGTCTAGGGCCTTAGCACGGCGTCCAGGGCCTCGGTGGCCTGGCGCTGCATCGTCGGGGTGACGTGGGAGTACAGGTCTAGCGTCACGGCAATCTGACTGTGGCCCAGCATCTCGGCCACCACCTTCGAATGAACGGCCCGGCTTTGACAGAGTCTCCGCTGCCGTCTAGACTGTGGCGAGAGTTGAGCCTTAGAACGTCACTGTGCTGGCTCGTAGGAGGTCGTTAGATGATTTTCGCTCCGTTTCGGCTCGTGCTGGCAATAGTCGGTGCTGTTGTGGGAGTTGTGGTGGTGCTGGCTGCTCTCACTGCTTTGGCGGCCTTTGTGGGCAGCCCCGGTGAGTGCGACAGCGGGGACCGCGAGGTGCAGGTCAGCCCCGCTCTGGCCCAACAATTCCAGGCCGAGCTAGACAACTTCGAGGCGGAACTGGATGCGGGGCAAGCGGCATCGTTCACCTTTGACGAGAGCGAGGCCACATCCCGGGGACACGAGTTCCTGGAGGAGGAGAACGCCCCCATCGAGGACCTGAAGGTGTGCTTCAACCCCGAGGGGCCGTCGGCGTCGGGAAAGCTTAGCGCCGTGCTGGGCCTGGACGTGACTGTGAAGGTCTCCGGC
>Ga0209979_1000267_pt1 | contig 79287 bp, 65 predicted proteins | sample AnhtaG_FD_183114 | JGI IMG/M metagenome (GOLD analysis project Ga0209979, IMG submission 183114) | Deep subsurface microbial communities from Anholt, Denmark to uncover new lineages of life (NeLLi) - Anholt_01485 metaG (SPAdes) (version 2) | ecosystem: Environmental > Aquatic > Marine > Oceanic...
CTGTGAACTGCTGCGTCTGCAGTACTGCGATGGAGGCGCTGCTTGGGGATACCTCTATCGATTCGAGGATAGGTGCGGTGACCGTGAGCGTCGCCGAACCTTGAACCGTGCCCACAGTGGCAGTGATGGTAACCTCACCTGAGGATACGCCAGTCGCAAGGCCCCCTGGGAGGATGCTTGCTACAAGGGGGGCAGAGCTAGTCCACACGACAGTGTTTGTGATGTCTGCTGTGCTGCCGTCGGAGTAAGTCCCTGTGGCTGTGAACTGCTGCGTCTGAGGAGGTACCGCAACCGCGATGCAGGCGCTGGTTGGGGATACCTCTATCGATTCCAGGATGGTAGACCTGAAGTGGGCGGTGACGCTCTTATTCGAGTCCATAGTAATGGTGGTGGGGTTTGTGCTGTCCGAGAGGTCGCCACTCCAGTGGTCGAATTCATATTCCAGCGGATTCACAGGAGCAGCAAGGAGTATCACTTGGGTGCCTGCTGCAAACTGTCCCCCCGGCGGGGTGACTGAACCTGAGTTCGAAGGGCTGACATCTATAGTCAGATTGTAGAACTCGGTTGGAATTTCATAAGGCAATTCTTCTTTGCTCAGCAAGAAGAAAGCAGTATCAGCATAAGGGACACCACTGACCAACTCCTCAGGAACTTGAGTCACCGCTACCTTAAACTTATATCTACCAAAAATAGTTTTGCCTAGTTCGTCTACAAGGTCATTGTTTAGCCCAACTATTACCAATTGTGCACCGACGGACAGGCTATCGGCAATTCCTACTGCCAAGAGATTCACATTAACTGGTATTTCAGTTTGAGCAATAGCTGAGGCTACTGCTTTGAGTGAGAGGTTGTATCCTAAAGCGTAGCCATCAAACTCAACCACCTTTCCCCAGTATTCGGATGGGTTGCCAGTGAGCGGGTTGAGGTCACTTATATTAGCCACCTCCACCACATCCTCGACCAGGGTATCCACTATCAGAACGGGTTTGACCTGCGTGGCTATCTCCTGTGTAGTCAATGGTGCTGAGTAATCAAGGTAAGCGAGCACTTCATCTGTGGGGTAAAGAACTGTGCCGACAACTTGGCCTTCGCTTAGCTGCCATGTCTTCCGCTCAGGATCTATTGTCTCAAGTCTTGGCCCTTCTTCTTTAAACAAGAGTTCGTTGGGACTATCGGCAAGAATTCCAGCGCCGAAAGGCACTTTTACTTCAGAGTAATCGACTGTTGCCGTGGCTACAAGATAGCTGCCATCTATAGCCACTCTCTTGAAGGCGAAGGAGGCTGGGTTACTAGAAATCTGGCTAACTGTGGCGCTTGCAGGCTCAGATGCCTGTATGCTGTCAGCGATGATTACTCCGCCAAATTCATCGGCTGTCCACTTTGTGCCAAAGTCAATCTGCTCCATTGGCGTCTTCACCAAAGTGCCTTTGACCTCGCCAGCAGAGAAGTAGAAGTGGTATGTAGTTTCCTCATAAACGACTGTGAACTCTGTGGGCATGATGTCAAAATGGTCTGATAAAACCAGGTAGAGACTATCGCTAGCAAAGACAACGTAAGGGATGATGTACAAATCTACGGGGAGACCAGAGATATAGTTGGCCAGTTCGCCTGCCACTTCTTTTGGCACAGTGGCAATAAGCCCCTCCACTGAGACCGGTATTAGTTCTGCCTGGACCTGCTTGGCTTCTTCAATCGGGTAATAGGTTACCTCCTTCTCCACTGAATCTGTTACCTCAAGGGTATTCGTATCAGCGTGGTAAATACCTGTCAGCTCGTAGAATGCAGCCTCTAAACCCGTGGTGCTACCTGATAGGTTGAATCCGCTTAGACCATCAACTAGTACCTTAGGGGAACTAGCGGTCAGAAAAGTTTGTCCAGAAACCTCTATGGCTTGTCCATCCCAAGCAGTTGGATTGCTGATTACCTCAGAAATTGAAGTTTCTTCTGCTGGCAAGGTAATGAACGTATTATCCTCAGATACGGCTTCATTGCCGGGCGCGTCTTTTGACTTCACTCTGTAGTGGTATGTAGTGTTGGGTGTAAGTCCGCTTAGCATGACACTGTGGGCATCTACCAAGGAAGGATCAACTGCTGAACTCTCGCCGTAAGCGGGAGTCAAACCATGCTCCACTTGGCTAGTAGCTGGCTCGTCAGTAGTCCAGGTGATAGTAGCGGTGGAAGTGGTGATGTCAGAGGCACTGACCCCAGAGATCGCCGGCGGTGTGGTGTCTACTGCCAAAGCAGTGGTAAAGGTGTGATCTACCGATACTGCCTCATTTCCTGTGGCATCCTTCGATTTCACCCTGTAGTGATAAGTGGTGCCCGCGGTAAGTCCACTCAGGCTGACGCTGTGGCTGGTCACCAAGTCCTCATCTAAGGTAGTAGTTGAGCCATAGCTTGTAGTTAGACCATATTCCACCTGGCCAGTAGCTGGCTCATCGGTGCTCCAGCAAATGTTTGCAGTGGTGGCTGTGACGCCCGTCGCAGCGATGTCCGAAATTGTCGGCGGTGTAGTATCACCTTCTTCAGTAGGCTTCTCCTTCGCACAGCCACTCAGCTCTACCCCTACTATGCTGAGCAAAAGAATACAAGTTAAACACAGAGAAAGGCACTTCCTTTGCCAACTTGGTAGCTTTAAACTTATTTTCATCATAGCCTCCGCTGGGCAGTCTTTCTTGGTCTTCTATGCACTGCTTGGCTTAGTATAGAGCAACATATAGCTTCTGTCCATTATTGTCTATTGCTATCTACATGTGTCTATCTAGTCTGAAAGCACTAACATCACTTCAAACTAGTGATGATGGAGTGCAACTATGCCTAAGAGAAGGAAATCATTACCGGGCAACGTGGAACGCATTTTCTACACCTTCCAAGAAGCTCAGGAATTTTTAGGAGTTAGCCATCAAACCGTTTACAAGCTTATGAACCAAGGGCTTCCCTCACACAAAATAGGTAAGAAGAGGGTTTTCCTGAAAGAAGACCTGATCCGGTGGATAAAAGAGCACTAATCCTCAAAACCTGCATTTGAGGCGTCAACCTCTCAGGTGACCAGCAATCGAGGGCATAGACCTTCAAGCTCTCCCTGCTATACACAACGCTCGATACTGGATGAAGACACACACCGGCACTTAGGGGAATGTGTATGATTAATCACCAACATTACGATGGATACTGGGGATGGCAGCCGATCAAGGCCAGAAAGCTTGAGGTGCTCAAATTCATCTACGACCGGGAGATCGCCACCTCTGACGACCTGATGAACGAGTTCGGCTATACCGATAGCAGTGCGCGTTGCCGGCTGTGCCAGCTCAGGAAAGAGGGGTTCATCGTGCCTTATGCGAGAGGGCAGTGGTGCCTTACAGACAAAGGACAGGACAAATTGCACTATCACGGCATGCTGCCGAACAATGAACCTGAGCAGGTCAAAAGGAAGGCGGTGGAGGAGGGGCGAGTGTGGGTTATCGGTGCCAACGGCAGGCCCAGGATGGCCAGGGAGGCCAGTGAATTCGGCCTTGCCTTCACCTACGACGAGATCAAAGCCATGTTCCAGAGGCTGAGGAGGGAGGGGCTGGTCTGAAGGAGAGCCTTCCCGTCCCTGGGGATTGCCTCCAGCCGAGGTTGAAAGAGGAAGCAACTGCTTCCTCTTATTAATCAAAAGGATAACATTATGAAAGACAGTGGCTCTGTTCCCTCACTCAACAAAGCAGCTAATTGTTAAAGACGTGCCACCTACGGGCTAGCAAAGCGATTGTTACCCACTGGCGCAGTAGCTCAACGGTCTACAGCGTATGGGTGGACTATGCACTGAGGTTCACGACGCGCCCAACAAACAGAATGGCACCTGTCTCGATGTCGCGGATTAGAAAGACAAAGGGACGATCCACCGTGACCTCAACCGGCTCCCCCGGTGGCGCCGACAACTTCATAATAACTGCGGTGGCCGCTGCCGCTTCTGTACCCGCTTCATCCACAGTGACGAACGCCTTGTGTATGACCTCTGCGATGAAAAGCTCACGGGTACCGGTCATGCCTGAGAAGTCCGCTGCTGCGGTAAAGGCAACTGGCATACCCATGGCAGCAAGAGTGTTGACTAAACTGAACTCCGATTCGAATTCGAACTTTGGCATGGTCAGAGCGACCTGTCTGTATGCCAGGTCCTTCGTGATGGTGCCTACATGCTCAGCGTCTAGCGAGTCTTCAAACGCCTCAAACTGACCTGTCTCGGGAAGCAAAATCACCATCGATAGCTCGCTGCCGTCGTACAACAATTCCACTGCTTGATAGCCTTCACCCTCTGTATAACCGAAAGACTCGGTTTGCATCATCATTGGCGCGGTGACTTCGCCGCCGTCAAGCAGATGGAATGTGCCATCATCTGTCATGTCCTCGCTGAAGGGATGGAGCCATGCTGCATTGAAGTAGATAGCGTTGGTAAGGACAAGCCGTGTCAATGCGTCGATGACACCCTGCGGAATCAGGTCTTCTATCCTGCCCTCCGTCTGATCGCTGACCCAGTCGTTGATGGTGATGCGGGACTCTTCCGGTGCGTTTACGAAATCGAGGAGCCTCAGCCCGGCACCGTAGTTCTCCGCTAGGACATCGAGGAATTTGTCGAGGAATTTGTAGTCCTCTTGTCCCCAGATTGCATTGACGATACTCAACCGGAAACCCTTTCCATCTTTGCCCTCGGCGCCTTCACCCCGACCGGCGAGTTCGAGGTCCAGACTATTGAATGCGGGGTGCAGACGGTTCTGGGAGAGGATGAAGTGGAGGGTGTCTGCCATCTGCTGCTCTGTTTCACCGCGGGCACCGGCGTACGTCATCGCCAGCGCCAGGGAGACGCTGTAGGGAGAGTAGAACAGGTTGCTGTCCTCCTCGCTGAGAGCCTGGTAGAGGTCGAAGGCGAAGGCACTGTTTCCGTTGACCAGATCTGTTAGATCCGAGGCGGCGACATCTGGTGAAGTCACTCGCTGCTTTTCCGATAGCGCCATCCCTATGCTCACCTCTTCGCCGCAACCCACGAGGCTCAGAAGTACTATGAGCATCAATACACTCAATAGCATCCTTTTCACGTTAGTTACCTCCCATTCCTGTTCTCAGCGGGCCTCCAATCGGCCTCACTATATTATAGACGGATTGAGAGCTAGAAAGGTTCCCTCTTAGTCCTGGGGAAAGAGCTGGGCTCCCTGACAACTAGGCTTTCCTGAACAAAACCGAGGATTGTGCAATCGGGATGAAACGATGATCTGGACGGGGAGACGGGGCAGAGTCGAACTCGCCCTGAAACGCGAACTGACTATCTCTGTGGTTTCCGCCTGGAAAATGCAAACCAGCGAGGTAGCTGGACACAATATGCAACAACTCGTCCCCTTTGCGATACCCATCTAGGGGCAAAGGCCACATAGACGAAATCTGCTGATCTATCACGGTAGAAAATGCTACCCCGAGCCCCCTCGGCCCCCGGATTCAAACCTTTTTTGGCCCTAAGTTTCTATCCCGTCGCCGTTATCCTGCCCACTCCAGATCACCTTTCTTTCTCCAGCCTAGAGTGTAACGTCTTACCTGGACCAGTTTTCGGGGGGGGGGGGCAGGCCACCCCGGAAGACAGTTGGGGTAAGATGTCAGGCTTTGGACTGTCGCGCCCCCACTATCAGAGGTTCGCAATATCTTGAATAATGTTCTGGACTTCTTGTTGAGAAAGCCCACTTGTGCGCTGCTGGAATGGGCCTCCAGTTGCAGTACAGAAACGGGATGGTGTCCGAGTTGTCCATTGTCCATTCACAAAACGGGTCTTTGCGCGGCTCAGAATGCACGCAGCTCTGCCTCGTGTAATTGAGACATATAGCAGCCGGGCAGCCTCTAGAACCAAGCCTGGGTAGGGGCTTCTTTTGACTCCTGGTAGGATCGAGTCCTCAAGCCCTGGGATAAGGACTACTTGTCCTGAGAGCCCCTTGGCTCCATGCATAGTCATCAGTCTCGCTTTCTTCGGGACTGGTTGAAAAGTGGACGACTGCCCGAGACGCTTGAGAACGTCCGAAAGAATCTTGGCCCTCTGATCGTCACGGTCAGCCCAAAGGTAATCCCGAAGCTCTTCCAAAGTGATACCCTGTGGAAGGGGACTAACGTGGTTGTTCCAGAGGGTGGCATCATTTGATGTCAGGGTGTTCGTTATGATCGTCTGGATATCTTGTGCCCTGGCAGTTAGCGTGTCTGATGCCTGCCAAGAACTGATTGTGGCGATGACGGAAGCCGCACTACGTAGGGCATTGGTAGCACGAGTCGTGAATACACCAGGTGGAATGGGGTTATAGAACAGATTGCGGAAATTGAGGTTATTTGTGGTCACAGCGGATGCGATATCGCTACAAGTCTTGATTCCAACCCCTCTTCGCATGCCGAGTACCGTTCGGTGGGCAACATAGTCATCAGGGGTACAGACAATCCTAATCAAAGCTAATCCTAGACGCCCAGATGGCGTATCAACGAATGACTTCGGGCGAGGAGGCTCATAGGGAACGCCAGCCGCGTCCAACTCATCCGCGATGGTTTTTCCAAGAGCCGGCACGCTAGTAAGCAGGATCATTATCTCGTCTGGTTGAACTCCAGTCTGAATCAAGTCCCGACATGATTTCGCAATGGCACGTGCCTCCGCAACACCACTCTTGAATGTCCAACGATGTACTACCCCCTGAACAGGGGGAGAAGAATGTGTATAGAGCGATATCAAGTTCTTCGGTATTCGGTTTGCCGGAGGGTAAGCAGTTGTCAGTGCCTGCGCTGCACCGATTATGGTAGGCGTACACCGAAAGCAATAGGTCAAGATATGTTGTCCGCACTTGCCAGAGGTAGAGGCGAAGTTCTGGATACCTGCTGGAGAGGCATAGCGAAACGAGTAAACACTCTGGTCATCATCTCCAGCTACAAAGACAATGGCTCCGCGACTGATTAGTTGATCTACGAACCGGAGATCATATGGGTTAAGATCCTGAAACTCATCTACGATGAGATGCTGGAGGCCAAGCAACTGAAGCGGGTTTATTGTGTTGGCGGATGTCTGGTCAACGCATTGGCGGACTATCTCACCTGGCAGCACGCATGAGTACACTTGAGTGTGATTGAGATGAAATGAAGAGAGAGCGTTTCTCTCAGCGGATGAGATTGGTGGAACGGGAGGAATATAGTTGGGAGAACTCCATTGACCCGTACTCCAAAATGCTTCGTGGTGCAGACGGATTTGCTCGCACCGATCAGAACTTGTGATCTTGTTCACATACCCAAACTCCGAGTCGAAAATACACTCTTGCTCCCATTTGTCCAGTACAACTGGGTCAGACGGGTAGGTTCCCAAAAGACCTGCGCGTCTCAATACCCGGAGAGCAAGAGAGTGTAATGTGGAAACTCGGACATTACTTACCTGAGGTTGTCCGTTGTTGCTGCAATATGTATGCACCTTTCTCGCAAGATCATGTGCTGATGCGCGGGTAAAAGACACTGCTGCAATGTCTGAAGGAGATAACCCGTTTTGAAGTAGCCAGAGTATTCTTCGCTCTATTGAGGAGGATTTACCAGTACCTGGGCCTGCCACGAGCCTTACTTGGCCTGAAGCATCCTGTGCTGCCGCCTGTTGAATCGACTCAGCAAGCGCAATCTGCTGTGGGGTTATAGACATCGGACAGAATCCCCCTTGATTATGTTGGACATTTCCATAAATGCTACGCCAAAGCTCTGACGCGGTCAACCTCCCACCAGTGGCAGGTGCTCCAAATGCGGGACAAGCACATCCCAGATGGAGAAATCACAGCAGCGGACAAGGGAAGCGAAATGAGGGCCACCAGTGTGTAGTCTTCGATTCTGCTGCCTGGCAGGAAGGTACGTGGGCCTGTATCTCGCATACTCTCCCAATACCACCCGGGTCAGGGTGTTCTACGCACACTCGTATTATGCCGATGGCTCCTGTTTCCAACTGCGGATTGGCTCAGGTCAGAGTAGCGTTTCGGACGGAACAAAGTGCAATTGCTGGGGCGTTCCAAAAGGGGTACTATCACTGCTAGTCACACCCAAGCCTCTATTCATCCCCGCTCCAGAAGGACTCGATTTCGGAGCACTGGATAAACCGAACAACTCGACGTTTTGCCGAATTTGCAGAGGACAAGCTGGCCAAACGCGCCTCTCAAACCAGAGGGCTTTCCTGCTGCCGAGGTGCTGCGCCCAGCACAGGATGACGAATACATAAGCCTAATAAGAATGGCTTAATGCAGCTTGGATGCGCTCCTTCACAAGCCTTCTATTCTCCAGGCATCCCCTCGCTTTGCGCCAGCTCAATGCACACGCCAGCGATGTCCTCGGTCTCGAGAAAGGCAAACTTAAGGTTTGCTCTGGGAACATCTATGCGTTGTGAGACTCCTATGCCCCTTTCCTGGAGTTGGGTAAGCTCACTGTCCAGGTCCGACACGCGGCATACGATGCCGTGTACCCCAGTCCCCTTCTCACGTAGACACTCCATCCAGATACTCTCTCCTTCCACAGGCTGAAGTAGCTCAAGTCTTATCGGTCCGGCACGGAAAAGGGCGAACTTAATTCTGGCCTCTGGCACCGTCTTGCCGTGCAGCTCGAAATCTCTTATCTTGTCGTCTCTTATTACATAGGGGGTCATGTTGAAGAGTGTGCGGAACTGCTCCAAACTCTTCTCCAGATCTTCAACAACGAAGGAGACTTCATAGAAGTGAGGGTTCTCCAACAACCTAAAATCCCGATCCATCTGCTCCATCTTCCTTCCTCCTGTGAATTGGATTTCTTACTTCTTCTACTACTCATCCATCTCAGCTCTTATTGTATCTGACCTGCCCCCAAGTATTGTACCACTTCTTAGGTTAGAGTTGCTGCCGATTGGAGATGCCCCCTTTTTTGTACCAACCATTGTGTTAGTCCTGTGGTTTTCAGACCATAGTTGCCACCGATGCATACTCCAGAGGAGGCAGGTTCCCCAATGCTCCGTGCGGCCGTTCCCTATTATAGTGCTGACGCCAGGCCTCCGTTTTCTCCCGGGCATCCTCCATCGACAGGAACTAGCTATTGGAATGGGAGCGGGCATAGAATTCAATGAGGCGGCATCGGTTCCTGGGATTCTTAGCACCACTGGGGTTGCTAGAGCAGTGTAAAGAAAGTGAATGAAAGGGCCCTAGTACACCGGATGAGTACATCGTCGTGATAACGAATAAGCATAAACATGCGATACGCCACTAATGTTTCGGGAGAATACATCGTCTTGACAAAGAATAGGTGTCAAAATATAATATGTCACTAATGTGATACACGAGTACAGGAATCGGGAAAGGAGGCTTCAAAAATGGCACAGAAGGTTGGATTTATCGGTCTTGGGGATATAGGCTTACCTATGGCCAAGTGCGTTGTAGCTAAGGGATATGAAGTTACAGTCTGCGGTCACGTAAGGCGAGAGCCGGTCGAAGAAATGAAGAAGGCGGGGGCAAGAGAGGTTGGCACACCAAAAGAGGTGGCCTTGGCTTCAGACGTTACCATCACTATGCTTGTAGACAACGCTCAGTCAGAAGAGGTCATTTTGAAACCCGGCGGTGTAATGGAGGGGTCGAAAGAAGGCAACGGGATTATCCTTATGAGCACTTTGTCTCCTGCCTTCTGTCGAAGAGTGGGGCAGGTAGGGAAACAAAAGGGGGTTGATGTACTCGATGCCGCGGTAAGCGGGACTCGCGTGAGAGCGGCAACGGGAGACCTGACTCTCATGACGGGTGGGGAAAAAGAGGTGGTTGAGAAGTATCGGGCTGTTTTAGAGACAATGGGAACGATTGCATACTGTGGTGATTTGGGTTCAGGGCAGATCGTTAAGCTGGTAAACAACATGAACCTTTTCATGCACATCAACTCGCTCGTAGAGGCTCTTAGATGGGGGATTAAGAACGGCGCGACTGAGGATATGATCCTCGATACGCTGAAAACGAGCACAGGAAATAGTTGGGTAGTGGAACATTGGAAAGATTATGTGAAGGCAAATACGACAGCCCCGGTACGCCCGATGATTCGGGACTTGGGACTTAAGGATATCAAACTGGTTCTTGATATTGCTGATGAGATGAAGCTCTCCCTTCCAATGACTGCGCTTACCTGTCAATTGTCTAAACTTCAAGCTACCGATCTCGCATAGCAGACGAAAATAGACTCTGAGGATGGAACAAATGACACAAGGGACTTTTCAAGGTGTGAGGGTCATAGAGCTAGGGCATTTCTTGCTTGTGCCTGCCGCCACGGCTATCCTTGCTGATTGGGGGGCGGATGTCATCAAAATAGAGAGTCCCAAAGGTGGGGATCCTTTGCGGCACCCTGTCCCTTCGCCAGACTTAACGCGGTTGCCAACGGACTTCAGCATATGGTTCGAGCAATGCAATCGTAATAAAAGCAGCGTGGCTCTTGATGTGACGAAGGAGCGTGGCAGGGAAGTACTGCATAAGCTGGTCAAGAAGGCGGACGTCTTTGTAACTAATGTCGAACCCTCACTCCGTCGAGAGAACAAGGGCTGACTACGATACTCTGAGCAAGATAAACCCGAGGCTAGTCTAGTGTCAGTGCACTGGCTACGGAAGTCTCGGGCCTGATAAATACAAGCCCGGCTTCGACTACGCGGCCTTTTGGGCAAGAAGCGGAATGATGGATAGAATAGCAGCACCCGATACGGACCCACGTCCGCAAAGACCAGGTTTAGGAGATAATCTGGCTGCTCCATCTGTTGCTGGGGCTATCGCAGCCGCTTTGTTTGCTCGGGAGAGGACAGGTATTGGGCAGAAGGTTGAGCTTAGCCTTTACCAATTTGGAGTTTGGGGCATGAGTATGGATATCCAGCCTGCTCTCTGTTTGGGGCAGGAAAGGTCCCTGACAGACAGACGGACTGTCAGTAATGCCCTGTGGAATTCCTATCAGGCTAAGGACGGCAAATGGGTGATGCTGGTTATGCCACAAACGGACCGCTATTGGCCTTCTTTTTGCAAGGCAATAGGGAAGCCTGAATGGGAAAAAGACCCGAGGTTTGATTCTCATATGAAAAGGATACAGGAGAATCTGACTCTCATACCGATGTTCGAGGAAATCATAGCTAGCAAAACCGCTGCTGAGTGGGAGGAAATCGCTCAGGAGTATGATTTGGTCTTGGGACGCATTCAAACCCCCCTGGAGGTGGCTAACGACCCGCAAGCTTGGGAGAATGACTTTTTCACCGAAGTTGATTACCCCATAGCTGGGCGGCTCAGACTACTAAGCAGCCCGGTTAAGTTCAGCAAGATGCCGGCATCAGTAAGATTTGGCGCACCACAACTAGGGCAACAGACAGAAGACGTCCTTCTGGGACTTGATTATACCTGGGATGATATAGCTAGAATGAAGAACGAGGGCGTGATTATATAGACCGAGGAGGTAACATGGGCATATGTTATCAGGGTAAAACACTAAAGGAAGCAGTGCATGAGAAAGAGCAGCTTTTTAAAGACAGCGGCTACGCTTATGGGCTGGAGAAGCTCGATTTGGTGGAAGGTGACCCGGCCAAGTTCATGAGATTCCAAATGAGGTTAGTGGCTGCCTGTATAAACGCCAGGGAGATAGCCAAGTTGATATCAGCCAATCCCATGTCCCTAATCCAGGGCGAGCTGTTGTTCTTGCTGGCAACTCCAGAGGGGGATGTTACCTCCGCGTCCTATGGGCTGGCGGGGCATATCCAGTCTTTCCCTTTTATGGTCCGTTCCATAGCCGACCTGGGTTTTGAAGAAGACCCTGGAATCAATGTGGGGGATATCTTCGCCACCAATGACACTCTCTATGGTGCACCCCATAACGCGGACAATTACACCTGGGTGCCCATTATTTATGGAGATGAACTGATTGGCTGGACAGTGGGGCTAAACCACATTGTCGACGTGGGCGGCCTCCAGCCTGGTGGCCTTGGCACCATTTCGGCCAGTGTTTTCACCGACGGATTTACCTATCCACCCACCAAAACGGGGGCCAATTTCAAGCAGCATAAGTGGTGGGAGCTACACTGGAAGAGGCGGACGCGGACGGAGGCCTTCAATGTCCTGGATGATAAGATGAGAGCAGCTGGGGCGGTGGCGCTGCATGATAGGGTCATGGAGATTGTGGAGGAGTTTGGGGTTGACTATTTCAGGCAGGGGTTGAGGGAGATCGTGGAGCGAGAAAGGAGGGTGCTGACACAGAGGATTAAGGCTCAGGCTGTCCCGGGGATATATCACTATCTTGTCTTCGATAGTGTAAAGTACAAGGGGGTGGTGGGCAAGTTGTTTGCCAGCTCCAATAGGGATTGGCTGCTCCACAAGCCTGGGGAATTTCAAGTCCTTCCCGATGGACGGCTATTTATGGACCTGGAGGGGCTTTCAAGCGAAGCCGATTTTCACTGCAATGCCTACGAGTCTGCAGTCAGGATGCTGTGCTCGCTCGGCGCCTGGCCAATGTTCGCCTATACTGCCACCATCAACTCATCTCTGATGTATGTGACTGATTGGAACCTGCCGCCCGGCAGCATGTTCAACCCGCAAAACCCCTTTGCAGCCACAGTTATGTCTCTAGCCGGAGTTGGCAAGTACGTCCACATGTTTAACCACTGCCTCAGCTACGCATATTTTGCCAGAGGCTTCCTGGAGGAATGCTTCCCACAAGGGGCCGCAGGCGGCGGTTATGGTCTGGCTGGTGTGTTTGCTGACGGATTCCGATGGGCTGGCGGCGACATGACCCTTATCACCTGCTGGAGCTCCGCGGCGCTTCCCTATAGAGACGGTGATGTTGCCGATAACTGCTCGGCCAACCCGGCGCCGGACCAGGGTGAGACGGAGAGAGCTGAGTTCTTACAGCCAACTAATTTGAATATAGGCAGAAAGCTTGTGCCCAACTATTGCGGACATGGCAAGTTCAGAGGTGGACTGGGGATAGCTACGTGCCAGCTTATTGTCGACCCGGGGAGAAGTCTGACTCTAGCCGTTTTTGGCTCCACCGGCGGGATGGGTCGAAGCGCTACGGGAATGGCTGGTGGCTATCCTGGAGTGGACGATATCGTTGTCTTGGCCCACGACACCAACATCAGGGAAATGCTGAAGGAGGGCGGGCACTATCCGAGGGATTTTGTAGAGATAAGGGAATGGCTTGAAGAAGGGAAGTTGAAGGCTAGGAGTGTGGAGCTTTATCAGGGCTCTACAGCCAACATCCAATGCAAGGACGGCGATTTATTTGCCAATGCCACTGCTGCCAGGGGTGGCTGGGGAGACCCTTTGGAGAGGGAATTCAGCCTGGTGGAAAACGATGTGCCTGATGGATGGCTAAGCCCGGATGTGGTCAGGACTGTTTACGGGGCGGTGCTTGACGACAATGGGAAGGTAAAGGTGGCCGAGAGCAATGAGTTGCGGCAGCAGATGCGTAACAGGCGGAAGGAGAAGTCAGTTGACGCCAGGGATTGGTGGGAAAAGGAGAGGGAACGGGTGCTGAGGAAAGAGTGGTGCGAAGACGTCTACAATATGTATGCTGATGTTTTGAAATATGACAAGTTCCGCCGTCAATTTATGGGGATGTGGCAGTTACCCGAGGACTACGGGTTATAAGAGAGAGACAAGGGGGAAGCATGGAAAAGAGAGACGATCGTTTCACCAAGGAAAATCTAAAGCTCCTGGTTGAGGGCAAGCTTGATTGGGAGGAGGTAAAGAAGGCGATACGTTTGGCCCCCAAGGATGGAGACCGGTTCTGGAAGTATCTGGAGGTACTACAAGAAAGGGTTCCCTGGAAGGACAAGATATTACTCCGCATCTCGGACCACCTTTATATTGTTGCCAAGGAAGGTGGGGGTAGGGTGGTGAAGTGCGATTGCGGGCAGGAATTTGGAGACTATCGCGTCAACTGGAAGCTGAGTTGCCGAGTGTATGTGAGGAAAACCCGTGAGGAGATGGCAGAGGTGGTCTCGGTAGAGGAAGCATTGCCTAACCCGGACTTAGTGGAGATGAGGGAGTTCTACTGCCCGGGGTGCTTCGCCCTGCTGGGGGTGGAGGTGGTTCCCGCAGGGTACCCAGTGATATTCGAGATGCTGCCTGATCTGGATACCTTCTATCGGGAATGGCTGGGCAAACCATTGGCCGATGAGCGACCAGATTGGTTTCAAGACAAGACCTTAGATATGCCTGCACGGTGGGCAAAGGAGGGATAGAATGGCAGACAAGGTAGAAGAGAGGTATTTGATCGCTCAGGACGCCGGTGGGTCCATGACGGATTGTTTTCTTGTCGACAAAGACGGGCGATTCGCTACAGGGAAGTTCTTGACTCACCCTGAAGACGAGACTGTTAGCTACCTTGGCTCGCTGGAGGACGCGGCCAGACGTTGGGGAATGACCTGTGCTCAGATTCACCGGGCGGCGCTATCCTCCACCTACACTGGCACGACGATGGTCAATATTCTGGTTAGTCGAACTGGAAGCAAAGTAGGGTTGCTGATTACCAGGGGATTCGCCCACCTGCCAATCATGGAAAGAGGCCTTACATGGTTGGGACAGTCTTACGAGGACGTGCTGCATCAGCAGTTACATGAGCATACCCCCCGTTTGGTGCAGCCTAGGCATACCAAAGAGGTGGCTGAGAGAATCTCGGTTGGCAGCTACTACATGCAGCACCATTATATGCCTGGTCAAATCGTCATCCCTCTGGTGGAGGAAGATGTGGTGAAGGGAGTCAACGAGCTGTTGGATGATGGGATAGAGGTAATAGGCATCCTAACCCTTGGCTCCTATGTCAACCCGGTGCATGAAAACAGGATAGCGGAGATCGCCAGGGAAATGGTGGAACAGCGCGGCGTTGATGTCCCCGTAGTCGCCTCTCACGAAATGTGTCCGGTTCCTGACGAAAACGGAAGGTTGAAGACCCTTCTCATCCAGTGCTACATTGCAGAGGTTGCCAGAAGGCGATTGTTCTTTGTGGAGGAGGCAGCCAGGAAGGAAGGATACAACCATGAGCTGTTGACCTTGCTGGGCTATGGAGCAGCGGCAACTATCCGCTATCCCAAGCTTGCCGAAGCGGCTATCTCAGGGCCGGTGGGAGGCCTGCTGGGAGGAAAATTCATCGCTGACTTTTTGAAGCGGCCTAATATGGTTTGCTGGGACCTGGGCTGCACTACCTGCGATGTTGGACTTATTGCTGGAGGACTGCTACCGGTAAGGAAAGAACCTGAATTTGCTGGTCACCGGTTGAGGATGCCCATGGTCGCCATAGATTCTGTCGGTGCCGGGACTAGCCATGTGATCCATGCCGATGCGGTGACCAAGCGTATTACCATAGGACCTGAGAGTGTAAGAGCCGACCTAGGCACAATGTATAAGTCGTCAGAGATCACCATTGGAGACATAGATCTCAGCATGAGGTTTATAGATCCGGACTACTACCTGGGAGGAACCATAAAAGTCAATAGGGACAGAGCGTTGCATGAGCTGGAGGAGAGGGTGGCCAAGCCACTGGGCCAGGATGTGTACGATGTATCGAACAAGATCCTTGACCTGCTGCATGCCAGGGTGGCTGATCATATTAATGGCGTGCTTCTATCAAGGGGGCTCAATCCGGCTGAATTCACCTTGCTGGTTTACGGGGCTGCCGGTCCGCTACATTTGTGGGGGCTGGACCGGGCTATTGAATTCGGCGAGGTAATAGTGGTTCCCTGGTCAGCAGTGTTTTCCTCCTTTGGAGTGGCTGCTGCCGACTATTTCCATCGCTATGATAAAGCGGTTACCTTCTTCTTAACTCCGCAGATGACCGACGATATTAAGCTCTATCAGGGAGGGGCCCTTAGCCAGGCATGGCAAGAGATGGAGGAACGCGGGTATGCCGAGCTTGAGGCTGAGGGGATTCCACGGGAAGCCGTGAACTTCAGACATGGGATATCTTGCCGGTATATAGGCCAGATGTCTAGCTGGGAGGTTCCTGTTGAGGTAGCCAGAGTGCAAAGTCTTGAGGACTTGGACAAAGTTGTCGGCGCTTTTGAAAAGAATTACACCAGCATCTATCCCTCCGCAGCCCGCTATCCCGAGGCAGGCTACCAAATCACCGAGGTTTATGTCGAGGCGATAGCGGAAAAACCGAAGCCTGTCATACCTGCATATCCAGTTCAAGGCAAAGAACCTCCCCAGAAAGCTTATAAGGGTCAGCGGGAAGCCTACCTGGATGGAGGGTGGATAAAGTTTGACCTCTGGGAGCAGGATTTGCTGGAGCCAGGGAATAGGGTTGATGGCCCGGCTATTATTGAGCATACCATGACGACTTTCGTTATTCCACCTCAAAACTACGTGGAGTTGGATGAGCACAAGTTTATGAGGTACAACAGGAAGTAAAAGGTTCTGGTGCGCTTTCCTATTGGGCTGCATCCCCAACGTTGGCGACGCCAGGACTGCAGTGATGCTACAGCCTTGGTCCAGCATGAGCAAACAAGCAGAGAAAGAAGCGCTGTGCCAACCTAGAGGTCGGAGCTTTTGCTGGCAACCAGAGCGTTGTCGACTCATCCCATCACAAGCTGTTCTAGAGCAGGCCGATAGAAACCTTCCAGCTGTTCCAGCGACGTGAGGCTCCCTCCCCTTGAGGGGCTCCGCCCGCAATGTTTTTATGAAGAGGTATGAATACCGTGGGCAGAGGAAACCCCTGAGTAGGTTAAAGACTGCTGCAAGAGGCTTGTAGACCTCCTTGGCGAAGTCGGCGGCTTTGTTGTACATTATTTATCAACGGCAAGTGAGGAAGTGAAGGCCGAAAACACGAAGGCAATGATATCGTTCGCCAAAGAATATTGGGTATACTGCACAGATGAACGCTTGAAGGAATGAGAGGTAATAAGGAAAAAGTCAGTCTATACGCCTGTTAGGAGGATCAGGGAATTAGATTAGAGGAGGTGGTAGCGGACGCTAATATAGGGAAAGGCGGTCCAAAGCCTCACTGTGAGAAAGGAGTAAAGACGCATGGCGAATGACTTAGTTGTCACGTTAGCGGATTTGAAAGAAGAAGAAGCTCTACGAATTGTCCAAGATAGGCTGAGTGTCGGCGATGACCCTTTCAGTATCCTGGGTGATGCCAGGCGTGCCTTGGAAATCGTTGGCAAGCGTTATGAGAACCAGGAATACTTCATCCCAGACCTAGTATATTCCGGTGAGATATTGAAGGTGATCACAGAAATGGTTAAGCCCAGGTTAACCAAGACTGCTGAAGTTGAGCACCTGGGGAAAGTTGTTATCGGGACTGTAGTCGGCGACATTCACGACATAGGGAAAAACATTGTGACCTTTATGCTTGAAGTAAACGGTTTTGAAGTCCATGACATCGGTGTAGATGTTCCTCCGCAGCGGTTTGTAGAGGAAATAAAGCAATTCAAACCGGAGATACTGGGCTTAAGCGGCTTTTTGACCTTGGCTTATGATTCAATGAAGGAAACCGTAAAAGCTGTAGAAGATGCCGGGTTAAGGGATAAAGTGAAGATCATGATAGGGGGTGGGGTGCTTGACGAGACTGTGGTGGCGTATGTTGGGGCTGATGGTTTCGAACGGTTTGCTGGCGGGGCAGTATCGCTAGCCAAAAAATGGATAGGGGGTGACTGACAATGGGAAAAACACCTGAAGAACTATTTGCCGAGAGAACAAAGAGGCTTGATGATGCAACCCAGTTGAAAATTCCTGACCGGGTTCCAGTTGCTCCCCTGGATCAAGGGTTTTTTGTCAAATATGCCGGCCAAACCTGGGCTGAAGTCATGTATGATTTTGAAAAGGCTATTGCAGCAAGCAAGAAAACGATTACAGAACTCAACTTCGATGCGTACTTTGTGCCTTCTATACCGTCTCCAGGTCAAGTATATGACATTCTTAACTTCAAGCAACTAAGATGGCCTGGCGCTAGACTTGATGCCAACAGGGTTGGCAATAGTACATACCAGTTTGTGGAACCCGGTACCGGTTATGAAGCCATGCCGGCAGAGGACTACGATTGGTTCCTTGATGACCCTACCGATTACATAATAAGGAGGCATTGGCCAAGAATAGCAAAAGGGTTGGAACCGCTCAGGAATCTACCTCCCATGCACAACGTGGTCGGGTACTGGCAGTTCGGGACCCTGTTGAGAGCATTTGGCTCGCCAGAGATAGGCGGCGCCTTTGAGACTCTTATAGAAGCTGGGCGTGAACACTTAAGACTTACACAATCCATGGGGCCGTTCATCGAGGAGATGACAAAGTTGGGGTTTCCACCCCTCGGTTTAGCAGGCGGTATGGCTCCCTATGACTATTTTGCCGATTTTCTGAGGGGGACGCAGGGGTCAATGGTGGATATGTATCGAAATCCCGATAAGCTCAAGAAAGCTGTTCAGAGGGTGATTCCATGGGTGATACAGGGGGGGCTAGATTGGGCTAGACTCTCCAGTGCCCTTAGTAAGAGGGTAGTTATCCCGCTTCATAAGTCGGCTGGGGGGCTCATGTCCAATGAGCAATTTAAGGAGTTCTTTTGGCCGTCTTTGAGACAGGTCATGATAAAAATCATCGACGAGGGATTTACGCCCTACGTGTATACTGAAGGGATTTTTACCGACCGCCTGCCGATCATTAAGGATGTGCCTAAGGGAAAGGTCGTATACCACATCGAGTCGGATATCTTCAAGGCTAAGGAAATGTTAGGCGATACAGCATGCCTGGCCGGAGGCCCTCCGGGTCCCATGATGAACCTGGGGTCGCCCGAGGAAGTTAAAGATTATTGCAGGAAACTAATTGATGTCGTTGGTGACGGGGGAGGCTTCATCATGGACGCCGAACTTCCGCTTGTTACTGCAAAGCCTGAAAATGTAAAGGCATTGGTTGAGTTCACACAGGAGTACGGCGTCTACAAATAGATGCCGAAAGAGGTGAGACCGTAATACGTGGGGAGAGGCTGCGCGCCGGCGGCATCCTCGTACGGTGCCCCTGGCGCCGACCGGTAACGGTCTGAAGGACAAACACATGCCCGTAATCCGTGGTATGAGCCTAAGCTTGGATGAAAACGAGGTGCTGCGTCGGGAGGGAATTAGGCAACGTTCCACCCTCAGGCTGGAGATTGCAACTGTACTGCATGGACTGCTGGCCAGTGTAGACGATCTCAACCTGCTGGAGCCGGCTATGGCCTACGAAAGCTACCGCATAACTGAGGTGCGCCACGATCGATTGTGCCTGGAGGGTAATGTGGCGCTGCGCGGCTCGTTACTCCCCTCGGTCGTGCCACAGGCTAAGGAGCTTGCTGCGGTGATCTGCACGATAGGCCCTAAGCTGGAGAAAGAGGCAACAGACTACTTTGGTAAGAGTGAGCCTTTGCGAGGTCTGCTTCTGGACGGTATCGGCAGTGCAGCAGTGGATTCTCTTGCTCAAGAGGTTTGTAGGTTTATGAGGCATAAGGCATCATCCCGTGGCTACCAGACCAGCAGTCCCCTCAATCCGGGTATGCCTGGTTTCCCTATTTCAGAGCAATGGCAGATGCTTAAACTGGTGCCAGCAGAGGAAATTGGGGTCAGCCTGGCCGCTTCGGGAACAATGGTCCCCTGCAAGTCAATTTCCATGGTCATTGGCATAGGGCTGCAGATGACGACCTGGACACAAGCTGAAGGCTGCGCCTGCTGCATTCTGAACAAGACTTGTCGCTATAGAATACACCGTCGAGTGGGGAAATAAAACGCCACCAAAATCGGCAGGAGTGTGACGGCTTATACACTTTATTTCTGACCCGTAGGTCGAAGAGGACAATGCCAGAACAGCAGGACTCTCCTGGATTGTACTCGCCAGCTCGGTATCGATAGGATCGAAGCTGGTTTTAATCTCCTTAAAGCCAGCGCAAGCGCAGGTTATAGCCTCCCCGATCTACAGTACTGAGCCGGCCAGTACGCCTGATTTTGCGCCGACTTTCACCCAGCCAAGTTACGTAGGGAAATACATGGTGAACCATGGTACGAGGGGGAACTGATTGATGGAAACGAGGATATCAAGTGCGACGAAAGAAGTGATCATTGGATCAGGTCGGCCAATAACGCTTATCGGTGAGCGCATTAATCCTACGGGTAAGAGAAAACTGGCGGAGAATCTGAAGGCAGGCAACTTGGACATCGTCTGTCGGGAAGCCATAGCTCAAACAGGGGCAGGAGCGGACATTATTGATATCAACATAGGTGCCTTCGGCGTAGACGAGGTAACCCTGCTCCCCCAGGCAGTACAAGCAGTGATGAACACAGTAGATGTACCCCTATGCCTTGACAGTGCTAACCCTGACGCTATAGAAGCGTCTCTCAAAGTATATAAGGGGAAGGCACTCGTCAACTCGGTCAGTGGTGAGGAGCACTCCCTAGCGAGGCTCTTACCTCTTGTCAAGGAATATGGAGCAGCAGTCATCGGCTTGGTGCAAGATGATGAAGGTGTCCCAAAAGATTCAGAGCGGCGGGTCACGGTCGCTCATAGTATAGTGCAACGAGCTGAAGCGGTAGGTATCCCTCGCGAGAACATAATCATTGACTGCATGGCTTTCGCAGTAGGAGCAGACACCAACTCCGGGATGGCAGTCATAGAAGCCATTCACCGCGTTAAGGCCGAACTGGGAGTGAACCTGACCCTCGGAGCCAGCAATGTTTCCTTTGGCATGCCGGATCGCAACTTGCTTACTAACACCTTTGTACCTATTGCTATCGCCGCAGGTGTGACATGTCTCCTTGTAGACGTAGCCAAGGTACGCCCAACTGCTCTGGCTGCTGACCTAATTCTGGGTATCGATCAACGCGCCAGACGTTATATGGAGGCTTACCGCCAACGCCAGATATCGCGGTAACCAAGAATGGGAATAGCCAGTACTGCCACCCAGTTTCCGGATAAAGCAGGGAGGAGACTGCCTTTCCCGTCAAGAGCTATCCAGTAGATGGAGGCTCAGAATTTGAGGCGATTTTTGAAGAAGAGTGCCAAAGGCCTGATATCACAAGCTGTTTGTGCTCCCACCACGCTCATCTAGGCTCAGCGGGTATGTAGACCGAGATCACAGGACCCATACTGAAGCGTTCTAGACGGAGTTTTGTATTGAATTGATCTATGTGATAATATGTTATCGTGTTGCAATAACCAATTGACAAGAGTCTTATTGGAGAGTCAAATACGTTGAAGAATCAAGAAATGCAGAGGAGGATGCGGTGCGCGACTGGGAACTTGATAGTCCTTTTCTTACTGCTTGGCTAAGGCTGCGCCAGGCATACCGTGCTGCGGCTAGGATTGCTGAAGCCGAAGTGAGCCAGTTTCAGAGTACGGTTGCCCAGATTGATATTCTCACCATGTTAAATGCCAGTAGGGGACCGTTGACCCTAGGGGAGATATCCTCTTACCTTTCCCTCGACAACACTGGCACTTCCGCACTGTTAACCCGGATGCAGAGGGCTGGCTTGGTGAGGAAGGTGAGGAGCAAAATGGACCAGAGGGTAGTAAGAATCCAGATGCTACCAAAGGGGAAGGAACTCTTAGCCAAGGCAGCACGATTACATGGACGCACTTGCCAAACAATGGAGGGATGTTTCTCTGAGGAAGAGGTTAAGCAATTTGATAGTTACTTGAAGCGGTATCGTGACCATTGTCTGCGGAAACTAGGGGCAGAAGCAACGCCTCTTCCACCCATCGTCGATGTCGATAAACTCTCAGTCTGGCTATAGTGAGCTTGTTCCTTGTTCGCCCATAATGTGAAGGGCTATCTCTCTTGACTGGGACAGTTGTCGAGGTCGACGCCTACGATTCGCTGGCAGTTCCCCAGAGCCATTCTGCTGTTGGCAAAAAAGGCACACTGAGGGAAGGACAGAGAACGGGGGCCCACATTGGGGATTGACCAATGCCATCACTCCAGGCTCGGTCGTGCTTGTGGCTAATACTAGCCGGAATGAGTCTGTCACACAGGGACTTGAAATCAGACAACAGCCCAGACTGACGCTCAATAGTGCAAATTCCAGCCGTTGAGCCAGCTGCAAAGACTGTTAGAATTCCGCTACTGATACCGGAATCGTCAATTTCCTCCGCCACCTGGCTGGTGATATCTATCATGTCACAACTCCTTTCGATTTTGGTCCTTATCCTCTTGCTATCCGCCATTGGTACGGCCTCCCCCCACCAATGGATATCGCTAAGCTCAAATACGGGGCCGCCCTGACACACCTGCCTCAAACCTTTGTTGGTCTTTGTCGTACAGCCATAGCAACCTCCTAATCCACAACCGATCAGTGCCTCCAAAGAAACCCGGCCAACTTCTCTCTCGCTGAATTGAGACATCAACTAGCCGGATGGGAGCGAGAATGTAGCACAACAAGACCACACCAGTTCGTGGGTTACATAACGCCGCTGAGGTTTGTGAAGCAGTGGACAGAGCTGACGTGTCACTGATGCACTTTAGGCGTACATCGGTTTGACACAGAATAGGTGTCAAGATACAATGCGTTGCTAGGTAGTGTCAAGCAAAGTGTGTAAATTGTGGAATGGGCTTCTCCTTCCAGGATGAGTTAAGGTGATTGATAACGGCGTATATGATGCGATTGACGCTAGCCTGGTTTTGGAAACAGCTCATGGGTCTTGTCCGGCGGCGTATTTCTCGGAAGGCCCGTTCTATAGCGTTGGTAGTGCGGACTTTGCGCCGATGTGATTTGGGACAGCTAAGGAAGCTCAGCAGTTCATCCAGGTCAGTCTCCAGGCAAGCCACTGCCTTTGGCTGGCTTGAGCGCCATTGGTAAGCCCAGTCCCGAAAGCGGACTGCTGCCTCCCTACGGTTAGGAGCCTGGTAGATGGCCTTGGCTCCTTCGAGGCATGCTTTCTCTACCTTCTTGGGCAGCTTGCTGGCCACATTCCGCATCTTGTGTACCCAGCACCTTTGCCGAGGCACATAGGGATACACCAAGTCCAGGGCCCGGCACAGCCCGGGATTGCCGTCAGTCACCATCAAGGCCAGGGATTTCCCTTCCAGACCCCGCTGGTACATATCCTGGAGGAAGGCCTCCCACTGCGCTTCACTTTCCGCCGTAGCCTGGCGAAAGGAGACTATCTCCCGCCTTCCATCCGGAGTGATGCCATAGGCACATAAGACCAGTCGTTTCTTGCTCCCCAAAGCCCCCTTCACCTTCAGAGTGATACCATCCAGGAGCAGATAGAGGTAGTGGTCTGACAGAGGCCGGTTATGGAAGCGCTGCACCTCTGCGTCCAGGCTGCGAGCCACCCGAGACACTGTCTGCGGACTGGGTGCTTCACCCAACACTGGCAACAGAACCTCGCCCACTCGACGGGTGCTCACCCCAGCCAGAAACATCTCCCGGATCAGATCGTTGACCCTCCCCTGATAATGCTGATACCTCCCTATCACTGTGGGCTGATACTGTCCTTGGCGGTCCCGAGGTACCCTCAGATGCTCTATCAGGCCCAGTTGGATAAGAAGACTACGGGGTCGATACCCATTGCGATAACCTCTCCGAACCTCTGTGCGTCGGTATCGGCCAGCACGCAACTGCTCTAGAAGCTCCCCTTCCATTACACCCTCCAACAGCCTCTTCACCAGCCGCAGGGTCTCCTCCTTCACATCCCCCCACCAGTCCTCTTCATCCCACTTGACCTCCCGCCACAAATCCTCTAACTTAAGCTCGGTCAGGTCTTTCACCTGTACCATGGGGCGTCCCTCCTTTCTAGGTTTTGTCGTTTCTACCTGAAAGGATACGCCCTTCCTTTTTACACACAATATGTTACGCTACCCGTTGCTAAGGTGGTAGACGAATACATCGTCTTGACAAAGAATAGACGTTAATATATAATTTGTCATCAATCTAATGGACGAGTACACCACTTCACAAAGAAAGGAGCTATAGCGGGGAACAGAAAATGAGTGGCCCCTTGGAAGGAATAAGTGTTATCGACTGTGGCGCATGGCTCCAGGAGCCAATGGCCGCCGCTTTACTAGGAGACTTAGGTGCTGATGTAATCAAGATAGAAGCGCGAGGCACGGGAGACCCAATGAGGGGTATCATGTCGGCTACTTATCAGACTGAACGCCAGGCTCAATTCGAGACCTTAAACCGCAGCAAGCGGGGAATCACTTTGGATCTAACGAAGCAACAAGGGAGAGAAATAGTCTGCAAGCTTATAGAGAAATCAGACGTCTTTATGCACAATTTTCGCCCACAGGCAGCCAAAAGGTTAGGGTTAGATTATGAGACCCTATTCCCTCTTTACCCAAGGCTTGTGTATGCCCAAGCCTCTGGGTGGGGGTTAGAGGGGCCTGATAGCGGGAAAGGTGCATTCGATGTTGCGGCGGCAGCAAGGACTGGCTTAATGGAATTTGAGGGTGATCCTGGAATGCCCCGGCGTCCTGCAGGGGGCATGTGCGATATGGCAGGGGCGCTATGTTTGGCGCTAGGCATACTGGCCGCCCTTCAGGCGCGAGAACGACTCGGTAGGGGTCAGATGGTTGACACATCTCTCTTTGGCTCTACCATTACCCTGCTATCATTCCCTGTGACCCAGGCCCTGGCTTTTGGTTCCAACCTTGTCAGAGGTACCAGGGCAGAGACGCGGAACCCATTCTATAACTGGTACCAATGTGCCGACGGAGAGTGGTTGCATCTTCTCATGCTGCAGGCTGAAAGATACTGGCCTGCGTTCTGTGAAGTAGCGGGGATAAAAGAGTTGGAGAAGGATCCAAGGTTTGAAAACCTAAGGACGATGGTAGAGCACCGGGGGGACTTGGTCCCCGTCTTAGAGCGAGTTTTTGCTACCAAGCCTAGAGAGGAATGGATGAGGATCTTTGCTGAGCACGATTTTCCCTGCGCCCCCATTAAGAACTTTCTTGAATTGGGGGACGACCCTCAGGCGCTGGCAAACGATTACATTATGGAGGTTGACCATCCTACCTACGGCCGTGAGAAGGTGGTGGGACTGCCCTACAAGTTCAGCGAAACGCCAGCAGCAATAAGATATCCGTGCCCCGAGTTTGGGCAGCACACAGAGGAAGTTCTTCTAGAGCTTGGCTACAAATGGGATGACATCGCTAGGCTCAGGCAAGAGGAAGTAATTTGAATTACCCGGGTCAGAGAGACGGGACTATCTTACGGGTCGACGACGTCTCTCTTAGCTTTGGAGGCCTTAATGCCCTAACCGGGGTGAGCCTTGAGGCTAAGAAGGGGGAGATTCTGGCGATTATTGGACCCAATGGTGCTGGTAAGACCTGCCTGATTAACTGCGTAAGTGGATTTTACCGCCCTCAGCAGGGAGAAATCTATTTTGACGGTCACCGCCTGTGCCGCATGGCTACCCACAAGATCGTCAGGTTGGGAGTGGCTAGGACTTTCCAGAACACAGGCTTGTACCTACACATGACAATCATGGATAACCTGCTGGCGGCGCGGCACATCTACCAGAAGTGCGGGGTCCTGACTGCAGGTTTTCGCTTTGGCTGGGGGCTGCGGGAAGAAGTGCGCCATCGCCAGTTTGTAGAAGAGATTATCAATTTCCTACACCTGCAGCCCGTCAGAAACCACCTTGTAGCCGCCATTTCCTTTGGGTGGCGAAAGAAGGTTGAGCTGGGCAAGGTGCTGGCGCTGCAGCCCAAGCTTCTTCTCTTGGATGAGCCGACGTCAGGGCTAAGCGCCGAGGAGAAGAAAGACATGGTTAGAGACATTCTGGACATCCATGAGGCCACAGGAATGACTATCCTCCTCATTGAACACGATATGAAGATCGTCATGGGTATATCAGATAGGGTGGTTGTTCTGGATTTTGGGCAGAAGATAGCTGAAGGTACCCCAGAGCAGGTGAGTAATGATCCCCAGGTGATTGCAGCCTATTTGGGGAAAGAACCCACAGTCGCGGCCTGATCTGGGGTCGCTCGAGGTAGCCAGAGGGGAAAATGGAGAGACTTGACACGCTTCCCAAAATACTGGTGCGAAATCATGGAGAATATGGCGCACGCACGGCTATGCGGCAGAAGATGCTGGGCATTTGGAGAGAGTATAGCTGGAGGGACTACTACGAGAATGTGAAGGATTTCTCCCTGGGATTGGCCAGCCTTGGTTTGGGGCGAAACGGGAAGGTGGCCATTATCGGTGACAATGCTCCCGAATGGTATTGGGCCGAGATAGCAGCTGTGGCGGCAGGTGGGGTAGTGGTCGGCATCCCTACGGAGGCCACGCCCCCGGAGATTGAATACTTCGTCAACCATTCTGAAGCCGACTTCGTGGTGGCCTCTTCCAGGGAGCAGGTTGAGAGAATACTCAAAATCAAAGATCACTTTCCTGGATTGAGGAAAGTGATTTGTTGGGAATCCAGGGGGCTACAGGGCCAGGCCGACCCAAGTTTGACCACCTTTGACGCGGTGAAGGAGCTAGGTAGAAGCTGCGAGGAATCACGCCCAGGACTGTTTCTCGAGAACATTGAGAAGGGGGAAGGCAGTGACCTGGCCTTGCTGTGCTACGCCTCAGGTTCTGCTGGTGAGCTGCCCAAAGCGGCCATGTTTTCTTACAACAATATCATTTCTGTGGCCCCTGGGTCGCGGGACTATAGACCACTGTCGCAGAACGACAACTACGTCTCGTACATGTCCCCGGCGATATTCCTAGAGCAGCAGATGGGCATTGCAGGGGGAATGATCACTCCCTTCGTGGTGAACTTCCCGGAAGAGCCTGCAACGACACAGGACGACATCAGGGAAATTGGACCCGCGATGCTGGTGTATCCTCCCCAGACACTGAGGGACATTGCCTTCATGGTGCAGACTCGGATGCGGGGTGGGGGTTTCCCGAAGCGATTTGCCTACTCGTCGCTTCTCCCGATTGGCTACAAGACGCTAGACTCCCGCCTCAACGGTGATGGGTTGAATTGGTTCTGGAGAGCCCTTCACGCTCTGGCCAGCGTGATTCTATTCCGCCCCCTCAAGGACAAGCTGGGAATGACTCGTGCCGGGATCCTGCCCACTGAAGGTGGGCTGCCAGGGCCGGAGGTGTTCCGTTTTTTTCACGCTATTGGGATCAATATTGCCCAGAGCTACTCTGTGCCGGAGTGCCCTGTCTGCACAGCGCAGATGCCGGCCGACGTCAGGGCTGACACTGTGGGGCAACCTGTGCTTGGACACGAAGTGACGATATCCCCTAGGGGGGAAATACTGGTCAGGGGCCCGAGCCTCTTTCAAGGTTACTACAAGGACACGGAGGCCACGAGCCTGAGGTTGAGAGACGGCTGGTTTCACACCGGGGATATGGGCGTCATCGATGAGAAGGGGCAGCTCATCCCGATGGGCCGGATGTCGGATCACAGGAATCCGGGGAATATGACCGATTGAACTGACGGCCGGACAAGCGGCAGTTCCACCAATGGGTGGAATACTGACTGGGGAGAGTTGATATGTTGAGACTTGACAACGTTAGTGCTGTTTATTCCCACATAATCCAGGCGCTGAAAGGGGTTTCCCTTCAGGTGGAAGAGGGACGTATCGTCGCCTTGCTGGGAGCTAATGGAGCGGGCAAGAGCACTACTCTCAAGGCCATATCCGGACTGCTGAAGACGGAGGGGGGTGAGATATCCCATGGCACGGTTGAGTTCAACGGGTCGATGATAGGTGGCATGAGGCCCGAAGGCGTTGTCAGGCTGGGGCTTGTTCATGTAATGGAGGGGAGCGTAGTCTTCCCGAATCTTTCAACTGAAGAGAATCTCATGGTAGGTGCTCACTGTAGGAAAGATCGCGCTGGCGTGAGAAGAGACCTTGAGCACATCTACGACTACTTCCCGCCGCTCAAGGGCCTTCGCCACCGGACCAGCGGCTATCTCTCCGGTGGGGAGCGGCAGATGCTGGTAATTGGGCGGGGACTAATGGCACGCCCGAAGACAATGCTCCTGGACGAGCCCTCCTTGGGGCTTGGTCCGTCGCTGGTGCAGGATATCTTGAACATCATTAGAAGGATCAACGTCGAAGAGAAGACCTCTATCCTGCTGGTGGAACAGAATGCTGCCGCGGCTCTCTCGATTGCTGACTTTGGTTACGTGATTGAGAGTGGGAGAGTGGTACTTGAAGGAACTGCTGAGAATCTGAGAAATGACCCCAGTGTGCAGGAGTCCTATCTGGGGCTTGGGGACACCGGCGGTGTCAACGGTTACAGACGAGAGAAGTCTTCCAGGGTGAGGCAAAGGTGAGTGAATTGAAGGGTCAGTCTAGTGACAATGAGGCGAAGGAGGTTCTAGTGACACAGCGCAAGGTCTTCCGGGCAATCCCTGAACTGTGTACCGGATGTGGTATATGTGAACTGTTGTGCTCGTTGTCCAAGACGGGCGTGGTGAATCCCTACCTGGCGCGGATAAGGGTGAGCTGCTCCAGCGAAGACGGGTCGTGCAACGTAGTCTTGTGCCGACATTGCACGGTTGCTCTCTGTAAAGACGCCTGCCCGGTGCCCGAAGCCATGTATGTGGATGAAGCAACGGGAGCGGTAGTGATCGATGAGGCAAGTTGCATCGGCTGCCTGGCCTGCGCAGACGCCTGTCCTTTTGGGGCTATTCAGATCGGCCCTAATAGAGAGGTGCTGAAATGTGACCTGTGTGGGGGCGATCCTGTATGTGTCAAGTACTGTCCAGCGAGACCTGCAGATCAGTTCCCTCACATGCCTTATCCAAGGACTTCCTGCCTGGAGTACGTCGAGCCGCATAGAGTGACCAGGAAGAGGATCGAGGTCTAGGCCATGGGGAAGCGATTAGTGGACGGTCATGATCTGATTCTCAGGGTTGATCTTAGCACCGGGGCGATATCTACAGAGCCGGTGTCGCTAGAGTTGCGGCGCAAGTACCTGGGTGGCGAGGGCATAAATGCTCGGTTGCTATGGGAGCACTTTCTCAAGGTGGACCCCAAGATAGACCCGTTGAGCCCAGATAACGTCCTGATCGTAGGCATGGGCCCCTTAGGGGGGACTGGCTTCGGTGCAGGTAGCAAGATGAAGTTCACTTACAAGTCACCGGCTTACAACATTTACGGTGACACCAGTGTTGGGGGTGGTTTGGGGACTGAGCTCCGCTTGGCGGGTTATGCCCACATAGTCATCACCGGCAAGGCCCAGCACCCCGTCTATCTGTGGGTCAACAACGACGCCGTGGCGATCAGAGATGCAGGCCACCTCTGGGGTAAGAGCACGCATGAAACTGAGAAAATGATTAAGGAGGAATTAGCTGATCCCGAGGTAGAAATAGCCTGCGTAGGGCAAGCTGGCGAGAACCTGGTGCGGGTAGCTTCGATTATTACTGGTGGTCACCGGGCTGCCGGCCGTGGAGGCGGTGGCTGTGTGTTTGGATCTAAGAACCTCAAGGCTATTGCAGCTAGGGGGACCAAGGGCTTCGGTATTTACAACCGAGATGCCTTCTTCGAAGTGATGGACGATTTCTTAGCCAGGATAGACAAGGATCGAGAAGAGATGGAGCAGGTGACGAGGTATGGCACGCTGAGGTTCACTAGGCAGCAGAGCATGTTGGGCTTTAGCAACTATCGCAACGCTCAGGGCCGACAAATCCCAGATGAGGCGGTTAACAAACTAAGCCACGATTGGTATAACAACAACATCGGAGTACGCGCCATGGCCTGCTCCCCCGGCTGCGCTTTCGGTTGCGCCGGCTGGTACCATCTCAAAGGACACGAAAGTCCCGCTGCCAAAACATACGCTGGTGAGTGGGGGGCCAGGCCGGAATTCGGGGCATTAAATCCACTTGGGGCAAGCTGTGATGTCGAGGACATACCGGCGGTAGCCCACCTGGCCAGGATGTGCGATGGATACGGGATGGATACCTTTGAGATTGGCATGGGGATCTCCTTACTTATGGAACTGTGGGAGCAAGGCATCATTACTGAGGCGGATACGGTCGAGTGGACCGGTGAGCCACTTTCACTGGAGTGGGGAAATTACCAGGCCATGGAGCAAATCATTGAAGCCATAGCTTTGCAGAAGAACATGCTGGGTCACATGTTGCAAGGGGGTGTCTATCAAGCGGCAAAGCGAATTGGTGAGTTGCGGGGCGTAGACGTCCTCAAGTATGCCAACTATGGCAAGGGCGGCTCCGCACATACGGGATCGGCGAGGTGTTGGCCATCAATGAGCTTGGCCTGTGCCGTGGCTCCCATCGGTGGCCATCATACCAAGGGTCTGGGAGTAAGCCGGGCAGAGTCCGAGATGTTCTTTGGTAAACCGGATGGTGGGAAGTTCCGCGGGACTACCCTGAAAGGGGCCAGCCACGCAGTGAGTGAGAACCTCATGGCAATATTTAATTCGCTAGGCATCTGCTTCTTTGTAGTCGGAAGGCGTCTGGATATGGTTCCCCTTGATCTGCTGGCTCGCGCAGTGTGGGCTGTTACAGGAATGGAGCTAGCCCCAGAGGAACTCAACAAGGCAGGAGAAAGGGTGGCCAACATCCAGAAGGCATTTAACTCCAGGCTTGGCCTGAGACGAGAAGACGACACCCTGTGCCACCGCTGGTTGAACGAGCCGGCGCTGGAGGGGCCCCTGAAGGGAAGAAAGGCGGCTGACTACCTGGAGCTTGCCAAGGACGAATACTACAAATGGCGTGGGTGGGACAAGAAGACATCTCTGCAGACAATAGACAAGCTGAGAGAGCTGGACTTGGTCGATGTTGCAGTAGTACTGAGACAGGACGGGCTGTAGCTCTTTCTGAGAGGTGGTAGAGAAATCAAACCAACGACTGCATAACTGAGGGGGAACGGATACCAAATGACCGCCTTCTTTAATCTGGTTTTGTCGGGCATCCTTGTCGGCGGGGTCTATGGCATGATAGCGCTGGGCTTCGTAATTGTCTACAAGTCCAGTCGGACTATCAACATCGCTTACGGGCAGTTTGTCATGCTGGGCGCTTACATGGGCTGGACCTTTGTCGGATCGGAGACCGATCCCAGACTCCCGGTAGGGCTCGGCCTTTTCTTAACCCTTGTGTTTGCTGTGGTCTTTGGCCTGGTGGTGGAGCGGCTTCTGTTCCGTCGCCTGTTGGGACACGAGATGCATGTCGGGTTTATGCTCACCCTAGGCCTCATGGGGCTGCTGAATGGTTTGGCCCTCGTCATCTGGGGTTTCGACGAGAAGGGCATGGCTCCGGTACTGCCCAGCGGGACGATCCATCTGTGGTCCATGGTATTCCACAAGGAGTACTTGGCTAGCTTCATCGCCGCAGTGGTCTTTCTTGCCTGTTTCCTCTATTTCTTCCGCCGCACCAAACTCGGGCTGGCTATGAGAGCAGCAGTAGACAATCCGCCGGCGGCACAGAGTCTGGGGGTGAGTATAGTGCTGAATTCCCAGATCGCCTGGGTTCTTTGCAGCCTGATCGCCACCCTGGGCGGGATTCTGCTGGCCACTGCCTTCGGGGTTGGCCCGGGCCTTTCGGAGATGGTGATGATTGTCCTGTCCATATCAATTCTGGGTGGTATGGACTCGATAGCCGGGGCTGTGGTTGCCGGACTCGTCTTGGGGATAGCATCCAACCTGGCAGCCTACTACGGCGAAGCCCACATCAGTGGGATTAGTAGCATTGTTCCGGCGCTGTTGATCATTCTTACCATGGCGATCAGACCCTTCGGTCTGTTGGGCTCGCGACCTGCGGAAAGGATATGACAGATGAGATCGTGCGGCACATTTCGGACTGACTACGGGAAGGATATGGCCATTATCCAGAGTAAGACGCAGTGGGGCTTTCTGGCCGCTTTTCTGGGCTTTCTCTGTCTTCTCCCTCTCATGCTTGCCCCTAGCTGGCTTACCTTCATGAACGCTACGGTCATTACCATTATTGCTGTCTTAGGTCTCAATATAATCAGTGGGATGGCGGGTCAGTTCAGTTTGGGCCAGGCTGCCTTTGTACTGATAGGGGCCTACGCCACCGCCATCCTTTCCACCAAGGCTGACTTGCCCTTCTTGGCTGTCTTGCCTCTCAGCGGCCTCATCGCTGGCCTAGCGGGAATTGTGCTTGGTTTCTCATCCCTCCGGCTAGTTGGCTTCTACTTGGCTATAACTACTTTCGCGTTCCATGAATTGGTCGTGTATGGAATTCGCCATGGCGGGGATTTCACTGGCGGCGTGATAGGGATATTCCAGCTACCTGATGCTTCAATAGCAGGGTATGCCCTTGATACCGACACCAAGATGTTCTATCTGATCCTTCTGGTGGTGGTAGTGCTCGTATTCTTCAGTGTGAACCTGGCCCGGTCTCGTATTGGCCGGGCCTTTGAGGGCATTAAACAGAACTGGAGGGCCACCGCGTCCATGGGGGTCAGCATCTTTCGCTATAAGCTCCTGGCTTTCTTTCTCGGTTCAGCCGTTGCAGGCCTGGCCGGGTGCCTAATGGCATACTATGGCGGCTTTGTAAGGGACGACATGGTTGGTGTCTTTGACTCGATATGGTATCTGGGCATGATGATCATCGGGGGTTGGGGGAGTATCCTCGGCGTCATTATGGGGGTGGTCAGCCTCGAGCTGGTTCGGAAGCTTGTCGTCATGCATGGGCAGGACATCGCCTCCATCATCACGTTCCTGGATTTTGACCGGATTGTCCCTCTGATAACCGTGATCTACGGATTGTTGGTCGTCCTCTTCGTGCTCTTCATGCCCCATGGACTAGTCCATCTCTGGCAAAGAGTCAAGGGCTACTACAGGCAATGGCCCCTCGGAGGATGAAAGGAGGTGGTGCAAGATATGCTTGATCTTAGTTCGAAAAGCCCATAGTCCATCAAGAAAGGAGGAAGAAAATGCGAAGACGATCAGTTATTCTTGTTGTCATTTCGATGCTGTTGGCGGCTAGTGTGGTTGGGTGTGCCGGGGAGAAAAAGCCGACTCCGACTCCCGGGGTAGTGGAGGCAAACTTCACTGCTTCGCCGACCTATGGTACACCTCCACTCATGGTTCAGTTCGCTGACCTATCCAAGGGTGACATCACTTCTTGGGAGTGGGATTTCGGTGATGGGGGCACCAGCACCGAGAAAGGCCCGGTGCATACCTACAGCAGTGTGGGGGAATACACTGTTTCCCTCAAAGTGACTGGGCCTGACGCTTCGGATACAGAGACCAAGGCGGACTTTATCGAGGTGGGTGAAGTAGTTGCGGGGTTCGCTGCCACGCCATTCTCTGGCACACCCCCGCTCGCGGTTCAGTTCGCCGACCAATCTGTATCGGTAGGTGACATCACTGCTTGGGAGTGGGACTTCGGTGATGGGAGCACCAGCACCGAGCAAAACCCATCACACACCTACAATGCCCTCGGGAAATACACTGTTTCCCTCAAAGTGACTGGGCCTGACGCTTCGGATACAGAGACCAAGGCCGACTACATCGTTGTAACGGAAGCGGTGCATGATATGAAGATTGGCATGTCTGTTACCCTGAGCGGGCCTACGGCCGCAGGCACGATTCCCGTAGCCGAGCTCGTACAGATATACTTCGATTACATAAACGAAGTGGAAGGTGGCTTCGATACCGTCGATGGCAAGGTGAAGGTAGAGTTGATCACCATGGACGATGAATCCTCGGCGACCAGGGGGGCTGAGGTGTACAAGGAGCTGAGGGATACACATGGGGTTCCCCTAATCATATGGATTGGGGAGACAAGCATGGCGGCGATTCAGAGTGACCTTGCTCAGGATAAGCTACCGCTTCTGTCCTCGGTAGCTCTGACGCCTGATTTCTACGTCCCCGCAGGATGGATCTTCGCCCTGCGGCCCTTGACTGACTACTTTGCAGGTTTCGTCGAATGGGTCGTAGACGAGGATTGGATCGGCACTGGAATGCCAAAGATTGGCTATTTTGGCCCCAACAGCGCCTTTGCCTTGGCCGACAAGATCAATTTTCCCTGGGTAATCAACCAGGGGATTACGATTGAAGAGCGGTGGTTCAGCTACGCCGACTTGGACTACACTCCTTACCTTCAAGCCTTCAAGGATGCCGGCGTAGACTATCTCTACTGCAACACACCCATCAGCCAGGCGGCCACACTGGCAAGGGATGCTGACGCTCTAGGGCTTCGCGACGTCATGAAGATCTGTCTCAGCGTGGTTTGTGAGCCCTACATGCTCCGAGGCATCGTGGGTGGAGAGAAGATAAAGGACTGGCTTCGCCCCAATATGTGCAACTTCCAGTTCGAAGATGACCCGGCAGTAGCGAGGAGCAAGACGATGCAAGAGTGGGCCAAGGGAGCAGGCAACTACGATCCCAAGGAGGGGAACACCCCACTCGAGTATACATTCATCATCGGGGAGGCGATCGCCAAGGTAGTGGAGAAGTACGGTTTCGCGGGTCTGGCGGATGGCGCGAACTTCTACGAGGCGCTTCAGACGATGATTGACGTGGATACCATGGGTACTGTGGACCACGGAGGTTTTGGTGTCACCGACAGGATCTTCGTGCACGATACCAAGATGGGCTTGATCACCAAAGAGGGTTACTTGCCCATCAGCGGCTGGTTTCCTATGCCCCGCATCTTCGAGGGAGGCGGAGAGCCTTTGGAATAGCCGGGTACTACCAACGTTCGGAGGGGAGAAGCTGTAGGTTAAGTACCTTTGGTCACAGCTAAGGGTGGTTGTGATAGCAGGAATTGGTTGGTTTGCCAGTTCCTGCTATCCATTTCACCGCCGATTGCCCGCGGTTTGGCGGTTACGAACCTCAAACCGTGTCAAGACATCGGGGACGAAATAAACCTGCCCCTTCCGGCTATTGCGCTCATCAGCGAGGTGCACAGGAGTTCAAGTCAGGAGGTTAGAACAAATGGCAAACGGAGCTTTTGAGAATCTGAGGATCATAGAGCTTGGGCATTTTGCCGCCATGCCCACTGCCACTGCCATTCTTGCTGACGGGGGGGCAGACGTCATCAAAGTGGAGAATCCCAAGGGTGGGGACCCGCTGCGCGGCCTTACAATCCTTCACAACATACGGCTGACCGGCGTCAATGTGTGGTTCGAGCACATGAACCGAAATAAGAGAAGCGTAGCTATAGATGTGACCAAGGAAGGTGGTAGGGAAATACTGTACAAACTGGTCCAAGGCGCTGATGTCTTTGCAACCAACTACGAGGTGCCCCTCCTGGAAGCAATGAGGGCTGATTACGATACACTGAGCAAGCTGAATCCCAAGCTTGTGTATGCTCTGCTCACTGGTTACGGGACTGTCGGGCCCGACAGATACAAGCCCGGCTACGACTACCCGGCCTTCTGGGCCAGAAGTGGAATGATGGATAGAGTAGCAGCGCCCGACACAGACCCACGTCCGCTACGGCCAGCTGCGGGAGATAGTACAGCTTCTCTAGCTATAGCCGGGGCTATTGCCACCGCGTTGCTGGCTCGGGAGAGGACAGGGGTAGGGCAGAGGGTTGCCCTCAACCTTTACCAAATCGGAGTCTGGGCAATAGGCTGGGATATTGAGGCTGCCCTCCACATGGGGGTGGAAATTGACCAGTGGGATCGACGGACTGTCAATAATGCCTTGTGGAATTGCTACCAGGCTAAGGATGGTAAGTGGGTAATCTTGGTCATGCCGCAGACAGATCGATTCTGGCCCACGTTCTGTGAGGCCGCCGGGAGGCCTGATTTAGCGGAGGACCCCAGGTTTGATTCTCATGTGAAAAGGATTCAAGAGAGGCAGACCCTGATACCGCTTGTCAGCGAAATTGTGGCTGCCAAAACCGCAGATGAGTGGGAGCAAATCAGCCAGGAATACGGTCTGGTTTTGGGGAAAATGTATAGTCCCCTGGACGTGGTAAATGACCCACAAGCTTGGGAGAATGACTTCTTCGCTGAAACGGATCACCCCATCGCCGGGCGGATTAAGTTGCTACAAAGCCCGATGAGGTTTAGTGATACGCCGGCATCAGTGAGGTCTTGTGCTCCAGAACTAGGGCAACACACAGAGGCGGTTCTTCTAGAGCTTGGCTATACCTGGGATGATGTGGCCGGGTTGAAGAACCGGGGCGTGATCCCATGAAAGAGGCGAACTGGGCGTATGTTGCCAGGGCTTCCAGCTATGGCGCTAGTCGGCGACCTGCACGGAAGTCTGGGTCAGGTGGCTAGAGCAGATAGTAAACCCAGCTTTTGAAAACCTGAGGGTTACAGGGTTTGGGCGCTTTGCTGCTCTGCTTGCTGCTGCTGCAACTATCCTTGCTCACTGGGCGGCGGATGTCATCAAGCCAAAGGCTCCTAAGCGTCGAGACCAGATACGCGGTACCATAGGTGCAAAGCTTACGCGGACAGGACAAGAGGTAGGCAGGCGGCAAACGGATCGATTAGAACCGGAGCCGCGGTTGACAGGCATTGTGCCTGGTTCACCAGAAGTTGATACGGAGATTAAGAATCCAAAAGGAGGGATTTATGAAACCCGAGGGTGTTAATAGAGTAGTGATAGCAGTAAGAGACCTTGACAAGGGGATTGCCCTCTACTCGGAGCTTCTGGGTGCTACTTTTCACGAAGTAGGTCCATTGGCTGAGCCCTTTGGAGTGAGGGCAGCCTTCAGTTGGGATGCGGGCATAGAGATTTGTGCTCCGTTGCCAGGGCGCGATAGCCCTATGAAGCAATCTATCGAACAGCAGGGAGAGGGCCTGGTAGGAGTAGTATTCGGGGTTGAGAACGTCGACGAGGCTCGTGAGAGGGCGGAGAAACTGAATATCCGTGTTTCAGCCTTGATTGAATACGACCAGGGTCAGATAAGGCAGTATCTTCAGGACCGGTTTAAGAAGTACAAGCAGTATATGCTGAAGGCTGCTGATACCTATGGTGTTAGGGTAATCCTGGGGCAAATAGAGGCAAAGTAGGCGGTTGCGGCCAGTCAGCCTGCCCTCGGCTTCCGTCTAGTCGTTGCCCACAGTAAGTAGCACTTTCCCACAGACTCGAGGGTATGAGGGCAAGGACGGCAGACGAGGCATTCGAGAATACCCGTTGGTTCAACCACCTTGACGGCATCGAATAGTAGCACAGCGCCGCGCAGTGGGCTGGACAGCCAGTAGCGCAATTCTTGCTTCCGCCGCCAAGATCAGTAGCACTTGTGACCCATCATTCGGGAACAGGTCAGGATCAGCAAGGCAGTCAAATCTGTCATCCAGGTTCTGCCTTGCAACGAGTATACGCTACAGTGACAGTCCTATGCGATGAGCCGACCCCATGGCTTCTGGTATTCTTCCTGGTCCTGCACAATCACCGACAAGATCAACCTCAGGGACCTCATCCTTTAACTGAGTCAGAAGCTCAATATCCGGCTTGACACCAACGGCCAGCACTACGCAGTCGGTTTCAATAGAGAGCTGCTCTCCATCCTTGGTCAAGATATTGAGCGCTTCACCACTACATCCCTCATATTGCACGCCAGTCAGTATGGCAACTCCCTTGTCCTCCAGTCTGGCCCTCATGAACGCTCCCAGGCCAAACCACATCTCCGTTGCCACCTCATCCAATATCTCCAGGATGGTTACCATCTTGCCCTGGTTCGCCAGGAACTCTGCGACTTCGCAGCCTACCATCCCCCCACCGATGATGACGACTCTGTTGCCGACATGGGTTCTGCCACTCAAGATGTCAACAAAGGTCACCGCCTTGAGTCTATCAAGCCCAGGAATTTGAGGGACAGACGGGCTCCCACCGGTTGCCAGAATGACAACATCTGGCTTCGCCTCCTTCAGTAACTGTAGCGTTGCCTCTTTTCCCAGCTCAACCCTTATCCCCAACTCATCAACCTGAGCTCTCAAGTAGTCAATGAAGGGCCTCATGTTCTCTTTATGAGGTGGTACAACGGCCAGGTTTAACTGGCCGCCTAGCTGATCGCCCTTTTCGTAGAGTGTTACATCGTGTCCTCTCAGTGCGGCCACTCTAGCCACCTCCATCCCTGCCGGTCCACCTCCCACCACCGCCACTCTCTTCTTCTGCCTCGCCTTCTTCAACTTGTATTCCTGTTCATGCCCGACGCGAGGATTTACTGAACAGTGCAACTCCTCTCCTTTATGCATAATATGGTGGAGGCAGTAACAACAAGTTGTACACGGGACTATGTCCTCCACCCTACCTTCAGACGCCTTCTTTGGGAGCTCCGGGTCAGCGATCAATCCCTTACCTATGGCAACAAAATCGGCCTTTCCCTCCCGTAGCACTTGTTCCCCAAGCTCCGGGTCTACTCGGCCTACAGCTATGACAGGAATGCCTACTGCCTTCTTGATTGGTTCGGCAAAAAGAGTCAGAATCCCACGGGGCTCTGCTGTCGGAGGCGGAGCAAGCAGACTTACGTCGTAGGGGAACAGATTGGTATTTATGGCATCAGCCCCGGCCTGCTCTGCTAATTTGGCTACCTCTTGGGCATGCTGAGGTTTGATTCCGTCGACCCCGTACTCTAGCACAGTGAGCCGGCACCAGATTGGAAAGCCTGGACCTGCCGCCCCCTTCGCTGCTCTAATGATCTCTATTAGAAACCTGGCCCTGTTCTCCAACCCACCGCCGTACTCATCTCGGCGCAGATTAAAGGCGGGTGACAGGAACTGATTAATCAAGTATCCACTGTCGGCATGGATCTCCACACCGTCGAATCCAGCCCTCTTGCACCGCTCAACAGCTTGGGCAAATTGGCGCACCAGCTCTCTTATCTCACTGACGGTCAGTACATGCGGCATGTCACTCTCATAGGGCGCATCAAAAACTGAGTGCGGCGCCAGGATTGCGCTAGGCGCTATCGGCTGCATATGAGTAATGGCCGACTTCGCTTCGGCACCAGCATGATGTACCTGAATGGCTGCTCTGGCACCACCATTCTTGATAGCTTGAGCCAGCTTGCTCAGCCCAGGGAGATATTTGTCGTCATCAACGGCCAAATTGCGAGCCAGCCCTTTGCCTCTAGGGAAATCTATGGCGCTCGCCCCCACAATGATAAGCCCTACTCCCCCTCTGGCCCGCTCCTCATAGTAGGCAATAGACCGCTCGGTGACATAGCCATCCTCGGTGCCAAAGTTGTCCACCATAGGCGACATCACTATCCGGTTCTTGATCTCCATCTTCCCTATCCTGCCAGGCTCAAAAAGCTTTCTAAATCGTAACCGACTCACATGCAACTCCTTTCCCATTGCTGTGGCTAGAAGTTATGGACGCTTCTAACAGCAATGACTCCCTATTAGCTCTTCCCCTGCCTTGTCGTGCAGCAGGTGTCGATATTCACTTTACAGTGTTTTCCGGTGATCTCCAAGAAGATTCGCCATAAATGAGTAGGAAACAGGTCGCCTGCCGTATTACTCATCGGACCAGTGTGTAGGATCGTTCGCAGGTAGATTAACCACAGCCATTGTTTCGAACTAATCGACCAACTCAAAATGGCCTTGACCTCCCATTTCGTAAAACGAGAGCAGCCAAATACTGCACCCAAGCTTCTTTATGCGCAACCATTTGAGACGCTCAGCATATATGATTCAGACTTTTCTCCGGCGCTCAGAACGGACTACGGCGTTCTCTCTCTGCAATACTCTGGCAACATCGAGTAGGCCTAGCTCTCTAAGCTTCTCCATTGTTTGCAAAGACGTTTCCGTGTCCCACCCCCGCCACTGGTAGTATTCGTCCTTGGCAGACTCGATGTAGTTAGCCGCCTTCATTCCCTCCATAGGTCCCTCTAGTACCGGTTCGTTCATCCACCGATGGCACAGGGCATCGTCTTCTCTCCTTAGTCCTAGCCTGGAGTTGAATGCCTTCTGAATGTTGGCCACCCTTTCTCCTGCTATGCCGAGCTGCTCTCCTGTCAACTTGACTCCCGTGACCGCCCACAGGGCGCGGGCAAGCAGGTCAAGAGGAATCTTGTCCAAACGCCTTGTGACTAGAAAGAAGCAGATGCCTAGCGAATTAAATATTGCCATGAGGTTCTCACTCACTGCGTGGCCGGCCCCTTTTAGGGTAGTACCCCAGCCCATATCCCCAGCATCCAGCTTACCATCAAAGTACATCATGGACTCCATTGGCGATAGTCCCAGACCCTTGGTGTGATGGGCACCGATTGGGGCCAGGGTGCAGGCCAACCCCATTGATGTCCAGGACCTGGCCGATCCCCCATGCGCGGCACCCGCCTTACCATAGTTGGCATACTTCAGGACTTCTACGCCCCGCAACTCACCAATTCGCTTTGCCGCTTGATAAACGCCTCCCTGCAGGATATGACCCAGTATGTTCTTCTGCAAGGCTACCGCTTCAATGATTTGCTCCATAGCCTGGTAATTTCCCCACTCCAGGGAAAGGGGCTCTCCTGTCCACTCGGCTATATCTGACCTGGTAATGATCCCTTGCTCCCACAATTCCATAAGTAAGGCGATCCCCATGCCAATCTCCCAGGTATCCATGCCGTATTCATCGCATATCCTGGCCAGGTGGGCCACTTCCGGTAGGTCCATGACGTCACAACCTACTCCAAGTGGATTTAGTTGCCCGAACTCCGGCTTGGTGCCCCACTCACCGGCGTATCTTTTGGCGGCAGGGCTTTCGTCTCCCCTGAGACGATACCAGCCATCGCAGCTGAAGGCACAGCCGGGGGAGCAGGCCGCAGGGCGTACTCCGATGTTGTCTCTGTACCAGTCGTGGCTCAGTTTGTTAACCCCCTCATCTGGGAGTAGCCGGCCCTGGGCATTGCGATAGTTGCTAAAGCCCAACTGGTTCTGCATCGCGGTGTACCTCAGCGTGCCATACCTCATCACCAGCTCCTCCGTCAACTCTCGATCCTTGTTTACGCCCGCTAGGTAATCGTCCATCACTTCGAAGAAGGCATCTTTGTGGTAAATACTCAGGCCCTTGGTCCCCCGAGCTACAATGGCCTTGAGGTTCTTTGATCCGAACACACAGCCGCCACCTCCCCTGCCGGCAGCCCGGTGTCCGCGACTGATAATCGAAGCTACCCGCACCAGGTTTTCGCCGGCTTGCCCTATACAGGCTATCCCCACCTCTGGATCAGCCAACTCCTCCTTGATCATCTTCTCGGTTTGGTGTGTGGTCTTACCCCAGAGATGGCGCGCATCTCTGATGGCCACGGCGTCGTTATTGATCCATAGGTAGACGGGATGCTCCGCCCTGCCGGTGATGACTATGTGATCATAACCCGCCCAGCAGAGCTGGGCCCCCAAATCACCCCCGATGGTGGTGTCACCATAGATTTTGTAAGCCGGTGACTTGTAAGTGAACTTCATCTTGCTGCCTGCGCCGAAGCCGGTCCCCCCTAAGGGTCCCATACCTACGATCAGGACGTTATCTGGGCTCAACGGGTCTATCTTGGGGTCTACCTTGAGAAAGTACTCCCATAGCAACCGAGCATTTATGCCCTCGCCACCCAGGTACTTGCGCCGCAGCTCTGCCGACACCGGCTGGCTAGATATCTTCTCGGTGGTGAGATCAACCTTGAGAATCAGGGCATGACCGTTCATAATTGGCCTCCTCATGGCTCAAACCGTTATCCGCTTTCTAGTTACTCTATGGGCCTCGACGTACTCCAAGCAGGAAGTCCTGGGGTAGGGCATGTGAGGGAATTGCTGCTCGGGCCTCGGTGGACAGTACTTGACGCATACAGGGTCGCCTCCACATAGGTCGCATTTGAGCACCTCTTTATTGGGGCCGATCTGAATAGCCCCAAAAGGGCAGGCGTCGGCACAGGCCAGGCAACCGATGCAGCTTGCCTCATCAATCACTACAGCCCCTGTCCGCTCATCCAGGTACATGGCGTCGGGCACCGGGCAGGCCTCTTTGCAAGGAGGAGCCTTGCAGTGCCGACACATGATGAGGGTGCAAGAACCATCTTCACTGGAGCAGTTGACCCTTAGCCTTGCCAGGTAAGGACTGATGGTGCCCGTCTTGGTCAATGAGCACGTAAGTTCACATATACCACATCCCGTGCAGAGGTCCGGGATAGCCCGGAAGACTTTAAACTGAGTCACTACAAACCCCTTTCACTTCGCTCTGAGAGGGCTGCCCCTTCAGGGCAACAATGCCTTTCTCGTTCTGTAAGACTTCGCCTCTTTATGATTTTTCGTCCTCCCGGGCTGGGCTGGCTTCACTCTGTAATTAGAGGTAGCCAATCACTAACCCTCACTAGGTCCTCCACCTCGGCGCTCCATTCATATACTGCTACGTGATCCGTCAGGAAACGTTTAGTGTCGGTGTAGAACCGCTTCGGGAAGCCTTCCAACTCCACCTCGAACTTTATGGCCGCGTCATAGAAGGCTTGACCGTCAAAATTCTCGGCACCGCCCGCCTCTTCTATTGCCTCCTGCAACAGCTCAAGGAACATAACATTGATTATGATTGCACCGGCATAACTTGAACTCGCATTGATTATCTCCTCAGCTTCATCGGCGCGGTACCTGTAGAGAATCTCTGAAGCCAGATCGATATATGGATCTGTTTCATTCCACAGCCGATTCATAAACACGCATACCGATCCGTCAAGGCCTTCCCAGCCAACCATGTCGGCATAGAAACCTCGGAAAGCAGGTGCAGAAGCGTCAGAGAAAAACGTTGCATCATACCCCTTGGCTCGAAAGCCTTTCATAAAAGCGGCCCCTGCGGTACCGAATGGACATACGTAGTCACAGTCTTTCAGCCCCTCTATTTCAGGGCGAAAGCTCATCGTTCCCACCGGAGCTAGGAAGCCGTCCACCCATTGAAACTTGTCCGGGTGGGCCTGGCAGTATTCCCTGAGCGCCCTCTCCTGCTCTATTCCCATTGGATCGCGCCAACCACAATAGCCAACCTTGGGTACACTTCCTTCCGCCGTGTAATCCCAGTGTTCCTCGCTGATCCAATTTAGCATGGTCCTTAGCTGATCAGTGTCTAGACAACTGGAGCCAAATACCCATCCTGGCGGGTCTTCCAAGTACTCGGTAGAAGACACGGTAAATATCGCCACCTTCTCTCTCTCGGCAAGGGTCTTCAGCGTTTCTGCGTCAGTTGCGAGCATAACCTGAACTACCTCTGCCCCCCGCTCTATGCACCACTCCCACCCAGGTATAGCCCTCGCAGGGTTCAAATGCGTGTCATAAGTGACTGCTTTCAGTTGCACCCCGGGGATGAAGCCCTCTTCGTTGTAATACTTGATTATATCCTGCAATCCATAATGAAAAGGAATAATGGCAGGTGAGGCCGGGCCGGTGAGGTCTGTCATTTCGCCTATTACTATAGTCACCTTTCCGTCTGCTTTGTCGCCGCCGCAGCCCAGGCAAAGCACAGCCATTAGGGCCAGGACCAGAAAACAAGCTATTGGCCTTTTCCAACGGTCTTTTTTCATCTCTCCCTCCTTCACTGAAAGCTACTATATTTTAGGGTTCCAATACCGAGAAGGAACATATAGTTTGTCGCCCCAGGCCATATTTCCAGCGGGCAGGCTACAAGCCAGGCTAAACCCCCTTACCCACTGAGCACGTTGTCTCCGCAGCAAATCTCTGTAGCCTTTCCCCAGGACTGGTCACACGAAGCTAATAGCTCAACGGAGATAATCTTTTGATTACCTGCCGCGGCGAAGTCTCATGCCTTTTGCAGCCTAGATTGCCTTAGCCTGCCTGAGTTTCTCCAGCAACTGGTCAACCTGGCTCTCCGGGCTCCCCTGAAGCAGTTCCCCCTGTTTTACTCTCTCAGGAAAGAAGACCCTGGTCACGTGGGTGGGCGAGCCAGCCAGCCCGACTTTGCTCATGTCCACATCCAGGTCCTGAGCAGTCCAGGTTGCTATCTGGACCTTCTTTGACTGCATCAGTCCCCGAAGGGATGGCAAGCGAGGTACGTTGATCTCTTTTACCACACTGATTACTCCGGGCAGGGGCATCTCGATAACCTGGTGTCCTTCGTCGATCATCCTCTGCACTGTCATACGCCCCTCTTTCATCTCCTCAATCCTGCTCACGTAGGACACGAAGGGAATCCCCAGCCATTCAGCAAGCTGCGGGGCTACCTGACCCATGTCTCCGTCCATTGTCTGTCTGCCGCAGATGACAATATCCGGCTGGCCCGGCTTCTCGACTGCCTTAGCCAGGATATAGGACGTGGCCAGGGTATCAGACCCCTCATGCCCCCTGTAAAGGGCCTCAAGCGCCTTAATGCACACTCTTGCTCCAGCCGCTGTGCTGTCGTGTCCGTAGACACGTCTCGGTGAGATAGTCATTGCATAGGCAGTTCGAAACCTGGCTGGAATTTCGTGACTTTATAATACTCCCTAGTTCATCACTAGTCAATATGCGAGTACATCGTCTTGACAAAGAATAGACGTCAACATATAATACGTTGCTAATCTATTGGCCGAGTGCGTCGCCATTACAGCCAATTGATATGAGCACATGATGTGAAGAAGGTATCGCCCCACTACGGTGGAGTGGACACAATATAAACAAATCAATCCCCTTTGAAATCACTGTTTAGTGTCTGCATCAGTCTCCACAGTCAGCATTGCACACAACCCTGAACCTGCATCCAAGCTGGGTTTGGCGTGGTATAATGGCGGCAAATCCAACTTAACAAGTGATAGAATACTTGTGGGCAGGCCAGGATTATCCAATAACGCAAAGGAGGAAATGTAGTGGAAGAACTGAAGGATTACAGCGGGCCGTTCAGGCCAGACTTGAAGCTAACGGATTTCTCCAAAGATTTGCTTGCACGAGCCTGGGTTGAAACCGGCAACCTATATCTGATGACAGACGGAATGTGGGGCACTATCATCGGCGAGAAATATGGTGAGCAGAGAGCCGTTGAGTTGGACATAGAGATGTGGCACCGGCTGATGCCACTGGATATCCTTCGGTGGAAGAAGCTCCTAAATCTCGGCGGAGATGACGTCGAAACTGTTTTCAAGTTCTTGCAGGTTCACCCGTTACTCACTATCTACGAATACCAAATGGAATTGAAGAATAGGGGTCATGGGATACTGACCATCACCCGCTGTCCCACGCTGGAGTACTTCGAGAGGCATAAGCGCACCGCCATTATGGAAGCCTGCTGTTGTGACCCAAAGGGCTTAGAATACCAGATATTCCAACTGATCGCCCATCATTTCGGTCCCAAGATAACGGTGACACCTATGAGACTACCGCCACGAAAAGGCAAGGACGATTTCGCCTGCCAGTGGGAGTTCAAGATTGAAGAATAGGCTGAGCGTTCTCCCTTAGATTCAAAGCTCCTCCCCAAAACTTGCTCTACACTATTGCCCTATAAAGCTTAAGCCTACTTCAAACTTCGTGCTTCGGCGTAGTGTTCTACTTGCCCCCATCTGTTCTCAAGCACAGGCGTGCTATAATGTCTCAGAAGATGTTGCCTCAGTGAGGGAAAGGCCACCGCAAATTTGACCTGCCCCCCAGAAATCGGTCCAGGTAAAATGTTAGACTTTGGGCTGAAGGAAAGGGGGTTCTGTATCGGCAGGATAGCCGAAACTGGGTAGAGACCGAGTATCAGCAAAGAGTTTGAATCCGCTACCCCGAGGGGCCGCGGAGTCGCATTATCAATCGTGACTGGCATATACGGTAGCCCGCTCGGCCGTTCTCCAGGCAGAAACCACACAGACAGCCAAGTGCTGTTTCAGGGGGAGTTCGACTCTCCTCCGTCTCCACCAGAAACACGATGAGGGCTCCGCTTGGAAGTCCGTAGTCCAGAATGGCCAAAGGTCACAGAAGCCTGTTTTGTTCAGTGGGTAGCAAGAGTCCAGAATGTGCAGCCGAAATGAGATCACTTTTTGCAAGCTTGGCAGTGCTATGCGTATTTCACGGTAAGTGGGCATTGAATACAGCTGGCCGATATGATAGCTTAAGCCTGCGATGTACTGGGGTTGAATGTCATCGATTTCTTCCGCATGCAGCAACCGCCAGGGTATTCTACATAGGGGGAAGTCCATGCTAAAGCTCTGTCGAGTGACTCCTTACGAGTGGGAGTTTGTGTATCCGGACATTTATGATGAGTTAATGGATCGGTTCCACCAAGGGTGTGAGTTCTATGAGGAAGACAACCTCGACGAAGCTGAGAGGATTTTTCGAAGTTTTCTATGCTTGGAGACAGCGGGGTCACCTATCTCCTTTATCCCGGCCCTTTTCCCCAACCTCCAGATACTCCCTTACCATGTCCAGGGTGCCCTGGTCGATGGGTACCACCCTTCTTCTTTCAATTGCCTTGCCATCCCTCTTTCTAATCTTCTGCACCTTGATGACGACGGCCCTGTTCTCGAAGTCTATGTCCTGAACCCTTATCCCGATGAGTTCAGAGACCCGGATACCCGTGCGCCATGGAATTCTAACCAGTAGCTTGTCTCTACAGTTGCTGGCAACTTCCGTGAGTCGATCCACTTCTTCAGGCTCAAGGAAGCCGCGCAAATCCTTAATCGGTGTAATACCTGTCATTCTAGTCATACTTCCTTTGCTGAACCCCACCAGCCACAGCCAGATGGGCTAAGGAAACCACCTCTAGCTGGCCTTAGCGGCTCGACCACCATTCCTCCCCCCTTAATCAAGATCGAAATATTCCTTAGCTTCCCTTTTGCCATAGCCTTTGATACCATTCCTTGTGCTCCTCTCCAGCTACCTTTCGGTACTTGGCAGTGGTATTGAAGCTGGCATGTCCCAGGTGCTCTTGGAGGAGTCTGAGTCCATCGCCAGAATCGTCTAGCTTTATCGCGTGGACAGCAAAGGCGTCCCTGAGCCTGTGCGGGCTCACCCCGTGCACTTTGCCTGTCTCCGGATTAACCAGATCCGGTAGGCCAGCCCACACAGCGCATTCCTTCACCACCTGCCAGGCACGATGCCTGTTAATGCGAAAGATAAGACCTTTTGTCTTATCCCTTCTGACAAAGTCGGCCAGCATCTCCAGGGTGTCGCCGTCAACAGGTAAGGTTCTCAGCCGGCGGTGCTCTCTTTCCTGGGCTACTGCCTTTTCGACGCTATGTCCGCAGTTTGGGCAGAATCTATGGCTTCTACCCAATCTTGCTCCACACTTCGGGCAGCAGAGCTTTACACGAGCCTTTAGATGCTCAATGGTGACCGTACCCTGATCAAAGTCTATGTCCTCGAGCTTCAAAGCTAGTGCCTCGCTAATGCGGCAGCCAAGCCTCGCTAGAAGCCGTATGAGGAGTCTGTCTCTCAGGCATCTAGCTGCTTCTTCCAGTTGCTTCAGCTCATTTAGCTCAAGATAGGTTTTCATTCCTCGATAGCTCTTTTGACTTCCTACAAGGAGGTCTCCTCTGTTTCGTCAGACGACCAGTCGGCTAAACCGGTGGCTCCCTTTTTAGATACCTTCAGCAGCGGCCTTTCCGGGGGGACCTTTGTCGGCCAAGTATGCTTCAACCAGATCTTCAAGGCCTGAGCCGTTAATTTTGTGGGGCGTAAAGGGTGCCAACGGCGGCAGATTGAAATCTCTACACAGAGGACATTCTGCCACTCGTGCTCCTTTGAGCAGAGCCGCGATTTGTCTTGGGCCGATGTCCACAGTAACTCTCCTGTGGCACTCGTCGCAGGCAAGCCACCACGTCCCTTGAAGTTCTGCGACAAGAGTCTTAAGGTTAGAGCCAATGCGTGACGCCTCCGCCTCGAGAAAGGGCTTCCATTCCGTCCGCTTCAGCTGTTGAAGGCTGTCCCACGCCTCCTCGTTGACCCTGCGCTGGAACTCGTCATCCAGCTTGCTCTGTGCCTTCTCTTCTGCCCTCTTCTCTATTACTTCGGCTATCTGCGCTGGCCACTTAGGCTCTTTCAAGATGGCGAGAAGCTTACAGTAGACGAGCTCGGACACCTTGGCCTCGAACTTTTCCTGTAGCCCCTCAAACTCCTTTTCTACCCTGGCCTCAATCTCCACCTCTCTAGCCTTAACAAACTCGCGTGCCGCCTCTTCTAGGGTTAGATTTCCTCCCTTAAGGATGACTTTTGCGCTCTTCAGCATGGAGAGTTCCTCCTGGGTCCGGCTGAGAGCTTCCTTAAGTTGGTCAGCTTCTTCCTCAACCTTTTTCATAACAAGCATCTCTTCTCTCAATCTGTCCCTCTCAACGCAAACCTCAGTAAGTTTGTTCTTGAGTTCAGATAACTCCTGGCTCAACCTCTTGACCTGGTCGTATTTGTTAAGCGCCTGAAGTTCCTTTATGTATGCCTCTATGGCCTTAAGTTCATCCTTCATTTCTTTCTACCCCTTGGGTGAATGCTTCCAGCGACCAGCGCACTAAATCTGCCAGTTCAACTTCGCTATATTCGCCGATGTGATAGTATTTCTGCGTTATCCATTTGGGCGGCCTCAGTTTGGCATTAAACTTCCTCATGCACCAAAAGAGAACTATTTGTAGGCCCTGGCTAACCACTAAGGGGCTTATGTCTTGGATATAGCTGTCCAGTGCCTCGTTACTGAGAGGAAGCCTGGTGAAGTAGCGTGCCCGCTTCAAATCCTCCAGGTACTCCCCAAGCTCTGCGCGTGCATCACCCCATTGCCTTAGATCTTTTGCCATCTTCTCTGTCGCTCGTTTCACCGTAGTTAGAGCCTTGTCCTGAGCCTCCTTTATCGCCTTCTGCCCCCACAGGGTAAGGTCCTCGATGGTGGCCTTTATGGTTGCCTCTTCGGCTCGGAGTGACTCCACAACTCTGGTTCGCTGAGCCGCTTCCGTTTCAAGCTGTTTCACAGCTTGTGTCGCGGTAGCGATGGCCTTTTTGAGTCCGCCCAGCTCAAGCACCTCGCGTTCAAGCTCATAAGGTCCAATCTCCGCTTGAGATAGGACCCGGTAGTAAGTCGCAACCTCTGATGGCCTAATCCCCCTCTTCTTCAGCGAAGCTAAGGTTTTCACAGCTTCGTCCACCTCTTGGAGGGGCAGCCCTAACCGGGTAGTAACTTTCTGGAGGGACTCTACCTCTCCCTGAAGTCTCGACACCTCTGCTTGCAGTTCCTCTTTCTTCTTCTCAAAGCCGAGTATGGCTCCGTAGGCGGAAAGCTCCTCGAAAAACCTAATCCTCAACTCCTGCGGATTCAAACCCTCGTTCGAGGCAAGCTCACCCAGCTTGAGTCTTAACGTATCCAGCTCGTTGCCGCTAAAACCCAAACTTTCGAGGCGTTCTAACACTGGGCCCAGTGTGGCGGATTTCGCCTCTAGGTCCTCTATCTTAGTCTTCAGGCTCTGACAGTTCGCTTCCAGACCAGTGGTCTCTTTGCTCAGCGCCTCGTGCCATGCAGAGAGTTCAGCTACTTCGCTCTCTAGACTAACTTTTCGCTCCTCGAGCACCTGACACTCATCAGTAAGAGCAGCACGCGCCGTCTCCAGTTCGCTCTTTGTCGACCTAAGATCCTCTACCTCCTGTTGTAGGCTCTCGGACTCCGCATGCAGTTCAGACCACTTGGCTGCTACGGAATGGTACGACTCCCCTGTCTCTTGGGTGAGTCTGGACAGCTCAAGAGCAGCGGCAGTAAATTCTTCGAGAGGTGCTTCGGCAGGCGACATCTCTCGGCACATGTCTACCCACAGCCAGAGCTTGTCCGGCGTCACCCCCATTTCGCTAAGTCTGAAGAAAAATGCCGTGCCAAGCAGCGCCTCTGATACTCCTCCACCTCTCCTCCTCAGCTCGGTTGCAAGCTCACGCAGGACGTCCACCAATTCAGTCACATCAGTGAAGGTGGGGAAGCGGCCGGCTCGGAAGTCGTTCACCACGTTCACGACACTTCCCTTGGCTACATCGCTTTTGGTTGAGATATCGTCGTAGGAGTAACCCTCGAGGAATAACCTTAGAATTTCCAGTTTCTTTTTCTCGGTGAGTTGTTTCATTTCTTTGCCTCCTTGCCCCTTTCAGGGCATGGGTTTCGTGCAATTGCCCCTGGCTAAGTCTCCCTGCTGGAGCCGAATGAGTGGAGAAGTATTTGACCATTTGACCGGCCTTTTGACCACTGTCTTGACTGGCCTTCTGACCAATATCGTGACCATGTGACCACCGTTCTGACCGAGCCACGCACCTGACCAAGTAGCCGGCATTAGCAGACCTAGGCGTCCTTGAAGCCCGAGTGTCAATCGAACACGGGGTGAGCGCAGCGTGCCGAGAAAGCCAGAGGAGGCCACGCCTGTTCACAGTGTGGCCTCCTCTAAAGCGAGCCTTAGTATGCAATTGTCTTTAGCGTTCCGGTGATGGCTTTGTCTGCCACAGGGAAAGGCTTGTGGGTGCTCTAGCAAGAGCACAAAGCCCATTGGTAGAGGTTATAGACGCTACCTTGGGGCGCAAAGGCTTCCTGAACTATCTCAGGCTTTTTGGGGGAAGCAACGTCGTTAAGATAATCCCTTCAAACGGTAGTGCTAGCGGGGCGCAGGCTACCGCAAAAGGCTTGAGGGTAGTTTGTGGGGCTAACACAGGCAACCTTGAGGATGGAGCTTGGGTTACCGAAAAGATAAAGTTCGGGGGTTATTGCCAAATTCGGGTATCCCCACAGAACACGGTTAAGCCTAACCTCGGCGGTTTAGAGCTTGCCGAAGCGTTGGCAAGGGTTATCCCCTTTGCGGCAAGAGAGAAGGATAGACCAGTTTTGGCCTGTGTCCGCTTTGCCCAAAAAGAGGGGAAGCTGACCTTGACCACCAGCGATGGCTTTAGACTGGCTGAGCTAAGCCTTGACTTTGAGGATGGAGACGGGGAAGCCTTGATCGAAGCCTCAGAGCTAAGAGCTCTAATCTCAGCTCTCAGAAAAGCCAGGCGGGTTAAGGTTACCCTTGAAGCTACCGAGACCAGCAAGTCCCTTGTCATTGACACCGAGCTAGTCCGCTACAAGTGGAATAGCCAGGATGGGAAGTATCCCGATTACGAGAAGGTTATCCCCACCGAGTTTGTAGCTGAGGCAAGGTTTGATACAAGGGAAGCGCTGAAGGCGGTCAATAGCCTTGGCGCTCTATTCCTTGATAAGGGAAGCGCAATCACCCTTTCCATAAAAGAGGGAAGGGTTACGCTATCCGCCAAAGAGGACAGAGGGGAAGCCCAAATCGAAGCCCAGGCCGAAGGGGAAGCCCAAACCTCAGCTAGTGGCGCATACCTGACCCAGGTCTTGAAGGCTTTCGGGGGAATGGTAGAGCTAAAGCTAGCCAGCCCACAATCGCCGATACTGTTTAGCGATGACGGGTACAGGGTGGTAGTAATGCCAATCCTTGCCCCACAGAGCAAGGCAGTAGCCGAAGCTGAGGCGGTAGCCAGCGAAGCCGAAGCCAAGGGGAAGCGCAAGGCCAAGAAGGCAAAGGCCAAAGAGCCACAGCCCGTAGCCGAGGAAGAGGTCGCCGAACTGCCACCAGAAGCCGAACCAGTAGCGGTACAAGCCTAAAGGAACGCTTAACCTCAAAGAAGCAGCCACGCAGAAAGGCGGGGTATGACCCCGCTTTTTTGCTTTTTTAGGGGGTCGCTCTCCCCTCAGCGTGGGGAGTGTGACCCCCTACTTTTGTGGCAGAAAGGGGGTGTCGTAAGCAGGCCAACTTAACAAGAAAGTAAATAGAGCCCGGCCTTGAGCTGGGATACGGTTACTGTGCCCAAAATCAGGCTAGAAAGGGGGTGACAGAGATGCCACAGCTTGGTCTATTTGAGAAGGAAGAGGTAAAGCCAATCGAACCCCGAACCACGGTAAGGCTAGGTCACAGGGACGCCCAAATCCCCCTCCGCAGAAAGCGGCGGGAAGCCTTGAAGAAGCTGATAGAAGTCCTTGACCAGCTTGAGCGCAAGGATGTCTACATCGGCACTTATGGCGGGGCTCATAGTCACTTCTGGCTCAACAACTTGAAGCTGGCTCGGCTACAGGTAGAAAAGCCCTACTGGTGGGATGGGGACAGCGAGCCCAGGTATTACGGAGCCCCCGTCATTGTGCTTTGGGGAAGAAAAGGGGCTAGCGTGAGGATATTCACCGATCAGCTAGTCAACGTCCGACAGCAGGAGTACCAGGGCTATACCCTGTGGCTGGTTGACTTCTGGAATGGCTTTGGTGAATACCTCATTGACCCCTACCGACCGGCGGGATATGTGAGCCTTGGTATTGTCAGATTCAAGGATTAGGCATAACGATGCCTGGTTTGAAGGGGTCCGCCGCAGGCGGATGCCAAAAACCAGCTAAGGAGGTGATAGAGTTGAACAACCAAATAGACAAACAGATCGACGCCCTGGTGGGCGCCCTGACCGACCCCATCATCGTCTTTGATCCAGGGTGGGCTGAGACCCTTCCCGACTGGCTAAAGGGAGAGATAAAACTCCAAAGGCTTGCTCAGCTAATGACCGGGGAGCGAATCGCCACTGATGCTGAAGCCCTGGCTTATGTGTCCAACGCCAGTCTTTCTGCGCCTCTGAGCTCGGAGTGGGTCGAGATATACCAGTACCTTTTGACCAGGGTAATGGGAGACAAGGTGCCCGATGAGCTGAAGAAGGAAGGTCTCGGTGGGTATGAGATGGGCCTGCTCAGGGAGCTAAAGGAATGGCTATGGAAGCAGAGGAATAAGATAGCGGGGCAGAGACGCAGGGGGGAGAGGGCAAAGGCTAAGGCAGAGGCAGCCGCTAAAGCCCCGGTGCAACTGGGGCTGGGAATCTGAACCGGCGCACCGAAAGGGGATCGTGGACTAATCCACGATCCCCTTTTTTTCTCTGTTGCAGGAGCGCACTATTTACAGAATTTGCGGGTTTCGAAGAGCAACAAGGTGTTTTGGTATTGCCAGGTGCGTCAAGTGCCCTAATTCTGTAAATCTTGCAAGAATATGGGCTCTCGCTATCAACTGAACAATCCAGGCTTTTGTGACCCCTACATATTCTGCGCTTTTCTTCGGCATTGTGGTTGGGAGACCAGAGTCGGCTGTACGCGGAACATTCCGTCCTTTTGTCAATTGTCAGGCCAACATTCGTTGGTCGCTAGGTAAGCAAGTCAGATATTAGCGCAATCTATTTATTCCCGAAACGTTGCAGAACTTTGTAGATATCTTCCGTGCCAAAATCCAGGGGCTTCAACCGGGATGCGTTCATCGGCAGCGTGAATGGTTTGCATAAAGTTGAACTCCTCAGGCAAGACCATCGGTGCGAAGCCATAGGTCTGTATGCCCAACCGGGAGAAGAATTTCGCATCGTTGGTTGCAGGCAGTAACATAGGCAGGGGTACCCCGACCTTGCTCGTCCCACGCACAGTCTGGTGCGTGGCCGGGTAAAGGATCTCGTCTAGCAATCTCTCAACGACGCCCGGCTCACGCTGTCCCGATTTGCGCCCGTGCTTAGAGGCAACTTTCTATCACGCGCTGACAGACCTGGGGCACGACCGCCTCGACCGTGTGTGACAACCCGGCGCTGACTGCTTCTGGAATGTGTTCTGGCTGGACCGTCACCAGCAATATGTCAAGCCGACAACACTCCCTCAATTCCTTCAAAAGGGTTGAGGTTGGCAGCTGGTGGAGAGACAGAGCGCCACCTTCGACCGGTGGCACCTCTTCAACCGTCTCTATGGTAGTCTCTCCCGGCTTCTTGCCCCTGTCTGCAGCGTCAATAACCACTATCCTTTGCGGCTTGACGGGAGACAAGGCGATTGTACACAGCAAGTCCCTTACGGCCGTTCCCACATCCAGGACACACACGTCGTCCGGGACAGTGTAATGGCTCTGGAGATATCCAACCACAGCCGGCCCCAGGCCATCATCACCCAACAGGATGTTGCCGCACCCCAGCACCAACACCCGGCTTTTGCAAAACTGAGGCGTCAAGTCGTCAAAGAGCATCCCAGACTCACTCATCAATCCACCAAGGTTGCAACCAGGTGTCCGCTCGAATCGAAGATGTCTATCCTTACAGGGATTCTGCCGTCCAACTTGTGAGTGGCGCACGATAGGCAAGGGTCGTAGGCGCGGATTGCCATCTCAACGGTGTTGAGAATGGCCTGGTCATAGATGCCTCCCTTGATATTGTCCTGAGCTGCCTTCATAACGGACATGTTTATGGCTGCATTATTGTGGGTCGTTCCCACAATAATATTGACATCCGTGACTATACCGTTTTCGTCGGTTTCGTAGTCATGGATCAGCGTCCCGCGCGGCGCTTCCACCACCCCGACGCCCCGAGCAGCCCGTGGGCTGACGGCTTTTCTGGTGTTCGGATCCGTTATCTCAGGGTCGTCTAGGAGCTCGACCGCCCTTTCGGCAGCGTAGACCAACTCGATCAGCCTCGCCCAGTGATAGAGCAGGGTCAACTGAGCTGGCCGACCGAAGCTCGCTCTGAATTCCTCCAGCTCTTTGTTGGCAAGCGCCGTGGGTATGCGGTCACAGACGTTGATCCTGGCCAGGGCATTTGTCCTGTATATGCCCACAGGGTTAGCCAGATCCATAGAGAACTGGCCGGCCTTCTTGTGGTAGGGGAATTTCAGGTACGTCCAGGGCTCAATGTGTTCCCCAATGTGGTCCAGGTACTCCTCACCGGCGAAATCCTCGCACTTCCCGTCCGGGCTCATCATCCGGAGGTTGCCATCGTAGAAGCTCATGGCACCGTCCTTGACCATCCCCAGGTAACCGGTGGAAAGGGGGGCAAACGATTTGACCATATCAAGGTATTTTGGGAATATGTCCTTCTTGGCAAAATCGATGGCAAAAGAGGCGAAGTCCAGACACTCCTTGGCCATCTCCTTGAGACGTTCGACTTCCTCCCCGGTAACGGGCTTGCTCCAGCCGCCGGGGACAGAGACATCGGGATGGATAGCTTTGCCCCCTAGAACCTGGGTCATCATCTGACCCAGAAATCTAGTACGGACGACACGCTGGGCCACGTCAGGGGCTCTTTGGATAATGCCGACCACGTTCCTTATGGAGTAGTCAGCGTCCGGGCCCATCACGAAGTCAGGCCCGGACAGTACGAAGAAATGGAGCACGTGACTGTGGATGAAATGGGCCATATAGGCAAGCTCGCGGAGCTTCTTCGCCACCGAAGGGATCTCAACCCCGAAAACGGCATCGCACGCTTTGGAAGAGGCCAGATGATGTGCCCAGGGACACACGCCACATATGCGGCACACGATGCGGGGTAGTTCCTCCACTGGCCTACCTATGCAAAACCTCTCAAATCCCCGCAGTTCGACAACATTCACCCTGGAGCCAGCAACGTTTCCCTGGTCATCGAGCTGAATGGTCACCTTTGCATGGCCTTCAATCCTGGTCACCGGCTGGATGACAATCTGTTTCATTGCAACTTCTCCTTTCCTACCTTGTTGCCACAGGCCTTAGCCGTCCTGTAACGCCTATGAACCTGTTGAAGGTCGCCATTCTGTCCTCTATCTCCCTGGGGTTGAGCCCGACGCTTGACAGGGCGCCCATCATGTCGACCATGGGGTTGGCCCCGGCCCGGATCGGGCCGAAACAGCCGCGACACGTCATGTAGGCCCTTACGCACCGGGGAATCTTGTCGTTCCCGCCGCACCCGGACCGTGTCGCCGGCCCTTGACACAGGTAGCCTTGTTCCATAAAGCAGCGAACCTCGTCCAAGGCTTGTCCTGGAGCAAACTCAACCTGTTCCAAGGGCCTCTTTACCTGGGCCACGGCTTTCTTCTCCCTCTTGGTGGGGCAGTCGTCACAAACACTCCTTTCGCCAAGGGCGAAAGGCTTCCCCTCCAGGAGGCAGGTCAAGGCCTCAGCCACCAACTCGGGGGTGGTGGGACAACCTGGCAGTGCCACATCCACCTTGACCACCTCGCCAACCGCATACACCCGGTCTGTAAAGGGCGGGACATCTGTATTCGGCGTATCCCCAGGCTCTGTGCTCTTTGTTTCTCGGTAGACCTTGTCGAAGATCTGCTGCACCGTGTACATGTTGCCCAGGGCCGGGATGCCGCCAAAGTTGGCACAAGAGCCTATGGCAATTAGTGTATCGCACTGGTTGCGCATCGCCTCTGCCACTCGTCGGTTCTCTTCGTTGCGTATGCCGCCGCTGATTATCCCCACGTCTGCCTTGGGTATCTCCAACTCCGCCTTCTCTCCCGTCTGCCCGAAGTATTTATGGTCCATGAGAACGGGCATGTGGACGAACTCCAGCTTGGGCAATAGATCCAGAAGCGGCTCCCCAATGTCCAGGATGGTCACCTCACAGCCACCGCAGGTGGCAAGCCACTCCTCCGCTACTCGAACCATCGCTCTAACCTCCTTTCAAATTGGTTGTCCCTCAACTATAACTTCCTTGGCCACCCGCCGGGTGAACAGGAAGCAATGTCCCTCTTCCTCAATCAGTTCGACCTCAAAGCCATCTCCTCGGTACTGCTGACCCACCTCCTCTGCCTCTCTTTTGTCGGCGTAGACTTCTCCATCCCACATGAACTTCTTTCCGCCGAATGTCCGCGCTAGTTCCATAGCAGACCTCCCTCAGAAGGTCCCAAATGCGCTGGGACCCAGCTCCTTCACCTGGGACACCATCTCGGTTACCACCTGGGCAAACCTGGGTCCTTCAGATGCAGACACCCATTCCAGCCTGAACCTTTCCTCTTCAATACCGAAGTCCTGCATCATAAGCTTTATGGCATCGGCCCGGGCCTCGGCCTTCAGGTTTCCCTCCATATAGTGGCAGTCCCCAGGATGGCATCCGCATATGAGCACCCCATCGGCGCCTTTGGTTAGCGCGTCGATAACCAGGTTCGGGTGCACCATACCTGAGCACATAACCCTGATGATGCGTATGTTGGGCGGATACTGAATCCTGGAAACACCTGCCAAATCCGCACCAGCATAGGAGCACCAGTTGCAGCAAAAAGTGATAACCAGCGGCTCAAAGGATTCAGTGCTCATCTGGCCAATGCCTCCTCCACCATGGCCGATAACTGCTCCAGCCTGAAATTGCGAACAAAGATACCCTTTTTGGGGCAGGTAGCCTGACATACCCCACAGCCACGACACTTGGCGGGGTCCGACTCCACCGTCTTCTTCACGGCACCTTCCTTCATATACTCTATAAGAGTGAAGGCATCGTAGGGGCAAGGCTCGATGCAGTAGGCGCAACCATCACAGTTCTCGTCCACAACCTGAGATATCCTCGGCTCCAGCTCCATCTGGCTCTTGGAGAGCACTGTCGAAGCCCTGGCCGCTGCTGCGCTTGCCTGGGCAATGCTTTCGCTAAGAGTCTTGGGACCATGAGCCAGGCCGCAAAGATAGATGCCATCGGAGGCGAAGTCCACAGGCCTAAGCTTCATGTGGGCCTCAAGGAGGAAGCCCTCCTGGGTGAGAGGTATCTTGAGCTTCTGGGCCAGATCGGCGTTGCCCTCTCGCGGTACGGTGCCCGCGGAGAGGATGACGGCGTCGCAGTCGATATCCAGCTTCATGGCAAGCAGGCTATCGTCGACTGATACAACGAGGTGTCCATCGGAGGATGTTACCTCCGGCTTGTGACCATCATCGAACCTGATAAACCTCACGCCGGCCTGGCGGGCTAGGCGGTAGTACGCCTCGCTAAAGCCATAGGTGCGGACGTCCCTATTTAGAATGAACACGTCTGCCTGGTGGTTTCTCTCTTTTATCTTCAGGGCATTTTTCACCGCTTGGGAGCAGCACACTCTGCTGCAGTAGGCTCGTGGCTCTTCCCGGGAGCCAACGCACTGGACCATAACCACTGAGTTCGCTCTAAAGTCGTTGTTGGTCAGTTTCTCCTCCAGCTCCAGTTGCGTCATCACCTTCGGGTCTTGACCATACAAATAGTCTTGTGGTCTGTGTTCTTCGGCGCCTGTGGCAACAATGGCAACCCCGTGCTCAATGGTGTGGACGTTATTATCGGCTACAAACTCCGTCTTGAAGTTGCCTACGGAGCCTTGGAAGTCCGAGATCTCTGCCCCGGTGTAGACCCGAATCTTGGGGTGCGTGGTCACTTTATCGATGAGGGTGTTCAACCAGCTCTGTGGATCGTCGCTGTTGATGAGGAATTTCAGCCTTCGCATATTGCCACCGAGGGAGGGGCCGACCTCCAACAGATATGTCTCAAAGCCCTGGTCTGCCAGGTCAAGGGCAGCCGTCATCCCTGCCACACCACCCCCAATGACCAGTCCCCTAGGGATCACGCTTACAAACTGCGGGTACAGGGGCTCCAGCAGCCTGGACTTGGCCACAGCCATCCGTACCAGGTCCTTCGCTTTTTGCGTCGCCATTTCCGGCTCGTGCATGTGGACCCAAGAGCACTGGTCCCGGATATTGGCCATTTCGAACAGGTAGGGGTTGAGGCCAGCCTCTTGCAGGGTGTCCTGGAACAGCGGCTCGTGAGTTCTGGGCGTGCACGAGGCTACGATAACCCTGTTGAGGTCATGCTCCAGAATCCTGTCCTTGATCGCCTGTTGAGTATCTGTGGAGCAGGTATACAAATTGTCCTCGGCATAGCTAACGTTGGGCAGGGTCTTAGCGTATTCCACCACTTCCGGGACGTTCACTACACCACCTATGTTCCTGCCGCAGTGGCAAACGAAGACGCCGATACGAGGGTCCTGGCCTGTCACGTCTCTTTCCGGCGGGTATGTCTTCTCGGCAATGAGTTTGCCCCTCTCCTCGGCGAGGAAGCCCATCACCTTGGATGCGGCGGCTGAGGCCTCCATCACGCTCTCAGGTATGTCCTTCGGCCCGGAGAACAGTCCTGCCACGTATACGCCCTGCCTGGAAGACTCCGTGGGAGAGAACTCCTTGGTGCTGGCGAAGCCATGTTCGTTGAGGTCAATGTCAAACATCCTGGCCAGTTCTGCCACTTCTGGTGTTGGCCTGAGTCCCACCGACAGGATCACAAGGTCAAACTCATCTGTGGCAATTTGGCCATCCTCTTCCTGATATCGAATCACCAGGTTGCGGGTGGCCGGCACTTCCTTAATGAACGAGGGACGGCACCGTATGTATTTGACCCCCAGCTCCTTGGCGCGGTTATAGTAGGCCTCAAACCCCTTTCCGAAAGCCCGCAGGTCGATGTAGAAGATAGTGCACTCTGTATCAGGCGCGTGCTCTTTAACGATGACGGCTTCCTTGGTGGCATACATGCAGCACACCGAGGAACAGTAGTTGTGTTCTATCTCCCGGGAACCTACGCACTGGATGAAGGCTATCTTCTTTGGAGGCGTGAGGTCGGACGGGCGAAGAACAGTGCCCATGTGTGGGCCGCTTGCGGAGAGCAGTCGCTCAAATTGGAGGCTGGAGACAACATTGGGGTACCTGCCGTAGCCGAGCTCCTCCTTCAGTTCGGGGGGCATTATTTCGCCACCCGAAGCCAGTATCACCGCGCCGGCTTCGATGTCCACCACCTCGTCTTCCTGATCATAGTTGATAGCCTTGGGTCCGCAGAAGTTTTCACAGCTTTTGCAGACGTCTTTCAGGAAATGCATGCAGGTATCACGATCGATGACAGGTACCTTGGGTATGGCCTGGGCGAACGGAATGTAGATCGATCCGCGTCTGACAAGTCCGGCGTTGTACTCGGATGGGATCGGTCTCGGAGTATTCCTGGTGATTTCAGACAGATTGATTGCCCCGGTGGGGCACACCACTTCGCATGCACCGCAGGTAACGCATATGGGTGAGAATTGGTCAAAGGGCGGGCTGACCTTGCGCCGATACCCGCGGTTGACAAAGTCGATCGCCCCCACTTCCATCCGCTCCCGACATACGCGGGCACAAAGCCCGCAGAGGACGCACTTTTCCTCATCTGCCCTGAACCGACCAAGCATTGCTTCGTTTACCCCGATCTGGTCGGCAAGTTCCTTTAGCTTAGGGACGTCTGGGCAACGCAGCAGGAGGAGCTCCATGGTGAGCTGGCGTGCCTTGAGAACGCGAGGGGAAGCTGTTTGCACCTCTATCCCCTCCTCTACGGGGTAGGCACAGGAGGCAGCCAGCCTTGGCCTTCCGGCGATTTCCACCACGCACAGGCGGCAAGCCCCATGAGGAGCTAGAGCTGGGTGGTAGCACAGGGTGGGAATGCGGATACCTGCCGCCCTGGCCGCGTCCAGGATGGTGCTGCCACTTTCCGCCTCCATCCTCTGGTTATCTATGGTGAGTGAAACCGCCATGATACTCCCCGATTTTCTCAATGGACAACGAACGGTAGACGGACGAACCTCCTGCAATCCTTTTTTCATTTCCCTGTTGATAGAAACCTCTATCGCATATCGCAACGGAGGCAACGCTTAGCCTCCTTGAGGGCCATCTCCTCCCCCAGGCCCAATTCCACCACGTCGAAATTCCGCACCCTCTCGGCAACGGGGGCGCAGGGCATGGGGTAGCGTTGCAGCTCCATGTCTTCCTCTGTCCGCGCCACGGCCTCCACGTGCGGAGACGGCGCAGTGACAGAGTACTCTCTGACTATCGGCTCGCCCCGGAGGAACTTGTGGATGCTTACAGCAGCCAGCTTTCCGCTGCCGATGGAATCGGCGATGGTGGAAGGCCCGGTCACCACGTCTCCAGCGGCAAAGATGCCGGGTTGCCCCGTAGCCAGGGTCTCCAGTTCAGTCACAATGGTGTTGCGTTTGGAAATCTCCACCCCATCCCCCGTGGGCAAGAAGGAGAGGTCGGGTTCCTCGCCGACGGCCAGGATCAGGTTGTCCAGGGTGACGATGAATTCAGAGTTGGGGATGGGGACCGGTCGCCGCCGGCCGGTCTCATCGTAGTCCCGCAACTCCGTGGCGACGCACTCGACGCCGGCCAGACGGCCATTCTGGGTGACGATCCGGACCGGGCTGGCCAACTCCACGATCTCCACCCCTTCCTCGACCGCGGCATCGATCTCCCGCCTTATAGCCGGCATTTCCGCTTTGGTTCTCCGGTAGATGATGGAGACTTCCGTGGCACCGGCCCGCAGAGCTGTTCGAGAGGCGTCGACGGCAGCGTTGCCTCCGCCGATGACTCCCACTTTCTGACCCAGTGGGACCTTCTTGTCCATCTTGACAGCATGAAGGAAATCCAACGCATACATTACGCCGGGAGTATCCTCGCCTGGCAGGCCTAAACGCAGGCTACTGTGAGCCCCCGCTGCCACCAGGATAGCTTTGTAGCCCCGGGCAAAGAGTTGGTCAAAGGTAAGATTCGGGCCTACCGGCGTGTTGGTGAGTATGTTAACACCGGCGTGCTTGATGCCCTCGATCTCCAGGTCCAGGATGCGCTGCGACAAGCGAAATGCCGGGATAACCGTTGCCAGATTCCCACCCACTACAGAGCTGGCCTCGAAGATGGTGGGCCGGTAGCCCAGACGGGCCAGGTCAAAACCTGCAGCCAAGCCGGCCGGGCCAGAGCCAACGATGGCCACCTTTTCCAATGAGGGCACCTCGGGCTTGGGCAAATGCTCGAAGCCGTTCCTGAGGACGTAGTCGCCGGCAAACCGTTTCAATGCCTTGATGGACACGGACTCGCCGCCGGTCTCCAGGGAGCGGCAGCGATCCTCGCAGGGGTGGTGGCAAATGTAGCCACAAGAGATGGGCAGAGGATTTGGCGTGCGGATGATCTCAAAGGCCTCCCGGTATTCCCCCCGGGCGATATGGGCGATGAACGCCGGCACATCGGTCTTCACCGGGCAGTTGTATTTGCAGGGGGTAAAGATGATCTTCTTGCACACCATGGCCGGGCAGCGCTTGTACTTGATATGCTGATCGTACTCATCCCGGAAGTAGCGGATGGTGGTAAGCACGGGGTTGGGAGCGGTGCCTCCCAGGGCACACAGTGAAGAGTCGATGATCGTCGTTCCCATTTCCTCCAGCAACTGGACGTCGCCCTCCCGCCCCTGTCCTTCGGTGATGTCGGTAAGGACGTCCAACATCCTCCTGATTCCTTCACGGCAAGGTGTGCATTTGCCACAGGACTCGTCCCTGGTAAAGGTAAGGAAGTACTTGGCTAAGTCAACCATGCAGGTATCCTCGTCCATGACCACCATGCCGCCAGAGCCCATGATGGAGCCTGCTTCAGTTAAGCTCTCGTAGTCTGCTGGCAGGTGAGCGAGCTGTGCTGGGATACACCCGCCAGAGGGGCCGCCTGTCTGGACCGCTTTAAACTGCTTTTCGTCTGGAATCCCACCGCCGATGTCAAAAACAAGCGAGCCCAGCTTCGTACCCATTGGTACCTCAACCAGGCCTTGATTCTTGACCTTTCCTACCAGGGAGAAAACGGCAGTCCCCTTGCTCTTCTCTGTACCTATCTGAGAGAACCAGTCTGCCCCACGGGCGATAATGAGCGGGATATTCGCCCAGGTCTTTACGTTGTTGATATTCGTTGGTTTCCCCCAGAGCCCGCTTTGCGCCGGGAAGGGGGGGCGCTGGCGGGGTTCGCCTGCCAGACCTTCAATCGAGGCTATTAAGGCTGTCTCTTCGCCGCAGACAAAAGCTCCAGACCCGCGCTCGATGTCGATGTAAAGATCAAAACCTGACCCGGCGATATTGCTCCCCAGAAATCCACGCTCTTCTGCCTGCTCGAGGGCAATTCGGAAGCGTCTAACCGCCAACGGATACTCTGCGCGGACGTAACCGAAGCCCTTCTTGGCGCCAATAGCGTAGGCCCCGATAATCATTCCCTCTATAACGCCATGGGGGTCCGCTTCCAGAATACTTCTATCCATGTACGCGCCAGGGTCGCCCTCATCGGCATTGCAGATGATATACTTGGGGTCACCTTGAGCACGACGGCAAAACTCCCACTTGGATCCCGTGGGGAACCCGGCGCCACCGCGGCCCCTCAGACCGGAGCGCCTCACCTCGTCCACCACCTGCTCTGGAGTCATTTCAAACAGGGCTCTACGCAGAGCTTGGTAGCCACCAGTGGCAAGGTAGTCATCGATGCTCTCTGGGTTAATATGTCCGCAATTGTGTAGGACGAGACGCGTTTGTTTCTGGTAGAAGGGCACATTGTGATATAGAGGAACCGCCTGTCCAGTAGCAGGGTCGCGACAAAAGAGGCGCTCTACAGGCCGCCCCTCTTTGAGGTGTGATTCGACAATCTCTGGCACATCTTCGACTTTCACCTCAGAGTAGAAGATAGCTTCGGGCTCCACAACCACTACAGGGCCGCGCTGGCACAAACCGTGGCAACCGGTGAAATCGACGCTTACTCCCTCTAGCTGCAGCCGTTCTATTGCGTCTGCCAAAGCAGCTCGAATCTCATCAGACTTGGACGACATGCAACCTGTCCCTTGACATACGAAAACGGTACGCTGCCCATTAGAAGAAGCTAGTCCCATTTCTGCCTTTCTGGGCTCCCTTCGGCCATTTGCTTATGGAGGTGCACCCTAGTACCTCGTTAACATATCTCTAACACCGCCAGGCCGGACCTTGGCGTGTACGTCACGATCAATTCGTACACACGGGGCAAGGGCGCAGCAACCGATGCACCTCAGGGTCTCCAGGCTAAACTTCCCGTCCTCTGTCACCTCCCCGGGCTTGATGCCCAGAGCCTCCTCCAGTTCCGCCATTATCCTGTCAACGCCACGCACAAAGCAGGTAGTTCCTTGACACACGTTAATGATGTGCTTACCTCGGGGTTTCAGGCTGAAAAGGGAGTAAAAGGTGGAGACCTTCAGAATATGTGCCAGAGGGATGTCCAGCTCTCGGGAGGCGTAATGCAGCATCGGCGCCGGCAGGTAATTGAATTCTTCATTGATGTCCTGAAGCACGCCAATGAGTGGAGCCACCTTGCCTCTGTGATGATTGATGATGTCATTCACCCTTGATCGGTCTTCCTCTGCCAGTTCCGGCCCTGCCACCTCTTCAGGCGGTGGATAGACCTTGTAGCGGACGAGACAATTCCGGGTGCACTCCTCGCAGCCGGTGCACTTGTCAGGGTCGACAGAGCGTGCCTTTTTTCTGGCCTGGATATGGAATCTTCCGGGTGATCCCTGGATATCAACAACTTGCGAATAGGTGAGCTTTTCGATGTTTATATGCCTCCCGCAATCGACCATTCTGGGCGCAAGAGTACACATAGCACAGTCGTTGGTGGGGAAAGTCTTATCAAGCTGGGCCATGGCGCCGCCGATGGCAGGGCTCTTGTCCACTAAATAGACCTTGAAACCTGATTCAGCCAGATCGAGAGAGGCCTGCATTCCGGCGATGCCTCCCCCCACTACCAGAGCTGCGCCGACTTTTTGATCAAGCACCCTGGTGTACCTCCTCCAGTTTCCTTCTTGGGTCGACAAAGTGTTTTCCCAGTAGCAGCTCCTTGGATGGGAGGCCAAAGGCTAGCCCTATCAACTGGGTAAAGTAGAGGATCGGCAAATCGTATTTCGTACCATAAGTCTTCTCGATTTCTTGCTGGCGCGCATCCAGATTCATGTGACAGAGGGGACAGGCAACAGCAATTGCATCCGCCCCCACGGACTTGGCCGCCTCCAAAACCTCGTGGCACAACCTCAGTACAATATCAGTCCTTGTCAGGGCGAAGGAGCCACCACAGCAATCGGTCTTGTAAGACCAATCTAAGGAGGCGATGCCCAGCGCCCGCATCAACCTGTCCATGCTCTGGGGATACTCGCAAGAGTCGAACTGGGCTATCTTCGGCGGCCGCGTTAGCAAACACCCATAGTAGCAAACTACTTTCAGGCCAGCGAACTTCTCCTTGACCAGGCCCGAAATCTCACTTAATTGAGATTCCTCAGAGAATAGCTGGAGCGGATGATAGACTTTGACGTCATTGTTCCAGTTGTCTCTGAGGACCCACTCAATGTCCTCCCTCAACCCAGGTTCATTCTCTACGCTGTGCAGAGCCGATTTGAACCGCCAGAAGCAACAGAGGCAGGGAATGACAACCTCCCGGAAGCCCATCTTTTGCATCATCATCAGGTTCCCAAGGGGCAGGGCTGAGGCAAGCAGCCTGGAGACGCTGTGGGCTGGGCTTGAGCCGCAGCAGAACCAGTTCTTGATCTCGGCCAGTTCAATATCCAGTCTGTCGCATACGGCGCGCAGCGAATGGTCGTATTCTTTTGCGGTGGAATGAAGAGAGCACCCGGGGTAATAGGCATACTTCATTTCTTTTCCCTAGCCTTCACTTGCGAAAACATCCTCCTTGCCGCCAGTGCGCCGCGAAAACTAGGCAAGATGTTCAGCTTTCCCCTCACCAGCATCCTCATCCCCAGGCCCATATCCTTGGTAAAGCTGCGAGTGGATAGCTTCAGCATGGCGACCAAGCCTAGTTCATACATACGGCCAAAGATGCTAATGTTTCTGAGAGAACTTCTGTAAAAGGCAGGGACCTCAGGCACCTTGGCCTTAACCTTTTTGCGCTGGGCGATGATCCTTACTGCGTCCATCACCCCGGCGAGGTCTACGTCCTGTGGACAGCGGGTAGTACACGTCTGGCACGAGGCACAAAGCCAGATTGTCTCACTGTTCAGCACGAGGTCGATCAGCCCTAGTTGAATAGCATGCACTATTTGAGTGGGGGTGTAATCCATGGCATAGGCAAGAGGGCAGCCACTAGCACACTTGGCGCATTCAAAACATAAATTCACGTCAAGCCCGCTTGTGCTTTTGACGGCTTGACTGAAATCCGAAAACCCGTGGCGTACCTGAATCGCTTCCCTCCCTATCATGCCGGGGCACGCTCGCGCCCGTTTCGGTACCTACGGCGGATAGTGCTAGAGTTGGATTAAACGACGCGGTGCAATTCCGCACTAATATTCTAGGTGACATGCGACCAGCTCGGCATGGCAGAATACTTCAGTTTCTGGGGAAAAACACCCTAGTTTCTGGGGAAAAACGCCCTATTTCGCCGAACTCTCTCCAGACCAGGGGTGGTCTGATTGTTAGACGGCAAGTTAGGCCGCAATTCCCTGGTGCGGCGGCATCTATGGGGCATGCGACGCAATACAAGGCATGAAGCGCTTTCCTTGGCTTACCGCTCTGATGGCCTCCAGGAGGTCTGGGCCAGCACTTCTCTTGGGGACAAAGCCCAGTGCGCCCGCCTGGCTGCTGGCAAACACGTTATCGTCCTCGTCGTACTGGGTCAACATCAAAACCTTGGCCCGTCCGCCCTCGGTGATCCGTTCGGTCGCCTCGAATCCGTTCATCACCGGCATCACTATATCCATCAGCACCACATCAGGAGAAAGCCGGAGTACCTTGTCCAGCGCCTCCTGTCCATTCACCGCCTCTCCCACGACCTCCATATCCTTCTGTAAAGCCAGCAATGCGTGTATACCATCCCTGACCATGGCATGATCATCTACCACCAGCACCTTTATTCTTCTGGTTGCTTTGTCCAGCGGCACCTTCGCAGCGGCGCCTGCTGGCTTCGCAGCTTGGTACAAACCGCCCACATTCAGGTACCAGATGAACGCCACCGGGATCATCAGCAACGGCACCGCCACTACCAAGATCAATATAGCTTGCCACCCCATTTTTTGGCACCTCCTCAACAGGATAAAAGGAGCGAGGCACTGCGATCCACCTCGCAGTGCCTCATCTCATGAACATAAGCCGACGAATCGGCAATATCCTTTGGTACTCACAACAAGCACTTAGGTAGCCAGAACGCACTTCCCGTTCACACAGACATGTCCCGAAGGACAATCGGCATCGATAGAGCAGACCCTCTTCTTCTTCAGTCGCGCCTGGCGAATAGCTTGGTACAAACCACCGGCATTCATATACCAGATAAACCCCACCGGGATGAGCACAAACGGGGCAGCCAACGCCAGCGCTAGTATAGCTGTCCACTCCATAACGCCACCCCCTTATCCTCTCTCCTTCAAGAACCTACGCTACCTGCGCAGCAATCACACAGCAATTAACCCGATAACCATCATACCTTGCGTTCATCTCTATTGTTGCAGGTTTGTTGCAGACTCAGCAACGGCACCAAGACCCACCCCTACGCGAATAATGCCCTGTTTTTCGCGCAAAAACAGCCTAGTCTGGCCGAAAAGCATTACCTATTGCCATTTGAGGTGCTATAATGGACGAGTTAGCCGACGTCGGAAAACTGATGCCCGGTTCCATCGGCTGGACCGTTAGGAAGTTGGTCATGCAGAAGAGAATGACTTGCCAGAAGGATAGGCAGCCTAGCCATCGTAAGATTAGTCTGCCGAGATCGGTGAGGAGTCTACAGGCTGTTATCGACAGCCTGGATGATGAGTTGATGGTCATCGATCGAGAAATGGGCATTACCGAGGTCAATGCGGCCGTTCTTCGGAGGCATGGGACCAAGAGGTCAGAAGTCATCGGGAGACGCTGTTACGAGGTGTCCCACGGTTTGCAGGCGCCCTGCTCTCCTCCTGCCTGCGAATGCCCGGCCCCGAGGGTCTGGGAAAGTGGCAAGCCAGTGAGGGTAAGCCACATTCACCGCCACGATATGGGGGGTAAGCCTGAAGAAAGATGTGTCGATATCATTGCCTCACCGCTGAAGGACAGCCGGGGCCAGATTGTTGAGATAGTTGAGCTGGTGCGGGATGTCACCGAGGAAGAAAGGCTGAAAGCGCAAACCATGGAAGCAACTCAGAGTCTCCTTGCTCTGAGTGCTATCGCCAGCACGGTGACCGAGTCGCTAGATTTGAACACCGTTCTTGACATTGCTTTGGACAAGGCCCTGGAGTTGATTGAAGGAAATACGGGTGGGATTCTGCTACTGGACAACGAGTCGCAAACACTTTCCTACCGTGTCTATCGTGGCCTGTCCCAGGAATTTGTTGAGGGAATCGCGGGCCTAGGAGTAGGGGAGGGTATTGCAGGAAGGGTGGCCCAACTGGGAGAGCCAATTTACGTGGACGACATCTCGAAGGATCCCAGGCTTACTCGGCCAGTGGTCATCAAAGAGGGGCTTCGAGCCTTTGCCAGCGTGCCGCTTCGGTCGAAGAACAAGCTTTTGGGCGTTATGAATGTAGCCAGCCACAGCCCGCGGCAGTTTAGCCACCAGGATATTCAGCTCTTAACTAGTGTTGCCAACCAGGTCGCTGTCGTTATTGAAAATGCAACGCTATACAATGAGATGCGGCACAAGGACGAAATACGTGGTGAACTATTACGCCAGATTATCTCAACCCAGGAAGAGGAGCGAAAAAGGATTGCTCGTGAACTGCATGATGAGACAAGCCAGGCCCTTACTGGCTTGGCAGTTCACCTCCAAGCAGTTATGGACGCGTTGCCTCTCCATACCAACCAGATCAAGGCAAGACTGGCGAGGATACGTTCCCTGGCAGTCAATACGCTTGATGAAATACACAGATTAACGTACGAGCTCCGCCCCAGCTTGCTAGATGATTTTGGGCTGGTGGCAGCGGTGAAGTGGCTAGCCGAAAACCGTTTGGAAGCGGCTGGCATCAAAGTGCATCTGGAGACTGATGGGAGGGAGAAAAGGTTGCCGATTGAGGTAGAGACGGCCCTCTTCAGGATCGTTCAGGAGGCTGCTACCAATATCGTTAGGCATGCTGGTGCTGATTGGGCCACCATAGCTCTTGAGTTCAATGAGAACTCCGTCGTTGTTCGCATTAAGGATAACGGTAGAGGGTTTGATCCCGACCAGGCCATAAGGTTAACGGACAACGGGCGCGGAGTAGGCCTACTCAGCATGAAGGAGCGAGCAGACCTTTTGGGTGGCGGGTTGAGGATTCAATCGCGGCCGGGGTTTGGCACCCAGATCGTCGTTGAGATTCCAATTGGTTGAGAGGTTTCCAATGGCCAAGATACGAGTGTTGATAGCGGATGATCATGCCATAATGCGCGAAGGCATTCGAGCCCTACTGGCGCTTCGCGATCAGATTGAGGTGGTGGGAGAGGCAGAAGACGGTAGAGAGACGATCGAAAAAGCGCATGAGCTGGCACCGGATGTTGTTGTTATGGACATAGCCATGCCCGTTATGGATGGCCTGGAGGCCTGCCGCCGCATTCACAGAGAGATACCGAACACGAGAGTCCTTGTCCTCACTCAGCACGTTGACAAGGAGTATGTCCTGTCCAGCGTCAAAGCCGGAGCCGCTGGCTGCATCTCCAAAAAGGCGGCAGCTTCGGAATTGGTTTCAGGAATAGAGGCTGTGTACCGGGGAGATTCCTTTCTATATCCTTCCGTAGCCAGGGTGCTGATCGACGATTATCTCCTGCGGACAGCGGGGGAGACGAATCCCTATGAGCGGTTGACGGACAGGGAGAGGGAGGTGCTCAAGCTGGTTGCCGAGGGTCGCACTAACCAGGAGATTGCCCAGCTCCTTGTTCTTAGCGTGAAAACGGTACTCGGCCATAGGACGAGACTAATGGAGAAGCTCGATATCCATAATCGCACTGAGCTTATCAAATATGCCATCCGCAAGGGGCTTACAACTGTTGACGGCTAACTGAAATCTAGACAGGGATCTGTCGGGCAACGCCTGACTTACCTTGTCTCCTTCATGTCTGCTCTCGGTTTGACAGACGCTATGCTGACTCCGCCACCGCGGTCTTCCAGAAAAGGCTCTCGTGGCAGAACACCCGGTGTTGTCTTTGCTGAGATCAAGGAGCATATCATGGCGCCAGTATTTGCCTCGCAAAAGATGGGAGTGCTGGATATCGCAGATGCGTACGGTTGGAGGGAACAGACAAAACTCTTGCCAGGCATTCCAACCTTGGCGCGCATCCAGCTTTCCGCTCCAGCTTATTAGGAGTCGTTGTCTTCCTGAGAAGGGTAGTAAGACGTTATGATGGGCGCGCCAGTGAACCCGAAAGTTGGCATAGACAATTCTCCCCCGCACATGTGCAGTGTTTTCTCCCCCAAAACCGGGGCTAAGTTACCCTTACGACGCTCCTACTGGAGATGTTGCTTTGCCATATTTCCCCTATGCTGATTTCTTGGGCCAGTCTCTTCCTGGCGGTGAGATTCTGAGAGCAGTGACACTCTCTGGTAGCTCCCTATCTACGCTGATTGCACAAAACGCTAGATTGTTCAGTCCCTTTTCGAGCACCACCTCGCCCCTCGTCGAACGAGGGCTCTCGTCGTAAGACTTTCCGAAGTTTTGTCCAGTATCCAATTTGAGAGAACTCAAAATACCTTCCTAAGGGCTCACTCACCTTGGCGAGCTGCAAGACAAAAGGGCCACTTTTGTCTATCGTATATCACCCCCGCATACGGTGGAACAGGCGGATACGTAGGTTACGGGGCATAAGCTTGACAGATAGTGTACTACATGCCAAAATCTGACACATCCTGGCAGACTGGTCGAACCGAGAGTTCGCGAAATGCCAAGTTGAAAGGAGATTTCTGATGTACGACTGGGAACTTACCGATGATGCTTTGAAGGCGTGGGTGCGGCTGCGCCAGGCTTCGGACGCTGTGGAGAGAATCTTGGACACTGGGCTTGATAAGCATGATGCTACACTTGCCCAGATTGATGTTCTGGGAGTTCTAAGTGCCAGCAAGATACCTGTGACACCGGGTGCCATAGCCTCCTATACGTTTCGACAGCAGCACAGCGTCTCTGCCCAGCTAAGTCGGATGAAGAGGGCTGGCTTAGTCACAAAGAGGAGGGGCCAGAAGGATCAGCGGGTGGTAACTATCAAAATGCAGCCGAAGGGGGAAGAAGTCTTGGAGCAGACAAGAGAGGCCGGGCTTGGACAGGCACGTAAGCTATTGAAAGCAGCTCTGTCTGATGAAGAGATCAAGCAGTTGGATAAGCTCTTGAAGAAGGTCCGTGACCAGGCACTGCAGCGACTGGGAATGCAGGCAGAGCCTCTTCCGAACACCTTCGATGCTGCAAAATTCCTGGCTAATCTGACGTAAATGCAGGCCTGTCTTACAACCTGTTGACGAATGATCAGCTATGTGATAGTCTCTGCCTAAATCTACAAAGGAGGTGGCAGAAAGCTATGGCACAGGCTTATTGCGTAAAGTGCAGGGCGAAGGTGGAAATCAAGAATCCCCAGAAAGTTACCCTAAAGAACAAACGTCCAGCTACAAGCGGCACATGCCCCAAGTGTGGGACAAAGGTGTTCAGAATAGGGAAAGCCTAGGCTCGCAGAGCTTGGAATGAGGGGCCACTCGATGTGGCCCCTTTTTCATTCCGCTAATCTGTGGAACTGGAGCTACTTGCCTCTGCTCGGAGTCCGCCGAGGCTTAACAAAATGAGTATTTGTTGAATATTCTTGCCTGATAGCCAACCGTCCATTAGAATATTGCCTCCTCACGGGAGCGTCAATTGTAGGAGTATTCCTTTTGTGGTATACTTAAAGAAAGTTCCAGTTTAGGTTACATCGAGCTTCTCGGAAGCTATTCACACAGAGTCTTCCTAAGTATTGGATGACCCGAACTCTAACTAATTATAAAGAGAGGAGGTCATCCAATGAGTTTTCAGGACAAGTCCATCCAGTGCTCCGATTGCGGCACCACGTTTACTTTCAGCGCTGAAGACCAGGAGTTTTTCCGGTCCAAAGGCTACACCAACGAGCCGAAGCGCTGTCCGGAATGCCTCCGGGCAAGGAAGTCAGACCGTAACGGCAACAGCAGTTACGGAGCCCCGCGCCAGATGTTTCCCGCGACCTGCGCCGAGTGTGGCAAAAGCACCGAAGTCCCGTTTCAGCCTCGTGGTGATAAGCCGGTTTACTGCAGCGATTGCTATCGAAAAGTCCGACCTAGTAGATAAGAGAGGTTGAGCCATGAGTCGCATCCGGGTTGGGCAACCGGTCCGGGTGCGACCCGGGTAAATTTGAGGTTTGTCTTTAGAAGTATCAATACATGAAGGTGAATCACAGGAATCGTTATTACGCCGCTTCCAAAAGATGGTGCAGATGAGTGGTGTCTTGCGGGAGGTTAAAGCCAACCGCCATTTCGTGCCTAAGAGCGAGACGGCCCCCGCATCAAAGCCAAAAAAAATGCCCAACGGAGGCGGCGACAGGGATATTAATCATAAGACGGAATAAAATTCGGGATAAGAGAGGGAGATTATGAAAATTTATGTGGGCAATCTAGCCTATGATGTTACCGAGGACCAGATTGCGGCAGAATTCGGCACCTATGGAAAGGTGGAATCCGTGGCTATTCCTTCCGACAAGCTCAGTGGGCGGCCTAGGGGCTTTGCCTTCGTGGAAATGGCATCAAAATCTGAGGCCGAAGCCGCCATCACGGGGCTTAACGGTAAAACATTGAAAGACCGTACTCTCGTGGTTAATGAGTCGCGTCCTCCTGCGGACAACAGGGGTGGCGGTTCCTACGGCAACGGGAGGAGTGGCGGCTATGGCAGCGGTGGTTCCGGTGGTGGTAGAGGCGGCCGCTCGGGTGGTGGCAGGCAGCGAAGATATTAGTCAACTTGGCGACTCGACTTCGTACCGACAGTTGCATTTGCCTTTACTGACCCACCCGTCACAAATCGGGGCAGCGTAACCGATTTGATAAAAGGGGGTACCATGAATATCTATGTGGGCAACCTATCGCTCGAAATGACCGAAGACGAACTGCGCAAGGAGTTCACAGAATTTGGGGAAGTGATATCTGTGACCATCATGGACGACAAGTATATCGGCAGCGGTCAACCAAGGGGCTACGGATATGTCGAAATGGCCTCGAAATCCGAAGGCGCAACCGCGATTGCCAATCTCGAAGGGGAAAAACTGAGTAACCGGATTGTTAATGTCGTTGAAGCCCTTCCTCTCTCAGATAAGCACGGAACGGTTCCCCTCAATATCAGAGGTAATAGCCGACTTAATAAAAAAAGAGAAAGAAGAGACATAGTTAATTAAACACTTGTAATGCAGGTGCTTAATCAGCATTTTTTCAAGGAGTTAAATGAATTTCGAAACCTTTAATTTTCATCCGAGCATCATGGCCGGTGTACGTGCGCTCGGTTATTCCATACCTACACCAATACAATTACAGGCCATCCCACCGATTATGCAGGGGCGCGATATCATTGGGCTGGCACAGACCGGCACCGGCAAGACGGCCGCGTTCGTGCTGCCGATCTTACAGCACTTACGGCAAAACCCGCGAGGCTGCATTCGGGCTCTGATAATCTCGCCCACACGCGAGCTGGCCGAGCAGACCTGCGAGGTTATCAGCAAACTGGGGAGTAAAACCAGCTTGCAAAGTGTTGCTATCTACGGCGGGGTGAGCATGGAACAGCAAAATCGGGGGCTGCGCAGCGGCGCGGAAATCGTCGTAGCCTGCCCGGGCCGCCTGCTTGACCACCTGTGGAAGGGTACGATAAGTTTGTCAGGACTGGAAATCCTCGTTATCGACGAGGCCGACCGTATGTTTGATATGGGCTTTCTGCCTGATATACGTAATGTTCTGGGGTGCATCCTACACAAACACCAGACATTGCTTTTCTCGGCCACCATGCCCGCCGCTATCCGGCGCCTAGTGCGTGAAATCCTGCATGACCCGGTCACAGTGCAAATCGGCCGCACGCTGCCAGCAAAAACAGTGTCACATGCCCTGTACACGGTACAACAGCACCTCAAAACAACTTTGCTGAAGGAAATTCTAAATAAAACCAAAACGGATTCAGTGCTTGTCTTCACCCGCACCAAACACCGCGCCGAACGCGTGGCGCAGCAACTGGTAAGAGCAGGCCATCGGGTGACTTCATTGCAAGGGAACTTGTCCCAGAACCAGAGACAGGCCGCGCTTACAGGCTTCCGTAACGGCTCGATTAAGATTCTGGTGGCGACAGATATCGCTGCCCGCGGTATCGATGTTTTGAGTATTTCCCACGTCATCAATTACGATATGCCCGAAAGTACGGATGACTACATCCACCGAATCGGCCGTACCGGCCGGGTCGATAAAAATGGTGAGGCATTAACATTCGTGACAAATGCTGATGTGGGTAAGATACGGGCTCTTGAACAGCTTCTTGACGCGCCGCTGGAGCGTCTGACACTTCAAGGCTTTGATTACACCAAGCCTGCGCCGGACAAAGAACCACACCTTTCGCAACAACCACGACGGCGTGTCGTACGAAGACAAGAGATTGGTAAACAAACAGCTATGAAGTAGAATATATCTCTGCTTGCCAGCTAGGGTATACTTCTAATGTGACAAATGAAGCCTCCCGGATAGAGGGGGGCTTTTCTTTTTATTGTTAATTAACCCCCTCTAGGATTACCCATATATTAGCTAGTTCTCTAAATTTTACCTTCTGACTTTTTGTTGCACAATGAGGCTAGAAAGTGGAAAAGCAGCTTTGAATTTGTCCCGTAGATTGGTATAATCTAGTTGAACACCACCGCCAAGGCCCGTCTTTTAATCAGGCTCTTGAGAATTGGTTTTGGGGCTGACAGAGATGGGGCCTGCTCCATCTCCACCAGAAACATGACCGAGCCTCTCGGGCCTTGCGCTCATTTCAAACAGTACACCGTTGTGCAGACGAGCCTGAAACCTATGCAAAAGCGGATACCGCCTTGAAAATCCTGTCTGGAGTTCTATCTACTGAATGACCCGAGGAGCCATGTGGGATTCGAACTTCCTGCTATCTTTGATTAGCTCGGAGTTTTGCCCGCCAGTGAGCTCGATAATAAAGATTTATTGCCCAAAGCAGCCTCAAATTACGGCGTGCCACTCCGAGCCTCCTCCAAATCGAGGGTATGCTATAGAACTCGCGCCAAGCCCAGTCATTCCCCTTTTGCAGCATCTCTCGTGACATTGGCTTTGGCTCAAAGACGAGGTTATACCCATACTGTGACCAGTCCTTGGTGATTATTCGACCAGCCTTTTCCAGGGATTCACAGAGGGCGGTGCCCGGATACGGTGCGAGACAACCAAACTGAGCAGTCTCTAGTCGCATTTTCTGGGCAAAGCGGACGGTGCGTTTGAAAACATCTTCATCGTCTTCATCGAAGCCAAAGATAAATAAGCCGTGAATGGCGATGCCGTGGGAGTGGATCTTTCTGATCACGTTTTCGTATTCGTCCACCACATTGATCCTCTTGCCCACCGCAGCCAGATTGGCTGGGGATAGTGACTCAAACCCGATGAGCAGGCCGAGGCAGCCGCTAGCGGCTGCCAGTTTGAGTAATTCGTCATCTCTCGCTATCGTAACCGAGGCCTGGCCGACCCACTTGATTTTGTAGGGCACAAGGGCACGAAAGAGCTCTTTGGCAAACTTGGGGTTGCCGCCGATGTTATCGTCGACGAAGCCGATGAGTTTCCTATCGTTGAAGGTTTCGACCTCCTTAAGGATTTCTTCTACCGGGCGGCAGCGATAAGTATGGCCGAAGAAAGAGGTAACAGAGCAGAAGGAGCAGGAATAGGGACAGCCTCTGGTGGTTGAGATCGTGTGCCTGAGGAAGTACGCCTCCTCGGTGAACAAGTCTCGCCGGGGGATGGGTAAGCCGAGCAAGCTGGGTCGCTCATGTTGCCTGTACACCCTTTGTAGCTTGTTTGCCTTGAAATCCTTGATCAAATTTGACCAAATTCCCTCGGCTTCCCCAATGACCACGGCATCGGCATGCTGACTTGCCTCTTCGGGCAGAACGCTAGGATGGATACCCCCTAAGATAACCTTCACTCCTCTGGCTCTGAAGGTATCGGCGATCTCGTAGGCACGTTGCGCCGTGCCAGTTAGTGCCGTGATCCCCACTAAGTCAGCTCCCTTTTCGAAATCGATGACTGTGACATTCTCGTCGGTTAAGGAGACTTCGACCTCTGGCGGGGTTAGTGCGGCAACCATCGCTAGGCCCAAGGGTGGGCATAGCTCCTTTCGCTTTCGGCTGTCCTCTTGTGTAGCAGGGACTATTAGCTCTAGTTTTATAGGGACACCTTTCTTCTTGAGGCTGTATGGGCCATTATAGGCAAACCAACCTTTCTTGTGCAATGGAGAAGTTGGCAACAAGCACAAATGTCATACGCTTCTCACACCTATGATGATGCTGGAACCTACACTGCTAGACTTACTGTGACGGGGCCTGGTGGTTCGGACACCGAGATCAAGAATGACTTTGTCACCGTGGAACAGAATGACCCGTCCCCAAACATTGTACCACTTATTAGGTTAGACTTCCCGGCGTTAGGGCTGGGGCTGGATGGCCTCGGGAGCTGGAGGCCGATACTCGAGAGGTCTGTGGGTCGGACTGCTCCAATATGAAGTCATTTTGGAGCACAGCACTACTCAGGTGTCGTTGTCCAGGGAAAATGTCAGGTGCAAGTGTTCAGCGATTTTGTCAGTGGCATGGCAAGGACATTGTTGCAGGCCTCCGGATTGCCGGGGGTTGCGACGGCGGCAAGTGCCAAAGTTCCTCCTCCGTTGTCATTTAACGCCCGTAGGCGGGCGTCGAGCAAACGCTTAAGGGTTGCATAGCCGATAGCCAGCTCCCTGGCGGCCTGGCGTCGGGAGATGCCTCCCGGCGCAATCTGCTCCACCACTGCCTCGAAGCGTTGGGAGAACCCCTCCCGATCGGTCACCGACGGCCTTCCGATGCGCTTGCCCAAAAGCACCGCCCGTTCCATGCCTGCCAGCACCAGTTCCCTATGGGTGCGCTTTTTGGCGTCGTCCTGACACCATTCCTCATCCCAGCCCTGGCCAATGCGCCGCTTGGGGGCCTCTGCACGCTCCTCAGAGACCGGAGCAGGCATGTCCATATCCCACGTTACCAGCTGCCCATCCACAGCACGTGCATCGGCGAGGGCGCGGAGTGTGGCGGCAAGAGGAGGTGCTTCCTCCGGCGTGAGGAGCGTTCCCCTGTGGCAAACCAGCAGACGGCCGTCCAAACGCTGCTGCACCTCGACCCGGGCCCCGGCGTAGCTGGCCCTCTCCGTTCCGGGGTAGAGTTGCAGTGTGTGCCCATGATACCGCACCGTGTTATCCTTCGCCACGCGCCGCAATTCCTTGATACAGAGCACGCCCTCTATGTCCAGTCCCTCCGGCACCTGGAGGTAGGCGGACCCCGGCTCAGCCGCCGGCACCCCGAATCGCTCGTTGAAGCGGGACAGAAATTCCCACAGCACCTCGTTGGCCTCCTCCAGGGAGCTGGCTCCTGCCAGGCGCAATTCCGCCACCAGCCGGTCCTGGAAAGTCCCAGCCAGCCGTTCCACCCGTCCCTTCGCCTGGGGCGATTGGGCAAAGACGGCCTGGATCCCCAGCTCCCGTAGTGCCCTCCCGAACTGGGTGGGCCGTCTCTTCCTTACCAATTCCTCCTCGGGCTTCCGAGAAGAGTGACGGAAGACGCTGTGCCGGTCGCTATAGAGCGCCAGGGGAATGCCCCGCTGCTGGATGATGCCCTGGAGCAGTAGGAAGTAGCCCTTGGTGTCCTCCTGTTCTCTGAAGAGGGCGTAGGGCACCGTGCCCGTGGCATCGTCTACCGCCAGCAGCAGGGTGAACATGGATCCCCGTTCCTCCAGCCAGTCATGGTGGCTTCCGTCGAGTTGAAGCATCATGCCCTCCTGCGGCATCCGCTGGCGCCGGCACCTGTGGCGCGGAGGTCGGCGGTACCGTGGGCTGGGCAGTCCCGCCCCCATAAGGAGCCTCCGCACCGTGGAACGGGACAGCACTATCCCCTCCCGCTCTGCCAGCAACTCCGACAGATGGGTGTGATTGACCCCGCTGTAGCGCCCCCGAGCCATGGCCACCCGCCTGCGGCGGGCTGTCCTATCAATGCTGGCGTGGCGTTCCGGGGCAGGCGACCCCGGTTCCCGTGGGCAAGGGCAGCGGCGCCCTCCTTCCGATACGCCGCCAGGATCCGCCACGCATGGCGTTCACTCACCACAAGAACCTCTGCCGCCTCTCCCATCGACCAGCGCCCCTCCAACACTGCGTTCAAGATCTGTAACCTCGCCTGTTCCTTTGTGTTCAACGTCAGCCCTTTCATAGACTGACATTTTCCCTGATCAGTTAACTACTGACATAATTGTAGAACAACAACAAACTCGGAGGCCAGGGGCTCCAAAAGGACTTCAATTTGGAGCAGATGGAATGACCAATTCCTGCGGCTATCCAGCCAGCTCTAACGCCGGGAACTCTACCTCAACAAGTGGTACAATATTTGCGGACTGGTCAATGAACCGTAGTTGGAAAAACGCACTTGCTCCTTTTCTGGTCTTGGCCCTGTTGACAACCCTCTCGTTCGATTGCGCCGTGGAAAAGCAACGGAAAAAGGTTGTCATCACGATGGGAGACATCACAGACATGACAGGTCCAGCAGCACCGGCCATGATCCCTATTGTGTACGCCATAGACGACTTCGCCAGGCATCAGAACAGGATCCACCCCGATATATTTCTGGACATCGTCCGTTACGATACGAAGTATGATCCTTCCAGAGACATAGCAGGGTATGAGTGGTGTAGAAACAAAGGAGCGCAAATCATAATCACCCCGCTACCCACGGTAGGAGAGACCCTGGCACCCTTTGCTGAGAGAGACAAGGTCCCCATAGCATCAGCTGCGATTACCTCCAGCCCATCTGGAGCGTCGTCAGACTGGGTATTCCGGTTCAACTGCCCTCCCTCCAATGAGATCAAGACTCTCTTGGCATGGGTTAGTGAGAATCATTGGGACTACTACAACCAGCGACTACCGAAGATCGGCTTGGTAGGGTGGAATGAACCTTATGCCCTGGAACAGCACAGAGGATTGCGCGAATACTGTCAGGATCACCCCGACGAGTTCGAGTGGGCTGGCGGTTTTCTCCCCCCCATAAACACGATGAGCTGGAGCGGTGAGGTGGAACGCCTCAAGGATTGCGACTACATCGTTTTTGGTCCTGGCGGTGTGGCAATCGGCACTTTCATCAACCAGTTCCACGCCAAGGGGTACGATGCTACCTTTGTGGGAACGTCCGTCGGGATTACTTTCCAGGGTTTCATACTGAGTATGTGTGGAGAAACGTCGTTGGATGGGATGCTGTGGACCAGTGTTTGTCGATGGTGGAACCAAGACTCCCCGGTCATCAGCATGGCCAGAGAGAGCCTCTACCAATACCGGCCCAGCGAAGCCGAGAGCATAATCCGCAGCGGCTCAAGCTACATCAACGCATACCAGAATGCCTATGCCGCCTTTGAGATACTTGAGAGAGCCATAGGAACAGGGGGAAACCTCGACGGTCAATCCTTCTACGACGCAGCGGTCCAGTTCAAGACGAGTTGGGAGGGCTACCCTGAATGGGGTTTTACCAAAACCAAACGGTATCTGGTAGAGCACGTCGAGGTGTACCAGTGGACCGCTGAAGTGTCTGATCTGGTAAGGGTCAGCGATTGGCTCCCCGTGAATAAGTGAAGCGGAGAAGCCCTACTTCGATTGGGTGGATACGAGGTGCCCAGACCAATATCCTTTGTAAGGACTGTCCAGTGATTGAGATGCCCCGAAACGGGGGGCCCAATGGGCACGTACAGCGAACGCCTGAGGTCATCGAAGGAGTAGCCACTAACGTGAAGCAAATTGGAATCTGGGTCTATGGCGACCACGTTATTCGTGACAATCACCCCTCAGCATTTTCAGGAGAGTTGTTAG
>Ga0209979_1000268_pt1 | contig 78236 bp, 66 predicted proteins | sample AnhtaG_FD_183114 | JGI IMG/M metagenome (GOLD analysis project Ga0209979, IMG submission 183114) | Deep subsurface microbial communities from Anholt, Denmark to uncover new lineages of life (NeLLi) - Anholt_01485 metaG (SPAdes) (version 2) | ecosystem: Environmental > Aquatic > Marine > Oceanic...
CTTTTTTAAGAGACATAACGCCTACCTCTTTCCAGGGCATAATACCCTCCTTTCCAAGTTGGGTAATATACCTCAAAGTGTAACCTATGTCTCCGAACATGTGTTACCTATGTCCCCGGTCTGTACACCCACCAGGGGAGAGGAAAGTCTCCCTCCCTCCTTGTTGGGGCGGGGGTTGAACCTCTGTCCCAGTCTTTTGGGCGCTTGGTTGAATCTTAATTTATTGCTTAATAAAAAGCTCTGGGTCGATTTGAGTGTTGAAGTTGATCTCTAAGATTTTAGTCTCCGCCATCTTTTGTTGGTTGGCAAAGCTGGTGATGGAAAAAGGAACTTTCACCCCGGATATTTCTCGATAATCGGAAAATGTCTGCTCCACAGTAGCAGGACCCATCATGGTGGTCCCATGATAAGATTCTTTCAAAGGGAGATGAGTCTTTTGATCCACATACTTCTTTACCTGATTTCCAGCCGGATCAGAAATCAAAATGACGTCGACTTTTTTGTCATCAACGCTCTCCTCTCCCAAAAATTGACCTCTCAGATCCTCTGCCAAAAAGAGATGGAAATGACTGCGGAAAAGCTCTGATTTGAGTTCTCTTAATTGCGATTCGGGCAGATCCTGTGTGCCTTGAGGAGTTGAGATCCATCCTTTCTCTCCATCGAATACGGTGACTATGGTTCCGAAAGGCATGGACATCTCCTGCCTGATCTTGTCCGGGAAAATATGAAAGCTGGTGATGGAGATCTGAAATTCCCCCTGCGGTGTGGAAGCAGAAGTCTCAGTTTTTATCACCGAATTGCTTATGGACTTGAAAGCATCCTTTCCTCCCGAAGCTTTTATAACCTGATCCAATATTTCTTTCCCTTTAGCTAATGAGGCTTCAGTTGCTTCAGGGACTTCTTCTGTGGTTTTCTTCTCCGCCCTGTATATATCTATGGTTTCCACCTCTCCCAGGACAGAAAAAGGCTGGTCAAAATCTAAAGTCTTGCCCACCCCCAGGATGACCAGGTCGTCCGGATGAAGATGGGTTTGTGCAACCTTTAGAATATCCTGCTTGGTCACTTTCTCGATGTTTTCTTTGGTCTTCTGCAAAAAGTCCAAGGGAAATCCATAATATTCATAGGTCAAGAGTCGGTTGACGATTTCTCCCATAGTATCGAATTTGAAGACAAAGGAGTTCAAAAAACTGGTCTTTGCCCTTTCCAGTTCCTCATCTGTGACCTCTTCTTGGGCCATCCTTTTCACCTCTTCCATTATGGATTGGATGGCTTGGATGGTGGATTGGGATTTGGTTTCACAGGTAATCAAAAATAGCCCCGGATAACCAAAATTCGATTGATAACTTCCTCCCACATGATAAGCCAACCCTTGCTCGGATCGCACCTTTTTGAAAAGCCGTCCGGAGAAACTTCTTCCCAGGATGTCATTCATCACGGTCAAAGCAAAATAGTCCGGATCATCCATCGTTCCACCGATGTGTCCTATACGAATGTTGGTCTGATTGATATCTTCTTTTTTGACTAAATGCACAGAAGGCTGAAAATGGTAATCCACCTTGGGTAATTCTGGCAGATGGAGTTCAACCGGTTTCCACTGGGCGAAGGTTTTCTTGATTTTTTGGATCATTTCTTTGGTCTTAAAATCTCCCCATACACTCATGATCACCGAATTGGGATGGAAATATTTCTTGTGAAAGGCAAAAAGATCATCACGGGTGATATTATCGATGGTCTCATATTCGGTGGTGCGAGCGTAGACCGAAGCATCTCCGTAAATGAGCTTTTTGAACTCACGGTCGGCGATCGACATGGGAAGATCGTTTCTGCGAGCAATCGCGCTTTTATGGTTCATCTTCTCCAACTCTATTTTATCTTCAGCAAATTGAGGAGTCATCAGAATACCTGCCAAGACGGAAAGTCCTTTGTCTATATCCTCTTTTAACACGGACATAGAGGCATTGCCGTGAGTTAGACCGATGAATGTCTCAACTGTGGCGCCCGATCTATCCAGCTCCTCGTCGATCTGATCCCCATCCATCCTGTCAGTCCCTCCGGTTCTCATAACCGCTCCAGTGATGGCAGCCAGACCCACCTTATCCGCCGGCTCATAGACTGAACCGACCCTGATTAAGGCAGAAAGCTCAATCAAGGGAAACTCGTGGTCCTCCACCAGAAAAAGTATCATCCCGTTGGGAAGAACTTCCCTTTTGACCTCCGGCATCTTGAGTTCGCAGAGTGGTGGATATTTTAATTCTTTGTAACTTTTCTGTCCAAAGCTGGGGGAGCCAATAGTCAGAGACAAGATCAATACAAAAACCAAGAACCAGATCTTTTGATTAAAAGTTTTCATGGCTTTCTCCTTTCATAAAGCTCGATGTTCGGATTTCGGTGTCGATGCTCGTAACGAGGTTCGTCTTTCGAAGCTCGATACTCGGAGTTTTTTCATCCTATTAGGTGCTCCAGCTTCGGGCTTCGAGTGTCCAGCGTCGATACAAGCTTCGTCAACGTCAACCGAGCTTCGAAAACCGATTTTTATGAAATCCTCAATGATTACTTTTGTATCAGCAATTTTCCCATATCATTTTATGGTCACCAATTCAGCCACGGTGCGATTAGTTTTTTTGAAATATTCATTTGCCATCCTTTTTATGTCCTCTGCTGTTATCTGATTGATCTTATCCAGCTGTCCAAATAGCTCTCTCCAATCTCCCAATACCGCCTGATAACTGGTTAGTTGCATGGCTAAGCCTTGATTGGACTCAAGCCGTCTTATGAAATTTGCCCTGGCTCTGGTTCGGATAGCTTTCAGATCATCAGGTGTTATAAGTTCAGTTTTCAGCTTTTCGATCTCTTCATAAATTGCCTCTTCACACTCCTGGTTAGTGTGATCTTTGGAAGGAACGACTAAGAATGTGAAAAGGTTGGGATACTTGGTTCCCGGGAGCCCTGGAATGGCAAAAGCGGCAATGGCGATCTTTTTCTCTTTTACCAAGTTCTTATATAAACGCGAGCTTCTCCCTCCACCCAAGTAATCGGTGATAGCATCGAAGACCGCATCATCCGGATGGGTGGCGCCGGGTTTGTGATACCCGATTACCAGAAACGGCTGAGCTTTATCCTCCACCTGCACCCTGCGTTCGCCCGGCTGTTCCGGCTCCACCGTTACCACTGGTTTGGGCTGGGGACCTCTGGGAATACGACCAAAATAGGTCTCCGCCAATTTGATAACCTCTTTGGGCTTGACATCTCCCACAATTCCAATGACGAGGTTGTTGGGATGGTAATGTTCCTTGAAATAGTTTCCCGCATCCTGTCGGCTGAAAGCCTGAATATCTGACATGTGTCCTATCACTGGTTCGCCGTACGGATGTGCTTTATAAGCTGTGGCTAAAAACTCCTCAAAAAGTTTTCCGTAAGGGTTGCTTTCTGTCCTTAATCTCCTCTCCTCCATCACCACATCCTTCTCCTTAAAGAATTCTCGCAAAACCGGATTTAAAAATCGATCAGACTCCAAGGACATCCACAACTCCAGCTTATTGGAGGGTAAATTGTAAAAATAGAAGGTGGCATCATATCCTGTTCCCGCATTCAAACCCACCCCTCCTTCCTGTTCCACCACCGTGCCAAATTCGTTGCTCACCACATATTTTCCAGCCTCCTCTTGTGCCTGGGCGAATTCCTCCCCTAAGTTTTTCAATCTTTGCTGGTCTGCCCTTTTCCCCTTCCTTCTCTCCTTTAAAATCTCATTGAAGAGGCTATCCTGCTTCTGCATAGCTTCGATTTCGGCTTGATAATTTTTTGTGCCGATGGTCTTGGTTCCTTTAAAAGCCATGTGCTCAAACAGGTGCGAAATCCCGGTTATCCCTTTGGATTCGTTTACCGCCCCAACGTTAGCATAAGTGCAGAAGGAGACCACCGGAGCTTGGTGTCTTCCCATGATGATCAACTTCAGCCCGTTGGAAAGAGTGTATTCGGTCACGCTTTTTTCTAAATCCTCAAACCCCTGGGCAAAACTGAAAGCAGGAAGTGCCAAAACCAATATAATTGCCCAAATCCCGTTCATCTTTTTACCCATAATATTAACCTCCTTTGCGTTTCTTCTTTGAAAAGAATCATTCCATTGAAATCCGAACATAACTCCCCATCCGGCTATCCGATTTTTATAATTTATTCAAAGATGATCCTTTGTCAACAAAATCTTTTCAGATTTGGTGAAAAAGTAGACTTCAGGGTAGCTTCCCTACCCTGAAAAAATATTCTATATGCCCTTATCCTCTCTTCCCTGTAAGAAGATGAATGGCGGCTGCTCCATCCCGTTCTAAACTCGATCCCCTTAAAAAATTCCTTTACCCGATCTCCGAAGGCGTTCGTGATTCACCGCCTTCGCATTGTCTGGTTCTGTTTGCAGGCATAAGAGAAATTGACGTCATATGCTTGTCGACTTGAAAACATTTTGCCTATGCGGGTGTAACTTGTAACTCGTTCGTCAAAAAGTATCCGAATTTGGATCCTGTGGATATGATTTGTATTTGGTATCTACAATACACTTAGAAAAATCTCTTGACAAAATAATGGAAGCATATATATTAATGCAAATTCAAAAGAAGGACGGATTTATTTTTCGGGTGATGTCATTTATGAAAAGATAAAGCAATCGCAAACCTTAAATATTTAACAAAGAAAGGAGGGAGTATCTAAATGAAAAAAGGGATTTGGGTCGTCGGTCTGGTGATTTTTCCATTTTTGTTTCTGATCCTGGGGTGCGCGGGAGAGCCTAAAAACGAACTGGCGGCTGCCAAAGATGCTTTGGAGAAAGCCAGGGTGGCTGAGGCGGATAAATATGCGGCAGATCTTTTCACCCAGGCTGAAAACTCCATCACCGAGGCAGAGAATTTAATCGCTCAAAAGAAGTATGGAGAGGCAAAAAAGCTCTTGATGGATGCGAAAGGAGTGGCTGAGTCGGCTATCTCCCAGGCTGAGGTCAACAAAGAGAATACTAAAACTGAAGTTGAAGACTTTTTTGCCGCAATCGACAACGCCATGAAGCAACTTAAAGAAACCCAGGACCTGGCAAAGCAATGGGGAATTCCCAAAAAGGAGAGGGAGCTGACAGAGGAGATTTCCAGATGGAATGAAAATCTGGAAAAGGCACGCGCAGAGTACGACGACGGAAACTACTACTCAGCCAAAGAACTGGCGGCGGAGATACACCAAGAGTTGACCCAGAAAGATAACGAGCTGAGAGAAATGATAATGGCTAAACAGAAATAGTCAACTGCCGGTATTCCTGCGCCCATATAAATACAAAAGAGAAGAGAAGTAAATAAAGAGAATTCCATAATTAAATTTTGGTGTTCAATTCCAGAAAGCACGGACAAGGGGTCAGGATTTTCCTGGTCCTTTTGTCATTCGTGACAAATTTCTAATTTCTCCACTCTCATATAGAGGATTCTCTTAAGTTTTTTTATCCACTCGGTCCAAACAAAAAGTCCTTGTTCTACAAAAAACCCTGGTAAGCCTTTCACATACTTTTCTTGCTGAGCATTTCATGGACGGCAAACCATTAATCGACATAAGTTTAGCTCTATCGCTTAGGGGGGGGTCGAAAGTGAGCCTTAGGAGTTTATGATTTGTATCTTTATCCACAAAATCTTTATAAAAAACTTCTTGACAAACGTAAAAGGATAATCATTATTTAACATCTGTCAAATCTATGATGTTTTGATTCAGACTAAAAGTGCAATCTTTTAATGATACAGTATGAATGAAGACCATCGACTGAACTCCAACGCCCAAGCAGAGTGTGTGCAACCATGTGAGGCTTGCAGTACTTTTTTTACTTGGGGTCCGCTCTCAACTTAAAGGAGGTGATTTTTCAAGAAAATCTTAAGCCCTAACTGAAAATTGGCTGGGCTATACTATATAGGTCCAGCACAGGGGGTCACAGAAACAAGAAGGGTAAACTCGAAGAGGATGGGTGCAAGCTTGCCGGGCTTGTGCGTGTCCTTGTTTTTTATCCAAGACGTAATCCGGCAGAAAGGGATGTCAATATGTTCAAACGTATGGCCTTAGCCGTTGTGGCTTGTGGACTGTTGATCTTTGCCAGTTGCAGCAAGGCACCTGAGCAGGAAATGCAAATGGCAAACACCGCCTCCGATGCAGCCAAAGCCGCTGAAGCAGAGCAATATGCGCCGGATGCTTACCAAATGGCTACGGACACTTTAAATGCGGCCATGGCAGCAAAACAGGAAGCAGATTCCAAATTTGCCCTCTTCAGAAGCTACGGTAAATCTAAGGAACTGTTTATACGTGCCGAAGCTTTAGCCAAGGAGGCTCAAGCTGAAGCGCAGACCAGAAAGGAGCAGGTCAAGCAAGAAGTTGCAGATTTAATCACCAAAGCCAAGGAAGTTCTTGATGCCGCCAGTGCAGCTTTAAGCAAAGCCCCCAAAGGTAAGGGAAGCAAAGCCGACATCGAGCTTATAAAGAACGATCTTAACGCGGCCAACGTAGCCTATGAAGAAGCCAGGATAGATTTCGATGCCGGGGAGTATGCGGTTGCCAAGACGAAACTTGAAGCGGTGATCCGCAAAGCCCAGAGTATCTCAGATGAGATCGCAAAGGCGGTAGCCAAGAAAACCGGGCGGTAGTTTCGTAGAATAATTTGCGTGGCGGACGCCGCCCCGACAGGTTGGCGTCCGCCATGAATTTCATTTGCTTTCTGGGAAGGGGTTTATCTGATTTCGAGGCAAAAGTGGTTTTTAGCGGGGGCACTCCTTGTCGTCATCGCTTCGGCGGTGACTGCTGCGTTTCTGGTAGGTCCACAGCCCCCGCTATCTTCTTTAGAAAATGCCAAGTCGGCACTTGATAAGGCAGACAAGACGGCCGCCTTACGTTATGCAAAACAATCCTACCGTTCTGCCCAAGAACTGATGCGAGAAGGCTGGTTGGAGATGGCTCGGCAGAACGGGCGTCCGCGTTTTTTTCGTAGCTATAAGATAGCTGATTCTCTCCTGAATCTTGCATCCGCGATGGCATACCAAGCGGCCCAACAGGCAGACAGACGGGCGTGCTATCTTGATTCCCTGGCGCGGAGTGAACACGCTGACTTGGAAAACGAACTCTTGCACTGGCGAGAAGCCCTCAACGGCTCATTAGTAAAGTTAAAGGCGGAAAGTTACTTGTCATTGATTGATCTTTCTCTCCAAACCAGCCAAATGCTCATCAACAGAGAGGAATATGAGGAAGCGCGTCTCAAACTAGCAGAAGGAAGGGAAACACTTGTTCAGCTAAGCGAAATGCTTGCCAAATACTCCGACGATCAAGCGCAAAAAATAAATGTTTGGAGACGCTGGATAGAGGAGACCCTCACTGAGTCAAGCAAAAAAAAGACATTTGCTGTGATTGTAGATAAGTCCGCACACAAAACGTATCTTGTAAATGCAGGAAAACTTGTTCATACCTACAACTGCGACTTGGGTTACAATTCCGCCCATCATAAGCTCTTCGCAGGCGATGGTGCCACACCAGAAGGAAGATACAAGATTACCGCAGTTAAATCGCGTGGCAGCAAATACTATAAGGCATTGCTTCTCAACTATCCTAACCCATCGGACAAAAAACGGTTTGAAGAAAACAAAAGAAAAGGCATTATCTCCCCACATGCACGCATAGGTGGTTTAATCGAGATTCACGGTGAAGGGGGAAAGAACAAAGACTGGACAGAAGGGTGTGTCGCTCTTACAAATGGCGACATGGATCACCTTATGCAGTACGTTAAGGTGGGCACGCCCGTGACTATCGTTCGTCGATCGGATCAGTGGCCATGAAATGTTGGCTACGCTATATCATAGGCTTTTCAGTAATGCTTTTTGGTTTCCTTGGCGCTTGGCTGTTGATTACCGGAGGGGAATCCTCTTTTAATCATATGGCTTTGTGGGATAATTCGTTATTGGTTCGATTGCCGGAAGATGAGAAGCAGGCAAAAAGGGAACTACAGAAAGCTCGCCAAGCGCTTGCGAAAATCAGATCCTCGGCACCATATATTGTCATAGACACCCATGCCAATGTGCTCACTCTTCGTACGGAAAACTCCATCCTTCTAAAGGCTACCTGTTCTACCGGTTCAGGCGGGGAGCTAATCGATTGCAACACAGGTCGCAGGTGGATCTTTAACACTCCACGTGGGGTATTCTGGGTCACAAGCAAACTGGTGGAACCCTGGTGGCGGAAACCTGATTGGGCATTCATAGAAGAAAACGAAAGAATACCGGATGATCCGCGTGAACGGCTGGACCCTGAGATGCTGGGTGAGTATGCTTTGGGATTTGGTGATGATTATTTCATCCACGGCACCATCTATGAGCGCCTTCTGGGGGTCAACGTTACCCATGGTTGCGTCCGGCTTGGCTCGGATGATCTGAAAAGGCTTTATAATGCAGTTCCCATCGGAACGCTCATCTATATTTTCTGACTCACAAAGATGAAATTTAAGATAGGATGGGTTATTTTACTACTTTGTGGTTTTTTGATTTGCACATCACTTTCTTCCTGCAAAAAGAACCAGCCAGAACAAATCTATCATACAGAGCAAAGTGACAAAAAATGGGACCGCCAGCGCGCCGATCTGGAATACCGTTGGATAAAGACAGAACTTGCACTGGCCAAATCCGAAGAGCTTTATCTGGTGGTGGATTTTTTGCGCGAAGAAATTCAACTAAGACTTAAGGGGGCTCTGTTATGGAATTATCCCATACACATTGTCGAGACCGACTCACAAGAAGTACGAGAGTTTGCACAGCGATTTCAGGGAGATCTTGAGCGATTGATACGTCCACTTTCTGCCAAGCATCTGTTTGCGGCGCAGGATAAAATGCCGGATTCGGTCTTAGAAATTGTGGGTGAAGTGGTAAAGGTGGATCCGGGGCTTCTTCAGCGGGAAGTGCCGTCAAGGTTTCAATTGTTGTGGGGTTCTGATTTAACCCTGGAGGTTCGCACTGATGTGGTGGGGGAACCAAAATCACCACTTAAAAACGCCTTGGTAGAGCTCCGTCATAACTTGAGACGTCTATTTGGTGAGGCGCATGTTATAGTGAAAATGGACCCTGAGGGCGCAATTACCCTCTACCGAGCCGCCAGACCTGGCTTGCCCACGCTCCTCTATCCTCCACTATGAACGCCTCACTGCCTCGCCAAAAGTTCTCTGACATAACTCGCTCTCCCATCTTTTTTCATATATCCCCGTTTCCCTCATTCATTTTTAGCGTGCAGTAAACTCGAAAGTTCTAAATCAACTAAGATCAACACCATATTCCCCGAAAGCGCTTCACATTCTCAGGTAAATCTAAAGGACGAGCTTATTCACTCTCAACACTCAGCTTAGCATGAGTCATTTTTTTTCATACTTAATTAAAAGGCAAAGAATAAAGAGACTAAGAATAAAAAGCAAAGAGGGGGTCAGCTCCCGTCCCCTTAAAGCTGACCCCATCCCGCATTTGCGGGATTTGCCTCTCTTTGCTTTCAAAAATCTTGCGACCTTTTACTATTTAGTCTTGCCAAACCTCCTAAACCGACAGATGTGCCAGGACAACTTCCAGAGAATTATCCTCATTTGAAATATCGTCTGTTCATCTGTCAAAACCTGTCACTGAATTTTCAGTTTTTTTTAAGCCAGTGAATAATTTTTACCTCGTCACAGAGGGTTCTGTGCAAAAACAAGGATTTTCGTTCTAAATCAAGAAAAAGGGTTCGATCTTGAGTTGTTTTCGAAAATAAAAAAGAAAAACTGTCAGTGCTGGCTTATGGTGCTCTAACCACCAACCAGAAATGCTATATATAAGGGGATCCCCGGTTACAAAAGTTGAAATGGCGTTTTGTTAAAGTTATAAATTTTGGATTTCCTCCAAAAGAGTTGCTAATTGCTCTTCGGGGATGTTATCCCAGACGGGTCTCCGTCATCCCCGAATTTTTCCCTGTGGATGATAACATCCACAGGGAGCAGTTGAAAAAGTGTATTCGGAGTGCGAAAGCTTGTCCGAAGGATCCCGCTTCGCGGGGCTTTCGCGATTTCTTGAAATTCAGATGTTCTTATGCTGTCCCTACTTAGACTCTGAAAAAAAACCGCACCCCGCCATCGGCGGGGTGCACTCCGGTTTGGGTTTTACAACACATCCACACTATTTGTAAAGAAAAGGCTGATCTCTAAAGAAGAATTCGCGCAGAATTTTGGAAGGAAAAAAGCATTGTCCCAAACAGCCTGTTGGAGAGGGACATTTGCTTTTCCAAAATAAAAGAACCGGAGATAATAATTTTGAGCGAGTCAGATTCAGTAGGAGATGAAGATGTTTTCCGTGGCCTGTTTAACAATTTTTACACTGCCAAACTATATGCAAAAGATTCAAAAGCTTTAAGATTTTTGGGTCTTCTCCTTCAGGATGAATCCAAAAGAGTTGCTAATATGCGTATGCTCGTATGAGTGCATACGCACATTCATACGAATATGAGTTGAATTTGCCACAAAGAGCAAAACTTTAGGCTTTTTCTACCTCTCCCCCTTTCCCTGACGGGTCTCCGTGTTCCCCCTCTCCATTTCACGGTTCGACTTCGCTCACCGTCCTGTCTTCGACCCTGAGGCTCAGACCCGAAGGGAGCCTGTCGAAGGATGGAGAGGGGGATAGGGGGTGAGGTCTTCAAAATGTCAACTCATTAGGTCCTTAAAAATCTTTTTCTTATCAAAAATTTCAGCCCCGCCAAAGGCGGGGAGAAGAACCAGTTTTTTTTAGATTAGCACTTTTAACTCAGCCGTAGAACCGTTTCATTTTTTCGACGGTCGATCTGATCTTCTCCTTTAGATTTTTCGGCTCCAACACCTTTGCATCTTCACCAAATCCCAGAATCCATCTGCAGATCTCCTCTATTCCATTAACCTTAACTTCGTAGATCAGAGAGCCGTCTTTCAGTTTGGTGATTTTCTCTGAAGGGTGATGTTGTCCTGATCCTACAACCTTTGCTCCAATTCCCCTGAATTTGATCCTCACACAAACCGGCTTTCCTTGATAAAGCTCCCAGCTATCCTTGAAAAAATCTGACAGAGAAAAATCCTGCTTTCGTTGAAAACTTTTGTCCAGAAGGGTAATCTTTTTTATGCGGTTGAGTCGGAAGATCCGGACCTCATTTCGCCGATGACAGAATCCGACAAGATACCAGGCGTGCCTGCGGAAGACTAAACTATAAGGATCGACCTGTCGAGAGCTTTCCTTTGACTTGAGCGACTCATAAACAAACTTAAGGCTTTTTCGGTTCAGGATAGATTGCTCAATCAGCTTAAACATCAAACTCAACCTGGAGAAATCGGAGGTGGATTTGACATTAACAGAGGCGACGTCTCCAAGTCTATTCAAATCCTTCCTTACGACTGGGTTTAAATTTGCCTCTATTTTGGCTAACACAACTTTCGGCTGTTTTCGCAGAGGACTTTGGTTTGCAAAAACCGAGGAGGAAAGAGCCATCTTCAAAACGAGATAATCGTCCAGGGTGAGATTCAAAGGTGGAAGAAAGGCATCGGAAAGAAGCCGGTAGCCTCTATCAAAGTAAATAGGGATGTTAGCCGATGAAAGGCCGGTTATGTAACGATAAATGGTTCTCTCCGTGACCTCACATTCCCGGGCTAACTCACCGGCTGAAAGCCCGGGTCGTCCTCTCAAAAGATTCAACACATGCAACAGCCGATCATACTTGGACATCCTCGTCTCCTTTCCTTTCTAAAGAAAAGATTGTTCAAAAAGAACAGAAGTTAGATCAACTTTCTGACGATCAAATCCTTATTGGTGGGGGCGGCTTATAGAATCTATCGGGCAAGCAATGGCAAGAGGTCAGTTCCAATTTCGATTAAGAAACTTTCGCTGAAGATATAAAATTCACTCCTCTATGATAACATGAACGCCGGAAATATGAAGCCCACTATTGGTTTTGTTAACCTTGACCAGTTATATCACAAGCATTCTCAATATATAAAACGTTTTTTCATTTGCAAGAAGAATTCGCCGAAAATTTGCATTGGAGGTAATGTTTGAATTGGAATGTTGCTGAATCTTTTTTTGTCAAATGCTGTGCGAATTTGGATCGTGTGGATATGATTTATATTCGGTATCCATGGACAGAAGCAAAAAGATTCTTTACAAAAAATGATTTTTTTGTATATTTGCATGGTTTACTCCGAGTTCTTTGTTTGTAAAAAGATGTTTATTGAAAAACGTTGAGTCGAAATCGATATTTTATGACACTGGAAAATAATCAGGAAGGATGACCTGTGGATCTTTTTGAAGCTATTTATGCCAGAAGAACGATAAGAACCTTCACCGGCAAGACAATTCCTAAAAGCGATTTAGAGAAGATGGTGGATGCCGGAAGGTTAGTTCCATCAGCTACAAACAGACAGATGTGGGATTTCGTTGTGATAACCGAAAAGAAAATATTAGAACATATCTTGCCTCATTTTCATGCAGGAAGAAAATACGGCACTCATGAAAACGGTAAATTTGACGGAACATCTGCCATAATTGCAGTCCTTGTGGATGAATCCAATGAATATTGGAGAGAGGATGGAGCGGCGGCCACGCAGAATATCTTGTTGGCAGCCAGAGGGTTAGAATGGGGAAGCTGTTGGATAGAGGGGCAGATGCGTCCGCATGAAGAAATTTTTAAGGAATTGCTGGGTATTCCAGAAGGAAAATGAATCCTTTTGATGATCGCATTAGGTGAGCCAGTCAGATGGTCCCCTCCTCCGCCCAAGAAGTCACTGTCTGAGGTTTTGCACTGGGAGCGATACAGAAAATCGTAGGGGTTGGATTCATCCCACCCGGCGGATCGCATAAATGCGACCCCTACAAGGAATAAGCCGTAATTGAACACACAAAGGAGAATTCATTATGGAGATCAAACCAAGCCCAAGATTGAAGAGCCTGTACACGCTCACTAGTTTTATTCTATTTCTTATCTATTGCGCTTTGCCAGTAATCGTGCTTCAGATTGTCAAGCAGCATCCTCGCCATCTTTATGACTTTTGGTCTCTGATAATAGCACTGCTGGGGTTAATCGTGGTTATTCTGATCCAGTTGTATCTGCCTGCGTATATCAAGACCTTGAGATATGAACTTTCTTCGGATGATCTGAGATTGGAAGGCGGCATCTTTTGGAAAAGGAGAAAGGTGATCCCTTTTCATAAGATCACCAACCTGAACACCCTTCAGGGACCATTCGAGCGATGCTTTGGGCTGGGCCATTTGAACGTCCAGACCGCAGGGCACGGCGCCAACACCGGGCCCGAAGGAAAGTTAGTCGGTTTGGAGAATTTCGACACAATCAAAGAAGATGTAATGCAAAAGGTGCGCCTGGTAAAATCCGAAGCAACAAGCACAGAAGATAGACCCAGAGAACGGACCCAACATGAGCTTTTGAAAGAAATGCTGGAGGTATTGTCGAGGATTGAGAAAAATATGCAAAAACCATGACCAGGGAGAACCGTATAAATTTGAATGGCGCGTAGCCGAGGCTTAATGCCTCGGTGCCAAGCCATAAAGGCTTGGCTACGCGAGTTAGGGTGAAATGAATTATCGGTTGGTCAAGGGTGCCCTCACCCTTGACCACATGAAGCAGGATTGGGTATAAGGATACCCCGATCCACCCTGTAATCCCGATGAAACAAAAAAGGTTTCACGTGAAACCATGCGTAATATTCATACGAATATGCTGACTTACGAAGAAGAATTTGACGTAATAGTTGTCGGTGCCGGGCATGCCGGATGTGAGGCGGCTTTGGCTTCGGCAAGAGGACACAATTTGAGAGTTTTAGAATGAGCCGCCCTACAAGAGAAACCATTTTTAGAGATGCGGCAAGAAGGCTACGAGCCGAATTTGAGGACGCTAGAAACATCCCTCACTCTGGGGAAAGAGGCAGAGAAGGGGAAGAGATACTGAGAAACTTCCTTAACGAGCATCTCCCAAAAAGGTTCCTGGCGGGTTCGGGCTTCATCATTGACAACGAAGACAATGTCAGCCCTCAGACGGATGTCATAATCTACGATGCCTTGAACTGCCCTGTCTACAAATCAGGTGAAGCATCCCTGATTCTGCCCAGCGACAACGTAGCCTGCGTTATCGAAGTAAAGTCGAAGCTGAACAAAGCAAACCTCGAAGATGCTTTTGCCAAAATCACCGAGTGCAAGGCGCTAAAAAAGACGCCCATTATTGAAACCATTGACCATTTGGTGATTACCGAGACTCTTGGAATCATCTTTGCCTTTGAGTGCGAAACGACTTCGGAAACCGTTGCCGAGAACTTCCGGAAGCTTTTTCTTGCCGGTTCCTGGGAGACGTGGAAATCCAACCCGAATCTCATCACCATCTTGGACAAAGGAATCATAACTACTGCTTCTCAACTACCCGGGGATCCCAGACCGTCTCCGGCTATGATCCACGGGATGCCAGACTGTGCTCCACCCGGCACGAAGCTGTCCATAGTCTATTTGGGGGAAATGGAATCTACCCTCGATCAATTTCTGAGACTGCTACTAGCCCATCTTTCGTTTTTCAGGCATCGGATATCTCATCCGGGCTTCAAATGGCCTCCTGGAAAACCTGAGGCGGTGCGGAAAAGCTGGGAGTTGGGGCACTTTTATGCGAAGAATGTCGAATAAGCTATCGAAGGAAATATGCTTACCTATCAAGAACACTTTGACATAATTGTTGTCGGTGCCGGGCATGCCGGTTGTGAGGCGGCTTTGGCTTCGGCAAGAATGGGGCTGAAAACTCTCCTTTTCACCATGAACAAGGAGACTATTGCCCAGATGTCCTGCAATCCGGCAGTGGGTGGACAGGCTAAAGGACAACTGGTTAAGGAGATCGATGCTTTGGGCGGGGAGATAGGTTTTGTGGCAGATAAAACAGCCATTCAGATCAAAACGCTGAATCTAAAAAAAGGTCCGGCAGTTTGGTCCACCCGCACCCAGAACGATAGAGCGCTGTATCGGCTGGCAATGCGCGAATCACTGGAAAATCAGAATAAGCTTTTCATCAAACAGGATGCAGTGGTTGAAGTCTTGGTAAAAGACGGAAAAGTTTACAGTGTAGTCACTGCTGCCAGAATGGCTTATCTCTGCCAGGCGGTTGTTCTCACCTGCGGGACATTCCTTAATGGATTGATTCATATAGGGTTAGAGCATTTTCCTGCGGGCAGAGCAGGGGAGTTTCCAGCTTCGGATCTCACTGAAAATCTGGTCAAATTGGGTTTTCGGGCAGGTCGGCTAAAAACTGGGACCCCCCCCCGCCTGGATGGAAGAACCATTGATTTCTCGAAAACCATCCCCCAGTACGGTGATGACCAGCCAAAGCCGTTTTCTCTGCGCACAAAGACTCCCCCCCAGAACAAATTGCTTTGCTATCTGACTTACACCAATAGAGAAACTCACCAGTTTATCTTGAATAATCTGGACAGATCGCCTCTTTACAGCGGAAAAATCAAGGGGGTGGGTCCCAGATATTGCCCCTCCATTGAGGATAAGGTGGTCAAGTTCAGAGAGAAGCCCAGACATCAGCTATTCTTAGAGCCGGAGGGGATGGGAACCAATGAGTTCTACGTCAATGGCTTTGCCACCAGCCTGCCGGAAGATGTTCAGCTCAAAGCTATAAGAACCGTGCCTGGGCTGGAAAATGCCCAGATGATGCGAACCGGCTATGCCATTGAATATGATTATTTCCCTCCTACCCAACTGAAGCATACCCTGGAGACAAAGCTGGTGGAAAATCTGTATTTTGCCGGACAGATAAATGGCACATCGGGTTATGAGGAGGCGGCAGCACAGGGGATAATGGCGGGCATAAATGCGGTTTTGAAGATAAGAAGAGAACCTCCCTTTGTGCTGGAAAGAAGCCAGGCTTACATCGGCGTGTTGATCGATGATCTGGTCACCAAAGGGACAGAGGAGCCTTATCGCATGTTCACCTCCCGGGCGGAATATCGGTTGATCTTAAGGGAGGATAATGCAGACCAGAGGCTTTTGGACTATGGGTATAGATTTGGATTGGTTTCTGAGGAGGTATATACCTGCTATCGGGAAAAGATGGAAAGGGTTCAAAAGGAAAAGGCTCGACTGAGGAGGGTATTTGTCTCATTATCTTCTTTTGCTCATCTTTTGGTTGAGATGTTTCGACGAGCTCACCACCATGTGGATAACAACCGAAAGATGTCTTTGGCAAAGATACTGAAGATGCCACAGATCACATATGAGGATCTAAAAAAGGTGGACTGGGAGGCGCGGGAAATTCCTCAGGAAGTGTATGATCAGGTTGAGCTTGAGCTCAAATACGAGGGTTACATCAGAAGACAGATAAAGGAGATTGAGAAATCGAAGAAGCTTGAGTCAATGCGCATCCCGGAGGATTTCAGCTATGATGGTCTTAAGGGATTCAAAAGAGAAGCCTTGGAAAAACTAAAAAGGATCAAACCGATCTCGGTGGGGCAGGCTTCACGCATATCCGGGGTATCGCCTGGAGATATAGCGATTTTAATGGTATATCTCAAACAATTCATGCAAAGCAGTCAACGGATGTAGCGAATTGGTCAACGGATGAAGCGGATTAAACGGATTTTATCCGTTACATCCGTTTAATCCGTTGACGCATCCAGTCAATCCGTTGACCCTTTCTGGTGTTTCACGTGAAACATTCTGATTCTTCCTTATTCTTCTCCTCTCAAATACTTTCTCCCGTAGAAATAGACCAATTCAAAAAAATCTGCTTTTCTTTTGGAGTAAATCTCTCGGAGAAGATGATTGGCAAGTTTCAAGCTTACATATCCTTGCTTCTGGAGTGGAACCAAAGAATTCATCTCATCTCCAAAAAAGATGCCAAAAGCGATCGGATCCTGAGACACTTTGTCGACTCTCTCTGCATCTTCAAAGTGATTGATCTGCCAAAGGGTACAAATCTTCTGGATATAGGCTCAGGAGCAGGATTCCCCTCTATTCCCATAAAGATCGTCAGAGAGGATGTCCGGTTAACATTGGTGGAGTCAGTTCACAAAAAGACGCTCTTTCTGCAAAAACTGAGCGAGGTTTTGAAATTGGGAAAAACCACCATTATAAACCAGCGAGCAGAGAAACTTGCAAATCAGGCTGACTTTGAAAGGAAATTTGATCTGGTTACGGCAAAAGCGTTAGGAAGGCTTAAAGAGGTTGTTCGATTAAGCATGCCCTTCTTGAAAACCGGTGGATTGTTGGTGGCATATAAGGGACAGAGGCTGAGAAGAGAAATTGAGGAGATCGGTTCCCTGAAAGATTGTCGAATTAAAGAGGTGGTTAAAATCGAAATACCGGAAATGGATCTGTTGCGATGGCTGGTGGTGTTGGAGAAGGTGGAGTGTCTTTGCGAGCGATAGCGAAGCAATCTCCAGACAGATTGCTTCGGGCTTCCGCCCCCACAATGACGAGCATCCTTGCCTGCTGTTGGCTCCATGACCAAAGCAAAGTCCATCCTGTTGGTGAAGAACACCAACAGGGAGCGAGAAAATAATGGTAAATCTCCTCTTCAACTTGCTAAGATAGGTACGTCTAAAATTAATTGGTTAGAGTTCTCAAACGCATTAAATAGACCCAGTTAACTGTAACGCTGCCGAAAATTTAACTTTTTGATGTATGGATTTCGCATACGTGATCTGAGCTGTGGATGTTGTTGTCTCACAGGGACTTACAGGCACCCACGGAAAGCGAGACGCTGCACTTCGTCCTGCTCAGACAGGCAAGTATCTGCTTGAGACTCAGTGTCGAAGGAGATTCTCCAAATCTTCCGATGTTCAGATCCGATGGGCCCTGTGGATATTTAAAGGCTAATAAAAATCCCGCCTTTGGCGGGGTGTATGATTTGTATTTGGTATCTACATGTGCTGGTAAGTTTTCCTGTTGACTTAAAAAAAAGAGCAGGTTATATTGCCTATAAGAAAAAAGTTGTGCGCCTATAGCTCAATTGGATAGAGCATCTGACTTCGGATCAGAGGGTTGGGGGTTCGAGTCCCTCTAGGCGCGATAATTCTCTGAATCCCTTTGGGTTACTAACCTGGAGGGGTTTGTCATGTCTGGAATAAGATCGTCTTATTTTCAGATTTTAGTTAACCGGTATTCAAATTCTGCCCATAAAAAGACATAAGAGCCGGGGGCTCTTAAAATCTTTGGTAGCGTATTGAATTTTTGTGGCTAATTTTGGTTTTGGGTTGCTTTAAGTTCTTGATTCATAACTTCATTTCCGCCAGAGGCGGTCAGACGAGCACCCGTCTGCTCAGACGAGCACCCGTCTGGGTGGGCGGATCTGCCTATGGCAGAGGCTTTACAGTGGACCGATCTAAGTCGTAGCACAAGTTAAAGAGGTCAAAATGGTAAAAGATTCTCTTGTAGCCATAATAGCAACAATCGAAAAAGCCCTTTAGGGTTAGCTAAAGTAAAAACCAATAAAATAAACTGGATCAGATTCTCTCAAAAAACAACATAAAAACGTTACCCTAGCAAAGAATTATTCACCGTGAAACAGGCCAATCAAATTCAAAAAGAGTTAGTAATTTCCAAAGCCCAGCTTTTTCAAGAGAGCTAGGCTTTTTTGATTGTGTCCTTGCTCTTTAAGCCCATATATTCGCCCCTAAAATAGCATGCTCAAAATTCAAGGGATATTTGTTTGGGGAGTGTCGAAAAACAGTTGACAATTTAAGCCACAAGATATATATTTTGTTTTTTGCAAAAAGGAATTTGCGTGCAAAAAACTGTGGTTTTGGCCAAAAGAGATCGATAATTGAGCAAACTTCTATGAAGATAGAAGAGCAGAGCAAACATTAACACTCACGCATTATTTTGAGGAGGTTTTATGGCAGACGCAAAGGCTTATAAGAATTTCATAAACGGGGAATGGGTGGATTCGGTCACCGGGAAAACCTTTGAGAACCGAAATCCTGCAGATACTCGTGAGCTTCTGGGAGAGTTTCAAGCCTCCAATGAGGAGGATGTGAAGCGGGCAATTGATGCGGCCAAGAAGGCTTACAAGAAATGGAGACTGGTCCCAGCTCCGAGAAGAGGCGAAATCCTCTTTAAGATGGCAGAAATTTTGGTAAAAAGGAAAGAGGATTGGGCCCGCCAGATGACCCAGGAGATGGGGAAAGTCTTGAAGGAGACCCGAGGTGATATTCAAGAAGCCATTGACATGAGCTACTATATGGCAGGCGAGGGAAGAAGACAATTTGGACAAACCACTCCCTCAGAACTACCCAACAAATTCATGATGTCTGTGCGAATGCCCATGGGCGTTTGCGCTCTGATCACCCCCTGGAATTTCCCCATGGCTATCCCCTCCTGGAAATTGTTGCCAGCTTTGGTCTGTGGAAACACGGTGGTATTTAAGCCAGCTTCCTATACTCCGCTTTCCGCTTTAAACCTGGTGAAAGCCTGCGAAGAGGCGGGAATTCCCAAAGGGGTGGTTAATTTCGTCACAGGATCAGGAGGGAAAGTAGGCGTCCCCTTGATGAGGTCCGATGATGTAAAGCTGGTCTCCTTCACCGGCTCCACCGCGGTGGGAAAGATAGTCTCTGAAGCGTGTGCTCCCAGCTTCAAGCATACCAACATGGAGATGGGAGGAAAGAATGCCATCATGGTGATGGAAGATGCCAAAATTGATCTGGCCGTGGAAGGAGCCATCTGGGGAGGATTTGGCACCACCGGTCAGAGATGCACCGCCGCATCCCGGGTGATCGTGCACAAAAAGGTGGTGAAGGAGTTTACCGATAAATTCGTTGCTCGTGCCAAAGCCTTGAAGATAGGTAATGGTCTGGATCCGAGCGTGGAGATGGGTCCATCGATAAGCGAAGATCAGCTTAACACGGTGATGGAGTATGTGGAGATCGGCAAAGGTGAGGCGAAGCTTCTTTGCGGTGGAAACCGACTGACCTCCGGCGATTATGCTCACGGATATTTTCATGAGCCCACCATCTTCGGAGATGTGGATCCAAAGATGAGGATTGCTCAGGAAGAGATATTCGGTCCGGTGGTCGCCGTCATCCCCTGCGACAGCCTGGAGCATGCCATCGATATAAACAACGGCACCATCTACGGGCTTTCCGCCTCGGTTTACACACAGGATGTGAACAAAGCTTTCGTCGCCATGAGAGATGCCTATACCGGAATCTTTTACATCAATGCTTCCACCATCGGAGCGGAGGTTCATCTTCCCTTTGGCGGCACCAACCAGACCGGAAATGGACATCGGGAAGCTGGATCGGCGGCATTGGACGTCTTTTCCGAATGGAAAGCAATTTATGTGGACTTCAGCGGAAAGTTGCAGAAGGCTCAGATCGACGATATAATGCCGTAACTTCTTTCCGACAAACACGTTATGACAAACAGGTGGGCGTCCTTATGGACGCCCGCCAGCATTTAGGTTCAATCGGGAAAACACAACCATGCCTGTCATTGCGGGTCCCGCCAAAGGACGGGACGAAGCAATCTCATGGATATAAGGAATATGAAACAGTATTTGAATAGTTGCGTCAGGAGCTCTACAGGGTGACCGAGACCTCCAATTGTGTCATTCTGAACGGAGCGAAGCGGAGTGAAGAATCTTGGTTTTATGCGGGTTGGGAAGCAAGATTCTTCCCCATATGGGTCAGAATGACAATTCTCAGTCATCCTGTTTACTCCTGACGCAACACAAAAATTCCCAACAGATTAAACAGATAAAAAGATTATCTGCTTAATCTGTTTCATCTGTTGGGCATCTTTTAGAAGGTGTCAGGATTACTGAGGTCCTGACACAAACACAAATGCATTTGAAAATAGAGAGATTGCCACGCACACTGTGTTCGCTCGCAATGACAGTAAACAGGAGATTGCTTCGCTATCGCTCACAATGACATGACGGTTTAAAACCCAAGATTCATCATTTAGGATCGTAGCAAATAAGTTGACAATGCGTATGCGCTCATCGAGTTTGTTGCATTTTACTTGATTTCCCCTCACCCTTCCCCTCTCCCCCCAGGGGAGAGGGATAGGGAGAGGGGGCAGCTTCGTATCAGAAATATGCGTATGCACTCATACGAGCATATGCAAATGCGTTTGTATTAATATTCAAACCAAGGAAGTCTTATGCAGAAGAAAAAAGTTTTGATAATGGGTGCGGCAGGACGGGATTTTCACAATTTCAATGTAGTGTTCAGAGATAAGCCTCAATATCAGGTGATCGCCTTTACTGCTACCCAGATACCCAATATACATGGTCGCAAGTATCCTGGCAAGCTGGCTGGCAAGCTCTATCCCAAAGGCATCCCTATCTTCTCAGAGGATGGTCTGGTGAAGCTGATAAGGAAATTTAAAATCGATGAGGTGATTTTCTCATACAGCGATGTTTCCTATCAATACGTGATGCAAAAGGGTGCGGAGGTTTTGGCGGCGGGAGCAGACTTCAAGCTTTTAGGCAGGGAAAGCACCTCTCTTAAGTCCAAATGTCCGGTTATCGCCGTGTGTGCCGCCAGAACTGGAAGTGGAAAAAGCCAGACCACCCGTAAGGTGTGTCAACTTTTGAAAGACAAAGGAATAGATCCGGTGGTAATCAGACATCCCATGCCCTACGGTGACCTCACCAAGCAGATCTGTCAACGTTTCGCCTCCTTCTCCGACTTAGACAAACACCATTGCACCATAGAGGAGAGAGAGGAATATGAGCCGCATATAATTCAGGGAACTGTGGTTTATGCAGGTGTGGATTACGAAGTCATACTCAAGGAGGCGGAAAAGGAGGCGGACGTAATTGTTTGGGATGGTGGCAACAACGATATCCCCTTCTACCAACCTGATCTCCACATAACGGTGGTGGACCCTCATCGACCCGGCGACGAGCTTTGTTATTTTCCCGGAAGAACCAATCTGCTCCTGGCGGATGTGGTTTTGATAAATAAGGTGGACTCGGCTGACTACCAGGACATCGAACAGGTTCGATCCAATGTAAGAACGACGAATCCAAAGGCAATTCTGATCGAGGCGGCTTCTCCCATTTACGTGGACCATCCTCAGAGGATTCGGGGGAAAAGGGTGCTGGTGGTGGAGGATGGACCTACCCTAACCCATGGGGGAATGACCTATGGTGCCGGGGTGATAGCCGCAGAGAAGTTCGGAGCAAAAGACATTATCGATCCCCGACCCTGGGTAAAAGGCGAGATAAAGAAGGCTTTCGAAACTTATCCTGAGATAGGCGCTCTGCTTCCGGCTTTAGGTTACGATAAAAAACAGATAAGGGATTTGCAAAAAACCATAAACGCCATCCCCTGCGACTCGGTTGTCGTAGGCACACCAATAGATTTGACCCGATTGCTTAAGATCAACAAACCATCGGTCAGAGTGCGATACGAACTTGATGAGATCGGAAAGCCGGATCTGGAAGATGTGGTGGATGAATTTCTGAAAAGAAAAAGATAGGTTTGGCACAACTAGATTCTTTGCATTGGATTTCTTATTAATTCGCAATGAGGAAAAAGACTGCGGTGGTGGCTTTGGGAGGGAATGCCATCACCAAAAAAGGAGAAGAGGACACCATCGCCCGACAGTTCGCCAACACCCGGGAGAGCTTGCGTGGCATCGTGGAGTTGATTCGGGACGGTTATAACCTGGCGATTACTCACGGCAATGGACCTCAGGTGGGGAATGCCATCTTTCGAGTAGAGCTCGCCCGGGGAAAGGCACCTGTTTTGCCTTTAGGCATCTGCGTGGCAGATACTGAGGGAGGCATGGGATACATGATAGAACAATCCCTTCAAAATCGGCTGAAAAAAGAAAGGATAAGACGGGATGTGGTCACTATCGTTACTCAGGTGATAGTGGATAAGGATGATTCCTCCATAAAGGAACCCACAAAATTCATAGGTCAATTCTATACCAGACAGGAAGCTAAACGGCTTGCCAGGCAGAGGGGTTGGGTAATGAAAGAGGATCGTGCTAAAATGTGGAGGAGGGTGGTCCCCTCCCCCGTTCCTCTGGAGATCGTGGAAAAAAAAACTGTAAAGAACCTGGTGGAGAAGGGGGTGATCGTGATTGCTGCTGGTGGTGGAGGAATCCCAGTCTATGTGGAGAAGAACGGAGCTTTGGAGGGGATGGATGCGGTTATTGATAAAGACAGGGCCTCTGCCATCTTAGCCCGGGACATAGGGGCGGAGTGGCTTTTGATCTTAACTGACGTTGAAAAGGTGGCCCTACATTTCGGGACACTTTTGCAAATTGATCTGGATAAGCTAACCGTGGAGGAGGCGAAAAAATATCAAAAAGAAAGACATTTCCCTCCCGGTAGCATGGGTCCCAAAATCGAAGCCGCCATCCAGTTTTTAGAATCAGGAGGAAAAGAGGTTATAATCACTTCCATATCCAAAGCGTATGATGCGGTGAAGAAAAAGACCGCTGGAACCAGAATAGTTCTTAAATGAAACCTTGCTTACGGTTGGTCTTCCTGACCAACCACAATGAGATATCCCGTTGGTGAGGAACACCAACGGGAAGCTGAAGGTATGAAACACATGTTCAGATTTGACTTTGCTATTTCCTATGCAGGTGAAGAGGAAGGCATAGCCAGTGATTTGCATCAATTACTTCAAGAGAAAGGCACGGAGGTTTTTTTCGCGAAAAATGAGAAAGTTTACCTCCTTGGAAAAAGTCTTACATCAGAGCTAGACCATGTATTTGGACCGTATACGAAATTTGTAATTCCCATCGTTTCTGAGAGTTATGTCCAGAAATACTGGACAAAATATGAATTTAACATTGCTAAGAAAGAAGAACGAAAGAGAGGTTTCGAGTTCATACTTCCTATTCGTATTGATGGTATCAGTCTAAAAGGGCTTAAAGAAGATGTGATTTACATAGACCTGAGGAAAGAGGGTCTCTTTGGTACTGCTGAGATAATGATGAGAAAACTCAGAGACATCTATCCCGCTGAAGTAGTAACAGTGCCAAGAGATTGGGTTGCTACTTTTGGTCTTGTGATCAATGATCTGATCGAGAACTATGAGCTACCTCCCTATGTGCCACGGAGCTACGTTCCTCTTTGTGACTGGCTTGAAAAGGATTTAATGGAACATCTCTCAAAATCACCTCTTGAGGCATTAAAATTATTAGAAGATTCAAGAGATGGGGAGGCTCTTTCCGTAAGAGTTGGTTTTAAATGGGATCCTGCGAAATCTCCTCTTGATTTCGGTGATATTGGATGGTGGGAAGTTTTGGAAATTGCTGAGTTCGAAAGGATATACGAAGGCGAAGGTTGAGAGTTCACGTAGCCAAGCCTTCACGGCTTGGCACCGAGGGGTAAACCCTCGGCTACGCGTTCAATAGCCATGATTAAAAACCGTAATTGATTTGAAAGAATCAAAATCAGGCTTTGCGTAGCCAAGCCTTCATGGCTTGGCAGTCAAAAGTATCTGAAGCATAATTTTGAAGAAACGAACGACTTTCGTTTGGAATTGAAATTTATATGGAAAAGATAGCGGGATTGAGTGACCAGATCATAAAAGCGATTCTAAAAAAAGGGAAGATCTATGAGGTAGGGGGGGCGGTGCGGGACAAATATATATCCCCCATCCTGCCGGATAAGGATAAAGACTATCTGATAACCGGAATTCCTTTGGATGAACTCTGTTCCCTTTTAAGTGGATTTGGAAAGGTGGATCTGGTCGGAAAATCGTTTGGGGTGATAAAATTTCTCCCATTCAAAAAATTTAACGGGGAGCATGTCTTTGATGTCGCATTGCCCCGCAAGGAATACAGCACCGGCCAAGGGCATAAGGACTTCAAGGTGGAATACGACCATAACCTACGGGTGGAGGATGATCTTTCCCGCCGGGATTTCACCATCAACGCCATGGCAGAGGATCTTTCCACCAAAGAACTGGTGGATCCTCTAAATGGAAGAAAAGACATAAAAAGGAGATTGATTCGGATCACCAATCTTAATTCTTTTAGGGACGATCCATTGAGGATGCTCCGGGGAGTGCAATTTGCCGCCAGGTTTGAATTCGAGCTCGAGAAGAACACCCTTAAGAGCCTGCAGGAGAATGCAGATTTGATCTCCACCGTTTCATCAGAAAGAATTCAGGAGGAGTTAAACAAGCTCCTACTTAAAGCTAAATATCCCAGCGTTGGCTTCAGATTGATGCAGAAGGTAGGACTTTTGGAAAAGATTCTACCGGAGTTAGCCAGTTGTGTGGGAGTAACCCAGCCGGGCGGCTATCACGCCTATGATGTGTTTGAGCATTCCATATTGACCGTAGACTTCGCCCCCCGGGATCTGGTGATCCGTCTGGCAGCTTTGTTCCATGATATATCCAAGCCTGAGACAAAAGTTCCCACCCAGGATGGTGCTACATTTTACGGGCATGAAAAAAGAGGCGCCAGGCTCACCCAAAAGGTGCTGCAAAGATTGCGCTACTCCAATCAGACAATTGAGCAGGTCACGCTTTTGGTAGATAAGCACATGTTCACCACCGGAGTGACTGATAAGGGGGTGAGGAGACTAATCAGAAAGATGGGACAGGAGTTTGTGTTTTCTCTTCTGGATTTACGCAGAGCGGATGTGGCGGCACAGGGCAAGGAAGGGAGCACAAAAGATGTGGATGAACTGGAGGAGAGGATAAGGCTGGAGCTGGAGAGAAAACCTCCATTTGGCTTGAAGGATCTGGAGGTGAATGGAAATGATATCATGAATACCTTTAATATCCCACCCTCTCCACTGGTAGGGCAAGTATTGAATTATCTTCTGGAGTTGGTCCTGGATACCCCTGAGTTGAACCAAAAAGAGAGACTTATGAAGGAGGCAGAATTTTTTCTGAAAAATATTTCAACCGCTTCATCGAATCAGAAATAAAACGAAAAACTACTTGAAGATAGGAGGTTGGAGTGTCCCGCTTTAGCGGGACTGGGTCAGGAGTGCGGAAGCTTGCTTCCGCAAGCATCCCGCCAGAGACGGGGTGCACTCGGATTAAGTCGGGTCAAGGAAGGATAAAACCTAACCTTCTATCTCCCGTCTCCGTTTCATGGAGAGGGGGAGAGGTAGAAACAGATTTTTCACCAAATTCAAAGGAGTCACAATGAAGATACACGAATACCAAGCCAAACAGATATTCGCTAAGTATGGCATCCCTCTTCCTTCCGGTGAGATGGCAAGCACTCCAGAGGAGGCAAAAGAAATTGCCGTCAAGATCGGTAAGCCGGTCATGGTAAAAGCTCAGGTGCATGTGGGAGGAAGAGGCAAAGCCGGCGGCATAAAGAAAGCAGATAATCCGGATGAAGCATTCGAGATGGCGGCTCAGATCCTGGCTATGGAGATCAAGGGGTTAACCGTCAAGAAGGTTCTGGTCACCGAATGCAAGGATATTGCTACAGAAGCCTATCTGGGTGTGATCGTCGACCGAAAGAGCAAAAAGCCGGTGATCATGGTCTCAGCCGCCGGAGGAATAGACATCGAGGAGGTGGCTCGGGAGACTCCAGAGAAGATTTTTAAGCTGGAGGTAGACCCTCTTTTGGACTTGCAATCCTTTCAAGCCCGGAATTTAGCCTATCTGCTTTATTCAGACAGAAAGATAGCCAATCAAACCTTTCCGGTGATTTTGAAACTCTATAAAGCCTTCTCGGAAAATGATTGTTCCTTGGCTGAAATAAATCCGTTCATCACCACGCCGGATGGAGAAGTGTGGGCTTTGGATGCCAAGATAAACATAGATGATTCCGGTCTGGCAAGGCATCCGGAGATAGAGGAGATGCGGGATTTGGATGCAGAGGAAAGCGCAGAAATTGAAGCCCGGCAGAAGAACCTTTCCTTTGTGAAACTGGACGGAAACATAGGTTGCATTGTAAACGGAGCCGGTCTGGCAATGGCCACCATGGACCTGGTGAAGAGATTCGGGGCCGAGCCCGCGAACTTCTTGGACATCGGCGGAAGCTCCAACCCGGAGAAGGTGGTAAGCGCCATGAACATCATCTTGCAAGATCAGAATGTGAAAGCGATTCTTTTCAACATCTTTGGCGGAATCACCCGGTGCGATGATGTGGCAAATGGAATAGTTTATGCGGTCAACCAGCTAAAGCCAAAAGTTCCCATTGTGGTGAGACTGACCGGCACCAACGAGGACAAAGCCAGAAAGATCTTAGGGGAGATAAACCTCACCGCTACCAGTTCCATGGAAGAGGTGGTAAAAAGGGCGATTGAGCTTTCGGGAATGACGCAAACCACCATGTTCGGAGGTTAAATGGAATATCAGGTGGATCTTGTTAACATAGGTTATCGAAGCTCGGTTATGGGCTACGATGCTCGTATCGAAGCTCGTTTGTCGAAGTTCGTTGCTCGAAAATTCTTTGATTGTATTATTTTTTCGAGCTTCGAGAACCGACCGTCGAACATCGATACGAGCTTCGTTACCGCTAACCGAATAACGAGTTTTTAAAAGGAGATTTCGATGAGCATACTAATCGACAAAAACACCAAAGTGATCGTTCAGGGGATCACCGGAAGAGATGGGGCGTTTCATACCAAACAGATGTTGGATTACGGAACAAAAATCGTGGCAGGGGTCACACCGGGGAAGGCAGGTGAGACCGTTGAAGGCGTTCCGGTATTTGACTCGGTTAAAGAGGCAAGGGATGCCACAAAAGCTAATACCTCGGTGATCTATGTCCCCTCAAAATTTGCCGTGGATGCCATCTACGAGGCGGCTGAGGCGGGAATTGATCTGGTGGTGTGCATAAGTGAGGGCATTCCAGCCGTAGATATGCTGAAAGTGTATAATTATCTGAAGGGCAAGAAGACCAGATTGGTGGGACCCAATACTCCTGGCTTGATCAGCCCTGGCGTGACCAAGGTGGGTATAATGCCGGGACAGATACATATGAAGGGAAACGTGGGGGTGGTCTCTCGAAGCGGCACCTTAACTTATGAGGTGGTGTATCATCTCACCCAAAATGGCATGGGCCAGTCCACCTGTTTGGGAACTGGTGGGGACCAGATCGTGGGCACAGGATTTTTAGATGTGCTGGAGATGTTTGAAAAAGATCCCCAGACCAAAGCAGTGGTCCTAATCGGTGAGATCGGAGGAACAGATGAGGAGGAGGCAGCGACTTACATAAAGAAGAACATGACCAAGCCGGTGGTGGCTTTTGTGGCAGGAAGGACTGCCCCTCCGGGAAAACGAATGGGGCATGCTGGCGCCATAATCGCCGGTGGAAGCGGAACTGCGGCTGAAAAAGTGGCCGCCTTCCAAAAGGCTAAAATCAAGGTGGCAGAAAGCCCGGCTGAGGTGGCGACTCTTATGAAAGCGGAACTGGAAAAGCTCAAGAAGAGAGCCAAAAAACCTGCCAAGAAGACCGCCAAAGCCAAAAAGGCTAAGAAGCCAGCCAAAAAGGTGACCAAACCGAAAAAGACAAAAAAGCCCAGCAAGAAAAAAGTAGCTGCCGCGCCTAAAACAGCAACAAGGAAGACGGCTAAAAAGAGGAAGGCTACAAAGAGAAAAAGGTAACCGTGTGCGTAGAGGAGAACTTTAACTGAGACCTCACCCCCTAACTCCCCCTCTCCACAAAGTGGAGAAGGGTTCACCCTGAAGGGGATTCACCCTGAAGGGGACACAGGGGGAGAGGTAGAAGACACGTGTAATGACTATCCATAACTTAGGTTTTGCACCCAAAATCAAGGCAATACATATATTATCACTATCTGCTGTTCTGATTTTTTCCCTTTCCTTATCAGCAAATTGCCAGACCGATTCGATCCATGCTAAAATTGAACTGAAATCATGGGTGGATCGATCTGAAGTTCCTTTCAACCAGAAGCTGAGTTTCACAGTCGAGGCAAGCTGGGAGGGAGAACAAGACCGATTCAGCATAACTCCAGTTGGTCCTCCCTTATGCGAAAATTTTGAGATTTTAGGGACCTCCTCTTTGAATGAGACCAAAACAGAAGAGGGGAAAACCAAATCGCTCAAGATATTCAGATTCACTTTAGAACCCACACAAGCAGGCGCAGGAAGAATCGGCTCGGTTCAACTCAGTTATATTGATAATTTAACCCAGGATAGCTCCTCTCTTTCCACCCAACCCATAAACGTGCAGATAACCCCACCCGTTGAAAAAAAGGGCCCAAAGTATAGGAACATCTTAATCGCAGTTATACTCCTGGTATTGATCTATGTTATCTATTCAGCCAGAAGGAAGGCAAAACGAATCGAAATTACTAAAGAAAAAGAAACGGAAAAACTTTCTCCTGAAGAAGAATCTCTGGAAGAGGCGACTTTAAAAAAACTGGACACCATCTCTGAACAGGTCCAAAAAGGACGGCTGGAGGGCTTTTCTTCTGATGTTTATAAATTGCTTACCGGTTATCTGGAGGCGAAATACCAAATTGTCACCTCAGGAAAAACCACCGGCGATATCATCAATTCATTATCAAATCTGGATATGTCACCCGAAAGAATTTCTCTTTTGAAGGAGATTCTCTCTGCCTGTGATCTGGTTAAGTTTGCTGGAGAGAAGATGGAAAAGGAAAAATGTGATGATATAACCAATCAGGTGAGAAAATTCGTGGAACAAAATCGTTGAGAGGGTGTAGAATAAGAATTAAATGGCGGGTTCCAATTTCGCCTCGAATTTTCGCCCACTAAGCGGGGCGGCTACCATTTAGAAAAGGTCAAACGATTTTTGTCGGAGGAGAAATATGCAGAGAGAAACAGTTAAAACTGCAACTGACATCAAAGCTATTCAGGAGAAGGTGGAGAAGGAGAGTCTTTTTGTGCAGGAGCTTTTAGCAGAGATGGGGAAAGTGATTGTAGGACAAAAATATCTGGTGGAGAGGCTTTTGATTGGTCTTTTAGCTAATGGTCATATTCTGATCGAGGGGGTGCCCGGTCTTGCCAAGACCCTCTCCATCAAAACCCTCTCCGACGCCATTCGGACCAAGTTTCAGAGGATTCAGTTCACCCCCGACCTTCTGCCAGCCGATCTTATCGGCACCATGATTTATAATCCTCAGAGTGGGACTTTCAGCACCAAAAAGGGACCCCTCTTTACCAATCTGATTCTGGCAGACGAGATAAACCGTGCCCCGGCTAAGGTGCAGAGCGCGCTTCTGGAAGCTATGCAGGAGAGACAGGTAACCATAGGTGATAACACCTTCCCTTTGGAGGAGCCGTTTTTAGTGATGGCCACTCAAAATCCCATAGAACAGGAAGGAACTTATCCGCTCCCCGAGGCACAGGTGGATCGATTCATGCTTAAGCTCTCCATCACCTATCCCAGCAGAAAGGAAGAATGGGAGATCATAGATCGTAATGCTGAGGTAGGTTTCCCGGAGGTAAAAAAGGTAATCTCCCCTAAGGATATACTCAAAGCCAGAGAGATGGTGGCTCAAATCTATGTGGATGAGAAGATAAAAGATTACATCTTAAACATCGTCTTTGCTACCCGGGCTCCAGAGGAATATGGTCTTGATCTTAAGGATCTGATCGCCTATGGTGCTTCGCCTCGAGCTTCCATCTATCTAAATTTAGCTTCTAAGGCTCACGCTTTTCTGAAAGGACGAGGATACGTCACTCCGGAGGATGTCAAAGCCATCGGCATGGACGTTTTAAGACATCGGGTTATCGTCACCTATGAAGCTGAAGCCGAGGAGATCAATTCAGAGGATATCGTAAAGAAGGTATTCGATGAGATAGAAGTGCCTTAATCTATTTTTGATGAGGCAACCAGAACCTAACTTAAGTTAGGTTCTGGCAAAAACTCATAGACTCTGGAGTGTCAGGCTTTAGGGATTGTTGAAGAAGCAGTTTTGGAGTGCAGAAGCTTGCTTCTGCGGTTTTAAATCTTAAAACCAACTTCGCACCAGCAAGCTGGTGCACTCCGATTTGCCCTTCAGACCAAAGGCACGTCTAAAGGCATACACTCGACACATAAGTTAGGTGCTGGGAAAATACCGAACCAAACCAGATGCTACCGAAAGAAATCATAAGAAAGGTCAGAAGAATCGAGATACGGACGAAAAGGCTGGTCAACGATGTCTTCTCCGGCGAATACCATTCTATCTTTAAGGGCCGAGGGATGGAGTTTGAAGAGGTGAGGGAATACCAGCCGGGGGATGATGTTCGGGTCATCGACTGGAACGTCACCGCCCGATACGGCCATCCTTTCGTCAAGAGGTTCAAGGAGGAAAGGGAACTTACCGTGATGCTTCTGGTGGATGCCTCCTCTTCGGGGGAGTTCGGGACTGCACAGAGAATGAAGGGAGAGATTGCGGCTGAGCTGTGTTCGGTTCTGGCTTTCTCTGCCATAAAGAACAATGATCGGGTGGGAATGATCATCTTCACCGACCGGGTGGAGAAATATATTCCGCCCAAGAAGGGAAGCTCCCACGTTTTGAGACTGATTCGGGAGGTGCTCTATTTTAAACCTCAACACCCAAGGACTGATATAAATTGCGCACTGGAGTTTCTGGGACGGGTGATCAAAAGAAGAAGTGTGGTCTTTTTGGTCTCTGACTTTTTAAGCAGTGACTTTGACAAAATGCTTTCCATAGCCAACAAAAAACATGATCTTATCGCTATCAAAATAGCTGACCCCAGAGAGATAGAATTGCCTGATATTGGCTTTATTGAGCTGGAGGATACAGAAACTGGCGAACAGATTATCATAGACACAAAAAATGCGGAGTTGAGGGAAGATTTTCAAAAACATGCTTCGAGAGAAAAAACAAAGCTGGACAGGAGTTTTAGATCCATGGATCTGGATCATATCCATATCACCACGGATAAATCATATGTGGAACCTTTAATGGCTTTTTTCAGGGTTAGAGCCAAAAGGTTCCGATAGGAGGAGTTATGTTAGGAGGAATCGGGGCACAAGAGCTTTTGTTGATCCTTTTGATTATCCTTTTGCTCTTCGGGGCAAGGAAAATTCCCGAGATAGCCCGCGGGCTGGGCAAAAGCGTAGCTGAGTTCAAGAAAGGAACAAAGGATATTGAGGAGGAGCTCAAAAGGGAAGAGCCCGAGAAGCGCCAGCCGCCGGAAAAGAAAGATCTTGCTGGTTGACCGGAGTGCACCCCGCCGATGGCGGGGTGCGGTTTTCGTCAGAGTTTGAGTGGTGTGGTATAAGAATATCCAAATTCAAAGAAATCGCGAAAGCAAGCTTTCGTACTCCAAAAACACTTTTTCAACAACCCCCTAAAGCTTCACCCCTACATTAAGCTTTGTGGGGGCGCAAGCGAGAGTATCACCTCTACGTTTGCATCTTTTCCATAATTCTCAAGACTGTTTATACTGCAAGCTTACGCCAAAATGGTAAAGAAAAGAAAATTGGAACCTTTGAAAGTTATCAGGTTTCTTTGGGTGGTGATTTTTTTCTGCTTGGGTTTCAGGGGGGAGCTTCGGAGTGAAACCCTCCAAGCAGAGAAGTCTTTAATTTCTGTGGAATCGTCTGTAGATCGTGCCACCATAACCATAGGGGATAGAATCCTTTATAGCTTGAAAATAACTACAGATCCAAAGATTAAATTGGAGCCTCTGGTTTTAGGCTCTAATCTGGGAGCATTTGAGGTCAAGGACTATAAAATCTATGATCCAGAGAGGACCAAAGACGGGAAGGTCATAAACAAAAGCGAATATGTGATCACCACCTTTACCACCGGAGAATACGTCATACCTCCCATCACCATAAATTATACCGACCCGCAAGGAGAAAAGAAACAGATCAAATCGGAATCTCTTTTCATTCTGGTCAAAAGCGTGGGAGCCTCCGAAAGCGATAAGGAGGACATAAGGGGACTTAAACCTCCCATCCAGATAAGGGGAAGCTATTGGTCATATCTTATTATCCTCCCGATTTTGGTTTTGCTGGGAGCAGGAGGCTTTTTGTATTATCGACATAGAGCAAAAGGCTTGGCCTTGCTCCAGATTCCGGAAGAACTCCAAAAGCCAGCCTGGGAGGTGGCGCTTTTGGAACTGGATGATTTAGAAAATTCCGATCTTCTGAAAAAGAAACAGGTCAAGAAGTATTTTACCATCTTATCCGACATTGTCAGGAAATATATGGAGCGCCGATACAAGATTTCAGCTCTGGATCGAACCACGGAGGAGATAAAGGGAGAGATAAAAAGAGCCAAATTAGAACAAGGGATTGCAGAATTGACATATATCCTTTTGTGCTTTTGTGACCTGGTGAAATTTGCCAAATATATCCCTTCGAACGAAGAGATCGAAAAAAGCTTAAACGATGCCTATAACATTATTAACATGACCAAACTGGAGGAAATAAGAGAAGAGGCTTTGGTTGAAAAGTAAAGTGATTGAAGGCAATTCAAACTTCTGGTGAGAGATCTGTGAAAAAGTCAAATGGGGAAAGGTCTTAGTGGAGTGTCCCGCCTTTGGCGGGACCCAAAACTTCTTGAAAGATAAATAGCTTTTGTCTGGTTCACCTAAAGGTGAACACTCCAAATTTTCTCGTCCAAACAGTGCGAAGCTGGGATGAGTGAATACAAACATTCATACTAATTTTTCTGAAACTCAGAAGGGAAAGTTTGATCTGTCATGTTCAGATTTCAAGATCCTATATTTCTGGTCCTCGTCCTTGTCGCCATCGGGCTTTTGGTTTATTATTTTAAATTCAAGAAAACCAGGGCGGCGAGCATTAGATATTCAGACGTCAATCTGGTCAGACGACTCAAGCCCTCTCTTCGATTGAGGGAGAGGCACATCCTGCCTGTACTGAGGACGCTGGCAATAATATTTTTAGCATTTGCATTGGCTCGACCTCAATCGGGAAGAAAGGAACAGGAAGTTTCCTCCGAGGGGATCGACATCATGCTGGTTCTGGATATCTCGGGAAGCATGCGAGCGGAGGATTTCAAGCCTCACAACCGGTTATATGTAGCCAAACAGGTGATCAAGGAGTTCATCGAGGGCAGACATAGCGATCGGATTGGATTGGTGGTCTTCTCCAAGCAGAGCTTCACCCAGTGCCCGTTGACTTTAGATTACGGGGTTTTGTTCAACTTTTTAGAACAGGTGGATTTCGGGATGATCGAGGACAAAACTGCCATAGGTCTGGCAATTGCCAATGCGGTGAACCGACTCAGGGAAAGTGATGTCAAAAGCAAGGTGGTAATCCTGCTTTCTGATGGAAGGAACAATGCCGGCGAGATCGATCCCATCACCGCCGCCCAGGCGGCAAAGGCGATGAACGTAAAAATCTACACCATAGGAGCAGGAAAACCGGGAAATGCTCCCTATCCGGTTGATGATCCCCACTTCGGCAGAAGATATGTCTACATTGAAAATGAGATAGATGAGCCCACCTTAAGGCAGATCGCGCAGATCACCGGCGGGGAATATTTCCGAGCCAAAGATGAAAAAGCACTTGCCCACATTTATAAACAGATAAGTCAGATGGAACAGACCAAGATAAAGGTAAAAGAATATCTTCAATACAATGAGCTTTTTTCAAATTATGCATTCGTGGGGTTGGTGCTATTGGTAATGGAAATAGTTCTGGCTAACACCCGATATAGAAAGATTCCATAGATGTGGATTTTGGACCAAGACATGAGGGATACGACCTGGTAATGTAATTTCAACAGATGTAGATATGCAGGATGGAATGATGCGAATAGCCCAAATAGATTATATATACGTTCTTTTGATTTTGCTTCCGCTTCTTCTGGCGTTTTACTGGTTGGTCCTCAGGATGAAAAGGAAAGCTCTGGAGAGATTTGGTAATCTGAGTCTTATGCAGAAGCTCGCTTTGTCCTTCAGTCCAAAAAAACAAAGAGGGAAGGTGGCTTTGTTGCTTTTAGCCATTTTCTTTCTTCTGTTTTCTTTGGCTCGCCCCCAACTGGGAACCAGGCTCACCCTGATGAAAAGGGAAGGAGTGGATATAGTCATTGCTATGGATTGCTCTCTCTCCATGATGGCGGAGGACTTCAAACCATTCCGTCTGGAGAAAGCCAAGCAGGAGGTAAATGGATTGATCGCCCGAATGCGGGGAGATCGGGTGGGATTGGTGGCTTTTGCTGGAGTGGCGTTCATTCAGTGCCCTCTCACCTTGGACTACTCCGCCGCCCAGATGTTTTTAGACATTATGGATGTGAATTTGATTCCTCAGCCAGGAACAGCCATTGGAGATGCCATTCGCACCTCGATTAAGGCTTTCAATCAGAAAGAAAGAAAATACAAGGTGCTCATACTTTTGACCGACGGAGATGATCACGATTCAGATCCTCTGGATGCGGCAGAGGAGGCGGAACGTGAGGGGATAAGAATTTATACCATTGGCATAGGATCGGTTCAGGGAGAGCCGATACCTTTGAGAAATAAAAGAGGTGAGGTAACGGGATACAAAAAAGATAAAGAAGGAAATGTGGTGGTGAGCAGATTAGATGAGACAACTTTGCAAAAGACTGCCCTCACCACCGGCGGAAAATACTATCACGCCACCAGCGCCGAGATGGAGCTGGATAGAATCTATGATGAGATCTCCAAGATGGAGAAAAAAGACCTGGAAGGAAAACTTATGACTCAGTATGAAGATCGATACCAAATCTTTCTTTTTCTCTCAATTTTGTGTTTGACTGCCGAATTTCTCTTGTCGGAGAGAAGAAGCAAAACGATGGTGGAAAAATTAAAATCGGAAACCAGAACAAAATAAAAACTAATTGAACCTTTGAACCCTTGAACTCTTGAACTTTTCTTTCCGAGGTGGTCATTTTGCCCAACAGATTAGACAGATTTTGCCTGTTTGTAATTGTCACAATGATTTTCTTCAGGGCGAGCTTAGTTTTTGGGGATTCCTTTTCCTCGTTAAACAAGAAGGGGAATAAAACATATAAACGGGCGCAGGAGTTTTTGCAAAAAGGGGAGAAGAATAAAGCCACTGAAACCTTAGAGAAGGCTTTAAAGTTTTATCGGGATGCCGAGATTGAGAAGCCGGAATCACCTGAGCTTTCTTACAATCTGGGAAACGTGATGTATCAACAGGAGAAGTATCAAGATGGTATGGAAAGATACTTCAAAGCTTTGAGCTCGGATGAACCCGGGCATCAAGCCTGGGCTTACTATAATTTGGGTAACGCCTTTTATCGGAGCGGAAAATATCCTGAAGCTATCCAGGCTTACCAGAAGTGTCTGGAATTAACCCCAGAGGATGAAGATGCCAAATATAATCTTGAGTTCGTTCGAAAGAAGATGACGGAGATGCTGGACAAAGAATTGCAAAGACAGCAGAACCAAAAACAACAACAGGCTACATCAGAGCAAGAAAAGCAACAACAAACTCAAGAGCAACAAAAACCACAGCCACAAGAGGATCAAAGCCAAATGTCGCAACCTGAAGAGGAAGAAAAGCAAGAAGAGCAAAAGCAGGAACAATTGAAACCTAAAGAAGGTATGACCAAAGAGGATGCTGAAAGGATCTTAAATGCTTTGAAGGGTGACGAGAAGGAGATACTGAAAAAACAGAGAAGGGCTCCTCAGTTGCGAGGGAAAAGAGGAGGAAAGGACTGGTAGGATGGCAGTGAGCAGTAGGCAGACTGCAGTAGGCAGTAAGCAGTTTGCAGTTGGCAGTTGGCAGAAGAGAATTATTTTGGCTATAAAGCTATTTTTGTTTCTATTTTTAACCCAGCTTTGCTTCGCCCAAAACATCAGTTTTAATGCTTCAGTGGACAAAACCCAGGTGGGGCTAGATGAGCAGATTACCCTTACCGTCTCTGTCTCGGGCGATGTTAAATCCATCCCTCAGCCTGAACTTCCCCCTCTGGAGGAATTCACTGTCTATTCTGCGGGGAGATCACATGGTATCAGCTACACCAATGGTCGTATCTCCTCCTCGGTAACTTTCAATTATATTCTGCTTCCCAGAAAGACAGGCAAGTTCACCATAGGTCCTACGCGGATAGAGTTAGAGGGAAAAATCTATCAGACCACCCCAATTGAGATCACGGTGGTAAGTGGAAGAAAAACTCAACCCGTTCCTGCGCCATCCGGCAAAGAGAAAAAAAAGGTGCAACCTAAGCTTCAGGGAAAGGATCTATTCATAGAGACCGTGGTGGATAAGAGAAAAGCATACGTAAATGAACAGATTATCTTAACCTTAAGATTTTATCAAGGGGTCAGATTATTCAATGTTCCCGATTACACTCCACCTTCGCTCACCGGCTTCTGGTCGGAAGATCTGCCCCCCAAAAAGCAGTATTATCAGGTGATAAATGAGAGGCAATATTTTGTGCAGGAGCTTAAAACCGCACTCTTTCCTACATCCACCGGAAAGCTTACCATAGGACCGGCAGAGCTGAAGTGCACGGTAGAGGATATTGACCGTTTCTTCACCCGGGATCCGTTTGCTATGTTCGATCGGGATTTGTTAAGCCTCTTCCGACAGGGAAAACCTCAGACTCTTAAGTCAAAACCTATACAAATCGAGGTTTTGCCTCTACCGGAGATAGACAAGCCAGAAAATTTCAATGGAACTGTGGGAAATTATAAATTGAAGGTCAGCGTGGATAAAACTGAGGTGGAGGTGGGTCAGCCCATTACCCTGAAGGCAAGAATAAGCGGAGTGGGGAACATAAAGTCGGTGGGAAAGCCCACCATTTCAGAACTTTCAGATTTTCGCACCTATAGCTCCGGCAGTTCAGAGAATGTCTCCAAGAAGAATTACAAAGTGCAGGGGGTGAAAACTTATGAGGAGGTTCTGATCCCCAGAAAAGCGGGCAAATATACCATTCCGCCGGTTGAATTTTCGTTTTTCGATCCCAAAACCAAAAGTTACAAAACCTTAAAAAGTGAGCCTATCCTTTTAACTGTTCTTCCACCTTCTCAGGCTTCTCCAACTGAGATTGCCCGGCTTTCCAAGCAGGAGATTGGTAGGGCGGTGAAGGACATACGCTATATCAAACTCTCCGCCAGTGAGCTTGAGGATCAGGGAGATCATCTTTACAAAAAACCTGTTTTCTTACTTTTTCAACTGATCCCTCTTTTTCTTTTTGCCATTTCCTGGCGATATCAGAAGGTGAGGGAGAAACTTAACTCCGATGTGGGATATGCTCGCCAGAGACGGGCGCATAAGTCAGCCAAAAAGAGTTTGAAAGGGGCAAAGCAGTTGATCTCTGCCCAGAGATCAAAGGAATTTTATAGTGAAATTGCCAGAGCTCTGCTTCAATATGTGGGAGACAGGCTTAACCTTCCGGCTTATGGCTTGACCAAAGATCAGATTGAATCCGAGTTTTCTGAGAGGGGATTTAAAGAGGAGAAGATAGATAACCTGTTAAAACTTTTGGACTTCTGTGACTTTGCCAGATTCGCTCCCGGGTCTTCCACAGAGGAGGAGATGAAAAGATTTTTGAATCAGGCAGAAAAGACAATTGTAGAATTAGAGGAATAGGGAAAAGCAGTCAATTCCGGTTGAGCCTTGTGTATGAACAAACAGGGTGGGAATTTTTCCCGCCTAAAGATCGATTTTTTGCCAGCCTAAAAGTTTGAGCAACACATAAACGCAAAGATTTATGAAAGAAAAAATAATAATCTTCGGAATTTTGCTCCTGCTATTGCCTTTATTTGAAGCTAATGCAGACCTTGAGTCTGCTAAGGTTCTCTTCAAAAAAGGAAATCAAAGTTACGAGGAGGGCAAATTTGATCAGGCTATCGGAGAATATGCAAAGATCCTGGATCTGGGAATAAAAAATTCTAAAGTGTTTTACAATCTGGGCAATGCCTATTTTCGCCAGAACCAATTAGGGAAAGCGATCTTAAACTACAGAAGGGCTTTAGCCCTGCAGCCAAGAGATGAAGACACAAAAGCCAATCTGTCCTTTGTCAAACTTTTCACCCTAGACAAAATCTCCGCAGGATCCATAGGAGAGGAACAGAAGATCAATCCCTTGTCCAATACGCTTCACTGGTTTTTGAATCTCTGGAGCGTGGATGAATTTGCTCTGTTTGCTTCTTTTTTTTACACCTTCTCTATGGCTTTGGGCATCCTGATGATTTTCAAAAGATCAAGAAGGTACCTTCAACTTGTGTTTGTCACGCTTCTGGTCTTTCTTTTGATCTTTGGATCATCGCTTTTGGCTAAGATTTACTTCGATTCGCAGAACTATGGAGTGGTGATTGTTACCCAGGTGGAGGTGAGGAGCGGACCGGCAGAAGACTTTATTTTGCAATTCACCGGCCATGAAGGTCTGGAATTTCGAGTGGATGAGGAGGCAGAGGGGTGGTATCGCATCTCCCTTCCCAACGGAATAAAAGGCTGGATCCCCAAAGAAGCGGTGGAGATAATCTGAGAGCTTTTGAGCGATGGCAGAGCATCGCCCCTACGGTGACGCAAGGTCAGTTGACTCAAATCAGTTTCGACCTCATAAGTATAATCCTAACTCAGTAGCGTTAAAGCTTGTATTTGGATGAAAAACGCATCAGCCGATTCTTTTAGCCAGTCGGCTTTTCTCCAGATACACCGCCTTTTGAGGACAGAGCTCATGACAGCACATGCAATTGATGCAGTTGGTATAATCGAAATAAGGTCTCTTTTCACCTTTGTGGATACTTTTGGTAGGACAACTCTCCACGCAAATATTGCAATTTGTGCAGTTGCCATCCAGGATGTTGGGTCTCACCCAAACAAATGGGGTGATCAGTTTGAGCAAGAAATCGGGAATCATTTTTATTAACCGATTGGAGGGAAGAACGAATTTAGGCAGGGGTAGTTTTTTGAGGCTTTTCCCCCGGATTTCAATCTGCTCAAAAGATTTTGCTCCTAAATCTTTTTCTTGAGCAATCGAGGTGGTATCGATCTCCCCATCTTTGAAGCCCATAATCTTTGCTGCCACCATGTCCAAAGCCACCGCATCTGTACTGGAAAGGAGCAAACCCACATATTTAGGATCGCCGGAGGAGGGTCCATCCCCCTCCATACATACCACCGCATCCACTAAAGTAAGGTACGGTTTGGTCAAGGAGAAGATGTCCACCACCACCCGGGCGAAATCTTTTGGCTTGGGCGCCTCTTTATGATATTCTCCTTTTCTGAAGCCAGGTATGGCTCCGAACATGTTCTTAACCCCGCAGGTCATCAAGGTGAGAGTATGGGTCTTTAGCTTGGCAAGGCTGATCACCACATCCGCATCTATCACTGGTCTGGCTATATAGTACGTTTTTCCCTCCGGGGTGGTTTTTCCATATACCCCTGCACTTTCAAATGCCAAAAGTTTAGCACCTGTTTGTCCTGCCACTTCTGAAAGCTTGGTGTTTTCCCATACCCTTCTTATGCCCCGATCAACACCCCCAGGGCTATCTCCCAGGATGGGCACAGCGCCCAACTTTTGCACCAACTCTGTCACCGCCCGAATCACTGCCGGATGGGTGGTTATGGCACGAGAGGGATCTTTGGCTGAAAGTAGATTAGGCTTGATCAAAACCTTTTGATCTTTCTTTACAAATCTTTCCAAACTCCCCAGATGATCAAAACAAGTTTTGACCGCCGCCTGGACATTGGAATAGGTGTAGTCGTCACACCTTACAATGGAAACCTGGCTACTCATCTTGGGAAAGGTTGTTCGGGGAAATATTGTCCGAATTTTGATCCTGAGGAGATGGTGAGGCGACGGTGATCTTAACAGTCTTTATTCTTTGACCTTCTACTTTCTCAACTAAGAGCTTCAGCTCGCACTCCGCAGATTTATATTCAAGCTTCCGTCCCTGGTCAGGAACGCTTCCCACCAGATCGTAAATGAAACCTCCCACGGTTTCAAATCCCTTCTCTTCGATTTTGGTTCCCAAGGTCTCATTCAAATCTTCTATGCTCACCTGGGCGTCCACCCGGTAGGTTCTCTCATCCAGTTTTTGAATGGGAGGCAGCTCTTTATCATATTCATCCTGTATCTCTCCCACAATCTCCTCCAAGATGTCCTCCAGGGTGACTAAACCTGCGGTGCCACCATACTCATCCACCACGATAGCCATGTGAATTTTATCTCTTTTGAACTCCTTTAAAAGCTCATCCACCTTCTTGCTTTCCGGGATGAAGTATGCCTTTCGTGCCAGTGAGGACAACTTGGTGGTCTTTCTCTGATAAGCCGCCTGCAGGAAAAGATCCTTAATGTAGATGATTCCGGTAACGTTGTCGATGTTTCCTTTATAGATGGGGATACGGGAGTGTCCGTGTGTTCTTATCAATTCTCTTATCTGATCCGGGTTAGAGTTCTCCTCTGCACAGATCATATCCGGGCGGGGACGCATGATCTCCTTTACCTCAGTCTCACCCAACTCCACCACCCCATGGATCATCCGTCTCTCTTCCTCTTCCAGTGCCATTTGTGGTGTTTGGGTCAACGACTCGATTTCTTCTGCGGATATTTCATCCTCTTCACCCGAACTTCTCCTGGGAGCATAACCGAAGAGGTGATTTAGGAATTTCAATATGGGATGTGAAATTTTATGAATAAGTTTCATAATCTTATTTTTCGGTAAAATTTTAAAGCGTATGTTTCAGGCGTACCTGATTTAATTTTGCTTATCTTACCTCTCCCCCCGTCCCCCTCTCCACTTTGTGGAGAGGGGTTCACCCTGAAGGGATTCACCCTAAAGGGAAGATAGGGGGTGAGGTCACTTAAGAAGATTTCAAAAGTTTTTCCATTTCTTTCAAATACATCTCTTCTTTTTTTCTCATAATATTTTCTTCTTTTTTGTTTGCATGGTCATACCCTAATAAATGAAGAAGTCCATGAGCAACCAGACGCTCTACCTCCTCCTCGAATCCAACCCCATATTCCTCTGCTTGCCTTTTAGCCTGGTCTAAGGAGACATAAATATCTCCTAAGCTGGGATACTCTATTGCCTCTGGTTCACCTCCCCTCATTCCAAAGGAGAGCACATCTGTGGTTCTATTTCTTTTGGTGAATTTTTTGTTCAATTGCCTCATAAACTTATCATCCACAAATATCACATCTACACCTGAGTCTACTTTTTCAGACGTGAGAATATTTTTGACTAAAAGCTGGATCATTTTCTTTTTAACTTTGAGTCTCGGATGAATATTTTCAATGGTGTTTTTTTTCAATTTGGCTTTCTTCCCTATTCAACCGTTTGAAAAATCAGGTGGCCTTTTCCACCGGCTCAGGATACTCAACTCTGGGATGGAAGATGCTGATCAAAACGGGCAGGAAAGCGTGTTGGATGGCAGATAGCTCCTTGAAGGTCAAATCGGAATCTGAAAGCTCTCCTGCTGCAAGTTTCGAATCGATTATCTTCTTTATCAAGCTTTTGATGCGGGATGGCTTGGGATCTTCCAGGACACGGGAAGCCGCCTCCACCGCATCGGCCAGCATCACTATGGCGGTCTCCTTGGAATGAGGTTTGGGTCCGGGATACCTGTATTCGTCTTTCAAATCCTGTCCGGCTCCCTGCTCCAAGGCTTTGTTGTAGAAGTAGCTCATCACGGTGGTGCCATGGTGTTGGCAAATGAAATCGATCACCGCCTGGGGAAGATTAGCCTCCTGGGCCATCTCCACCCCCTCCTTAACATGTGATTCCAAAATCAGAGCACTCATGGATGGGGTGAGCTTCTCATGTTTGCTTTTGGCTCCCATCTGGTTTTCCACAAAATATTCCGGCTTTTCCACCTTGCCGATGTCATGATAATAAGCCCCCACCCGTGCCAGAAGGGTATTGGCGCCGATAGCTTTGGCTCCCGCCTCTGCCAGATTGCCCACGATTATGCTATGGTGATAGGTACCCGGAGCCTCCAGGGAGAGCCTTTTAAGCAAGGGGTGATTCAAATCAGACAGTTCCAACAGGGTAATATCCGTGGTTACATCAAAGACGGATTCGAAGATGGGTAAAAGCCCGATGGTTAAAATGGTGGAGATGAATCCGTTAAACAGTCCGTAGCCGCATAAGGAGAGAATGGCACCGGAGGGAGAAAGCTTGAGCGATTCGGAAAAATAGATGAACACCACATAAGCAAAAGATACATAAAGCATGGGACGATAGAATCTGTACCTGTGGGCAACCTCCTTGACGCTGAAGCAGGCTAAACTCCCAGCTACGATGGTGATGAAAACTAATTTGAAATCAAAGTAGCTGACCACTCCCAGAAGTATCCCCAGGGAGAAGGTGAAGACCAGCCCCACCTCCAGATCCAGAAGGATGGTCAAAAGCATGGAGGCGATGGTGACCGGTATAAGATACTCAGAAAGTTGCCAGCGAAATAGGATCAGATAGGTTAAGATCATCTGCAATATCAGGATGCTGGCGATCATCAAAAGCTTGGTGTTGTCAAAGAAAATGTTCGGTTTGATAAAATACAAAAACAAAGCCAATCCCAAAATCACAGCCCCGGCAAAGAAAATTCTTCCCAGAAGGGGAAAGACGAAATGCCAGGGGTTGGACTTAAGCCCGGATTTGAGGCGGAATTGTGAAAGCGAGAAAAGCTTCTCTAAATCCTTTTTGGTCACCTTTTGATTTTTTGCCAGTATGATCTCTCCCTTCAACACCATTCCCTTTTGCCGGGTAATGGCATCCAGTGCTTTTTGTTTTCGAGCCCCCATCTCCTTTGGATCCAAAGTTAGATTGGGAACCAGAAACCGATTGCCGATTTCATACATGGCTTTAACCAGAAGCTGATCATGTTCAAATCTGACTAAAGCTAAAGAGAGAAGTCTCTCCTTGGCTTTGGAGATATCCAGAAGCTCATCCTCGGAGATGGAGATCTCCCTATTCGGGCTTAAGATGGTAGCTCTGCGGTTATCGGAAAATGGTAAATCTTCCACTTTTTCGACCATTCCGGCTTGATAGAAATCCTTGAGTATGTCAAGCAGATTGGAACTGAATATCTTTAAGTCTTCCCCGGCGCTCAGAAGAAAGATCCCCTCCTCCTCCAGGTGAGGGAACACCAGCCGCATACTCCTGATCCGGGTCTCCGGAATGCGGTTGCTCCGGTTGATGCTGTCCACCCGGGCGAAAAAGCTTTTAACCTCCCTGGCGATCGAATCCCACTTGGTGGGATCGAAATCCAAAATCACCGGAAGGTTGGACAACACCATCTTCTTGTCCTGCTCAAGCTCCTCTTCGCTTTTCAGAACCGGAAAGGTAAAAGGAGCAACCACGTCCTCCTTGGCCATGCTTCCCTCCGCAGGGAGACTTATGGTTTGATATATAGAGGAGATGGGAAACAGAAAGAGGAGGATGGCAATGGTGACCAAAGCTAAGGCCGCCCGGAAACCATAAATTATGGTTTTGTTTTCAATGTTGTTCTTCTCTGAGTTGTTCCTGGGGAAAATTAACTTCTTTACGCTACTCATGGAGATCTAATATCACCACCTGTCGTGTATCTTTATATCGACTTAATCATTCTCATCTTTTTTTGTATCGTCTTTTGTCATCCGGGGAGGTGAAGCAAAGCTTTGTCGATTTTCATATTTCTCGTAAGCCTTGATGATCTCCTGCACCAGGCGGTGTCTGACCACATCCTTATCTGAAAGATACACAAACTCTATCCCCTTCACTCCCGCAAGTATCTTCTGGATTTGCACCAGTCCGGATGCTTTCTTGTTCTCCAGATCTATCTGAGTTATATCTCCGGTGATCACCGCCCTGGAGTTTTCCCCCAGCCGGGTGAGGAACATCTTCATCTGCGCCACAGTGGTGTTCTGGGCTTCATCCAGGATGACAAATGAGTTGTTCAATGTTCTTCCTCGCATAAAGGCTAAGGGGACGATCTCGATTACGCCCATCTCCATCAATTTGCGGATCTTCTCCGCGGACAACATGTCATTCAGGGCATCGTATACCGGTCTTAGGTAGGGATCCACTTTGGCGCGGATGTCTCCCGGAAGGAAGCCCAAGCTTTCTCCTGCCTCCACTGCCGGACGCACCAGAATCACCCTTGCCACCATTCTTTTCTTCAAGGCGGAGACCGCCATAGCTACTGCCAGATAGGTCTTCCCGGTGCCGGCAGGACCTATGGAGAATACCAGGTCATAAGATTCAATTGCCTTTATGTAACGCTTTTGACCTATGGTGCGAGGTTTTATCTTCTCCCGGGTGACAATGGAGGTTACGATGGCACCTACCTGCAGGTCGTTGAAGGGTCCGATGCCGTTTTGCTTCACCATATTGATGGCATAAAGAACGTATCTTTCCGAAAGGTTCTGATTTCTCTTGAGTTGATTGATCAGGTCACAAAACAAAGTTTCCAGAAGACTTATCTCCTTCTCCTCACCCGAAAGGATAATGGAGTCACCCCGGGCAACGATCTTGACATCGAACTGGTCTTCGATCAGACGAAGATACGAACCTCCCTGTCCAAAAAGCAGTCTCTGATCTGTGTCCCCTATGTCAATTCGTTTCTGTTCTGTCAATATCTTTCTTCTTATCCTCCGTACCTCGAACTGCGGCCTTAAATTCCTCTTTGTGGTTGCTCGATTTATCGAGTCCCGCCTTTGGCGGGACCCAATAAATTGGGCAACTACCTGTCCAGCACCTAACTTAAGTTAGGTGCTGGAACTTCTCTAACTTAAGCTGATTCTCTTTGTTATCCTCATATCACTAAATATTCTATTCTTTATCTTTTTTTACCCTTATCCCCAGCTCTCTTAGCTGTTTCTCATCCACCTCCGAAGGAGCTCCGTCCATCAAAGATTGAGCCTGCGTGGTTTTGGGAAAAGCTATCACATCCCTTATGGAATCAGAGCCGGTCATCAGAGCTATTATACGGTCCAGTCCGGGCGCAATACCCCCATGAGGTGGAGCACCATATTCTAAAGCTCTCAGAAGAAAACCGAACATTCTCTCCGCCCGCTTATCGTCAATGCCCAAAGCGTTTAGAATTCTTTGCTGGAGCTTTCTTTTGTGGTTACGGATGCCTCCGGAGGCGATTTCCGTTCCGTTTAACACCAGATCGTATTGGTGGGCTCTTATGTTTACCCAGGGATGATCCTGGTAATCCAGAGGAAGAGGGGAGGTGAACCCTTCCTCCAGTTTTTCCAAATCCTCCTCATAGGGCATGGTGACGATATTGTGCATGGCATCAAAGCGTCCCTCTTCCGGATTATATTCAAAAAGTGGAAATTCATATATCCACAACAAATTCCACTTGGTTTTATCTATCAGATCGAATTTGTGAGCTATGTGCAGTCTCAATTTGCCCAGAGAAGTGAAGACTACATTAGGTTGGTCGGCAATCAAAAATCCAATATCCCCTTCTTCCAAATTCAGGATGTCAGCAATGGAGGTTTGCTCCTCCGGGCTTATATACTTTAAGATGGGCGACTTAAAACCTTCACTTACTCTGGCAATCCACACCAAGCCTTTAGCTCCAGCTTGCGTAGCCACCCCTTCTAAGTTTTCTATCTCTTTGCGAGAAAGTTTCCCGCCCCCTTTGAAATTGATCCCGCAGACTATTCCGTTGTTTTTGATGGTCTGGGAGAAGACCTTGAACTGTGAGTCCCTGAGAGAATTTGTCAGTCCCTTTATCTCCGTATCAAAGCGGGTATCCGGCTTGTCGGTGCCATATCTTTCCATTGCCTCTTTGAATTTGAGCCGAGGGAAGGGGGGCTCTATCTTTACATTTAAAACCTTTTTGAACACATAAACCATCATCCCTTCCACCACAGAGAAGACATCATCCTCGGTGACGAAGGTCATCTCCATATCTATCTGGGTGTGCTCTATCTGGCGGTCTGCCCTTAGGTCCTCATCTCTTAAGCAGCGGGCTATCTGGAAATATTTATCGAAACCGGAAATCATCAATATCTGCTTTAAAAGCTGGGGCGATTGGGGCAGAGCATAAAACTTCCCCGGGTTGACCCGGCTGGGAACAATAAAATCCCTTGCTCCTTCCGGGGTGCTTCTAATTAAAAGAGGGGTCTCTATCTCATAAAATCCCTTACTGTCCAAAAAATCCCGGACTGCCTTGGTGGCCTGATGTCTAATTTTGATTTTGTGCTGAAGAGGTGGACGACGCAGATCTAAGTATCGGTATCTCAATTTGAGCTCCTCGTTGGCATTGGTCTCTTCTTCTATCTCAAAAGGCGGGGTTTTGGACTCGTTCAGGATAGTCATTTTTTTAGCTATTACTTCAATCTCACCGGTTGCCAAATCTTTATTTGCCATTCCTTCCGGCCTTTGGCTCACCTCCCCTTCCAGGCTGATCACGAACTCTGCTCTCAGGTGAGATGCCTCGTTCATGGTCTTTTGGTCTAAAAGATTCGGCTTGAACACGACCTGGGTTATGCCGTATCTATCTCTTAAGTCGATAAACAAAAGACCCCCATGATCCCGCCATCTGTGCACCCAGCCATTTAAGATGACGGTTTTGCCGACATCTGCTACTCTTAGTTCTCCGCAGGTATGTGTTCGTTTATGGTGTTTAAATTTCACAAGGTTCCTTTCATAGTTAAGTTATAGAGTTTTCATGACAATCTCCAAAGGCTCAGAGGTAATAAACTCAATAGCTGTGTGTGCTGGCTCTGGCAACTTAGACAGCAGAACTGAAAGATTCGAGTCACTGGCAATAACCTTGCCATTCTTGACTCCAATCCATTGGTCAGTATACAGCTTCAAAAGAGGTTCCATATTTTCGCTGACCCATGCGTGATCAGCTTCAAATGCAAGTAACTCGTTTGTTGATTCTTTTTCCATCTTTCACCTCGACTAAGCCCCTCACAACCGGTTTCTATCTCGTGTCTAATATAGAAGAAAGCTTCTACAGTTAAATTTAGACGAAGAGAATCGTGTTATAGACCGCCGGCACACAATTATATTTTCTTGACAACTTATTGTTTGTATTATCTATTCCTTTGAAAATACTACCATGCCAAACGTTTGTGAAGTTTACTTTTGCTTTGATAGGATAATTGAGATTGTGAAGCAGAAACATATAATCTTCTTGAGAAATCTCTCCTCTTATTATGATTTTATGTTCGTTAACCTCAAAAGGTAAATTAAGACCTAAATGTTTCATCAATGTCGAGACCTGCTGAATGGTGGGTTTAAAAACAGCAGATTCGCAAATCTTGCGTTGGGAATTTGGACAAGTGCTTACTTTACATATATCATCTCTGTAAATGGTGGCATTATAATCAGGCTTATGGAATATGTAACTCACTGCACAAGATGTATGCTTGAAAATAGGATAACCCAAGAATTGGGTTTTGGCTATCTTCAACAATTTTTCTTCAATGTTTTGCAGCAACCAGTCCCCGTATAGTGGAATGTTATCATCTGGAATACGCAATTCTGGATGATCATCAAATATTTTCCGACTCTCAGGGCTATATTTCAATCCAACGATTACAGAAGCTTTTGCATATTTAGAAACAAATGCTAACATATTTTGAATCTGTGAATCGCTAGTATTTGATGGTATCAAAGGACGCCAAAAATGGACAACAGGAATACCCTCATTAGCTAACACCTTAAAGGTTTTTCTTATAGATAAAAAATCAATGCCAGGCTCAAGGTGTTTAGCGAGACCAGAATAACTAAGGAAAATAATAAGCTTTAAGTCTTTCAGGGTTTTTACCTCTTTTATGAATTTCATGGGTATCTGACATTTAGTAGCAATACAGATGGGATTACTCAAATTATGCTTTTCAAACTCAAGAAGCACCCTAAGCGTGAAATCTATATTGTCTTTTAGGAATGAATCAGTTCTGTTCCCAAAACATATAACCGTTTTATCATGAACGAAATACCTATGGTTGATTAGCCTGTCTACAGCTTCCTCAGGTGAGAACAGTCTTTCTGGAATCTTTTGCGTCCAAGCAGGCAATCTTAACACACAATACTGGCAATTGTATCGGCAACCTATAATTGGATCTAATGATATCCATGAATCGTGGTAGGCGATAAGATTATAAGTATACTCTGTTTGCATTTCCTTCATTATTTACTCCAATCATTTACTTTCCTTCCAAAGTTTTTCAAATGCATCAGTGAAATTTCCAAACAATAACTCAGTGTCTGGCCCGTTTATTATTTCTACACAAGGAAAGTCTGTTGTTCCTTCTATTCCGTAAACATTAATCGCAACAAAGATTCTATAGTCATCGATTATCAGAGCTTGATATGTTGGTGAGCAATTGAAAAATCTAACTTCAATTTTTTTGGGGAAATCCTTTTTTAGTCTATTAATGTTCTGAATGCTACTATTTTGCCTCTGAGTGAAATCAGTTTTCTCTTGACGTTCACGATCCTTCATGAACGAAGAATGAGGGTCTAGCAGCAAAACCCGAATTTTACAGCCATTTCTTAGTTTTTCCTTAATTATTGTAAAAACGTCCGATTCAACAAAGTAGCTATCAGCTGTCGTAGTGAAAATTCTAAGTTGTTTATGTAAATCTCGTCTCAACCATTCTTCTCTAGGTGCGAGACCTCTGTGGTTTGTATGCACTACTGCTTTATCCCTGATTCTCCCCTCTTTTGAGTAAAGCTGTACCCCGTGAAACGAACCAATTCCTTTGAATAGTTGCCTCCCAATTTCGCTTAACTGAGTATACACAGCCCGAGAAATACAAATGTCATCACAAGAACTATATTCCTCTTCCATGTGAGAAACAAAATTTATATCAGTGCTGTGAATGCGACCCGTCTGCTCTCTGTATGTTACATCTCCAAGATGTAACGCTATGCGAACCTTTATCTGATCTTTAATTTCACTTTTAAATTTATTGAAGCTGTCCAATTCATCTATGACACAAAATGCACACTTTACTGATTTCTCTACTCCGTCACTTGCAAAAAAAGCAGCAAGACCACCATCTCCCTGCCATGTCCAGAGTCGGCCACCATATCTTGAAACATATCCCTCTACCCAATTCTCAAAGTTGTTTAACGTATTCGAAGCTTTGTCCAGTGGGTTATTTTCGACTATCTTGGAATGACCTACAATGTCGAGTTTGAGGAAAATAAACATTGCCCGGTCTCCATCTCTTAATCTATCCCATGAATAAGGCATTTTTTACCTCCTCTATCTTCGTAGACTATTGCCAAAGCATAAAGGATTTTTCATCATTTCTCATAAAGGATTTTCCCTGTTTTTTTGATCTCACCCAGAAAATCCAGCTTGGTGGCATTTTTGTATTCATCCAGGGTGTAACCCAAGGCTTCCACTGAGACGGCATCTGCCCACCAAGCCAGTTTTCCTAAATAAACCATTCTCTCAAAATGCTTTATGGTCTTGAAATCATCGGATATAATCGCCAGATCGATATCACTACACTCATTTTGCTTTCCACGTGCATAGGATCCGAATAGAATGATTTTCTCTATATCGATTTCCTCTTTTATTCTATTTATGAATCTTTTTATTTCTTTTGAATTGGTAATTCTTGCTTTAGCCATTTTAAAATCTTTTTGGTTTTGCGATAAATTTCCTCTGCTTCTTTGTAAGTTGAGATCCCCATCTCTTCTTTATACGTGGGATACCTTGTGGCAACATAGTATCTATCAATCCTAACTATTGAATCTAAGAGTTCGGTGGGGATCTCTAAGTCAAGCTTCTTGCACAGTTTTTCCAGCTTGTGGATGTATGGAGGAATTTCATTAAACTTCTTAACATAGCCTGCTTTCAGATATTTCTCTATGGCTTGTTGGCAGATGAAGGCGCACCATAAGTATCTTTTGGCGTCTAACATCGCCTTTGCGGCTTTGAGGTCCTCTTTATGTTTTTCGAGCCACGATTTGACTCTTAATTCAGGATCTGTCTTTTTTTGTTTATTGTCCCTTTTTCTCATTCAAAAAACTTTGCCCATCCGCTCTTTCCTCTCAAGGCGAAGCTCTCCGCACAAAAGCAATTATCGGGCTTTTCACCTCTGGTAGTTACGCCCGCTTCCCAAAAGCCTATAAAATATATCGGCTTAAATCCTCGTCCTCCACTATATCTTTGAGGGTTTTTTCCACCATCTGTTTGGTGACCTTCACCTTTTTTGTCTTCAAATCCGGCACCTTGAACATGATCTCTTCTAAAAGGGTGGTCATCACCGTATGAAGTCGCCTGGCTCCGATGTTTTCCGTCCTCTCGTTGACCAAATTGGCTATTCGGGCGATCTCCCCGATGGCATCCTCGGTGAAGGAAAGATTCACCCCTTCGGTGTCCAGAAGGGCGGTATACTGCTTGAGTAGAGCATTTTTTGGCTCGGTAAGGATGCGGACGAAATCCTCTGTGGTTAAGCTGTCCAGCTCCACCCGAATGGGGAATCTACCCTGCATCTCCGGAATCAGATCCGAGGGTTTGGAGGCGTGAAAGGCGCCTGCGGCGATGAACAGAATATGATCGGTCTTAACCATCCCATACTTGGTCATCACATTGGTCCCCTCCACTATGGGCAAAAGATCCCTTTGCACCCCCTCCCGGGACACATCCGGTCCCTCCTTTGGCTTTTCTCCGGCGATTTTGTCTATCTCGTCGATGAAGATTATACCGGAATTTTCCATCCTTTCGACAGACTCCGAGATCACCGCCTCCATGTCCACCAGTTTGCCAATCTCCTCCTGGATTAAAACCCTTTCTGCCTCTGCTATGCTGACCTTTCTTCTTTTGCTCTTCTTGGGCAACATGCCGGAGAACATCTCCTGAAAATTAACTCCCAGCTCCTCTATCCCCTGGGGAGAGAAGACCTCAATTATGGGAAATCTATCATTGGGCACGGTGATCTCAATTGTTCTTTTGTTCAGCTTTCTCTGATGCAGTTGAGTTCTCAGCTTTTCTCTGGTTTTCTCCCATTTTTCCTCTAGGTTTTCCTCTGTTGATTCTTGGAATGAAAACGAAGGCGAATTGTATTGCCGTGCGGGCAAATCTGTCCTTTTGCGGCGAGGTTTAGGGGGCAAAAGATAATCCAATATCTTCTCCTCAGCCAAGCTTTGTGCTTTTGATCGCACCTGCTCCGCTTTTTCCCTTTTCACCATGCTGACCGCCAAATCGGTCAAGTCTCTCACCATGGACTCCACATCTCTTCCCACATATCCCACCTCAGTATATTTTGATGCCTCCACCTTGATGAAGGGAGCATTGGCTAAATTAGCCAGCCTTCGCGCAATTTCAGTTTTGCCCACTCCGGTCGGTCCGATCATGATGATGTTGTTGGGCATGATCTCGTCCTTCAGATCTGCCTTGACCTGCTGTCTTCTCCAACGGTTTCGCAGAGCAATGCCCACCGATTTTTTAGCCTTATCCTGCCCGATGATATACCTATCCAGCTTCCTTACTATCTCTTTAGGAGTTAGCTCCCGTTTCCAGTCTTTTTCCAAAGTCTTTTCTCTTTCTTCTGTATCTGTTAGTTCAGGAACAATTGGACTTTTTAACGGACTCATCTCTTATTTTTCTCCTCTCTGAGCAATCTACTTCTTCCCCTCATCACATTAAATATAACAAATTTCTGAATTTTTCAAAGCATTTGCTCAACCAAACCCTAAACTTTTTGTTTTTCCCAGTAAGATACGCTTGGGCAACCTAAATGCCTTCACCCACCGACTAAGTGTCTATACCTCAATAGATTGCGATGAAACGGGGTTTAAGTTCCCCGAAATTACCGAAATCTTCAACTTCAGGATATAACTCTTCTTCCACTAAAAAATTATTGGAGTGCGTCTGCTTGTCTTTTGACAAAACAAAAATCAAGTAGATGCACTCCAAGACACTTTCGCTACAAAAGTTCTTCTATCATTATCTTGTCGTTGGTATAGACACAGATGGAGGATGCTATCTCTATGGACTTTCTAACTATGGTTTTGGCATCCAGGTTTGAGTGAGCTTTCAGCGCCCGAGCCGCGGCTAAGGCGTATGGTCCGCCAGAACCTATGGCTACGATCCCGTCGTCCGGCTCTATAACATCTCCATTTCCGGAAATCATCAAAGCATGGTCTTTATCCAGCACAGCCAAAAGCGCCTCCAGCCTCCGCAGATACTTGTCCATTCTCCAGTCTTTAGCCAGCTCCACGGCCGCCCGGGGAAGATTTCCTCTGAGTTCTTCTATTTTCGCCTCAAATCTCTCAAACAGGGTGAAAGCGTCCGCGGAGGTTCCGGCGAAACCAGCTAAGATTTTGTCGTTATACAACTTACGGAGTTTGTTGGCATTCTGTTTGACGATAGTCTCCTCCAGGCTCACCTGTCCATCTGCACCTATGGCGACCTTGCCATTGTGTCTCAACCCGATAATGGTGGTGGATTTTATCATTTAAGTTTAATCCCAAATTTTTAGATTAAAGCCTTTATGCTCAACTTTATCCTTTTGACCTTCTCCCTCACTCTTTATCGCAAACATGATTCCGTCTACTTAATTGGAGAATGTACATAATTTAGATCATAAACAACAGGCGCAGGCTAAAGCTCATTTGAGTCAACTGACCTGCGGCTACCAGGTATAAACTCATCAGACAAGTGAAGGAAAAAGTAACCGTAACCTTCAGGGACTGTTGCAAAAGTGTTTTTTGGAGCACGTCCGCAGGATCCATAGGAAAAGCTTGTCTGAAGGTGTGAACCAAATAGTTCATACCGAAGGATCCCGCTTCGCTGTGCTTCCGCAATTTCTTGAAACCCGGAGTTCCCGCTCCTGAGTGGATTGTCCTACGGATCCTTCGGATTATCATCCACCCTAATGCCGTGGGATGATAACATCCCACGGAGAGCAAGAAACTCTGAGGGAAACTCCGGTTTGTGGTTTTCAACACGTCCTTCAGTTTGTGTCAAGATAAATTATGTGAAACCTTCATTTAATTCTACGCTCTAGGATGAGCTTTTTTATATACTTTCTTCAGCCTTTCTGTGGTCACATGAGTATAGATCTGGGTGGTGGAAAGGCTTTCATGTCCTAAAAGGTCCTTCACCGTTAAGAGATTCGCCCCTTGGTCCAGCAGGTGGGTGGCGAAGGTATGTCTCAGGGTATGGGGACTGGTTCTCTTCTCCTCACTAACTTCTTTAGCATACTTTTTGACTATTCTCCTTATACTACGGGCCGAGAGTTTTTTCCCGGAATGATTAAAAGAATGATTCAAAAAAACTGCTTCACCATCTACTTTCGATAGGTCTTTGAAACATCGTTTACGCCGTTCTAAATAATTTTTCAAAGCACCCAGCGCCTCAGCTCCAACCGGAATGATTCTCTCTTTCTTCCCTTTGCCCATCACCCGGATCAACTCGCCGTCGAAATCTATGGAGGATAACTTAAGCTCAGAAAGCTCTGAAAGACGCATTCCGGTGCTGTAAAAAAGCTCCAGAATGGCTAAATCCCTGAAGCCGACAAGATCATCCCGTGTGGGGAGTTTAAGCAGATCCTCCATCTGCAAAATGGTCAAAAAAGAGGGGAGAGGTTTCTTTCTTTTGGGGCTTAACAGATATGAGCCCAGATCTGTCTTTATCTTTCCTTTTCTAAGTAGATACTTGAAAAAAGATCTTAATACGAACACCCGATGGGCAATGGAGCTTTCTTTCAAACCCCTTCTTTTCAAAAACACCAAAAAATCCCGAAGAAGTGATCGGGAGAGTTGATTAACAAAATCTTCACAAAATCCTTTTCTTTTTAGAAATTCACCGAAGGTGGAAAGAGCGCACCCATAGGAGATAATGGTGTTTTCCGAAAAATTCTTTTCCCTCTGGATATATTGAATGAAACTGTCTTTCTCTGTTTCGAAATCTTGCATAACCCCACCGGTTTGAGCAAAACGTATTGCACAGAGATCTCTGAAAAAGTCAAATTGAGAAAGATCTTCATGGAGTGTCAAGCTTTAGCTTGACTTAAAACCTCTTGAAAGACAAAGAGCTTGTATATGGTTCACCTAAAGGTGAACACTCCAAACTCTCCTTTCCATGCAGTTTTTCAGAGACCTATTACAAATGTTGTGAATCCCCTATCCGTTTAATCCGTTGACGTCTTCACTGGTTGTAATTTTTCATGGCCGCACTTTAGGCATTTCAAATATTCGCCTTTGGCTTTAGACGATTTCTCCACCAGAAACTTGGCACTGCAATTGAGGCAGGGTTGGTTCACCGGCTTGTCCCAGGTGGCAAACTTGCATTTGGGGTAATTGGAGCATCCATAGAATATCCTTCCTCTTTTTGTCTTCCTCTCAACCAGAAAACCATCACAACCCTCTTGGGGACAGCTCACCCCGATGGAAAGGGGACGGGTGAACTTACAATCCGGGTATCTGGAGCAGGAGAGGAATTTGCCATACCGGCTGACCTTTATCATCATGGGGGCTCCGCACAGATCACACTTCTGGTCGGGTAGAAGCTTTCCATTCCCGTCCCCCGGTAAAGGTTTGGTGTTTTTGCATTTGGGAAAGGCCGAGCAGGCTAAAAATCTTCCGTTTCTTCCCCAGCGGATGATCATGGGGCTGCCACATTTCTCGCAGATCTCATCAGTTTTCTGTTGCGTGAGCTCCCGGATATTTCCTTTGTTGCTCTCCACCTTCTCCAAGTTAAGCTGGAAGGGGGCGTAAAAATCTTTCAGCACCTTAACCCACTTCTCCTTTCCCTCCTCGATTTTGTCTAACTCCTCCTCCATGCTGGCGGTGAACTTCACCTCAAATATGTCGGGAAAATTCTTTACCAAAATCTTATTTACCGTTTTACCCAATTCAGTAGGAAACAGATTCCTTTTCTTTGCCTCCACGTACTTTCTTTGCTTGATGGTGGAGACGATCTGAGCATAAGTAGAAGGACGACCTACGCCATTCCCCTCTAATTCCTTAATCAAACTCGCCTCGGTAAATCTGGGAGGGGGTTTGGTGAAATGCTGTTTGGGGATAAGCTTTAAAAGATTCAAAACATCCTTTTCCTTCAAAGCGGGAAGCTTAAATTCCTCTTCCTCTTTTGAATTCTCCTCTTTTATATCCTGATAGATTTTCAAAAATCCATCAAAGGTTTGTAGTGAGTGTGTGGCTCTGAAAAGATATTTTTCCGCTTCAATTTCAACTGTGGTCACCTGAAAAATCGCCTCTGCCATCTGGGAGGCGATGAATCTGTTCCAGATGAGTTGATACAACTTAAATTGATCTTTACTTAAAAATCTTTTTAACTCATCTGGAGTGTAGTCGATGTAAGTGGGACGTATAGCCTCGTGCGCTTCCTGTGCCCCCTTTTTGGATTTATATTCCCTCGGTTTGGAGGGAACATAATCTGGACCAAAGTTCTTCTCTATGAAATCTTTTGCTGATTTTTTTGCCACCTCAGCAATTCGAGGGGAGTCAGTTCGCATGTAGGTAACCAGTCCCACACTCCCCTTGTCCCCCAATTCCACCCCTTCGTAAAGCTGTTGAGCAATCATCATGGTTTTCTTTGAAGAAGAATACAGCCTTCGAGCCGCATCCTGCTGCAGGGTGCTGGTTATATAGGGAGCATAGGGATAGCGCTTCTTTTTCTCCTGGCTGAATTTCGCCACCAGAAATTTTTTCCCTTTGATGTCGGCACAGAGTTTTTCTGCTTCCTTTTGGTCGGCTATCTCGAAGTCCTTATCCTCAATTTTTACCAGTTTGGCAAAAAACGATTCGGATTTTTGTGTCTCAAGATGCGCGGTAATGCTCCAGTGCTCCTTGGGCACGAAATTTTCAATTGCCTCTTCTCTTTCACAGATGATGCGCAAAGCCACCGATTGCACCCTGCCTGCGCTCAAACCCTTGAACACGGTCTTCCAAAGAAGAGGGGAGATTTTATACCCTACCAGGCGATCTAGGATCCTGCGAGCCTGCTGGGCATTCACCTTATTCATGTCAATCTCACCTGCCTGCTTTATCCCCTCCAGCACTGCCTGCTTGGTGATTTCGTTGAAGGAGGCACGGAAGATCCTGGGATTGATCTTCTCTATTTCTTGCGCAACGTGCCAGGCGATGGCTTCTCCTTCCCGATCCGGGTCCGGAGCCAGATAAACCGCCTTAGCCTTCCGGGATTGGGATTTAAGCTGGTCTAAGACTTTCTTTTTCCCCTTTATGATCTCATACCGGGGAGCAAAGTCGTTCTCTATATCCACCCCCAGGTTCCTCTCGGGAAGGTCCTTCACGTGTCCCACAGAAGCCTCCACCATAAACTCTTTACCCAAAAATTTCTTCAAGGCTTTGGTTTTGGTAGGTGACTCGACTATCACCAGATTCTTATCCACTAAGATCGCTCCTTATCCCAAAGTTATTTAAGTGTGTTCTGGCATTTGCCTAAGTCCTCTCCAGTCGTTCAAACTCCACTTTTCCTTCCAGCGCATCCTTCAAAGCCTGAGTGATAACCTTTACCTGCTTTTCCTTGGGGGTGGTTTCTTCCTCCCCCTCTGATTTCTCCCGGAGCCTTTCTAAGTTCAACCTTCTGGCATGCTTGGCTACCAGCAGGACCGCCTCATATCTATTCTCACACGTTTTATCCAGTCTTTCAGTGGCATCTAATTCCATCAGTTCCTCCTTTAACTATATGGCAAAAAAGGTAAACGATGTTACCTCAGAAAATCTTTGAATAACAAATGACGAATGTCAAATAATACATTCAAAATCCGTCATTCGATATCCGTCATTCGTCATTTCTTCCAACCGGCATAATCAAACCTGGTGGTCTTAAGCCTCTCTGATTCGATGATTTTTTCCACCGAGTCTACGGTCTGGCTTAAGTTCTTATTTATCACAACATAATCATACCTCGACCAGAAGTCTATTTCCTTTAATGCGGTCTTAAGTCTCTTCTCCATCTCTTCTGTGTTCTCTGTCCTTCGCTGGATTAATCTCCTTTTCAATTCCTCTATGGATGGAGGCAGAAGAAAGATCAAAACGCTTTGCGGGTATTTTTTCTTAAAAGCCATTCCTCCCTGCACATCCGGCACAAATAAAGCCACCCTTTTCTTTCTTTTTGCTTCGGTCACAAATCTCTTCAAGGTTCCGTATCGATTGCCGTATACCCAAGCCCACTCAACAAATTCCCCTCTTTTTATCTTCCTTTTAAATTCCTCTTCAGTAAGAAAAAGATAGTCCTTTTCAGATTTTTCTCCTTTTCTTCTTTTCCTGGTGGTGGCGGAAACGGAGTAAATATAGTCTTTGTGTTTTTTCAATATCTTATGACAAACCGTGGTCTTTCCTGCTCCCGAAGGAGAGGAGATGACCACCAGGATTTCCTTATTCTTCATATTCATATAAGATTAATCTTGGGCACCCAATTTTATTTTGCTTAAAAAAAACGGCGATTTTCGATAGCGTTCCCAGCATAAAAGAAGTTTTTGCGAAGCAAAAAATTGGGTGAGTGCCGTAAGGTACGAACCTTTTATGCTGCGTTAGCTGAAGGATGTCCCATCTCTAATTCATAGTTTAAAATTAACAGGATGTGCATAAAGTTTTCCTTCTTTCCAGAGTTTAATTGGGTTTTTTAATATATGAATTTGGGCATTTTCTTTCCCAGCATTTAAGACCACATAAAAAGAATATTTTTCTCCTTCACCTTGTTCAAAAAGTTTTCTGGCAAATTCCCATTGAGTCCCTGTAACCTCTATCAGTTCCTCAACTTCCTGTGTTTTGGATTTCACTTCAATATATTCAATCTCGTCTCCATTTTTCTTCACAACAAAATCATAGCCCTTCCCCCTATCGTGATGTTTGTTTAACCATACAATTTCAAGCTCTTCATTGCTGGCATCTATTACTTTAAATCCAGAATCTGTTTCAGTGATAGTTCCAAGTTTCTGATATTCTTTCTGCAAGGCACAATAGACATATTCTTCACCCCATTTCCCAATTGCCTTTCTATCAAGTGGCTTTTCTATCGACTCTTTCCCTTTCTTTGGTGATTCTGTGCCTATTCTTGTACCTCCCACTTGGCCTGTTAAGTCGGGAGTAACAATTTTATCTGGGACAATCTCTTTTATATTTACATTAACTGTGTCTGGTTTATTTTCTGGTATCCATGTTATTTCTTCTCTACCTGGAGATTCATTTTCTAATTTAGAAATAAGATTTTCAAGTTGTTCTATAGGGATGTCTTTTACAAGCTCTAATTTTTTCCTATAATCTTCTGGAAGCTGGTCAATAATTTTAGGTTTGAATTCCAGAGCTTTTATTAAAATATCTATATTGGGACTTTCTTTGATGTAACTATCCGATGCCTCTGAAAAAGTAATATCGGAAGGTCTTACGAAATTATTGTTTTTATCAACAAGCCATGCTTGTTGTCTGAGTGTCTTTATAAATTTTGCCTCAAAGCTCTCATGGTGGTCTTTTCGATAATACCAGCCATATTCACCTTTAAAGAATTTTTGTGCTGCCCAACTACTTAAAGTCTCAATATTTTTTAGTAGTAATTTCCAAAGTAGGCATGAATTGCTGTTATTCAATTTGTTTAAGAAGTCTTCTAATCCTTCATATTCATAGTCTTTTTGATGATTATCAGAGGTGCAACCGCTATTCCCTCTTAATCTACTCTTTTCTTCCCAAGACAAATTGGCATCTATTTCAATGCGTCTCGGTTTATCCTCAACACCTGAATCTATAAAAAATGCTCTCAGTCTTTCTTCTCCAAACTTCTTATAAAGTTCATCAGAGATAAAATATACCGAGTGATGACCATCAAAATAATCTTTCAGGTCTTTGTCATTAAAAATATGTTTCTAATGGTTTCCGTAAATGATTCTCTCCTGTGCCGTTATGAACTGAATCAATGAAAGATGCCTTTGATAATTCCCCAACGAATTTACTTTTCTCATTTGCTGGTATAGTCTCATAGGCTGTCAACAGTTTTTCAAAGTCCTCAAGATACCCATCATCTTTAGCAGGATTATCTGTCAGATATTTAGGGAGGATAAATTCTCTGATTTCGGCAAAAAGGTCTGGTTTTCTTAATCCGAGTTCTTCTAAAAACCTTAAAGAATATTCATTTTCAGTAAGACTACGCTTAACGGTTTTATATTTAGATTTTGTTTCTGCTGGTAAATAAACCTGAACTTTTCTAGTATTATCAAAGGGGACTATATGCTCACCATTTTCCAATCTAATTATTGGTTTAGTTCTTAAAATATCCTTAGTATACCCTCTATCACTCCATAATGCCTGCTGGTCTAAAAGCCGACTATAGAAATCAATCATCCATTCATCAGACTTTGTCTGTAAGAATTCAGCAGTTATTTTTCTTGCAAAATCCTCAAAATCAACTTCCGCAACTTCAAGTTCATTAATCAGATAATTCCTTAGTTCCCGCGTTTTGTCATAGGTTATATTTGTATCTAACCAGTCTCGCTTAGAAAACAGTGTTTGAATGTCATCCTTACCCAGAACTTCAGTTAATTCTTTGCCGCGTGCCAATAAGGCATTGCTTGCTTTAGTATATTTGTCATCCGATGTGGGCAGGAGTTCCTCCGAAAGAAATTTTTCTTTCACTTTTTCATATATAACTGAATAAATCTGCTCATTTTCCTTATGCTCTGGGTTAATAGGTAAAAGGCTCAAGAAATTTGTATCAAGATAACCTAAGTCTTTAATGACTGATAAACTTTCAGCAATAAGGCTTCCAGTTTCCGAAATAATTGCTTTGTTTTGTTCATCGTCCAAAGGAATATTCTCTCGGTTAGGAGTAGTTTTGTAAGGACCTTGAATAACAAAATTAAGAAAGGTAACTTTTTCAGTTGGGAAAAATACAACCAGCTTTGAATTAGGCTCTGGAATGATTATCTTTTTGCCATTCTTGTCTTTTCCAAGTTTAAAGGCCGCCTCTACTTTCAAAGACTCGTTTAGTGGTTGTTCAAAAACTAACCATTCTTCATCCTCAATATTTTGTCCCTCAACCTTAGATATAACATAAACCTTCTTATGACCTTTCTCCGTCGCAATTTCTCGAATACAGTTACCTGATTCCTGCTTATCAATATGCCAGATAATCTCTTCAATATAGGTAAGAAATAATAATGTCTTAGCACCCATATCATGTAGACGATTGGCAATTTCTTTGAAAGCTTGCTCGGGGGAAACTTCGGCATGGTTAAACGGAAAGACAAATAGAGTTTCATCATCCTGAATGGCTGCTTTTTCAGCAAGATGAGGCAAAACATAGTTTTTGATGCAGAAAGCTTCGTCTCCCGAAAAGACTTTGGGGGTATTAGTATAGGCATAAACAGACTTAAATCCAATCCCGAATTTGCCTATTTGAGTCAAATCCTCTTTTTTTGTTCCCTCGACTAGTCCGCAAATCCCTCGCACATCTGCTTCATCGAATAATTTTCCATTATGACGGATTTCTAAACGATCTTCGAAAAGGTAAAAGCTTATTCGAACAGGCTTTCCCGCTCTCGCACCAGCATCTTCTGCATTTTGAAGGATTTCATAAATGAAGTGAGTGCGATCGCTATATAGATGTGCCAAAAGTACTGGTCCATATCTGCCAACGTCTGTCCCGTATTTTTTAATATTCTCTTCTGCGATTTTTTCATAATCGATTGGCATGTGTTATTCCCTCCGGACAGTGGGATGGATCATTATATAATCCTGCTAAAATGCTATCAAAATCAAATTTATTTTCCTTTGAAGACCTTACCCAATCTTTACGATTTTCAACTAACCTTTCAAACTCTTTATTTGACATATTCACTTACCTTTTTGCGATGGGGCATATTTCAGCTAACTCGTTCATATCCAAACAGTTTCGGATATACCAACTGCTAAAAAGCCTATTCAATATTCTGCACCTGCTCTCTTATCTTCTCAATCTCCTCTTTTAGGAAGATCACCTTTTGCGATATTTCCGCATCTGCAGATTTGGCTCCGATGGTGTTGGCTTCCCGGTTCATCTCCTGAAGCAAAAATGTCAGTCTTTTCCCCACAGGCACGTCTTCTTTTAAAGCGAAGAGAAACTGGTGATTGTGGCTTCTGAACCTGACGCACTCCTCGGTGACATCGCACCTCTCCGCCATCAATGCCACCTCCAGTTCAATTCGGTGCTCGTCCGCTACCGAATTATCAAGAAGTTCTTTTATTCTGCTCTTAAGTTTTTTTCTGTAATTATCGATGCTCTTTGGGGCCAATCTCTCTATTGCGGGGATCGTCTCCTCTAATCTTGCGACCCTTTCTGACAGATCCTGTGCCAGCTTTGCCCCTTCAGCTTTTCGCATCTGGTTGAACTCCTTCAGAGCCTGACCAGTAATTTTGGAAACGATCTCCCAGGCTTTATTCAGATCAGGCTCCTCCTTTTCCACCTTAACCAGATCGGGCAAGCTGAGGAAATGATCCATTCTGATGTCTGTGGATAGATTATACCGCTGTTTGAGTTGGGTCATTATGTTAAAATAAACGTCTGCTACCTCATCGTTCAATTTAACGTAAGAAGCCACCGGAGAGGCCTCTTCCCAGTTTAAGGTGAAATTGATCTTGCCCCGGGTGATGGTAGAAAGAATGGTCTCCTTCAGCTTGGATTCCAGAGGGGAAAGGTGCTTGGGCAGGCGAAATTGTATATCACAAAAGCGATTGTTCACCGAGCTTATCTCTATCGTGGCTTTTATACTCTCTTCCACCAACTCGGCTCTGCCATATCCGGTCATGCTTGCAGCCATAGGATTCTCCGTAGACAAAATACTATTATACTTCAATACTGAATTTTGTCAACCAAAATTTGCCCCCTGTTTTTGGGAAGAAGAGGAACATGGTATCCTCCCCGGCATAACTGAGGTAGTCAAATTATCCTAGATAGAAGAAAAAAGCTCCCGAAAGTTATGCAAAAGGATTCATTCGGAAGGAAAAGCATACTGTTATAATCTTTACTTTGGGAACTGAAACAAATCTCAAGACCCATAGCCACAATCCTAACCTCCTTATGAGTGGATACAATTTAGGTGACTGGCTCTCTTGAAGTCAAAATTTACTGTTGCGGGAGGAAGATTTTTTTATTATAATAAATTTCTACGTGCGAAGCCACGTTTGTGACATTTTGATTTGTTAAAATTATATTGTCTGTGGAGGTTTTTTGATGCTTTCTACAACTGATTTTCGTAAAGGACTGAAGATCAAGCTGGAGGGGGAAATCTACTATATAGTCGACTTTCAACATGCCCGCACCGCTCAGAGAAGAGCCTTTGTGAGAACCAAGCTGAAGAATATAAGAACCGGAGCGGTTCTGGAGAAAACTTTTGCGGCTGGCGAAACTTTTGAGGAACCGGATTTCGAGGAAAAGACCATGCAATTCCTCTACTCTGCTGGAGGCGAATATCATTTTATGGATACCAAGACCTACGACCAGATAAGCCTGACCGGGGAGCAGTTAGGAGATTTCAAATGGTATTTGAAGGAGAACTCCAAGTATAAGGTGATGTTTTTTGAAGGTCAGCCGGTGAACGTGGATATTTCTGCCTCAGTGGTGCTGAAAATCGTCACCACCGAGCCAGCCATAAAGGGGGACTCTGTAACCAATATCACCAAGAATGCCACCTTAGAGACCGGACTGGTGGTCAAGGTTCCGCTCTTCGTGAAGGAAGGTGAATACGTAAAGATCGATACTCGCACAAATGAATATATAGAGAGATCACAACAAGGATAAAACGAAAGTGTGTTTTTTTTTAACAATAACTATAAATTGGTCTTAATATGCGAGAAAGATCGAGAGATAGAGTTCACCGCTCCGCCGTTTCAGGGTGGATCGGAACGGATGAGTCAGGGAAAGGAGATTATTTCGGTCCTCTGGTGATAGGGGGAGTGTATGTCGACTCCAGGACCAAAGGCGCGCTTTTGAATTTGAAAGTAAGGGACAGCAAAAAAATCTCGGACAATGTGATCAAGGAGCTGGATTTTCAAATTCGCTCCGTGTGTATCTATTCGGTGGTGGTGATCGGTCCAGAAAAATATAATCTCCTTTATGAGAAGATGAAAAACCTAAACAAGTTGTTGGCCTGGGGGCACGCCCGGGTGATAGAGAATATTCTTCTGCGGGTGGACTGCAAGAGGGCCATCTCCGATCAGTTCGGATCCGAGCTCTATATAAAAAACGCCCTGATGAAGCTGGGAAAGAAAATAGAGTTGACCCAGTCTCCCCGGGCAGAGGCAGACCTGGGTGTGGCGGCAGCCTCCGTTCTTGCCCGAGCCGAGTTCTTGAGAAAAATGGAAAGGCTTTCAGAGGAATGCGGGTTTGAGCTTTCCAAGGGCGCCTCCGAGCAGGTAGATTCTGCCGCCCGAAAGATCTTAGAACAGATGGGAAAGGATGCCTTGAATCGATTTGTTAAACTACATTTCAAAAACACTACTCGGATAACTGACCAGAGTCGAGATTTGAGAATTGAGACTTGAGTTGAAGGCTTAAGAACTCAAGTCTCAAATCTCAGTTCTCAAGCCTAAAGTTGGTGCCGAGCGGAAAGATGTTTAATTTTCAAAACCTGAAAGTCTGGCAAAAGAGTGTAAGCTTGATAGCCAAATTGGATTCTCTGTTAGACGACTTGCCAAGGAAAGAACAATTCTCTTTGGGAGAACAAATGAGAAAAGCAGGTCTCTCTATTTCTTGTAATATAGCTGAGGGCTTGAGGGAGAAAGTCTAAAAAGGAGGCGGTATATTTTTATAATGTTGCTTTAGGTTCTGTTTATGAAACGGTCAGTCTGTTGGAGGTGATGAAGAACAAGGGATACGTGAGTGTTTCTGAGCATGAGCGGATATATGAAATATGTGAAGAGATTGCAAAGATGCCCAGCGGCCTTATGAGATAACTCAAATCTCAATTCTCAAGACTGATGCCGGCCTGCAAACAATTTTCTTAAGTTGGTCTAATATTCCATGATTCAATCTGAGCAATCCTGTACACAAGCGCTGAAGGAGATAAGAGGGGACAATGTTTCTGGCGCATCCGAGCTTTCCCGGAAAGCCGCCTCCGTGTTTGTCCTTTTTGCCTCCGAAAGCGGTGCTGAGTCTGAAGAAGAATATTTCCGAAATCTTTTGAAGTTGGGAGCAGAGCTTGTTTCCGCCCAACCCCATATGGCTTCCATATTCAATCTGGTTAACTCCATACTATATTCGGTGGAAGAACTTTTGCCCACCCTTACCTTAAATGAGCTGGCCGAGTTAACCAAAGAGAAGGCGGAGGAATTCACCTGCAATTCATTAAACTCAATTCAACTTGTAGCGCAGAACGGAGAAAAACTGGTGGAGGAGGGTTCAAAGATTTTGACTCATTCCGCCTCCGGATCGATTCTGGCGATCCTTAAAAAAGCCAAAGAGAAGGGTAAGTCTTTTGAAGTGATCGTGTGTGAGTCCCGCCCCATGCAAGAGGGAAGACTTTTAGCCAGATTCTTGGGAAACGCCAAGATACCGGTTACCCTGATAACGGATGTTGCCATGGGAGTTTTCTCCAAAGAGGCGGATTTGTTTTTAGTGGGGGCAGACTCGATCTCAGAGACTGTCTTCGTCAATAAGATTGGAACCTTCTATCTTTGTCTTCTTTCCAAGGAGTACAGAGTGCCCCTTTATGTGGCATGTGAAAGAAGCAAATTCATCTCCAGCGCCTGGCGACTTTCGCCTTTTGCCAGCGGCGACCCCAAGGAGATTTTGGATTCCGAGCTTTTGAATGTGAAGGTGCAAAACCCATATTTCGAGGAGATTCCTCTTTCTTTCTGTCAGCAGGTGATAACCAACGAGGGATTTTTTCCTCCCTCCGAAATTTCCCATTACATCCGAAAGACCAGATTGTGCAAAAAGCTAATGGAACACATAAGAGAACTTCATTTTTGAATGATAGGAAAAGGACTCAACCGAGCCATCTGAATTTAGAAAATGGTAGCCGCCCCGCCTTTGGCGGGGCGCATCTTTACGCCCAAATGGGCGGCTACCTTCCTTTTGGTAGTCGCAGGCTTCAGCCTGCGTGCAAAACATCTAATCGGAAGCCCCCCACAGGTACGCAGGATGAGATAAGAAAGCTATAAAGAAAGCTTTTCTATTGGGCTCCTATGAAGAAAACAGATAAAGTCAAGTTCAAAATTTTGTTTGTTTGCACTGGCAACACCTGCCGCAGTCCAATGGCGGAAGGTCTCCTCAAGAAGATGCTGGAACAAAACCGAATTGATAACGTAAAGGTAAGTTCCGCAGGAACTTTTGGACTGAAACACGCCCCGGCCTCACCCTTTGCCATTCAGGTAGCCAGGGTTCGCAATGTGGATCTGTCCAGACACCATTCCCGTAAGTTGACTAAGGAGATGCTCCAAGAAGCCGATCTGATTTTGACCATGTCACAGGAGCATCTGGATCATATCAAGCAAATTGACAAAAAAGCTGGCGATAAAGCTTACCTTTTGAAGGCTTTCCCTCAGCTAAACCTTGCGTCAAACGAAGATCAAAACCGGGGCGTCTTGTTTATCAAAGACCCCATAGGGGGTAGCCTGAACGACTATGAGCGAAGTTTTTCAGAAATTGAGAAGGAGTTGAAAAGGATATTTCAGAAACTTATAGGTTTGGTGACAAAAAGATAATTTACGCATCCACTCTCAAATTACTGGATGATGGAAAAGATTATAAGTTCTGCACCTTTCAAGCATATCCTCTTTCTTATCACCATACTATTTACGATCTTTCTCGGAAGTAAAGGGCTACAAAGCACAGAGCCTCAAGAAAAGATCAAAACAGGCTCAGAAAGAGGAGCCTCTTCTGATTTGAACCAGATGATCGATACCACAAACTCAAACGAGATTGAGATTCCTTTAAAACCACCGAAGATGGAGATAAAACTGCGTTCGCCAGAGGAGAGAAGGTTTAAAAGGGTGGTCTCCAATCGGGCATTCGGTGTAGGGGAAAGGCTTGAGTTTTCCGTAGGGTATGGAGTGATCAAAGCCGGAACTGCCGTGATGGAGATTCCTGAGATGGTGAAACTTAACGGCAGGAAATGTTATCATATCGTTTCCACAGCCAAATCCAACAAATTCTTCTCCGTCTTCTTCAAGGTGGACGATAAGGTGGAATCGTTCATGGACGTGCATGGTCTTTATTCTTTGCGTTATGACAAACATCTGAGGGAGGGAAAGTTCAGGGCAGACGTTTCCATGATTTTCGATCAAAAGAATCATTTAGCCATTTATAACAACGGAAAAGATACGTTTGAGGTGGCGGAATATGCTCAGGATGTGCTTTCCGCCTTTTATTTCGTGAGGACCCAGGAGCTGACCGTGGGGAAGTCGATCTTCGTGGAAAATCATACAGATAAGAAAAACTATTCTTTGGAGGTTAGGGTTTTGCGAAAGGAAAGACGTAAGGTCGAGGCAGGAGAGTTCGACTGTGTGGTGGTGGAGCCCATTCTAAAGACTCCCGGAATATTCAAGCAAAAAGGAAGCCTAACCATTTGGCTGACCGACGATGAGGCCAAGATGCCGGTGTTGATGAAAAGCAAGGTGATCATAGGCTCCATCTCCACTGAGCTGATCAGTTATAAACTGGGAGAGGTGGGAAAATACTAAATGTCAAAATATCCCAAAATAGACTTAAGTAAGATAAAAACATATTCAATCCGAAGTCGAAGAAGCAAGACCCAGATCAAAAACTTCGGAAAACCGCTTGAGCCGGATTCCGATATTTACGGGTTTCTAAAAAGTCTCCCCAAGTACTTGAAAGCGGAAGACCTAAGGTCACTTATAGAGTCGATTGTGAATGCTAAACGCAAAGGGAAGCCCATCATTTTTATGTTAGGTGCTCATCCCATCAAATGCGGTCTTTCGCCGGTATTGATCGATCTTATGGAGGAGGGCTTTGTGACTTTGTTGGCAACCAATGGAGCCGGCGCAATTCATGATGTAGAGGTAGCCTTCTGGGGAAAGACCTCCGAAGAGGTGGAGAAGGGAATCGAGGATGGCTCATTCGGCATGGCTAAACAGACCGGGGAGATATTTAATCGGATCTCCTCTTTTGCCTGCCAGAAGAATTTGGGGTTGGGGGAGGCAATCGGTAAAAGGATTTTAGAGCTTAAAGCCAGATTCATAAGACATAGCCTTCTGGCAAACGCCTATCGGCTAAATATCCCGGCTTGCGTGCACGTGGCTTTCGGGACAGATATCGTCCATCAGCACCCCAATTTTGATCCGGCATCCACAGGTAAAGCAACATATGCAGATTTCAAAATATTAGCTGACGAAGTTTCCAGATTGAATAACGGAGGGGTGGTCTTACATTTTGGATCAGCGGTAATTCTGCCGGAGGTCTTTTTAAAGGCTCTTTCTGTGGCTCGAAATATAAAGGGGATTCATCCCGAGGGAAAATCCCGAGGGAAAATCCAGAATTTCACCACTGCCAATTTTGACATGATTCAGCATTATCGCCCCAATGTGAACGTGGTCCTGCGCCCTACTCAGAAAAGCGGACAGGGCTTTTCTTTCACCGGACACCATGAGATCATGATTCCACTTCTTGCCTGGGCATTGAAATCAGTAAACAAAAACAAACATAAAAGGAGGTAAAAAGATGCGATGCTACCATAGCCTGAAGCTTTCCGTGATTTTTGCCTTTCTTTTTATTGGATCAGGTTTTCTGGTGACAAAAGCAGAGGAGAAAACTGCCTCTGCTACAGATAGTCCGGCGAAAACTGAAGAAGGTGTTTCTTCGGTTTCAGATACCACTGATTCACTAAAGATGGCTTTAGAGGATTTCCACCAGATTATGGCACCTCTTTGGCATCAAGCCTTTCTGAAAAAAGATTTCAAAACCATCAGGGAAAAGGTGCACCTCTTACAAGAAAAGCTTATGAACTTAGCCAAGGTAAAGCTTCCTACCTATCTTGAGAAAGATAAAAAGAAGCTGGAATCTTTTCTTTTGAAAAGACAGTATCTGATTATTTCTGTAGATCAGGTTGTTCGGGCGGCGGCAGATACGGTGGACTCCTACTTAGCCTCTGCCTTTGAGGAGATGCACTGGGCTTATGAGGAATTGGAGAAGGTCTTTGCCGTCCCGATAAAGGAGTTGGACAGCTTCCATCAAACCCTTTACTTTCTCTGGCATAAGGCGTTGCCCGAAAAGAACTACGATGCGATAAGAAAAACAACTCCCGTCCTTAAGACAGAGGTAGACAGCCTGATGAAAGCCTCACTTCCGGAGAATTGCCCGGTAAATGAAGATGAATTTGAAAAGATCTTTGCTAAAAGATGCGGTTTATGAATTGGTAGATGTCTGTGAAAAGGGAAGCGACGAAAAGATAGAGGAAGCTTTGAGCCTGGTGCACGAAAGATTCGTGGAACTTAATCGCCTTCTCAGATAAAGTAAATCTGGCTGAATATCGGGAGTCTGGTTTTTGGGGGAAGGTGGGCTAAGAGGCAGGTCAACAATCCAAACCAGAGGTCGTAAATGAAGCAAGAAATCCGATTATAACCAGCTATATAGGAAGATCACCGTCGGGATCATGGATTTTGGCAGAATTCCCTGCCATCGAAGCTAAAACCAGGGCCTTTCCGTTGATGGCTGAATCAGGGTAAGCTGAGCAGGGATTGCTGGTGATCAGAGGGATTGCAGATAAGTATGAAGATTAATCTCGCTGTTGACCAAGCCCAATTTCTTCCTGATCAATTCACGATACTTGTGAACCGTCATCACGGAGAGGTTCAGTGACTGGGCAATTTCCTTGGAGGTCAATCCGTTCTTTATGAGGCGACAGACCTCCAGTTCCCTTGGAGATAGTTTAGCGTACGTCGTCTTCAGGGTGTCGAGAAAAGGCGAAGTGATTTCCCTGAGATCCGTTTCCAACATCTCAAAGATCCTGGCTTGAGAAGAGTGAGACGATTCCTTCAGCCTGAGTAGGGTGGGAATTATCGCTTGTTCGATATTGGTGACAATCTGCTGCTTTACGGCGCTTTTCTCTGCATCGATCTGATCTAGGATTTCGCGCAAGGCGATGTTCTTCCTTTCCAGCGCTTCTCGCTCAATTTCCAGTTGCTTGGTGGTTTGTCTTAGCATGTCCTCAGCGCGCTTGCGCTCGGTGATGTCCATGGAATAACCGATCATGCCGATTACCGAACCGTCCCCGGACCTAAGCAGCGAGAGCGAAAGGTGAGCGTAGAAGTCTTCCCCCGACTTTCTTCGCATTCGCACTTCAATTTCATGCTCCCCCTTCTTTTTGAGTGGCTTGATCACTTCTTGTTGAAGAAACTCGTGTTGATCCTCGGGGTAAACAAACGATATATGCTTGCCCAAAGCCTGTTTCGCCGAGTATCCGAACAGTCTTTCTGCGCCCTGATTCCAGCTTGTCACGTGCCCGTCCAAATCTGTGGAGATCACCGAGTCATGGATCTGATCTATTATTTGGGCTTGCTCTCGCAAGGCGTCCTCGGCCAGCATCCGCTCTCTTCGAATAGACGCCTCTTTTAATTCCCGCTGGATAGCCGGAATAAGCCGGGCCAACCTGTCTTTCATAATGTAATCATGCGCACCCGCTTTCATCGCTTCCACGGCCGTTTCCTCACCGATCTTCCCGGAGATAATGATAAACGGAAGGTCAAGCCCGCTATCCTTTAATACTTTCAAAGCCTCAAGCCCGCTGAATTTCGGCATAACATAATCTGAGATGACGATATCCCATTCCTGTCGTTTCAGTTCGGCAGACATGGCCTTTGCTGTTTCGACCCGCTTGGTAACGGGTTCATAGCCGCCGTGCCGCAGCTCCCGCTCCAGCAAGGCAGCGTCATCTTCAGAATCTTCAACGATAAGGACGCGAAGTGGTATACCCATCTAATCTCTCCTTTGCGGTGGGGGTGGCTCGTTCAACAGTAACCAATACATCCCCAGTTTTTGTACGGCACAGCAGAATTTCTCAAAGCCGACTGGTTTGAGAATGTAACTGTTGGCGCCCAATTTGTATCCATTTATTAGGTCTTGCTCCTCCTTTGACGAGGTAAGAATAACCACGGGGAGAAGCTGTGTTCTTTCATCGGCCCGGATGCGCTGTAACACTTCAAGGCCATCAACTTTGGGCAGTTTCAGATCCAGCAGAATTACTGCTGGCATAATGCTTATATCACGGCCTGCATATCGTCCAGTACCGAAGAGATAATCCAGTGCTTCCGCTCCATCTTGTGCCACCACCACCTGGTTAACGATATTGCTTTTCTTAAACGCGCGTACGGTTAGCTCCACATCATCAGGATTATCTTCCACCAGCACAATAACTCGGTCGTCCACGTTCTCTTCACCTCCTTGTCTTATCATAGTGTGAAATAGAAAATGGCACCCTTCTGGACCTCACCTTCAGCCCAGATTCGGCCTCCGTGCCGATTTATAATTCGGCTTACAACTGCCAGACCAACGCCGTTACCCAAGAATTCAGCGGTTGAGTGAAGACGTTGAAAAGGAACAAATAGCTTGTCTATATAAGCTACGTCAAAACCGGCACCGTCATCACGCACGAAATAAACCGTTTGTTCCTCCTTTGGTATTGCTCCGAATTCTATCTTTGCTTGTGCATGTTTGGCGGTAAACTTCCACGCATTACTCAAGAGGTTTTCCAAGACTTCCCGCAATAATCGGGGATCCCCATGCGCCAACACCCCTTCCTGTATAACAAACTCTACCTGACGAGCTGGTTCGGCTTTTTGAAGTTCTGCTGTGATCAAGCGTGCCAGTTCAGTAAGATTGGTTTCCTCGTGGCGCATTTCCTTCCGCATCACTAACGACAGATTAAGCAAATCCTCAATCAGTTGCCTCATATGCTCTGCGGCTCCACGTACCCGTCTGAGATAGTCCTTTCCTTGTTCATCCAACCGGTTGGTACAGTCTTCCATCAATGCCTGGCTGAAGCCGTCAATAGCCCTCAACGGCGCACGCAAATCGTGCGAAACAGAGTAACTGAATGCTTCCAGTTCTTTGTTGGCATCAGCGAGTTCTGCAGCCCGGAACTTCAAACTTTTATTCAATTCTTGGATCTCTTGCTCCCCCTTCTTGCGTTCGGTGATTCTTGCTAATCGCTCGGCGATGGCGTTGATCAAACTTCTCTCTTCCGCCAGGAAAGGTCCCTCATCCCTTTCCGGCTTTTCTTCCAGGTAATATACCTCCAAGGTGCCCACCGGATGGTCACGTTCAATGATGTCGGACGCCTGCCTCCAAATAGTCTCCCGGAAGTTCTTGCTTGTAAAGGTTCGACCTTCCAGAACCACTCGCGCGCAAGTAATTTCCGGATACTGGAAGGCGGGAGGCATTAGGTCGACTGTACCCTTCAGTATCCTCTCCAGGGAAATACCTGGCTTCTGCACAAGATCAGCGATGCCGTAGAGGCAATTCAGTTCCTTGACCCTTTCGCCCAGATCATACGTCCCTTTCTGCAGGGCCTCCTCCGCCCTCTTGCGGTCAGTGATGTCGGTTACTATTCCCTGTATGGCAGCCTCTCCTTCATAGTTTATCAACTTTGACGTGAGTATTGCTTCTATTCTTCTCCCTTCTTTGGTCATAAGTGCATATTCTAATGGGGCAGCCTCTTCACCCATCATGTGTCTGCTGAAATTCGCCTTTACTAAGTCTCCATATTCTGGCGCAATTAGCGTGAGGAAGTCGAAATCAGGAGAGTAAAACTCTTCCCTTTTGTATCCCATGATGTCTTCGGATTTTTCATTGGCATAAACCACTCTGCCCCTCTTGTTGATGAAAATCATGTTTGGCGACTGTTCTGCAAGGTTCCTGAATTTTTCCTCGCTTTCTCGCAGCGCCTTCTCTGCCTGCCTGCGCTCGGTGACGTCCCGTCCTACAGCAATAATATACTTAGGGTTACCTTCATCATCCCTTATGGCTGATCCTGTGTACTCAGTCGGGATTGATCTTCCATCTTTGGTGATGAGGGATAACTCAACCGTGGCAATTCCTTCATTGAATATTTTTTCAGCAGCAGCGGCAGCCCTCTTCAGGTCTTCCTCATTGTAGTAGCTATCAGGGGCTTTCATCGACCGGATCTCTTCGTCGCTGTACCCGCTTATTTTATTAAAGGCCTTATTCCATCGAACAGCCTTTCCGGTTGAAGGTTCGAAAACAAAAAAGGTGTCCGTTTGGGCATCCAATGCTCTTTCGGTGAACTCTTTCTCTGCCTTCAATGCCTCTTCCGCCCGCTTGCGCTCGGTGATTTCTTGTTCAAGTTGTTCATTGGCCCTTCTTAATTCGGCTGTGCGTTCTTCTACCAGTTCTTCAAGGTGTTCGCGATATTGCTTTAGTTCCTCTTCCGCTCGCTTGCGCTCGCTGACATCTCTAACCACACTGACTATGCCTAAGGATTCCCCCATATCGTTCTTCAATAGGGTGACGGTGTGCTCGGATGGAAATATTTCTCCATTTTTGCGTTTTACCTCGAATTCGAAGCTTGCTGCTTCTTCCTTGTCGAAAGCCTCCTTAATTCGTTTTCCGAACTCTACGTAATGCTTATGGTCGACATGTAGTACCTCTGTGGAAAGATCTACAAGCTCATCTTTCGCATATCCGAACATCCTCTTAGCGGCCTCATTTATGTTCACCAAGGCTCTATCCGGCGTGACCACAAGAACCGCCTCCTCTAATGAATTGAACATGTTACGCATCCAAAGCTCAGATTCCTGCAGCGCCTTCTCGGCCTGCTTGCGCCTGGTGATGTCCCTTGCGGCGCCGAGCGCAGCAACTACATTCCCTTTGGGGTCAAATATCGGTGAGGCATTGTTTAGAATGTTGATATAGGAGCCGTCCCTGGTCTTGTACCTATACTCCATATTGCCGACACTCTTGCCTTCAACCAGAAGGGCAAATTGTGCCTTTACAATTTCCAAATCCTCTGGATGAACCAGCTCAAAACCATTGGTCCTCTTTATTTCCTCAGTTGAATACCCCAACAGTCTCCGAAATGCCTGATTGGTAAACAGAAAGTTCCCTTTCAGGTCCACCGTGAATATCATATCGTTGGAGGTTTCGACCAATGTCTTGTACTTGTCTTCAGATGTTTTCACCTTCTCCTCGGCCCGCTTGCGTTCTGTAACCTGTGCCTGCAATTCTCGGTTGGCTTCGGTTAACTCCTCCGTTCGTTCTTTAACCCGGATTTCCAGCTGACCGTGTGCACTCTTTAACGCCTCCTCCGCCCGATAGCGCTCGGTCACGTTCACCAGTATCAGCACCAGCCCCGTCACAGCACCTGACGTACCTTTGATGGGTATTAGGCTCCAATCCCAATAACTTACTCCGCGCTCCGGATGTTCCGCGTACTCGAACGGCTTGGCGGAAGCGAAGTAGGATTCTCCGGTTTCTACCACTCGCCGAAAGATTCTCTCGTTCTCTGCGTTGGGATACAAGTCAAAGTGATTCTTTCCAGGGAAGAAAGAAGGATCCCGTTCATCTGCCTTGGCGTAGGCACGGTTGACTCTCACGAAGTTGAACTTCTGATCCAGATAAGCGATCATCATGTGGGTGTGATCCAGGAGAGTCTCGAGGAGTTTATCTGTTCCCTCCAGCGCCTTCTTCCCCCGCTTGGGAGGAACGGCAACTCTTCTTGAAACCTTCTTGTCCTTTCTCATGACTCTAAGCCCTCCCAAAGTTGATCGTGAGCTGACCAAGCTTCCCGTTCAATCTAAGTCGCCTTTCGGTTCCCTTTACAGGATCTCTGACTTTGGCCCTGAAATGCTTCGAATGTGGCATTTGGTTTAATCGGCTCCACACCTGCGATTGAATCCGGTTTTTAACCTTTGGCTCGTTTCGTTGCTCTTGCGTTAAGTAAAGTCCTGACCAACCCTTTTCGAAACAAGGTTGCAACGATATTCTTCACAATATTAAGATAAGTCAAATCTCCGTGATAGCAATAGAAAAATGCCTTACGCAGTGCCTAAGTCAGGCAAGAGTAACCGACGATTGATTCGGGACGAACGAGACCGTGCGTTTTGGTGAACCTGTGTCCGAGAATGAACATGTTCTCGATCTGGTACTGTACTTTCCGCTCATCTGATAGCGGATCATTCGCTATTATCCCATTCGGGGTAGCGAGTATCCGTAAGTTTGATACGTAATCGTTATGGCATTTATTCGTCTTGACATTTAGGGAGGGCCGGGTATATTGGGGATGTAATCGCCACAAGTGTCCAACCAGCGACGGTTCAACTATGCTGTTAGTCGACGACACTAAGAATGTTGGCTTAATTCAAAAGCGAGAGCTGCGCGCATGGTCTTTTCCAGCGCAGAAGACTTTTGTTTTGTATGCAGCGATGCATAGAATCTCAACCTCCTTCCAGTTAGTGGTTGCTTCACGTATGTAGTCTTGTTGGTTTCTTCCAACCTCTAATCACCTCCTTCCAGGGAACGGGGCGAGCAGAGATCATCCGATGCCCCGTTCCCGCCTTCCATCTAAGATGATAACGAGCCGGGCCTTGACGGTCATTCAGGGGGATCAGGGAAATAGAGTCTGAACTTTGGATGGAAGGTAAATCCAGGTTCAGCTAGTATGCGTAGAGTGCCTACGTAATCAGTATATGATCTACTCGTATTGACACACTCGCACCTTCCTCTATATTGAAGCGGGAGTCGTTACAGATGCATAGGGTGATTAAGATGAAAACCATACTACTGGTTGACGATGACGAGAATGTTCGTCTGATGTGCGAGAGGGGCTTGCGAGGCGAGGGCTACGTTACGCACTCGGTCTCTTCCGGCCCGGAAGCCATGCAGTTTATGGCGAAGAATCCGACGGTCGACCTGATTATCTTGGATATCAGGATGGCTCCATTTGACGGAATCGAAGTTTTGAAACAGCTGCGGGCTAAGAGGGTCAATATTCCTGTGATACTGTATTCGGACTATTCTTTCTATAAGGAGAACTTCGACACCTGGCTAGCCAACGCATATGTAGTGAAATCGTCTGATCTGAGGGAGTTAAAAGACAAAGTAAAGGAATTGTTGAGTCTTGAAGCGTGAACAAAATGATAATCGCGAAGAACTCTTGGTCGCACGAAAGCACTCCATCGGGACTATCGGCTCACGGCGTTGAGCGTCACTGTGACGGATACCTCATGCTGAAGTTCTTTGACTATGTTAAAGTTAGAGAATATGTTATAGCTCACGAACAGTAAATAGTTAACCCGTATAGTCCTAGGGAGCCGCATGGAATACGTAGTGCACCTACGTGAATGCTATACTATTTTTGCGTATTGCCAAATGTCTCTTTCTTTGTATCTTGAACTCGCGTTCAGACAAATCTGCCCCAACGGGCAGATTTGCCTGGATTCAGGGGGAATTGAGTCTCCGATAATGACAAGATGCTCTGCTCGAACGCAAGGCACAGGTAGTCCATTCGGTCGCTATCATTCTCCACATGGAAGTAGGGGGAGCATTCGGGAGTGAGTTGTCTTGTGGTGAGGATGAGAAAAGTGGGCTTGGCTTTAGGTAGAGGTCAAGCAGAAGGCTAGCGATTTTTTTCTTGACAAAACGGATGCGATTAGTTATATATAAATTCAGAACGAGGGAACGAGGTCAGACGGAGATATGCTCTTGTCGGCTGAGAAATTGTGCCTTTGAAAAGAAAAATATTCCTTGACAGATTTAAGGGTGACTGCCTATATTATTTAGGCGAGAAGAGGATTAGTTTTAATATAAAACAAGACGAAACTTCCTTTCCCAATTACTCTCCACATGGAAGTTGGGGGAGCGTGCAAAGATTGGGATATCTGCCATCTGTGCCAGGAGGTGTGTGGTCTAACTTTACTTGAATGATACGGAATTCATCCAATCCTAAGATGACCTGGGACAGATTGGGATGCCGGGTGCTAAAAGTGAGGAAGGAGATTTATTGCTAAAACCGAGAATTGAGGGAGAATTTAAACTTTTGTTAGGAAAGGAGGTTAGATGAGAATTGTAAATAGAGGGGGTAGTTAACGAGTTCGGAGGGGCTTAAGGATGAAAGCTCTCCGGGCTCTCATTTCAATCTTCTAAAACCTTTTACGCAGGAGGGAGTAAACAATGTTAAGATGTAAGAACAAGTCTGTTTCAAAAACAGCAATATTTATGCTGGCGGTGTTCTTTGCGCTTGGTCTTACAAGCGTAGCGCTTGCGCAGCCCGCCCCCACCAAGTTCGAGCTGGAGTCGAACGCCAACGCCATCACCGATCACGCCGGACCAGGGGAGCCGGATGATTGGGATAGGCTCAGCCCGCTAAGACCTGATTTTACTCCGCCTAACCCTGGACCTTCGCACGCCCAATTGAGCGTATTCGTACCAGACGGGATAGGGGTAACAATCTTCTGGAAGGGCGGCTCTAAGGATATTAATGACGTCAACGAGTGGTGGTGGAATGCTGGCAACGTGCCGGATAAGAATGAACTCCTCGACGTCTACGCTGCCATTTACACGTACGAAGATAGTGTGTACCTTTTCTTTGGCGCCGACCGTTACTCCAATGACGGTGATGCCCAGATGGGTTTCTGGTTTTTCCAGAACGAAATTAGTCTGGTCCCCAGCCAGACAGACTCCACACAGGGAACCTTTGATGGGGTCCATGCGGAAGGGGACGTACTTCTCCTAAGCGAGTTTAGTGGTGGCGGCGGTGTCTCCACAATTAGGCTCTTCGTGTGGGATCCATCCGTCACTGACAACCTCAGGGAAATCGAACCCCTCCCGGCAGAACAAGCTTTCGCAGCTGTTTGCAGCACAGTGCAAACTTCACCCTGGGAGTACGTGCCGAAAGCCAATGTCGGCCCCCCTAATATCTTCCAGCCCGGGTGTTTCTACGAGGGCGGGGTAAACCTGACCGCACTTTTGGGGCCGGAAATCTGCTTCTCTTCTATGTTGTGTGAGACCCGTAGCTCAGATGAAACCAACTCTCAACTCAAGGACTTTGTGTTGGCGGCCTTCCCAACATACCCAGACGTGTCGGTCAATTCAGACACGGTTTGTGAGGGTGAGTCAGTTGAATTGTGTGCGACAGTGGAAGGCGGCGTTGGGCCGTTCACCTACCTCTGGAACACTGGAGAAGACACGGACTGCATCGTGGTCAGCGAAGAAGGAACCTATACTGTTACAGTGACCGGTATTAATAACTGCTCAGGCGAAGGCTCAGGCACCTTGACGGTAAATCCGAATCCCACCTGTTCTGTAGATCCGCCCAGCGCTGAGATATGCGACTACTCCTCACAGGAGTTCTGTGTGATCCCTTCTGGTGGGACTGCTCCCTATACCTACCTGTGGAACACCGGAGACGTGACGGATTGCATCACGGTCAGTCCCCCGCCGGGATCTTATACTTACGATGTTTTGGTTACGGACGCTGAGGGCTGTACCACCAGCTGTGAGGCCAGCTTGACCGTACATGAGCTTCCC
>Ga0209979_1000269_pt1 | contig 78094 bp, 77 predicted proteins | sample AnhtaG_FD_183114 | JGI IMG/M metagenome (GOLD analysis project Ga0209979, IMG submission 183114) | Deep subsurface microbial communities from Anholt, Denmark to uncover new lineages of life (NeLLi) - Anholt_01485 metaG (SPAdes) (version 2) | ecosystem: Environmental > Aquatic > Marine > Oceanic...
TAGAGGTCACTCATCTCCTAAAGCCGGTAGAGAACGTCGTAGCTCAGTTGTTTTTCCCCCTCCAACGGAGCCTCGATTCCTTAGGGGAGAGATTCACGAACGTGGGTCGCCACTTCCAAGACCTAGAGACGTTAAGGAGCCAAAACGAGGGTATATGTTGCATGGGTTCAAGATTAGCAATGAGATCTCGCCTGATTTTCTGCACTATCTCGATGTAAGCGAGCCGTCCTCAGCGCTTAGAATCCGCCTACCCACATGTTAATATGTGATCATGAAGAATCGGCGCTTAAGAGGAGGGGATATGATGGAATCGGAGCAACACAGTTCCTCCTTTGCTCCGAACTGGGCGGTAGTGTTCAGGCCCCGGGTTCCGTCCCGAGGGCCTGACACGTTTGCTACGGAAATGGGTTAGCAGACACACGAGGTAGTTATCTAAAATCGCCAATAAGCTCCTCCTCTCTCGCGAATCTACTGCCCAACACCGTCTCCTCACGAAGCAAGCCGACGGAGCGGACCCGGAAGCGGCCAGAAAGATAATCTTGAGAAGCGATAGGAACAGGCTAAGCGACCTATCCATCGAACGCCTTCTCTAGAACTCGCCTCTTATGTAGGCCTGTGTCCTTGCTTCTTTAGGGTAGTTGAAGAAATCAGCTGCAGGACCGTGCTCCACAAGTTCACCCAAGTAGAGGAAGATCACGTAGTCGGCAAGCCTCCGCGCTTGTCGCAAGATATGGGTGACAATTACTATAGTATAGTTCTCCTTAAGGTCAAGGAGTCGTCCCTCTATATGTTGGGCGGAGATAGGGTCCAGGGCCGATGTGGGCTCATCACCTAGTAAGACTTCGGGCTCCACGGCGAGACCTCTGGCCAAGCAGAGCCGCTGCTGCTGTCCAGCGGAGAGCCTTGAGGCTGGGGCATGAAGCCTATCCTCTACCTCATCCCACAGCCCCGCGGCTCGCAGATGATCCTCCACAATCCGATCCAACTCTTGTCTCCCTTTAAGGCCGTTAAGGCGGGGGCCGAAGGCCACATTGTCGTAGATCGACATGGGTAGAGGATACGGTCTTTGAGAGAGCAAACCTATCTTCTTTCTAACCTCCGTCACATCAACATCAGGACGATAGATATCGAGGCCATGGACTAGCACCTGGCCCGATATCTTGGTCCCCTCCAGTAATTCTACTAATCGGTTTAAGCATTTCAGGAAGGTGGTCTTGCCACAACCTGAAGGCCCGATGATCGCCGTGATCTGCCTTTCGGGGATCTCGACGGTCAAATCCTTCAAGGCGTGGTGATCTCCATAGAATACGTTAAGGTTATGGACACTGATGTGAGGATTGGCCATTCCTTCCTCCTATCTTATCACGTGGGCCGTAAACCTCCCGGCGACAAGCCTACAGCCCAGACTAATAAGTAAGACTATGATCGTAAGCACTAGGGCAGAGGCGTAGGCTCTCTGCTGCACTTCAGGGAAGGGGGTAGCCAGTTGAAAGAAGACAGCCAAAGGCAAGGAAGCCACAGGCCGAAAAAGCGAAGAGGGCAGACTGTCGGTATAGCCAGCGGTGAACAAGACCGATGCCGCATCGCCGATGCCCCTGCCAAAGGCCAAAAGAATGGCCGTCAAAATTCCGGGCAGAGATTGTCTCACCACCACGCTCATCGCCGTTTCCAATCTCGTTGCCCCCAAAGCATAGGCGCTTTCCTTCAATTCGAAGGGGACCATGCTTATCACCTCTTCCATAGCCCTGCTCATGATGGGAAGCTCAAGGAGCGTTAAGGCCATAACGCCTCCCAGCAACGAGGCCCTAACTCCCAGGAAGACCATGATGGTGAAGCCAAAGGCCCCGTACAAGATGGAAGGAACACCCCATAAGACGTCAAGGGACAACCTGGCAAACTCGGAGAACCTGGACTTGCCGCTGTACATTTGCAGGAATAGGGCGATGGGGAGGCTAAGGAGAAGGGCCAAGACCGTTGCTCCACCAGCCAAACATAGAGAGCCAGTGATGGCGTTCAGTATCCCGCCCTCTCCTCCCAAATAGTATCCCCCCTTGGGAGCCTGGATGAGCATCGCCAGGTTGAGAGCAGGTAAGCCCTTCAAAACCACGACCGCCAATACAAACACGAGGCTCCCCATGACGATGAGTGCTGAGGCTATCATCAGCCCCTGGAAGATAAGTTCCTCTTTCCGTTTATCCAAAATCTATATCACCCCCTTTCCCCCAACACTCGCCGCAAGATGATCCTCGCCATGATGTTAAAGCATAAGACCATAAGCAGTAAGAACAAACCCGCGCCCAACAGCGCCGAGTCGTAAAGTGGTATAGACATCATCTCCCCATAGTTGTTGGCAATCAGGGCCGTCAACGGATATGCAGGATCAAAGATGGATGATGGAATCATAGCCACGTTACCCACCACCATGAGCACGGCCATCGTCTCTCCGAAGGCTCTAGAGAAGCCCAAGACGATGGCCGCAACCACACCGGGAAGCGCCTTGCGCATCACGACATGCTTCACCATTTGCCACCTTGTAGCGCCTAGGGCTAAGGAGGCCTCCCGAAGCCCATCTGGCACCGATCTAAACACCTCCCCGGCAACGGAGATGATGATAGGAAAGACCATAAGGGCCAATACTATGCTCCCGGCCAGCACACTGTAACCAGTGAGGTTCTCCGCCGAGAAGACAGGAATGAACCCTAAACTCCTCCCCATCAGGGGTGCCACATAATCTCTTATCAGCGGCACCACGGCCAGCACCCCCCACAGACCGTAGACCACCGACGGTATGCCGGCCAAAAGATCGATGAGCGGCTTGACAACCCCTCGAACCCTTGCCGAGGCATACTCAGTTAGATAGATAGCGGTTAGAAGGGAAAGGGGAATAGATATGATCATAGCCAAGGCCGTTACCCAGAGTGTACCGAGGATGAAGGGGTAGAAGCCAAACTCTCCTTTCATGGGGTGCCAGGAAGAGGAGAAAATCAACTCTCCCAGAGGCTTGGCGGAGAAAATCGGTCTGGCCCGCGCATACAAGCCTAAGGCCATGAGAAAGACGATCAAACTAGAAGAGAATGTAACCAAGAACATGAGCCTGCTGGCCAGGCGGTCTTTCAAACTTCTGGTAAGCATCCCTTCTCCTTCGACTGTTGGAGAGACGGCGAGATATGGATTTTCCCCCTCACTCCAACTTCCTCAGCCCTTCCTCAAGCTGTTCTTTCGGTAAAGGTATATAACCTACTTCTTCAACGTATCGCTGTCCCTCAGTTAGAATCCAGATCATAAAAGCACGCGTCAATCCAGTCGGCTGGCCTAAGGTGACGAGGTTCAAAGCCCTCGCCGGGGGAGAGGGGTAGATCCCTGTGGCGATGCCTTCCATGAATTCGTCCTTGGTGTCGTAGAAACTCTCCTCCTCGTCGAGGCGACCATTGGCGTCAAGATCGAGAGGGAGTGTCTTTATCCCAGCCACTGGCTTTCCCGTTGCCGCAGCGTAAGCGAAATTCAGATTATTGTAGCCTATGCCCAGAGGGTCTTGACTAACCGCTTCTGCCAGTCCCGGGTCCCCGTAGACAGCCACACCTGTTAGATCCTCCTGTGCGTACCCACCCAGGTAATGGGCCCAGGTCTTGGCGGCACCACAGGCATCGGATCTTGTATAGATATGAATTTCATGCGCCACGTCCGACCTGCCTATCACTTCTCCCCAGGTGGTTATATCCCCGGTGATCCAGATGGCCTCTAGGATCTCCTGGGACACACCCCTGCTTAAAAGGTCTTCCAACACCGGATTATTCTCGTTCACGGTGGCAACAACGGCGTCCTTAGTGACCGGGACCCAGAAGGCACCCTGCTCGATCTCCTCAGGGTATATCTCCCGCGAAACCATACCGATATCGACCAATCCTCCCAGGGCATCGGCCATCCCCTTACCAGCCCCGCCCGCTGATATATCAAAGGTGACTTGGGGGTAGATCTTATGAAATTCCTCGCCCCACCTGACCATCAAGGGGTAGAGGGCCCAGGCTCCGGAGACGGTGATCGTGCCCTCCAGCTTACCTTCCCTCTGTCCTTCGGTTGCGGGTCGGCCGCAGCCGGTGACCGACAGGGCCAGGATTACCAGGAGAACCAGAACTGTTCTCACATCTTGTTTCTTCACGATGCTCCTTCCTCTCGACAAGAAAGGCCGCAGACAAGTCTGCGGCTCTCTTGAAAGCAGACCTGTCCCTTCCGATGCCGACGGGGTTAGCTGACGGGTTAGGGCGGAAAGGTGCCCCTCTCGCCATCGCGAGATACACCCCAAACGTTGGATCCCCCGCTCGATCCGACTATGGACCGATTAGGCGACAGACATCCTTATGCAGTTGTCGGTTTCGCGATCAGAACGGGCCGGTTGGCCCAGCGCAGCAGCGGCCCGATCACCTCCCCCAGCAGTCGGCGCAGCCACGGGCCATGGGGCTCCGCAGCGATGGCGATCAGGTCGTAGTCCCCTTCGGCCACCTCACGGCGAATCTGCCACTCCGGTGAGCCCTGGCGCAACGCCAATGTGCCTTCGATCTCCCAATTCACCAGCCGCCGGGCCACCCGGCGCATCGCCCGTCCCAGTGCGGTGTCGGTAGCCAGCAAGGCGGCCAGGCCCTGCGGAATGCAGGCCATGTCGTGGTACATCGCCGGCAGCGGCGGCACCACAGCCAAGACGGTGACAGCCGCGCTGCTCGGCTGGGCCAGGCGCACCATCCAATCCACAGCCTCGTCATCCGTTTCCTCGCCTCGAATGACGAGAAGCATTCTCCTGAGCGGCCAGCGCGGCCGCCGGGCTACCAGCAGCGAAGTGGGCACCCGATCCGCAACCCTGCGACTCGCCGGGCCCGAGAGCAGCCGCTCGACCAGCGATTGGTGTGACTCCCCTAAGATGACCAAGTCGTAGCCAGCGCGCCCTACTTCATCGGCCAGGGCGTCGAAGAGGGCGCCTGGCCCGGCCACCGTTTGGAAGAGACTGACGTGGATGCCCAGCAGGTCGCCCAGGCACTGGGCGTAGCCCCACACCTCATCGGCGATGGGGCTGGCCTGGGCGCAGACCAGCAGCGCATCAATGGCTGCCACATCGCTCCTCACCACATACGGCGTCGTACCCAAAGTGGTCTCCTTAGCCTCTCCTGGGCGAGCGAGGCTAAGTCCTCGTCTCCCGGCGTTGCCAGCGCTCGATTAGATGGCCGGCTATGAGGGTCAGTGTAAGGGGAACACCGATCCTTACAGTCACTCCTAACACCAAGACTACTAGTGCCTTCACCGATCCTCCTTGGCAACGCGGAGTTGTTCGTTGCCTTCTCTGCTACGCCGTTTTCTACTCTCCTTTTCTCGGACGACGATAGATGAACCAGTAGACCAAGGCCACCATGAAGCCTCCCCCGAAGATATTCCCAGTGGTCACGGATATTAGGTTGCCGATGAACCCTAGAAGGTTGAGGTTCGCCAGGTCACTAGCGACCTTTCCTGCTGCCGATAGCACCTCGGTTTCGGCTTTCAGCAACATCCCCATGGGAATGAAGTACATATTGGCGATGCTGTGTTCAAAACCCGAAGCCACGAAGGCCGTGATGGGGAACACAATGGCCAGGATCTTGTCCATGACGCTTCTACCACTCAGGCAGAGCCAGACCGCTAGGCAGACCAGGGCGTTGCACATGATACCCCTGGTCAGCCCCTCCATGAAGGAGAGGTTGACCTTAGCGTTAGCGATATTGAGGGCTGTGGCTCCTACTCCATAGTCAGCGAAGGCCCACTGGCGAGTCAGGTACATGATAAAGGCCGTAGCCAAGGAGCCTACTAGGTTTCCGATGTAGACGATAAGCCAGTTACGCATCACCCGGGCCAGGCTGATCTTCCGGCTAACCCAGGCCATCATGATCAGGTTGTTGCCGGTGAAGAGTTCTGCCCCGGCCACCACTACCAAGATCAGGCCTAGGCTGAAGACCAGTCCCCCTAGAAGTTTAGTCATTCCAAACCCAAAGCCGGTGTTGGTGACTACCAGGGTGCAGAACTCGGCTCCCAGGCCGATGAAGGCTCCAGCCAGGACCGCTAGAGCGAAGGTACTCCAGAAGTCCAGGTTGGCCTTCTGGACTCCTACATTCTCCGCCCTCTCGGCCATCTCTGGAGGGGGAAAGGCATCTACCCTGATTACCTCTTGCATCTCTGCGAGCCTCCTTGAGCGAAGCGTTTATCCTGGGCCATTTTCCAAGTAATCAGCGCAAATCTCTTGGAAGGTATCACTCATCACTAGATTGCGGCTTTGGCCATATGGTGATCTTTACGACAGGCCCCCCGGTCTTGATTCCGGCACTGGACTGCCCAAGACTTGTTCGGCTACTTCGTGCCCCGCTCTTCTGCTGGAGTCAACTTGGGTCTTGTCGTGACGCGCAACTCCGCCACTCTCTCCCTGACCATGGCATATAGGCCAGCTATTACCGTGGCCCAGACTAAGCCGGGGACGAAGAGCACGACAAGTCCGGCGAAGAGCATCACCAACGTCGATTGCAAGTCACCCACTTCTACACCTCCTGAACGTTAGTTTCGAGGGATCTTCACACTGGTCGGTGTATCTCGTCGAGGGCAGCTCTCCTCTCCTGAACCGCGCCCCGGATGAGTTGATAGAGGCCGGCGACCACCGTGGCCCAGACCAAGCCGGGCACAAAGAGCATCACTAGAACCGCTGTGCCTATGGCTACCATTGCTTGGAGATCCACCATCTTCCAACCTCCTGTCCACTTGGCTCAACCGATTGGAGCCTCTAGTGTTTGGGAGCTAGTGGCTCCAGCGTACCAGTGGCTCGCTCCTCTCCAGCGGCTTGCCTCTCCTGGATCCTCTCCCGGATGAGTTGATAGAGGCCTGCGATCACCGTGGCCCAGACCAAACCAGGGACGAAGAGCACCACCACAACCGCTATGGCTATGGCCACCGCCGCTTGCAGATCCACCATCTTCACACCTCCTGTTCACTTGGCTCAACCATCGAGCCTCTTTTTCTTTCCCGCTTTAATTCTACCCCGCAATATTCAGGCCGTCAGCGATGATAATGCCTGTTTTGCCCCCCGCAAAACTCCTGATTTCTTCCCCCCCGGCGTAGAGATTTTTCCTCGGTTAGACCCAGACTTTCCACCTACTTTGCGCTAAGGAAATAGGTGCTTTTGCCTACCTCTTTCCGCATTTATCTGCTTGCACCTCTTCTCCTAACGAGGTATCATGATGATGGATGGACCTTCGTTACTCCTAGGGGGAAGACGATGGAGAAAATAAAGGTCTTTTTGGCTGAGGATCACGTTCTGATGCGGGAGGGAACGAGGGAGTTTTTGGAGCGCGAAGAGGATATCGAAGTGGTGGGCGAGGCGGGTGATGGAGAGGAGACGGTGAGGCTGGCAACCCAACTGCGGCCCGATGTGGCCATTATCGATATCGCCATGCCCAAACTGAACGGGATTGAGGCCACCAAAAGGATCAAGGCTCAAAACCCCTCTACGGCCATCTTGATACTCACCGCCTATGACAACGATCAATATATCTTCGCCGTCTTGGATGCGGGGGCTGCTGGTTATCTCTTGAAGAGCGTAGATAGCCAGGAGTTAGTGGATGCGGTCCGAGCAGTGCATGCTGGCGAATCGGTCCTTCACCCCACCGTCGCTCGAAAGGTGCTCGATCGCCTAGCTGCCCGGCGGCCGAGGCCGGTCGATGACGAAGGGATAGAGCGACTCACCAAGCGCGAGATGGAGGTGCTCAAGTTGGCGGCTAAGGGGCTTAGGAATAAGGAAATAGCGGAAGAGTTGGTGCTCAGCGTGCGCACCGTTCAGGGCCACTTGAGCAACATCTTCGGCAAGATGCAGGTTGGTTCCCGCACTGAGGCGGTCATAAAGGCCCTAAGAAAAGGGTGGCTGCGCCTGGAAGATATCCGCGAGGAGCCTTGGGCGCGAAGCCTGTAACCGACGCTTGAGGGGCAACGCAAGAATAAGAATGATGAGTCGATTGAGGAGGACTCTAGAAAACCGCCACTTTTGGCTTATATGTCTGGTGATGGTGGGTGTCAGCCTCATCTACTACATGGATGAGATACCCTTCATAGCCATGATCCTTGAAGAGATGCCCTTTCAGTTGACTCGCCATGCCATGCAGCGGACGCTGTTCATACTGTCCGTAGCCTATGCCACCTTGGCCTTTGGGATCACTGGAGGGCTAACGACCCTATCCATTTCCCTCCTCATCATGATGCCCCGGGTGCTGTTCATCTCTCCGTATCCCCTTGATGCTTTCACGGAGGTGCTGGCCGTGGGCTTTGTGGGAGCGGTGATGAGTTGGGTGATCGAATCTTTGGAGAAGGAGAGGCGGCTCCGTCAGAAGGCTATCTCTCGGCTGCAAGCCACCAACGCCATCTCAGAGATCCTGAACCGCTCCTTGGAACTGGAGGAGATATTGGACGTTGCCCTGGAGAAGGTCTTGGAGGTGACCGCTTTGGATGCTGGGCTGATCTTCACCCTGGACGTGGTCAAGCAGGAACTAGACCTAGTTGCCTATCGTGGAATCTCGCCCCAGACGGCCAAAGGTGTGGACAGGCTGAAGGTGGGCGAGGGCCTCTGTGGACGAGTAGCCCAAACGGGAGAGCCCCTGGTGGTGGATGATACCTCCAGGGATGAAAGGCTCACCAGGATGGTTATCCGTGAAGAGGGGCTTCAGGCGCAACTCGTCGTTCCCCTCAAATCCAAGGGTAAGGTGAAGGGGACTATGGCTGTAGGCAGGCGAGGCCCTAGGGAGTTTGTTCCGGAGGAAACAGCGCTAATATCTACCATCGGCAATCAGATCGGTGTGGCTATCGAAAACGCCCAGCTCTATCAGAATATGCGTTTCTATGTGAGGCAAATCACCCAAGTCCAGGAGGCGGAGCGGGAGCGGATCGCGCGAGAACTCCACGACGATACAGCTCAGGCTCTATTGGTCCTCCGGCGTCATCTCGGTGCGCTTATGGGATCTCCCCAACAACTCCCAGAATCGACAACACAACGCCTGGAGCAGACACGCCAACTGACCGATGAGATACTGGAAGGTGTACGTCGCTTCAGTCAGGACCTTCGCCCTCCCACTCTGGACGACCTAGGCCTATTACCTACCCTGGAAGGGTTAGTCGCTGACCTGAAGGCGCAAGAGGGGATAGATGTCCTACTCAAAGTACTCGGAAACCAGCGGCGTCTGTCTCCAGAGGTGGAACTAGTGCTCTTTCGCATAGTGCAGGAAGCGTTGAACAACGTGCGAAGGCACGCTCGGGCTTCAAAGGTTGTGACTACAGTGGAGTTTGGCGATGAGCGGGTCAGGCTAACGATCAGCGACAACGGACGGGGGTTCGAGCTGCCAGGCAGGATGAGCGACTTGGCGGCGGCCGGGAAACTGGGTCTCATGGGGATGCATGAGCGGGCTAGGCTTCTGGGCGGTGTCCTGACAATCCAATCGGAAGTGGAGAAAGGGACCACGTTGATCGCTGATCTACCGGTATGAAAAGCCCCTGCGATCTCAGGGGCTTCTTGGTAGCCCTCTTCGGCCCAAGGGGTTATTCGCTGACTCGACGGCGGATCTGCTCATACCATTTGGCGTGGTGACTAGCTATATACTCTTCGGGCAACCAGCCCGTGAGCATGGCTAAGATACAAGCTTCCACAACCGAGTGTACCCCCGCTAGCACAACCTGAATCATAGTCATCCCTGTGAGTGCGATCATGGCTAGATCGTGCAGAATTACATTCCACTGCCAGAAGAAGGGCGGTGCAGCCTCCCTATCAAGCCGCATCACCAACCCAACAACTCCGAGGATGAACAGAACGGCCAGATACTCCCTGCCCCCTTCTGGGAACTTCTCCCTTCAGGGTGAACTCGCCACTGATAACAGGTGGATTGGCTGATGCTGTGCTTCCACTATAGCTCAGCGATTGAGCTCTTCCCTTAACCCTGGGCTCGGGACGAAGGGTGGCTCGTAGTCATATTCTAGCACCAGTTGTGAGCAGCCCGTCGCTTGGGCTTGGATACTATTTGCTCTCCATACAATCCTCCTCGATTTGCTAGGAAGCATCTTGCCACCCCTCCGGAGTTAATCTCTCCAATCCCGCCCTCCTGCGGGATAAGAATTGCCAGTGATCCCCGCTCATCCGGGCCAGACCATAGAAAAGAAAACCGTGGGAGTCGCTGTGCCCCACCTCGGAAAGCCGCATTTCCAATGGATTTCTAATTTCCCCTCCCGAATTTTTATGAGAATTTAATGCCTTTTGTGCTATAAGTACCGATGGTGTGGAGTTCCGTTGAAATTCCTGAATGAAAAAGGAAAACCAATACCATCCCCTGGTTCTGACGAAAAAATGCTCTTGTCCACGCTGCAGAGAGCCGGGAGATACGCCTTGTCCATAGGAGGTAGTATGGCGAACTTCTCGGTAAAGGTAGTCGACGATATCGTGAATGACCACAGAGACGGAGCGGAAGGTTCGCTGATTTCGATTTTGGGGGAGATCCAAGAACGATACCACTATCTGCCTCGAGATGCCTTGATCTTGGTGAGCCAATGGGTGGGCGTACCTTTGAGCCAGGTCTATAGCATCGCCACTTTCTACAATGCCTTCAGTTTGAAACGACAAGGGAGACATCTAGTGCATGTCTGCACTGGCACAGCCTGTCACGTGCGGGGGGCGGCTCAGGTTCTCGATCGCTTCCAGAGGAGACTGGAGATTCGACCAGGAGAAACCACTCCAGATTGGGAGTTCACTTTGGAGACGGTTAATTGTCTTGGCGCTTGCGCGTTGGGGCCCATCACCGTCATAGACGGCGAATATTTCGGGCAGATGGCCGCCTCAAGGGTTGACAAACTCCTCAAAGAGTTCGGCATGGAAAGAGAAAAGGCCTAAGTGAAGATCATACGGACACCTGCCGAACTAGAAGAACTGCGTCGCACGCTCTCCGAGCAGCAAGATCCTAGTCAACTCTGTGTCACCGTGTGCGGGGGGACGGGTTGTCTAGCCTTTGGCAGCGAGGGAGTGCATGAAGCGCTGCAAGCAGAGATCAAGGCGCAGGCTATCGAAAACCGAGTCAATTTGAGAATGACCGGCTGTCCCGGTTTCTGCGAGAGAGGCCCCTTGGTGGTGATCCAGCCCAAGGGGATCTTCTATCAGCGCGTAGAGGTAGAAGATGTCCCGCAGATTATCTCTGAAACCGTAGTTAAAGGCGAGATAATCGATTCTCTGCTATACGTAGATCCCAGCACCGGTCAGAAAATCACTTATGAGAGTGAAGTACCCTTCTATAAGAAACAACGGCCTCTCCTCCTCGACATGAATGGCCAGATAGACCCCACTTCTATCACCGACTACATCGCATTGGGTGGGTATGGCTCCCTGAGCAAGGTCTTGAGCCAGATGACTCCAGAGGAGGTCATAGCCGAAGTGACCCGGGCCAAATTACGTGGTCGCGGTGGAGCAGGCTTCCCCGCGGGCCTCAAATGGCGCTTCACTCGCGAGGCTCCAGGGGAGGCCAAATATGTGATCTGCAATGCCGACGAGGGCGACCCTGGCGCCTTCATGGATCGAGCCATCATGGAGGGCAACCCCCACCGAGTCTTAGAGGGGATGATCATTGGCGGCTATGCCATCGGGGCCCATAGAGGCTTCGTCTATATCCGCAGTGAGTATCCCCTGGCGGCGAAGCATCTAGGGACAGCCATCGCCCAGGCCAGGGAATACGGACTACTGGGGAAAGATATATTGGAATCTGGCTTCGATTTCGACGTCGAGATACGGCTGGGAGCAGGAGCCTTTGTTTGTGGCGAGGAGACAGCGCTCATGGCCTCCATCGAGGGTCGCACCGGGGAGCCCCGGCCGCGACCGCCCTACCCTGCCCAAGAAGGGCTTTGGGGCCAGCCCACGAATATCAACAACGTTAAGAGCTGGGCGAATGTACCCCTCATCATCGAGAATGGCGCTGATTGGTACGCTCAAATAGGTACCGAAGGCAGCAAGGGCACGAAGATATTTTCCGTGGTGGGCAAGATTAACAACACCGGCTTGGTCGAGGTGCCTATGGGCGCTACCCTACGCCAAATCATCTTCGACATCGGGGGCGGCATCCCCAACGGCAAGGAGTTCAAAGCGGTCCAGATCGGTGGTCCATCGGGCGGCTGTATCCCCAAGGAGCACCTCGACACCCCCATCGACTACGAATCACTGACCGAACTAGGTGCGATGATGGGGTCGGGCGGTATGGTTATCTGCGATGAAGATACCTGCATGGTCGATTTGGCCAGATACTTCATGACCTTCGTGCAAGAGGAATCGTGTGGCAAGTGCGTGCCCTGTCGCATAGGCACCAAGGCCATGTTGGAGACGCTGGCTCGTATCACCAAGGGGGAGGGGCGAGAGACCGATATCCACTACCTGTTGGAGTTGGCTGAGGCTATAAAGAGTTCATCGCTGTGTGGCCTCGGTCAGACGGCACCCAATCCCGTCCTCTCCACCCTTCGCTACTTCCGGGACGAATATGAGGCCCACATCTATGAGAAACGCTGTCCGGCCAAAGTCTGCCCCAATCTCATCACCTATGAGGTGATCGCCGACCCGTGCACGGGCTGCATGGTATGTGCCCGGAACTGTCCAACGGGGGCCATCAGCGGAGAGAAAGGCGCCATCCATACTATCGACCAAGAGCTTTGCGTACGGTGTGGCCTCTGTAAAGAACTCTGTAAGTTTGATGCCATATCAGTGAGCTAGAAATGATCCACTTGACGATCGATAGCCAAGAGATAGAAGTCGAGGAAGGGACCACCATCCTGGAAGCGGCACGGGATAACGATATCTTTATCCCCACCCTGTGCTACCACGACGCCTTGGAGCCTTACGCTGCCTGTCGCCTGTGCGTGGTGGAGCTAGAGGGTAAACGAGGCTCCCGCCTAGTTGCCTCCTGTGCCTACCCTTGCGAGGAGGGCGCAGTCGTACATACCAACTCCGAGATGGTCCGGCGTTCTCGCCGGGTGACGGTGGAACTCCTCATGGCTTCCGGGGAACTCCTCCCACTGGTTCGGGCCTTAGCCACCGAACTGGGCGTTCCCGAGCCTCGCTTCAGACTACCTCCCGATGATTGCATCTTGTGCGGCCTGTGCGTACGTGCCTGCCGGGATATAGTGGGGGTAGCCGCCATCAGCCTGGTGAACCGGGGCATAGAGAAGAAGGTAGGCTCTCCCTTTGAGATCGCCTCCAATGCATGCATCGAGTGTGGAACTTGTGTCCTCATCTGCCCCACGGGGGCTCTCAAACTGGGGGATATTACCAAGGAACAAAAGGACGTCCACCATTGGGATTCCCTCTTTGATCACCACTCCTGCCATATCTGCGGGGACCATAATCTGGAACCACAGTTCTCGCTCGACTACCGTTCACTTCTAGGAGAGCAACCCTCAGATGAAGAGTCCAGTGAAGGATAATCTGAAGATCGGCGTCTTCATTTGTGATTGCGGCATGGAGATCGCCTCCTATCTCGATACCGGGTCCCTTGCTACGGCAGCGGAGCAACTGCCACACGTGGCTCTCAGCCGAAGCATGCCCTATCTCTGTTGCAGGCGTGGTCTAGCAGAATTGCAGGAGGCTATCCGAGGGGCCGGATTGAACCGCATCGTGGTTGCCGGTTGCACGCCGAGGACCCAAGAGGCTCACCTCCGCTTCGCTTGCCAGGAGGCTGGGCTCAATAGCCATCTTCTGGAGATGGTGAATATCCGGGAAGGCTGCGCCTGGGTGCACCAGGCCGATAGGGAAGCAGCCATGGCCAAAGCACTGGATCTAGTCAAGGCTGGTGTGGCTAGGGCTTCCCTATTGGAGCCTTGCGAACGTATGAAGGTTCAGATAACACCTTCCGCACTGGTCATCGGTGGCGGTATCGCAGGCATGACCGCAGCTCTCGCGTTGGCGGAGAGGGGAATTCCCGTCAAATTGATCGAGAAAGAACACAGCCTGGGAGGGCTGATCCGGAACCTACACACTCTTTATCCTGCGGGGCAACGAGCCTCGGAATTTCTGAACGGCCAGATCGAAGCTCTGAGACGACAGCCCAACGTGAAGATCCTCGTTGATGCCCAAGTGAGCGAAGTAACCGGCTCCGTCGGCAACTATCACCTCGTCGTGACCAGCGATGGAAAAGATCGAATTTTCGACGCGGGAGCGATCATTGTGGCCACTGGAGCCCAGGTTCGACAGCCCTACGGCCTTTTCCGCTATGGCACGACCAAGGTGAGCACCCAGTTGGAATTGGAAAACGTTCTGGCCAAGGGAGATCTCCATGCAGAGAGAATGGTGATGCTCTTATGCGCTGGCTCCAGGGATGAAAGAACGCCTTATTGTTCGGGCATCTGCTGTATGACCGCTCTCAAGCAAGCCCTTCTCATCAAGGAAACTCACCCAAAGGCGAAACTCACCTTGATCTTCCGCGACCTATGCCTGAAGGGGAATAATCCCGAAGCAAATATCCGGAAGGCTAAACAACTAGGGGTTGACTTCATCCAGTACGGGCCTGAGGCCGAGCCCCGGGTCACCGCCCAAAGGGTGGAGGTTTATGACCTGCTTACCAAGCGGCACACTAATCTGCCATACGATTTGCTCATCTTAGCGACTCCCCTGGTTCCCCAGAAAGATGTCACTGTTCTGGCTAGCCGACTGAAAATCCCCCTTGATAGTCACGGCTTTTTCCCAGATGTTCGCTTTAGGCTGCGACCTAGCGACCATGTAGAACGGGGCATCTACGTTTGTGGGGCTGCCCATTACCCCAGTGATATCCAGGAAACCACCTTCCAGGCTTCGAGTGCTGCGGCCAGAGCCTTCAACTTCCTGAGGCAAAAGCAGGTTGTCAGCGAAGGGCCCGTGGCTGTGGTTGACGCTACTCTTTGCACCGGATGCGGTAGTTGTGTAGAGATATGTCCTTTCCATGCCATCAACCTAAGACAGCAAGAGGGCCTCCTAAGCATCTCCGTCGTGGACTCTCTCCTGTGCAAGGGGTGTGGCCTCTGCGCCCCCACCTGCCCGGTCAAGGCCATCTTCCTTCAGGGAAGCAGCGATCCCGTACTCATGGCCCAAATAGGAGCCATTCTATCCTCAGAACAGGACAGGAGTAGGCCACTTATCCTGGGGATGTTCTGCGAATGGAGTGCCTATGCGGCGGCGGAGATAGCAGGGGCGCGACACCTGCAATACCCGCCCCACCTCCGAATAATACCTTTAAGGTGTGCCGGGCGGATAGACCCCTACCACGTGCTCTGGGCTTTCTTGAATGGCGCCGATGGGGTTCTTGTGGGAGGTTGTCCCCCCGGCAAGTGTCATTACGTAGACGGTAACCAGCAGGCTGAGAGGCAGGTGGGCAAGTTGATCGATGCATTAGCCGCGAGGGGTTTCGAAATCGACAGGCTTCGTCTCAAATGGTTCCAGCCCGACGACGCTTCTGCCTTCGTGGAGGAGATATCGATGTTCATGGCCCAGATCGAGGATCTGGGGCCTAGAGTCACCCAAGATAGGAGGTCGCGAGATGTCAGAGCGGCTTAATGAAGAAGTTTGGACGCTAGATAGATGCTCGGGTTGTGGAATGTGTGTGGCCACATGCGCGAAAGGCATGCTCTTCTGGGGTGAGGAGGAACACCCCTCTTTGGAGATCCGGGAGAAGGCCCTCGGGCTGTCGCGGATCAAACTGGATAGTTGCTCCTTCTGCCCCAAGACGTGCGAGGAAGGCTGCCCTCAACTGGAAGAGTGGAGCCCCCTGGAGCCAAAGGAGATGGTTTCGGTTCGGGCAAAGGGGGTTATCGTCTCTCCGGAGCCTAATGAGGTGGTTAAGAGCCTGCTCGTAGCCTCGAAAGCGGCCGGCTTGATAGACGGAGCCCTCCTGATGGACTTGAATCCCTGGACTCTACAGCCAATAGTTGGGATCGCCAGGACCGTGGAGGAGATGACGTCCGGTTTGGGTATGCAGTATCTTTGGACCCCCCTTTTCGATCGGTTGAACGAAGCGATCTATGAAGATGGTCTCCGCAACCTGGCCATAGTAGGCACGCCCTGCGCAAGCCAAGCGGTGCGCAGGTTGAGGTCGTCCCAGTCTCCACGATTGACCCTCTATCGGGAACCGATCCGTCTCAGCATCGCTACTTTCTGCACGGGGATGTACAGAAGGGAGTTGGTCAGCCAGTTGCTCTCCCAGGAGAAGGGGATCGCTCCCCATCAGATTCAACGATTATCTATCTCTCCCCGTGATGGGTATCTCATGGCCCTTCTATGGGATGGCTCCCAAAGAATGGTGGCCTTGGATGAGGTAGAAGGATATACCCGACGGGGTTGCGCGACCTGCAATGATCTCCTCGGTGAATCCGCTGATCTAGTGGTTGGCGCTCTTGGTGCTAAGGAAGGTTACTGCACCCTCATCACCAGGAGCGAAGCGGGCACAATTTGCCTTAGAAATGCTGTGAGCTTCGGCCTCTTAGAGAGCGTGGATGAGATCGATGAGGCTGCACTGTCCAGGGCTGCGGAGGAGAAGGATCGCCGCAAGCGAGCCCAGGCCTTCGATCAACTCAAGCTCCTCATGCTTGACGCCCTGCGCGATCCGCAGAAATGGGTGGAGGCTAAAAGAGAATTTAGTCGCCTCTATGGAACAAAGGAGACTGTTCAAGCCAGGAAGGAGAGAGAGTGCCATGACTCGTGTGCTCAATGCTAAGGGGCAAGATTTGCGGACGGTGAGCCGTGAATTGAAGCGCTTGATCGAGGAAGAGTCGGTGGTGACTATCAAGAACGCATCCCATCTCCACGGGCTGTGTGCTGGGTTGAAGAAGGGCCAGATAACTGTCGAGGGCGATAGCGGCGATTATCTGGGCGTGCTCAACGACGGCGCGACCATTGAGGTCAGGGGCAATGCCGGCAAGTATGTCGCTGATAACATGACCCGAGGCATGGTGCTGGTCGAGGGCGATGCTGACTACGGTGCCGCTCAGTACTGCTATGGCGGGACGGTCTTCATCAGGGGCAACGCTGGCGATTTCGCCGCCACTATGAACAAAGGTGCGACCATCATCATCGGCCAGGATGTCGGTGAAGAGGTGGGCACCTATATGCTGGCCGGAGACCTGATCATCATCGGAAACGCTGGGTTGAACCTGGGTAACTACCTGATCAGAGGGAATATCTATATTGGTGGCCAATGGGTGAGTCTGGGGCACAACTGCAAGCAAGAGGGGTTAACTCCGGAAGATATCGCAAAATTGGAGGGCTACTTTGCCCCATATGAGATCGCGGTGGAGCCAGAACAGTTCAAGAAGATGACCCCTCAGTCAGCCAAGCCGTTCTACGAGTAGAGGGAGGGAAATATGCCGATAGTTGGTGCCTTCTGCGTAACTCTCCATAAGGACCGTTGTATAAACTCTCGCATGGCTGGCAAGTGCGCAACTTGTGTTGAGGTCTGCCCCTATGAGGTCTACGCCATCGATGATGAGGACCAGGTGGTGGTCCAGAATTTCAACGCTTGCGTAGGCTGTCGCATCTGCGTAGAGTTCTGCCCTTACAACGCTATCCGCATCAATCCAGCCGAACCCGAATACATCTCCCGTTCCCTCTGGACCTTCGCCCAGGTTGAGGAGATTCATTACAAGTCCTTGACTGGCCAATACCTATTGCGAGGCTTCGGCACCATGGGGCCCCTTCCCCACTTCGACAACATCGTAGTTGTGCCTTCCCAGCTCGCCAGTACACCTCCCAAGGACAAGTACCGCGAGGAGTGCAAGATGGAGGTGGTGATAGGAGAGGAGACGGCCAAGAACCCCATCCGGTTGAGGCTACCCATCATATTTCCGGCCATGTCTTTTGGGGCCCTCTCCCGGGAGGCGAAATTAGCCTTGGCCATCTGTGCGGCTCGCACCGGCATCGCCACCAACACCGGCGAAGGGGGACTTGTCGAGGAGGAGCCCTATTACAGCAAAGGGTTTGTGGACAAAGAGATGACCAAGCGCAAATGGTCGCCAGGGGGCTATCTGGTTGTCCAATGGTCCACCGGTCGCTGGGGAGTGTCCGCCGATTACGTGAACGCCGGCGACGCCGTGGAAATCAAGATCGGTCAAGGCGCTAAACCGGGCATGGGCGGCCACCTTTTGGGCGCCAAGGTAACCGAGGAGATAGCCAAGGTGCGGGGGCTCCCAGTGGGGAGCGATGCCCTCTCTCCCTGTCGTTACTACGATACTCTGACCTTCGAGGACCTAAAGAAACAAGTGGAGTTCCTCAGGGACGTAACCGACTATGAGAAGCCCCTCTGGATGAAACTGGGTCCGAGCAGACCCTATGAGGATGTGCGTATGGCCGCCTTGGCCGGTGTAGACGCTATATCGATCGATGGCATGGCGGGAGGCACGGCGGCCTCGCCGGATGTGGTAACGCAAGGGGTGGGCATCCCCACCATCGCTTGCATCCCCCCCGCAGTCAGGGCGCTGAAGGATCTGGGCCTTCATCGCAAGGTTAAACTCTTCGCTCTGGGTGGGATACGGGGGGGCCTAGATGCCTTCAAAGCCCTAGCATTGGGCGCTGACGGGGTCGGCTTTGGAACCGCTGCTGAGATCGCCATGGGCTGTCGCGCTTGCATGGCCTGTCATAAAGGCGGCTGTCCCTATGGGATCACCTCTCAAGATCCCGAACTGCGGGCTCGTCTTGACCCCGAGGCGGCCGCGGAGAGGTTAACCAATTTTATCAACGTTACCGCTGAGGAGATCAAAATGCTGGCCATGCTTTCGGGACACGATGACATCAAAGAGCTCTCGGAGGAAGATTTGAGAGCACTCGATATCAATACCGCGGCCATCACGGGCTTGAAACTCGTTGGCTACGAGAGAAGGCTACCTTGGTGGGAGCAGCAGGAAATAACTCGTTAGAGAGGAGGGCGAAAGTGACTGGTAGAGAGATGTCGTTCGACAATAGTAAAGTCACCAATATGATCGAGGAGGCCTTGGTCTTCTGTGCGGCCAAAACGGACGCTGAGACAAAGGAAAAGGCGCTAGATGCCGTTCTCCAAGGTGATTGCTCAGCGTGTGGATACGTGAGATATGGCCTGGCCAAGGGCCTCGCGCAATATCTGGGCTCGATCGACGAAACGATCAAAGCCGTCTATGTCTACGAACCGGAGTACGCAACCGATGACGAGATGGCTAGACTATCGTTCGGTATCAATCTCCTCGCCTGGGTTGGGCGAAAGAGCGCAGCCCTTAACTCGATCGTAGCCGGCCTGGATGCAGCCCTGATGGAGGAGAGAAAGCGCTTGCTCTGCCCTGAGTCTACCGCGGAGTGTTTCTCCCTCGATATCAAGGTTGTGGACGATGACGAAGTGCGCCGACGGACGGGATACGGAGCCCTCGTCAACTCCATCTTCGTACGTCCGACCAAGGTTTGGGAACGCTCCAGCGAACTGTAGTTGGGCAGGCTCACACGTCCGGTTCGGGACAAGCCAACATATAGCCGACCCCAGTATGGGTCAGGATATATCGAGGGTGGGAGGGGTCCGCCTCTATCTTCCGACGCAAGTATCGGATATAGGTTCGCAGGTAGTCGATATCGTCTCGATACTCGGGACCCCATACTTGTGCGAGGAGATCCTGATGGAGCATCACCTTATTAGGGTTCATCGCCAGCTCATGTAACAGGTTATACTCCGTACGGGTGAGCCTAACTTGTTGACCTCTCACTGTAACCTGGTGACGAGCGAAATCGATTTTGAGGTCCGCACATTCTATCTTCTTTATGGTGATCTCCTTAGGGCTCCTGCTCCGCCGAAGCACAGCCGCCACCCGGGCGATCAACTCCTTGGCACTGAACGGCTTGGTTAGATAGTCGTCCGCCCCCACGTCAAAGCCCTCTAACATATCCGCCTCTCGAGCCTTGGCCGTAAGCATGATGATAGGGAGGTTGGAGAACTCCCTAACCCGTCTGCAAACCTCATACCCATCCATCCCTCTCGGCAGAAGGATGTCCAGCAGGAGAAGATCTGGCTGCTCTAAGGCCACCATCTCTATCCCCGTCTCACCATCAGCCGCCTCTAGGACCTCGTAGCCGACCGCTCCTAGCACCTCGCGGACTAGTCGGATCAGACGGGGTTCATCATCCACGATCAGAACCCGCCGCTTACCTTTAACCATCCATCACTCCTCTTTGCACAACGACACCCCTTCTCTATAGGAGCATCTTGTTTGGCAGCATCGCATATTCCCTCTATTCCTCGCCCGTTTCCTCCCCGATCTCTCCCAAAGGGAGAGAGAAATAGAGGGTGGTTCCCTTCCCCAACTGACTTTCGGCCCAGATGCGGCCGGCATGGTTTTGCACTACGGTTTGGGCGATGGGCAACCCTAGCCCAGTCCCCGGTACAGGACGCCCCGATTCTGATTTGACGCGAAAATATTTGTCAAATAGCCGGTTCAAATCTTCAGGTGCGATGCCAACCCCTTGATCGGCCACGCTGATTATCACCTCCGCTTGGCGAACCTCCCCCCGCACTACGACTAGCCCTCCATCCGGCGAATATTTCACTGCGTTGTCTAGAAGGTTGTGTAATACCTGACGGATGCGTTCAGGATCGGCCTGTACCATGGGGAAATCATCGGGAAATGTGACCAAGAAGCGATGGATTTTGGTCCGCCGTGCTATATCTGTCATCGCTTGCTGAGCCAACCGGGGCAAGAGGACGGGTTCCTTTTCGATCTCCAGTAAGCCAGCATCAATGATCGAGGATTCTAGTAGGTCCCTAACTATCTCGCTAAGGGTGTCACACTCGGCATCGATGATCTCCAGGAACTCGCGCTGTTTTCCTGGCTGCCACTGCACATCTTCCAATAGCAAAGCGGTGCTGTACCCCTTGATAGACGCTAAGGGTGTTCGCATCTCATGAGCCAAAATGGAGAGTAGTTCTCCCTTCAAGCGGTTGGCCTCCTCCAAGGCCTTCGCCTCCCGAGCCTCGTCCTGCAATCGCACCCTGTCTATGGCTGTAGTAATAAGACCAGCCAGCGCCCCGAAGAAAGACAGATCCTCTTCTTGAAAGCGCTTTCCATCCTTGGCAAAGCATTGTAGCAGCAGGACGCCGATCCTACTTTCGCCAATCAGCAGGGGTAAGGCTGCGGCGCTTTGGGGACGGCCCCACCGTTCCGTTGCCTCATCGAAGAGGGCTCGGTTCTTTGGACTAATGGTAGCCATTGCCCTCTCGATCTCTTGCTGCGTACTGTAGATTTTGGCCTTTCCTGATTGAAAGACGCTCCCAGAAATGGACTCTCCTGGTTTGAGACGGGCCCGCAATGCCGGTTCGCGCCGGTATCCCGAAACGGCCTTAACTCTCAACTCGCCAGTTTCTTCATCGTAGAGGAAGACAGCTCCGGCATCAACCACCTCCAGCTTATCGCTCAATGTCTTCATCACACCATTCAAGAGGCTATCTAATTCGACGGCCTGAGTCAAACCCGTGGCTACCTCAAGGAGCACCAGGAATTCCCTCTTTAGTTTGCTCAACCCAATTTCCTCCCCGAGAAAAAACTCCAGCCCAGGCGATCGCAGTCAAACGGCTGGCTCTCCTTGATTCTAAGGATAGTCCAGAGAGTCTAATCTGTCAACCTGGTGAAAGGGCTATGCTTGTGTTCAGCACTTAGCATCTGGCTCACCTTCCGCATTTGAATTTGAAGGCTCGCACAATTGCAGGGTCTTCCTTGCACACCATCAGGAGAGGATTGTTTCCCCGGTCATATTCTTCGATTACTGACATATGAAAGAGGAGCCACTCTTGGCTCCTCTGGCTTCTACCTGTGGTTCTAATGCTAGCTCCAATTGCACCTGGAAAGGCAACCTAATATTGCATCTGTAGCACCAGGATGTTGTGGACAGTCCCCACATCCCCCGATTTCCCCGCGTCTCTATAGGCATAAGCTCAACCAAAACACCCGCTTAGACCCGCAGATCCTATTCCTTCGGGACATCGAGACTCGGTGGTGCTCTCTTCTCCTTCTCCACCACACGGTAAGAGCCGGCCACAGAGGTCATGCTTTCCACAAGTTCGCTCACTATCTCCCGAGGGCACATCTCTATAAAGAGTTTCGCCCCCAGCATCAAAGTGGCCGGGTCGTCTAGTTGTCCCAGGCCCAGAATAGGGTCAGGGGAGAGCGCGGGAGCTATGGGAGAGGAGAATCAAAGCGTCCCCTGCAGGAAGGAGACAGAATTGACAGACCAGAGGGCAAGCATAGCGTCGGAGCGGACCGCAGCCTGTCGGTACCACAATACCGACCAGGGACGCGGGACTAGAGTCAACGACTTTGTAAGTGACCGTCACGTGGTCCAGGCTGGCGACCGCGCAAAGGCAGCTCAGAGCGGCAAAGGCCATCCTTGTCTCTGTGGCCGACACAGCCAGTCCAATCCACCCACGGCCTGGGTCCGACGGAAATGTTTGTGCAACCCGATTGTGTCTAGAACCGCGTCCGCGATCCACTCCCCACTAGTTTCCGCAGTTGACGCGCTCGCCCTCCACCTCGCGCCGGAACTGGCTCATATACAGCTCATAGTAAGCGCCTTGCTTCGTCAGTAGGTCCTTGTGTGTCCCTCGCTCCACAATCCGCCCATTCTGGATGAACAGCACTCGGTCCGCGTTTCGGATCGTGCTCAATCTATGGGCAATGACAAAACTCGTTCGTCCTTGAAGCAACCCGCGCAACGCCTCTTGAATGAGCAACTCGGTGCGTGTGTCCACACTGGATGTCGCCTCATCCAGGATCAGTATGCGGGGGTTGGCCAGTACAGCGCGCGCGATGGAGATCAGTTGCCGCTGCCCCTGGCTGAGGTTGCTGGCCTGTTCGGTAAGCTCTGTCTGATAGCCATCCGGTAGCCGGGTAACAAAGTCGTGGGCATTGGAGAGTTTGGCAGCCTCGATGACCTCTTCGTCGCTGGCGTCCAGCCGGCCGTAACGGATATTCTCCATCACTGTGCCCGAGAAAAGAAAGGTGTCTTGGAGGACTATGCCCATCTGGCTGCGCAGGCTGGCAAGGGTGACCTGACGCACGTCGTACCCATCCATCGTGACCTGGCCGCCACACACGTCGTAAAATCGGCCGATCAGGTTGATCATCGTCGTCTTGCCAGTCCCGGTAGGTCCAACCAGCGCCACCGTCTGGCCAGGTTCCGCGACCAGGCTCACGTCCTGCAGCACCGGCTCCTCCGGCCTGTATTCAAAGCAAACGTTCTCAAAAGCGACCCGGCCGACAATGGTCGGCAGTTCAACGGCGCCAGGCGCATCTACGATGGCAGGCGGGGTATCCAGCAGTTCAAAGATCCGCTCCGCGCCGGCAATGGCCGATTGGAGGCTGGCCCAGATTACGGAGATGGCCCGCACCGGCTCGAAGAAACGCCTGACGTATTGTAGGAAGGCAACGATAACGCCGATCGTCACCAAGTTGCTTAACGCTAGATAACCGCCATAGCCCACCACGAGGGCAATGCCAATGGTGCTGAGCACGTCCAACGTGGGTGAAAAGGCAGCCGTGATGGACTCAGCGCTCACGTTGGCGTCCCGGTTGGCAGCACTGACCTGGCGAAACTCCTCTAGGTTCTCGTCTTCGCGGCTGAACGCCTGGGCTACCTTCACCCCAGCGATATTCTCCTCTAGTTCCGCGCTTACACCGCTGATTGTCTGGCGGGTGCGGCGAAAGGCACGGCGGGCGCGGCGGGAGAAGAAGATAGTAGTGAAAAACATAGCCGGCAGGACGATAAAGCTGAGCAGCGCCAGCCGCCAGTTCAGTGCCACCATAGCGATCAGGATGCCGACCAGCAGCAAAGCACTGCTGACAAGCCTAGTAAGCCCCACGCCCAACACGTGGTTGATGACATCGGTATCATTCGCCAAACGCGACATCAGATCGCCAGCCGGGTGCTGGTCGAAGAAGTTGAGCGAGAGAGCTTGTATTTTGGCAAAGATGTGCGCCCGCAGCTCATATAGAGCGTTCTGACCAACTAGGGTCATCACGTAGAAGCTCCCCAAGTTGGCTACCCAGACGCCGACGTAAGCGCCCAGCAGCAGGAGCATTGTGTGACCAAGTGCCCCCCGCGCAGGATCGGCCTGTATTTCGTGGTTAACGAAGCGCGAGATCACGTCCACCGCTTCGCCAATGAGCCGCGGTGCGAGCACGCTCAGAAAGGTACTAGCTAGGACAAACAAGCCGACCAGCAGCAGGTGTACTCGGAAGGGCCGCAGGTAAGCAATCAGTCGGAACAGTGTTCGACGGGTATCGCTAGCCCGTTCTACCTCCCGTCCCATACCTCGTCTCGGGCCATGTCCGATCACCGCTCCACCTCCGTGGCCAATTCGCCCTCTGGAGCCACTTCCAGCTCCGGCCGCAGCCCTAGGCCGTCCAGCAGTTGCGAGGAGTAGATCTCGGCGTAGATAGGGCTGTTCTGCAGCAGTTCCTCGTGCGTACCCTGGCCAACAACCTCCCCTTTGTCCAGCACCAAAACTTGATCGGCGTTCTGTACAGTACTGATCCGTTGGGCAATGACAAAGCTCGTGCGACCACTGCGCAAGCGGTCCAAAGCCTGCTGGATGCGGTACTCCGTCTCCACGTCAACGCTGCTGGTGCTATCGTCCAGAATGAGGATGCGCGGGTCAATCAAGAGTGCTCGGGCGATGGCGATCCGTTGCTTCTGCCCGCCAGAGAGCGTGACGCCGCGCTCGCCCACAGCCGTGTCATAGCCATCCGGGAAACCGGTGATGAAGTCGTGCGCCTCAGCCGCTTCGGCCGCCGCAATGATTTCCTCCTCAGAGGCGTCGGGCCGGCCATAGGCGATGTTTTCCCGGATCGTGCCGCCAAAGAGGACCGTCTCCTGAAGGACAATGCCGATCTGACGCCGCAGCGATTCCAAGGTAACGCCCCGCACATCGAAGCCGTCCACCGTCACTCGCCCCTGGCTCACGTCGTAGAAGCGGGGAATGAGGTTGATAATGGTGGTCTTACCGGAGCCGGTCGCGCCGAACAAGGCCACGGTCTGCCCAGGCTCGGCGACAAAGCTGACCCCTTTCAATACGGGCTGCTGGTCGCCAAAGTAACGGAAGGTGACGTCTTCAAAGACGACCCGTCCCCGGATCGGAGGCAACTCCATCGCGTCGCGCTTTTCCTTGACCTCCGACTCAGCATCCAGAATCTCAAAGATCCGCTCGGCGCCTGCTCCGGCCTGCGATAGACCCACCATGGTCATGCCCAGCATGATCATGGGGAACATAGTCATCATCAGGTAGCTCTGAAAGGCTACCAGCTCACCGATGGTCAGCCGGCCAGCGATCACCTGATACCCGCCTCCCCAAACCACGGCCAGCGCACCTAGATTGGCGAGAGTAAAGATGAGGGGAATGGCGAAGGCAAACATCCTGCCTACGCGGACATTCGCATCCCGCAACTCTTGGCTACTGGTGCCAAACCGCTGCATCTCGAACCGTTCGCGGGCAAAGGCTTTTACGACCCGTACTCCTGCCAGGTTTTCTTGCAAAACCGTATTGAGACGCCCCAGCCTTTGTTGGACCAGGGTGAACAGTGGCCGTCCTTTGCCAGCAAAAAAGCCAAATACCGCCAGTACCAAGAGCATGACTGGCAGGGTAGTGAGAGTCAACTGCCAGTTGGTGCTGACTAGCAGGGCCAGGCTGCCGATCATCATCAGCAGCGCGCTCAGTAGTTGCAGGACTCCCATGCTGATGAACGACCGCACCAGTTCCACGTCGCTGGTGGCTCTCGTCAGGAGCTGGCCGGTCTGGGCACGGTCATGATAGCTGAAGGAAAGGCTTTGGATTTGCGCGTACAATGCGTTGCGCAGATCGTAGGCGACCCCCTGAGACGCTTTGGCCGCCAGCAATCCCTGCAGGTACGAAAACAGTGACCTCAGTAGAGCGACGAAGACTATGCCGCTCGCGCCCCAGAGGATGACAGCTACCTGCCGGGCGCTGATCCCCTGGTCTATCACGGTCTGAGCTAGCCGAGGTATGACTAGGTTGCCCGCCGAGCTGAGCACCAGGCTGATAAATGCCCCGGCGGCTTCCCATTTGTAGAGAGCAAGGAATCCCAGGGCACGTAGGAGTGGCCTCCCCAGGCCGCGAGCCCCAAGTGCTTGTGTCGGTGGTGATTGCCTTTGCTGGTTCGCTTGTGTCAACGAGTTCCCTCCTTCATCTGTCTGGGTCGGAATCAGATCAAATCAAATATGCCGTGCTGTCGCTGTCAGTCATCCACTCGCACAGATTGCGCCCTTTGCCCTGAGCATCGAGTCGTGTCGACGGCCCAGGCGAAACCTGTGCGGACCATCTCGCCCGCTTTCAACCGTGGTCATCATCCCCTCGAACCAGTCCGACCAGCTCTCGTCGAGGCGACCCAGCGCCTCGATCTGATAGGTCGCTGGCCGATCAAGACCAAGCTTTTCGTTGACTTCCTTCATCCATCACCTGTTGTAACCCACCCATCTATACAGACCCAGGGCAGGGCGACTACTGGAACGGAGGGTGAAGGTAGTAGAGTGCCTTCACCCTCACAGTATACTCCTATCACGCGGTGCAACTGCGTGGTACCGCTAGGCTCAAGCTGGAGCTTCCTCCTTGGACTTGCGGATTCGCACCCACGCCAGCAGCCAGATGGCCCCCAATCCGAAGAGGGTGACCAAGAAGCTGAAGAGCCCACCCAAGATGGGGATACTCCTCACCACCACGAAGATGGCCAACCCTATCAGCAAGGGTATTAGGCCCATCGCTTTCTCCACCCACGCCGGGGCAGTACGCTTCAAGATCAGCCAGCCGATGAGGTAGCTGAAGGCTATCTTGGTGATGTAGACGGCGATGATCGAGAACCCTACGATCAAGGCACCCTCGACCACCATGATGATAGCGGTGATGGGGCCTATCATCCCGCCCAGGGTCACCAGGCCGACGATCATATCTAGGATGATCATCACTATGAACAGCAGCGGCACGACGACGAAGAAGGCCACGAGTGCCACGACGCCCCACCCCAGGCTATTCAGCGGCTTCTCTTTCCAGTTATGAACCACTTCCTCGAGCCATTTGCGTCCCAGCCACAAGACGAGGACGCCGATGATGAGCAGGGTGACGAAGGTGCGCACTGCACGCAGGAACCAGCGCAGGATGACCCCTGCTGTGATCATGCCGGCAGGGACTTCGGGGGGCGGCGGCACTTCCACCGTTATACCCTCCACTTCCTCCGGCACCGGGGTCTGATAGACGATGGCCCCACCAACCACCTCGCTGGGGATCTCAACCTGGACGGGGCTGGTATAGGTCAGTTCGCCATCTATCTGGGCTCCCTTGGCTATCCTCAGCCCCGGACCTGTCATCTTCGCCGGCACATACGGGTTCATGCGCATGAAGGCGCTCCACTGCTCGAACTGGGGATCCGGCTCCGATACCTCGGCCGTGACATCGCCCATCACATGGCCGGAGATCTCCAATCCAGCGAGGGCGGCTCGAACGTCCCCGGTGATCTCCCCACCAAGGAGGGACTGATAGCCCACCACGATGAGGTCACCACCTATGCTGCTCTCTGACTCGGCTGCGAAGCCGAAGCCGGCAGCGAACACATCGTCGCCGACCTGACCATCGGAACCTAACAGGAGGTCGCTACCGGCGAAGCGCACGTCATCGGTCACGGTGCCGTTGATGTGCAGTTTGCCTCCAGCAGCCATGAAGTCCCCCTCCACGGTGCCGTTGATGGTTATCTCGCCACCCGCAGCGATCAAATCGCCATGGATCGTAGCGTTGACGGTTATCGTGCTTCCTGAAACGTACAGGTCATCGTCCACATCCTCGTCAATGACTATCACCTCGCCAGTCACAAATTCAGCGGCCAGCAGAGGCCCGGCCAGCAGCACAGAGACCAGAAGCAATAGCCCAACGGGGATCAGTGACCTCTTAATATAACGCCTTTTCATCGATGGTTCCTCCTTTGATATCGTCTCTTTCCTGCATGCCGATTATGCCTTGCTAGTATCCCCGATATGATCACCTCCCTCCTCCTTCAACGTCAACTGTCCAACGGCCTGCGAATGGGACCAATCTCGACAGCACGCTTCCACAAAGAAAAACAAGCACCAGCTAGCACATCATCGCTGTTGGTTACCGGGGTGCCTCACAGCGTTCGTATCGTCTGGTACTACGTGACCTGATGAGCGGCCATATCCTCACCTTTCTCATCCACTACACAGATGTCATGTTTCTGGTCAGCCCAGTCGATACCCACGTAGAACATCTTCTCTTCTCCTTTCCCATAGCTTACGATTGAGGGTCCAGCTGTGGCTCCGCCGTGGCCTTATAGGCGGCACTCGGGGTGCATCTCTCTATAAACGGTTTGGGCCACAATCCCCTCCGGGATGGTCCGGTCTTCCGAAAGCAGTCATGCTGCCAGGGGCTGTCAGCCCTATCCCGGAGGGGGACCTGTGGACCCAATAATAGCAAAAGCCCCTTATCGGAATGGACACCCCTGTTCAACTACAGAGCATATCCTATAAGGGGCTGTTCCTACTGGGATACTTGCGCAGCGCCCAAGTCCTCAGCCTTGGTGCGGCCATGCGCTGACTTCCCTTCTTCTAGCCTGGCACCAGACGTGCATTGCGCCCTCCAGATGCTGGCCTCGCTCCGCGCTGGGTTTGGGAGCGCGAGGGGGTCGGCCGTACCGAGACGCATGCCCGGCAAGGGAGGCTCGCCCCCTTCATCGCTCTTTGTGTATCAGCGGGTAACCACCCTGCTCCCAGGCGATGAGGCCGCCGTCCAGGTTCCACACATCGGTGTAGCCCAGCTTCACCAGGGTGCGGGCGGCGATGGCACTCATCCCCCCGCTGCGACAGTACAAGGCCAGCTTCGTGCTCTTGTCAGGGGGCAGTTTGTCCAGATTCTGCTCGATCTCATTGTAGGGGATGAAGAGGTCAGTCTGCTCGATCTCGCCCTCATAGGGGATGTGCACGTTTATGAGCAAGAAGTCCTTGTTCTGTAGCATGTTTGCCAGTCCGGAGGCGTTCACGTCGGTGTAGCTACCCCCTCCCTCCACCGGGACTTCCTGCGTTTGAAGGCTCTCCGTTCCGGATGTGGGTGTGGCGGCTTTGCCGCCAGTGCCACAGCCGACCGGAGCCAGAACAGCGATGGCAACGACTAGCAAACTAAGCACACGAATGCCCGATACTCTCATCAGTCAAACCTTCTCTCAGAGATTGTTGATCCATTCGCGCTTGGTGGGTACCCCAGACGGATCACAGCAGCTACCGCTCTGTACATTGCTTCTCCTACCATAGACTACTCCACCGCCCACGATGGGCAGGATCTGGGCTAAATAGGATGTCTCCTTGAGCACAATTGCCGCTGGCAGCAGAACGGCTACCGATGCTATAGTCGAGACGAATATTAGGTCTTTACATTCATTATTCTGCTCTGCCTGCTCTTGGGGGCGAGGGTGTGCATCGCAACGCCCACCCTCGCCCTTCTCGATTGTCGGGGCCTACTCTAGCGAAGCCATCGCCTCCACGGCGGGCAGGAAGAGCTGTTCATACAGGGCATCATGCTCATCCGGGGCCGAGATCAGAAACACGAAATAGCCTTTCTCGCCATCCTCCGCCAGCGCCAGGTCAGCCGGATTGCCCCGCCTCTCAAACGTGTAAAAGTCCCAAGTGAAGTTGCCCACCTCGGCACTGGCGACGGGTTCCGGGACTGGATCCAGTCCCAGTTGCCCTGCCAGGTTGCCGAACAGCTCGGCAGCAGTGCCTGGAGTGGCCTCCAGGACGAAGTAAGTTGGGTCCAGCGCCGTGTTGCCGCGCACGAGGTTGGCTGGCGCCAGTTCCTGCCAGCCTGCGGGCACGAGGCTGCTAAAGCCGCGCTCCTCGTCAGTGAACGCCTCCAGCACCAGCTCTGGGGCTTCGCCTGGCACATCAAAGACCACGCCCGGCATCTCGGCGATGCAGGCTGCGTCGGGTGCTTGGGTAGGGTCGTCGATAAAGGCACCCGCAATGCTCCGGGCGCATTCGTTGGCGAGGACATCATGGCCAACGCCGGGGAATTCGAAGAGGTACCCCTTGCTCAGGTTCTCGGCGACCAGTTGGCCGTACTCCGGTGGCGTGACCGGGTCTAATTCGCCCTCCAGCACCAGGGTAGGGATGTCGCTGACCAATGGTTCCTTGACCCACGGATCGGCTTCCTCAACCGGCCAGTTCTCGCAGATGCCGAAGAGGCCGTACTCGACTATGACCGCAGGGTCGGCGCTGCTTAACAGCTGCCTGGGCAATGCTGCTCTGATGTTGAGAAGGTCCTCTGGTGTCCGACCAATCAGGTCGTCCGTGCAGAGCACGGAATACGTCATCCCCCGGGTAGTAAGGTCAAGGAGCGCCAGTCTTGTGCTGCTCAGTTGCGTCATCAGCTCGTAGTCACCGTTGTACACATCGTAGACCGCCTGCGGCAGAACAGGGATGATCTGCGTGATGTAAAGGAAGGTCACCAGGTTGCCAAGCACCGCATCCCCGGTTAGGAAGGCATCGTAGCTCTGGCCGTCCAGGGGGTTTGTGACGGTGATGGGAACCGGCTCGGTGTTGAGCCGGTCGATGACCTCGAAAAGCACCTCCTGCAGATCGGGATAGGCGCTGTTGCAGGCTTCGTGGGCAGCGCAGCCGTCAAGCAGGCGCATGACGGCGTTCGCGGTGGTCGTGGAGCCCTCTACACCGAGGCTTTTCTCCAGTGGCAGTACCGAGTTGATAGCCACGCTACGGATCCCTTCCGGATAGTCGCGCATGGTGGCCTGCGCCAGCAATGAGCCGTAAGACCCTCCGTACAGGTTGACCTGGTCGTAGCCCAACGCGATGCGGATGGCGTTCACGTCGGCGGCGCTCTGGACGGTGTTGTAGGCCGACAGGTTATGCCCCTCGCTCACCAGCCAGTCACGGCAGGTCATAAAGGCATCGAACTGCCCTTGCGCAGCGACATTTGGGTCTGGCTCATCCAGAAGGTCGAACAGCGCCTCCACAAACTCCGGGCACTCCAGCGCGGGTTCGGAGAGGCCGACACCGCGCTGATCGAAGATGATGAGATCGCGGTTGGGGTGGATGGGGGCAAGGACTTGCGCCAAGGCAGGCGCGTTATGCACGGTCTTCTCACCGGGGCCGCCGGACAGCAAAATCACCGGGTCGGGCTGGTGTTCCTCGCTCTGGTCTTTCAAGACGGCGACGGCGAGGCGGATGGTGGGGCCAGCGGGGTCGTTGTGATCCTCCGGTACGACGACGAACCCGCACTCGACCGGAGTGCCTTCGGGCACATCGAAGGGGCAAGGTGCCTCCTCAAACGTCGCTACTGGTTCCTGTGTCGGTTGGATTGTTGCTGTTGGTTCCGGCGCTACCTCAGTTGGCGCAGCGGTCTCGGCTGGTTCGGGCGCACTTGTCGGCGGTCCGCCGCCGCAGGCGGAAATGAGCAACACGGCGACTAGCAGACCAAGTAGTAGCTTTTTCATCTCTCTTTTCTCCTTTCAGGTCTTGAAGTTTCACAAGCGAACACCCTTTCATTGTCAGCAAGGCCGTTGTATTTCTGTCCCCCCAAGAGAACGGGGGAGAGACCGGCAGCCTCGGGCATCACTTCGCTCCGGCCCGACTGCTTCACCGATCTCTCCCCAAGGCAGGTGAGGGAGCACCCACCAAGGAGTGGTAAGCCTCTCTACTCAACCATCTCTATCAATATTTTACCATTGTCGGCCAGGTTTGTCCACTTTGACATATCGTGGTCGGTCCTGTTCCAACGCGGCGTTTTCAGAACGGGCGTGTCCAATTCAAGTTTTATCGGTATCCTCTACGACATAGACGCTGTGGGCTACGTGTTTCTTACCCCCGTTCGCTAACGGCAGACAAAAAAGTAGTGCGACGACAGCGCAGAACTCCTCAGGCAGGTACTCCTGCTCTCCAGCACGGTAGTGATCGTCAAACCAGGTAGGAAAGGCACTGACACGGGTTTTTCCTCACTCGTTATGCAGGCACGAGCGACAATGCAAGACTAAGTCGGTGAACACGAGCGGTTTCACGCGATATATGTGAGACTTAGCAACAGCCTCACCCTTGACAGAGATGTTGTGATATGCTATTTTGTGCACAAACTACTGGGAAGGGAGTGCCGCCGAAAACCACATCCACTGACATCGAGTACATCTGGTCGTCCTCCGTGTATGGCGGTGCCTAGGGGGAGGGGTTCAAAGGTCTAAGAAGCGCTGATCGTTCTCGCTACAGCAGGGGGTAATGGGCGCTGTTCTTGTATGGAGACGAATCTGATCCCGGCGGCAATGAACTAGGACCTTAACATGGTCACCTAGCCCCGGGGGAGCCAATTGTGAAACCGTCCGGCCGTGGGAAAGAGGGTGCCGTGATGATGCAGCGGACAAACGAGGAATGGCTGAGTGCTTTGCATGGGCCGGGCCTCGACGAGGCTCTGACCGACCTACGTGCGCTCCTGTTGCGCGGGTTGAGGTGCGGTCTGGCTGGCTGGTCCGGCGTTGACGAGGCGACTCTGGAAGACCTGGCGCAAGACGCATTGGTGAGGATTCTGAGCGCCCTGGACTCCTTTCGCGGGGAGAGCCACTTCACCACCTGGGCCCGGAAGATTGCCATTCATATGGCCTTCACCGAACTGCGGCGCCGACGTTGGCGCGACGTGTCGCTGGACGAGATGATGGAGCTTGCAGAGACCCATTTCATCCCCCAGAGACTCGCCGACCCAGGCGCTGGGACGGAAAAGCAAGCCACGCAACGCATGTTCTTGAGCGGCCTGCGCCAGATCATCGCCGAAGAATTGACCGACAAGCAGCGCCAGGCGTTGGTCGCCGTTTACATTCACGCCGTGCCGTTGGAGGAGGTAGCCAGGCGGATGGACACTAACCGAAACGCGCTATACAAGCTCCTGCACGACGCGCGCCAACGGCTCAAGAAGCGGATAATGGCTAAAGGGTTATCGCCACAGGAGTTTTTGGCTGCCTTCGGCCCATAGGAAGGGGTAAGAAAAGGCTGGCGCAATGCGTCAAGTTGTGGTAGGATGTCTTCCTGTCCGGAGAGAGTTGCCTGTGCCAGAGAAGAAAGGTGCCAATCGGTAGAAGAACCTTCCCGACTATCAACAATTGGGGGTAGCTAAGATGGTACAAGAAATCAGAACAGCAGGAATTGATATCATAGATTATGTCCCCTGGGGCGCGCACCTCTGCCTTTTTTACCAGACGAAGAAGGACTTGATTGATGTTATGGTCCCCTATTTCAAAGCAGGTCTAGAGAGCAATGAATTCTGCATGTGGGTTACTTCAGAGCCCGTAACGGCTGAGGATGCAGGGAGATCATTAAGGAGAGTCATACCGAATCTGGATGATCACATTGAAAAGGGGCAGATAGAGATCCTAGACTACAGCGAGTGGTACACGAAGTCGGGCAGGTTTGAAGCCGATGAGGTGTTGCAAGGCTGGATCGAGAAAGAGAATCAGGCTCTGAAAAGAGGATTTGATGGACTCCGCGCTACCGGAAATCTGTCTTGGCTGGGGGAGAGTGATTGGCCAGAGTTCAGCGATTATGAAGCAACGATAGACCGTGTCATCGGCAAACATCGGATGATCATCATTTGCTGCTATCCTCTTTACAAATGTGAAGCGGCCGAGGTCATGGATGTGGTCTCTAACCACCAATTCGCTCTCACCAGGCGAGAAGGTAGGTGCGTTGAATTGGACAGGCTCAAGAAGATGGCGCGCGCGATTGTTACCACTCGTCCAGACGAGATCGGCTGCGACGAGTGTTTCGAGCAACTGGACCGCTTCGTCGAGATGAAGCTGGCGGGCAAAGAGATCTCCGAGGCAATGGGCCTGGTGCAGGACCACCTGGAGCGCTGCAACGATTGCCACGAAGAACTTGAGGCCCTTCTGGCTGCCATGCGCGCGCTCTCGTGATCGACCGATAGTAGGTTCTTCACTTGCGACGAGGAGACCGTTGGTCTCCTCGTTTTTGTTTTGGAGCCGGGAGGCAAAGAGGGTCTCGATCGAAGGCTCTGCGGCCGCCGCATGCGCCTCTTGTGAGGTAAGATTCAGCTGTGATGCTGCGTCAAAGTAATAGCACCGGTCCACACTATCCAACGCTTGACGGCGGGCTGCCGGGTGGATCGTGGCTTTGGAAATCGCCACCTTGAGCAAACTACCCCAGGAGATGGCCCGAAGGACGGGCTACCGGATAGTGAACCACCGGCTCGATCTCTTCGGCATCTGCCCCCGGTGTCAGGAAATCGGGGAGGATGAATTCAAAGAGTAGGGACAAAGAAGAAGGAGGAAAACGGCGATGCTCAGCGAGGCGATACAGGATGCGATGAACGAACAGATCAAGAACGAACTCTGTTCCGCCTACCTGTACCTCTCGATGTCGGCCTACTGTGAATCGGTCAACCTACCGGGCTTTGCTCACTGGATGCGAGTGCAGGCTCAGGAGGAGACGACCCATGCGATGAAGTTCTATGACTTCATCTGCGAACGGGGAGGGCGTGTCGTCCTCCAGGCCATTGACCAACCGCCTGTTAAGTATGAGTCGCCCCTCGACGTTTTCGAAAAAACCCTCGAACACGAGGGAAAAGTAACGGCCATGATCCACAACCTCTACGCACTTGCCGTCCAGGAAAATGACTACGCCAGCCAGGTCTTTCTGCAGTGGTTCGTGACAGAGCAGGTCGAGGAAGAGCAGAGCGCGGCGCAGATCGTGGATACGCTGAAGATGATCGGCGACAAGGGCCACGCTCTCCTCATGTTAGACAGGGAACTGAGACAGAGAGGGGCTGAGTAGGCGAGCCAGGGGAGCATGGTGAGCGATTTCACCAGGACAAGCTTGGACCCTGACAAGTGTGTTGGCAAGAGAAAGGTGATTCCAGCTGAACAGGGGAGGCTTTGATTTACGATAGGGGGGTCACGTCCATGTGAGATCAGAAGGAAGGCAAACTGGTCAACTCTAAAGAGAGACTGTTGTTCTAAAACGAGAAAGGAGAAATATCATGGCTAAGGTAGCACGAGAGATGGTGGAGAAAGCGGGGGTGAACGTTGACCAATTGCTGGAACTGTTGGTCAAGAATGCTGCGGCTGAGTTGACGACCTACTATTACTACACCATCCTCCGAGTCAACCTGATCGGGCTAGAGGGCGAGGGCATCAAGGAGATCGCCGAGGCCGCCCGCATCGAGGATCGCAACCACTTCGAGGCCCTCGTGCCCCGCATCTACGAGCTGGGGGCCAAACTCCCGGAGAGCATGAAGGAGTTCCACGACATCTCGGCCTGTCCGCCCGCTAGCCTGCCAAAGGATCCCACAGACATTGAGGCCATGTTGACGGTGCTGGTAGAAGCCGAGAGATGCGCAGTGCGAGGCTATACCCAGATCTGCAACATGACCGCGGGCAAGGATCACCGCACCTACGACCTGGCGCTGTCCATTCTCCACGAGGAGATCCAGCACGAATCGTGGTTCTCTGAGTTTCTGGGTGAGGGTCCGTCCGGCCACTTCTTGCGCCGAGGCGAGACCTCCCCCTTCGTCAGGAAATTCTTGGAGTAGGCCCCCGGATTCGGCATCGGGGGGACGCCGGCTTCAGCCGGGTCTCCCCGATCCTCCTCAAGCGAAACAAGCAGAGGTCTCAGGGGCAATGCGTCGGTTCACGAAAGAGGAACTAGCGCACTATAACGGTAAGGACGGCGCCCCGGCGTACGTGGCCTATGAGGGCAAGGTCTACGATGTCACCCACAGTTTCCTTTGGCAGAACGGCCGCCACCAGGCGCTGCACAGAGCCGGAGAGGATCTGACCGGCAGCCTGGATGAAGCACCCCATGGGCTTCAATTCTTGACCAAGTTTCCCGTGGTTGCAGTTCTTTCTTGCACCTGATTCCATGAGGCAGATTGGCTGATTGCAAGAGGGCATTTTCGCAAGAGGATGGAGGCGGATGATACCAAATGTTGGCATCGCTTTGATATTGACAGCCCTTGCTGGGCTGTCTACCGGCATCGGCAGCCTCATAGGGATTGCAACGAGAAGAGAGCCAGGGCCGCGTTTCATGGCCATGACCTTGGGCTTCGCGGCAGGAGTGATGGTAACGGTTTCTTACGTGGAACTCCTACCGGGAGGCATCGAAGCCATCGGGTTTGGACCTGCGCATTTGGGCTTCTTCGGCGGTATGTTGGCCATGTTCCTCGTAGATGCCCTGATCCCTCACACATATGGGGCCGAGCAGCATCATGCAGCGCAGGAAAATGAAAACGGAACTAGGGAGAGGCTCTTAAGGACGGGACTTTTCGTCGCTTTGGGGCTCGGCATTCACAACTTCCCTGAAGGTATGGCTACCTTCGCGGCGACGCTCAAGGACGTTGACCTTGGCATAGCGATTGCCGTGGCCATTGCTATCCACAACATCCCCGAGGGTCTAGCAGTATCGGCACCGGTATATGCTGCCACCAAGAGTCGAACCCAGGCTTTCCTATGGTCTTTCCTTTCTGGGTTGGCTGAACCGGTGGGGGCTGGCTTGGCCGCAGTTTTGCTGCTCCCTTTCCTGACTGATGCGCTTCTGGGCTGGTTGCTGTCGGCTGTGGCCGGGATTATGATCTTCATCTCCCTAGACGAACTAGTGCCCGCTGCACGTGCTTTTGGAGAGGAGCACCTGGCGATCACGGGGGTTATCTTCGGCATGATGGTGATGACGGTCAGTCTGTTGATGCTGCGCTAGGCACATCCCTCACCGCGATCACCATTGCCAATCCGATTGCGTTTTCCCCTCCATCTGCGAACCTATTCCGTCTATCCGTTCCCCATCCACTGACCCCTAGTAATTGCCCAACAGATCGTGACCACCAACGAATGTGCCGGTGTAGCCACCCTGACCGATGTCTTGCCCCCCTACCAGGCTGTCCGAACAAGAACAGCCCCTCATAGGATATGCTCTGTAGTTGAAACAGGGATGTCCTACCCGAGAAAGGGGCTTGCCCTACGCCGATTGCTACTAAGAGATTGAGGCCCTTATGGTCGATCTCCGTGCCCTGGCCTGATCGGCCGACAACACCTCCCTCGCTTGACACAAGAAGACCAGAGGTCTCCTCGTTTTTCGTTTTGAAGCTAGGAAGCAAATAAGTATCTCGATCGAACGCTCTGCGGATGCAAATCCTTGGCTTCCACACTGCGGCTGCCGCACGCCCTTCTCGTGAGGTAAGATTGAGCCCTCCCAATGCGTCATAGTGGTGACAACCAAGATATGACAAGAACGAGATAGGCAATTAGGAAAGTGGGTATGAAGGTGGATTCATAGAATTTCCGGGCCTGACGCTGACAGCGAGGCACAGCAGAGTGAGGATCTCTAGGAACAACTCCTTGTGTTCACATACTCAACCGTTCACCTGAAATCACAGGTGACGTACTTGACCAAAGGAGATAATCCCGTGAAACTCAGCACCCTATTCATAATCACCGGCGTCGTTTCAATCGTTCTCGGCCTTGGCTTTGTCCTAGTACCGGGGAGATTGGCATCACCATATGGCCTTGAGCTAGACGAACACGGGATAATGCTACTGCGACTTCTTGGAGCGGCATTCCTCGGCTATGGTGCGCTGAACTGGTTTGCCAGAAACACCGAAGAATCCAAAGCACGCCAGGCGATCGTCCTCGCCCAGTCTGTCGGCAACGCCATTGCTTTCATCGTGGCGCTGGCAAACCAACTCTCTGGCGTGCCGAATGCCGTCGGCTGGGTTGGTGTCGTAATCCACCTTTTGCTCGCGTTGGGATATGGGTACTTCGAGTTGAAGTGGCCGAGTGCTTCCCAACCAACTTCCTTCGCTCAACAACCCCGGCGACCATTCTTTTAGGAAACAAGAGTGATCAGTGAGTGGATTGGCCTGGGATCTCGGAGGCGGGTGGCCGGCCTGGCGAGCCCCAACTCCTTTGGGACGAGCTAATCAAGAGACTCACACAAGACCTAGTCTGCAGCGTGCCGCGACCGTATGAGTATTGGACTTGGAGAGCAGGACTACATACTTGAGGAGTTCTTCGCTGTCGTCGCACGATTTCTTTTCTGCCTTTGGCGAATGGGCGGGGGTAAGAAACAGCTGACCCACAGCGTCTATGTCGTAGAGGATAGAGATGAAACTTGAATTGGACACGCTGGTCTTGGAAGCGTGGCCTTTGAATAAGATCCACCGAGATCTCAAAGGGGCCACCGAGGGTCGGTATTCGTAACTTCATGAGAGGGATGCCTGATTAGGAGGGACGACACCTCCTTGGTGGTTGGTCCCTCACCTGCCTTGGGGAGAGGCCGGCAAAGCAGTCTGGCCGGAGCGAAGCGGAGCCATATGCTCGAGGCTGCCGGTCTCTCCCCGATTTCGCCTAACAGCGATTCGGTTGATGAGACTAGTTGGCCGACTATTCTGCGGCTGGGTGAGAGGAAAGGTCTATTTGGTGTGGCGGTAATAGCGATGAGGCCGATGTAGCCAAAGATCGCCGAGCTGTGCCGAGCAATGGTCTGACTAGCTATCGCGGAGCAGCGCTAACAGATGAGGCGAGATTATAAGGAGGTAGGACCGGTTGTGACGCTCGCGCTCAAGGCTGTGGCCATGGCTATGGCTGTGGCCAGTATAGTGTTGACTGCTCTGAGGGTCGCGTCCATCGAAACCGACGTAGTGCTTCTGAGCATTGGGCTGTTCGCGTTATCTATCACTTCCCTCCAAGAGTCCGAGAAACAGCCCGAAGGCCCTCTTCGACAGCTTGAACTGAAGGGGCATCCCGGTAGCCACGAATCTTCTGCGACTGGGTGAGGGTGAAGAGGAGACACAACTATCTGGCCAGCGGGGCTTTTCGGCTCACCTCGTTCTCCTAAATGCTCCGCAAAGAAGCAAAATCTTAGATGTCTAAGTCCTTTGTCTCATCAATGAGAGGATTTTAAGGAGGAGGGACAACAATGGTCGGTCAACTGTCTGTAGAGAGGCTGCGAAGGGCCGCCGACCCTCGGGTGCTGGGCTGCAAGACCAGCGAAGAGTTGAGGCCCCTGGAAATCACTATCGGCCAGGAAAGAGCGACTAGGTCATTGGATTTTGGTCTGGGGATTAGGGAATTGGGCTTCAACATCTACGTGGCTGGCCTTCACGGCACGGGGAGGACCACCGCCGTCAAGCGCTTCCTAAAGGAGGTGGCTAAGGAAAAGCCTGTGCCCCACGACTGGTGCTATGTGAACAACTTCCGTGACCCCTACCGCCCCAAGGCCCTCTGCCTCCCCCCTGGACGAGCCAGGGAGCTTCAGGCGGATATCAAGAGTCTGGTGGAGGGGGCACAGCGCGAGCTTGCCCGAGCCTTTGAAAGCGAGGAGTACGCAGTCAAGAAGGAGCAGACCGTGAAAGCTCTGCAACAGAAACGGGAGGAACTCTTTGCCGATATCAACGAGAGGGCACGCAAAGAAGGATTCATGATCCAACCGACTCCTATAGGCCTGCTGACGATCCCCCTGAGGGAGGGCAAACCTCTCAGTGATGAGGAGTACCATGCTTTGGGCCCGGATGAACAGAGGGAGATCTCGCAGAAGCAGGAGGAACTGCAGGCCGAGCTGAAGACAGCGATCCGACAGGCGAGGGGGTTGGAGAAGAGCGTTAGGGATGAGCTCCGGAAGTTGGATCAAGAGGCGGCCCTATACGTCCTCGAACCCCTCATCGAGGATCTGAAGGAGAAATATCAAGACCTCCCGGAGGTGGTAGCCTACCTGGAGGAGGCGCGAGACGACATCTTGGAGAACCTATCTCAATTCAGGGCGGAGCCCCAGGCTGAACCCTCTTTGCCCTTCCCCATCCCTGGAGCAAGGGAGTTGCCGTTCAGGAAATACGAGGTGAACGTGCTGGTGGACAACTCCGAGTTCAAGGGTGCACCTGTGGTCACGGAGCTGAACCCAACGTATAACAACCTCTTTGGCCGGATAGAGAAGGAGGCCCAGTTCGGGGCCCTGGTCACCGACTTCAGCATGATAAGGGAGGGCTCCCTCCACCGGGCCAATGGTGGCTACCTGGTTCTACCTGCCGAGGAAGTACTGCGCAATATCTTCTCCTGGGATAGCCTAAAGCGGGCGCTCAGGAACCAGGAGATTGTCATCGAGGAAGCAGGAGAGAGGCTGGGCTTCATCACCTCCAAGAGCCTTCGGCCTGGGCCCATCCCCTTAGACGTGAAGGTAGTCCTGATCGGAAAACCCATGCTTTACCACCTGCTCCATGCCTTAGATGAGGATTTCACCGAGCTCTTCAAGGTCAAGGCCGATTTCGACACCCGCATGGATCGAACAGAGGAAAACATAAGGGACTACGCCGCCTTCGTCTGCACCGTCTGCGAGGAGGAGAACCTGAACCATCTGGACAGTTCGGCTCTGGCCCGGATCGTGGAGCACGGCTCCCGTCTGGCTGAGGACCAGGAGAAGCTCTCCACCCGCTTCGGCGAAATAGCCGACATCATTCGCGAGGCCAGCTTCTACGCCTCCAAGGAAGGGGGGCCCCACGTGACCGCCGCCCACCTGAGAAAAGCGATCGAGGAGAAATTCTACCGTTCCAATCTCCTCCAAGAGAGAATTGTGGAGATGATGAAGCGGGGGACGCTCATGATCGATGTCAGGGGCGAGGCGGTTGGCCAGGTGAACGGCCTGTCAGTGACCAGCCTGGGGGATATAACCTTTGGCCGGCCGACCAGGATCACCGCTAGTATCGCACTGGGCCGGGAGGGCCTCATCGATATCGAAAGAGAGGCCAAGCTGGGTGGCCCCATCCACACCAAGGGGGTGATGATCCTCGCCGGGTATTTGGCCGACAAGTACGCCAAGAACAAGCCCCTCAGCCTCTCGGGGCGCTTAGTCTTCGAGCAGAGCTACTCTGGGGTGGAAGGGGATAGTGCCTCCAGTACGGAACTCTACGCTCTCCTCTCCAGCCTCTCCGGCCTCCCTACAAAGCAGGGCGTTGCCGTCACTGGCTCCGTCAACCAGAAGGGTAAGGTGCAAGCCATTGGCGGGGTGAATGAGAAGATTGAGGGCTTCTTTGAGGTCTGCAAGGTCAAGGGGCTTACCGGGGAGCAAGGGGTGATCATCCCAGAGAGCAACGTAAAGAACCTCATGCTCAAGGAGGAGGTAGTGGAGGCCGTCAAGGAGGAGAAGTTCCACATCTGGCCGGTGAAGACCATCGATGAGGGGATCGAAATCTTGACCGGGGTCAAGGCCGGTCAGAGGAGGCAGGACGGCACATTCGAGGCAGGAACTGTCAATTACCTAGTGGACAAGCGGCTGAGGGAGCTGGCAGAGACGATGAGGGAGTTTGCTGGAGTGGAAGGGAAGGGCCGAGGGAAGAAGGACGAGGAATGATCGTCCTCACCCCAGCACCCTAATGACTGCATCCCCTGGATGGATTCAAGTTCAAAATGGGAAAGATCATTATCGACTCAATAGCTACTCGTGCCGGCTGCAATCTCGCTCGGCTTCGAGCCCCTCCAAGATCGGACTCGAAGTCATCCCTTGAGCCTGCAGACTATCAACGGTACAAGGGTCCAGGAAGGCACTTGAGTATGGTCAGGGCGATCATAGTAGACCTGGATGGTACACTCATAGATTCCACCGGGGCTCACGCTCTATCGTGGCAGGAAGCCCTCGCCTATTATGGGAAGATGGTCTCCCTTGAGGAGATAACTCCTCTTCTCGGCAAAGGGGCGGAGGAGATCACAGTCACCCTTTGGGGCGAGGAAGCAGAAGCCCGTCTCATAGAAGAACTCACCGAGATGCGGAAGAAGATCTTCGCGAAGCGATACCGGCGAGAGGTAAAAGCGTTTCCCATGGCGCGGGAGTTTCTCTGTCTTCTAAAGGATAGCGGCATGCGTATCGTCTTAGCCAGCTGCGCTCACCAAGAAGATGTGGAGTACTTCATCGATTCTTTCGACCTGAGACCCTGCATCGATGAGCATGTAAGTGCCGATGAAGTGGACCGCTGCAAGCCGCGGCCAGACATCTTTGAATTGGCGCTTCAGAGAGCAGGTGTAGAGCCGGAGGAAGCGGTGGCCATAGGGGACAGCGTGCATGATGTCCTTGCCGGCCGCGCTTTGGGCATCCCCGTCATCGCCCTGCTCTCAAGCGGAGGGGAGAGGGAAAAACTCAGGGCAGCCGGTGCCTCAGAGATCTATAATGACGTCCGAGAACTCCTGAAGAAATACGACCAATCGCTGTTGGCTAAGACTTAGCGGCTTCCGGCAATGGTCAGAACCAGCTTGGAAGCGATACCATTTGCAGTCCGGGAGGTAGATGACCTCACTGCAGCGAGATCTCGAAGATAGGGCGATGTCTTAGACTAACGGCGTGATATAAGTCACAAACAGGGGAGCGTTGAACCGCTAAAGTGAGAGAGATTCAGCGCTGCTCCCTTAAGTTAGCCCAACTATGCCAAAGTCCAGTGGGAATAAGGGTAAGATAGAGCCATGCTGCAGCGTGAATTAACGAGGATCGAACGCCTGTTGAGCGAGGCCCACGAGGGAGAAGATGAGGTTGGAAGGCAAGTAGATATCCAGGCAAGCTCGATAGATCGACTTCTTTCGACCCTTGACCGTGCAAAGGAGGAAATGGAAGTGGGCGATATGTTGAAAGGGAAGGTGGCTATAGTAACTGGAGGAGCTAGCGGGATAGGTCGAGCCACCGCTATCCTCTTCGCTCGAGAGGGTGCCAAGATAGTAATAGCTGACTACAACCCCAAGGGAAGCCAGGAGACCCGGGAGATGATCAAAGAGGAAGGCGGGAAGGCCACCTTCATCGAGACAGATGTATCCAAGCCGGGTGATGTTGAGCGGATGGTTGAGGAGACGGTCAGAATCTATGGTCGTCTAGATATCCTCTTCAATAACGCTGGGATCGGAGAAACAGCCAAGGTAACTGAGGCATCTCTAGATCACTGGGAGAGGGTGCTAGCGATCAACCTTCGAGGTGTGTTTCTGGGCTGCAAATACGCCATCCCCAAGATGATCGAAAACGGGGGTGGATCGATCATCGACAACGCCTCCATCCTGGCCGAGGTAGGCTTCAGTGAGGCGGCGGCCTACAGCGCCAGCAAACATGGGGTAGTAGGCCTCACCAAGACCATAGCCCTAGACTACGCTGCTGATGGGATTCGCGCCAATACCGTGTGTCCGGGCTTCATAAGAACACCCATGGTCACGGAGGGGCTAGACCAGCAAACCAGGGAGTACATCGCTACCCTTCACCCTTTGGCGCGAATGGGCGAGCCCGAAGAAGTAGCCGAAGCGGCGCTCTTCCTTGCCTCGGAGCGTTCATCGTTCATCACCGGAACATGCCTATTTGTGGATGGTGGCTACACCGCTAGGTGACTTGGTCACTGCGGCACATGATGTACACCAGGTAGGGCGTACCTGGAGCGGCTGTCAAAAGGGGATGATTGGATGGGAGGGAAGGCTCGATCTAGAGCGGTTGTTCTAAACCCATAAGGGGTCAAAGGCGAGAAATCAAGCCCGTAGAAAGGAGATAGGATATGGTAGAGGGAAGAGGTTATTCATTGACAGAAATCAATCGGAAACCAGAAGTGATGACCGATATGGCCAGGAAACACCTGACCGTCATTGAGGTGCCGGCAAAGATCAAGGCCGCAGAGCCTTTCGCTGTCCACCTGAAAGTGGGCGGCATCGACGGTGTAGAGCACCCTAACTTGTTGGGTCACTACATCCATTGGCTGGAACTTTGGGCCGACGAGCAGCTCTTGGCCCGGGCCGATTTCTATCCCACGGTCAGCCAACCTGAGGCCACCTTCACCATTGTCTTGGAAGGGCCTACAACCCTCAGGGCTTTGGAGTTTTGCAACCTCCACGGAATCTGGGAGTCCAGCGAAGAGGTTGCAGTCGAATGAGAAGAAAGACTCAGGCTTAAGGAGCAGCCTGGCTAGTCATGTCCGATTTCAGGAGCGGAGGGGAGCGGGCCTTCGATCGGGCCCTGCAAACGAAGAAGTTCCATGCCGCTATGTACCGAGAGGCGAGACAGGCGCCGGATGAGGGAATAGCTCCCAAAATCCGCGATATCCACATCTACCAGGTGCATGGCTATACCATCAAAGGCGGTCCTCCCGACATGTGCCCGATCTGCAACGCCAAAAGGGAGAGATTCGAGAGTCTTCCGTCCCGCAGGACTGATCTGAACAGGAATAGGGAGTAGAGAGGATGAAAGTAGAAGTCGCTCCGCAGGTCTACTGGGTAGGGACCATCGACTGGAACGTCAGGAACTTCCACGGCTACACCTACACCACCCCTCGCGGCACAACCTATAACGCCTATTTGGTAATAGATGAGAAGATCGCCCTGGTAGATACAGTCGCCCCTCCGTTCGCTGGAGAGATGGTGCGACGGATAAGGGAACTAATCGAGCCCGGGCGCATCGACTATCTCATCGCCAACCACGGGGAGATCGACCATTCGGGGGCCATCCCAGAGGTCCTAAAACTAGCCCCCCAAGCGCAGTTGATCTGCAGCAAGAAGGGAAAAGATAGTTTAGGCAAATACCTGGGCCCCGATTTCGACTTTCAAGCGGTCGGCACTGGAGACAAGATCAACCTGGGTCAAAAAAGTCTGACCTTCATAGAGGCTCCCATGCTTCACTGGCCAGACAGCATGTTCACCTACATTGAGGAAGAGGCTCTGCTCCTGCCAAACGATGCTTTTGGCCAGCACTTGGCTACAGCGGAAAGGTTCGCAGACCAACTGCCTGTGTGGCTGGTGATGGAAGAGGCTGCTCGTTATTACGCTAATATCCTTATGCCTTTTAGCCCCCTGGTGGTCAAGAAGATCGCGGAAATCCAAGAGATGGGCATAGCTGTCGATATCATAGCACCCAGCCACGGTCTCATATGGCGGAAAAACCCAGGGCAGATCATAGAGACCTATCTCCGCTGGGCCCGAGGCGATTTCAAGCCCAAGGTCTTGGTGGTCTATGAGACGATGTGGGGCAGCACGGAGAAGATCGCCAGGGCCTTAATAGAGGGGCTATTGAGCGAGGGTGTGGAAGCGGCGCTCTACGGACTTCCCATGGCCGATCGTAGCGAAGTGATCAAGGAGCTTCTTGACGCCAAAGGAATATTGGTAGGCTCCTCCACACACAACCGCCAGATGTTGCTCAACATGGCTGCGTTCCTAGAAGATCTGATCGGTCTTCGACCTGAGGGTCGACTGGGTGCGGCCTTCGGCTCATACGGGTGGGGCTCAAGAGCGGTCAAGCAGATGGAAGAGGCGCTCAAAGAGGCTAGGATAGAGGTCGTAGAGAGCGGCTTGGCCATCAGATGGGCCCCCAGTGAGGAAGAAAGGGCTCGCGCGGTGGAGTTCGGGAAGCGATTCGCCCGCCTGGTCAAAGAGTCTGTGTTCTCGAGTCCGTAACTCAAAGAGGGAGGAGATGGAGAGAAAAGAACCCCTACCGGTTAGAAGCGAGGCGCCCGATTTCACTCTGCCCGCAGTAGGAGACGAAGAGATAACCCTCAGCAACTACCGAGGCAGGAAGAATGTGATCCTGGCCTTTCACCCCCTGGCTTGGACCTCAGTTTGAGAGTCGGAGATGCGCGCTTTCGAGGAGGCTATGCCTCGATTCGCGCGCCTCAATGCCCAGGTCTTGGGTATAAGCGTTGACAGCGTTCCCACCAAGGAAGCCTGGGCCAAGTCGCTGGGGATCAAATCTTTCCCCTTGCTGAGCGACTTCTGGCCCCACGGAGAGGTAAGCAGGAGTTATGGCGTACTGAACGAAGAGAAGGGGTTCGCCGAACGGGTGGTATTCGTGGTGGACAAGGAGGGTTTGATACAGTTCTCTAAGCTCTACCCTCTGAAAGAAGCACCCGATGTGGGGGAGATTCTAGAGGTGGTAAAAACCTTGGAAGCGCCCTAGACCTTTACGTATGCCGAGCGCTCAGGACGACGGTACGAGCGCAGGGGCCATGGGGCTCTTCCATAAACAAAAAATAAAGGAGGTAATGCGATGGAACTAAAGGGACAGAGATCGTAGGCCTAGATGTAAAGGAACTCTTGGCAGAGCTGAACAAAGCCTATGCCGATGAGTGGTTGGCCTTCTATCAATATTGGGTGGGGGCCCAGATAGTGGCCGGAAGGCCAGCCGCCAAAGCGGTGTCCTCCGAACTGATGCGCATAGCCATGGAGGAGTTGGAACACGCCGATGAACTGGCGGTCCGCATCACCCAGTTGGGTGGCAGGCCCCTAGATAACCCAATGCAATGGTATGAGATGACCAACTGCGGCTACACTGAGCCTCCAAGAGATCCTAGCGACCTGGAGGCCATCATCAAACAGGTGATCGAGGCGGAGGGGTGCGCCATCGGGGTGTACGACAAATTGGCCAAGATGACCTTCCAGAAGGATCCCGTCACCTACCAGTTGATGATCCATATCATGGAGGAAGAGATAGAGCACGAGGATACCTTCGAGAATCTCATAGGTTAGGAGGTAGGAGATGGCCAAATGGGAGTGTCTATCCTGCGGCTACGTCTATGACCCGGCAGTGGGTGATCCCGATGGCGGTATACCGCCCGGCACCCCATTCGAGGATCTACCTGACGATTGGGTCTGTCCTGAGTGTGGCGTAGGCAAGGAGATGTTCGAGAAGTTGGAGTAGAAGAGCCCTGGGGGCAGGGGTCAAAGCTTGACCCCTGCCCCAATAATGAGGAGGCATCATGCCCGTAAACGATATGACTCTTAAGATCGCAGGGGAGGCTGGCCAGGGGGTGGAATCGAGTGGCGCGGGCTTCGCTCAAGCGCTGGCGCGAGGCGGTCTCCATATCTTCGCCATGCAGGACTACATGTCCCGCATCCGAGGGGGGCATAACTTCTTCCAGATAAGGGTAGCCCCCCACGATATCCACAGCCACACCGATAAGATCCACCTCCTTTTGGCCATGAACAAGCAAGCCATAGCGGAGCACCGAACTGAGATGGCTGAGGGGGGAGGAGTCATCTACGACCAAGGGTTGAAGGTTGAAGCGAAGGAGTTAGAAGATGAAGGCATCAGGGCTTTTTCCTCCCCCCTGGTGGAGATCGCCGAGGAGGTGGGTGGCCATCGGGTCATGGTCAACACGGCTGCCATAGCCGTGGCCACCGGCATCACGGGCTACAGTTTCGAGGAGATCGCTGAGGTGATCGAGAAGAACTTCGCTAAGAAAGGTAGAGGCATAGTAGATTCTAACCTCAAGGTTGCGGAGGCGGGTTACAAGTTCGCCCAAGACACCTACGCCCCAGAGTTCGAGCATTGCTTGGAGCTAATAGAGTCACCCCCTCGTATGATAATCCACGGCAACCACGCCTTCTGCCTGGGAGCCTTGGCCTCCGGTTGCCGCTTCATCTCCGCCTACCCTATGACCCCGGCTACCTCGATTATGGAATGGATGGCCGCCCATGCCGCCGAGTACGGCATCGTGGTGAAACAGACCGAGGACGAGATAGCGGCCATCAACATGGCCATTGGGGCCAATCACGTAGGAGTTAGAGGGATGGCCGCCACCTCGGGAGGTGGCTTCTCTTTGATGGTAGAGGCTCTTGGCCTGGCAGGGATGACCGAGACACCCTTGGTGATAGTAGAGGCCCAGAGGCCCGGCCCCTCCACCGGCTTCGCCACTCGCACCGAGCAGGGGGATCTGCGTTTCATGCTCCACGCCTCTCAGGGAGATTTCCCCCGGCTGGTGTTGACGCCAGGGACGGTGGAGCAGGCCTTCGAGGCGGGGGCTAGGGCTTTCAATCTAGCGGAGAGGTATCAGACCCCGGTGATAGTGCTCTACGATCAGTTCCTGGCCAACTCTTTCCGAACCGTTGAGTTAGATGACTTTGGCTTTGAGGGGGTGAAGATAGATCGGGGCGAACTATTGAGCCCCGAGGACCTGGATGAACTGGAAGGGGAATATGAAAGGTTCGCATTCACCGAATCGGGTATCTCCCCTCGGGCGTTGCCCGGCTCCCACCCTAAGGCGGTATATCCCGTTACTAGCAATGAGCACGGCCCCGATGGTCACATCTGGGAGGATAGGCAAAACCGCATTAGTATGATGAATAAACGGATGAGGAAACTAGAGGCCGCTCGAGGAGATATTTGGCAGCCAGAGCTTTGCGGGCCTGAGGAGGCAGAGGTGACCTTCGTGGCCTGGGGCTCCACCTATGGCTCGCTACGGGAGGCGGTGGACCGGTTGAGCAAGGAAGGCACGAGCGCTAACATGCTCCACCTGCCACAAGTCTGGCCTTTCCCCAAAGAGAGGGTCAGCGAGATCTTGAGAGACGCCAGGCGGGTCATCGGGGTGGAGCAGAACTACAGCGCACAGTTGGCTGGCCTCATCCGGCAAGAGACGGGGATCGAAGTGGAAGCCAACATCTTGAAATATGATGGGCGACCCTTCTCCGTAGATTACATCCTCACCCACTTCCGAAAGGAGGATTTCGATGGTCAGACCTACTGATTTCACCGTTTATCAGAAACCTACCTGGTGTCCGGGCTCCCCCGCCTGCGGCGACTTCATGATCTTGGGGGCCCTCAAGGTGCCGGTGGCCGAACTCGGCCTTCTTCCCCATCAGATATTGATTTCTTCCGGCATCGGCTGCGGTAGCAAGTTGCCCGACTATATGAAAGTCAACGGGTTCCAGGGGATTCATGGCCGTGCTCTGGCCTTGGCTACGGGAGCCGGGCTGGCCAACCACGAACTGGTGGTGATGGCTGTCACCGGCGATGGAGATGGCTACGGCATAGGGGGCAACCATTTCCTGCACACCATGCGCCGCAACCACAACGTCACTCATATCGTGGAGAACAACCAGCTCTATGCCCTCACCAAGGGACAATACTCCCCCACATCGAACCGGGGGTTCGTCACCAAAACCTCGCCTCTAGGGGCGATTGAGCCCCCGATAAACCCCCTGGCCTTGGCTTTGGCCTCTGGCGCCACCTTCATCTCCCGCACCTTTGCTGGGGATCGAGACCATATGGTGCGGATCTTCAAAGAAGCGATCCAACACCGGGGCTATGCCCTAGTGGATGTGCTTCAACCTTGCATCACCTTTAACAAGTTGAACACCTACGACTGGTATCGGGCCCGAGTTTTCGATGTGGAGGAAGAGGGGCACGATCGAGGTGATAAGTCCGCGGCCTGGGAACTGGCCCAACTGTGGGGCGAGCGCATCCCCATAGGGGTGCTCTACCAAGAGGAGCGCCCCACCTACGAGGACCAAGAGATAGGCCTCCAGGCTGGCCCCTTGGTCAAGCGGGAACTGAAGGAGTTGACTCCAGCGCAGGTGGCAACGCTGAAGAGGGAGTTCATATGATGGTGCCCGGCTTCGAAGAGAGGAGCCGTCGATGGAGGTGCCTTTGCAGAGTAGTCAGCTGGGAAGCGGGATCCCCATGAGAGATAGAGCACTCGCGATTGGCATGAGAAGGAGGTTGAGATTATGGCTTTGATAAGATGACGACCTGGCTGGCGGCTCAGGAGATGGGAGCCCTTCCCAGAGATGGAGGAGGAGATGGAACGTCTCTTCGAGCAGTGGCCCTTCGAATGGGTAACTCCCTGGAGCCGTCGGGCTTTAGCAGTGCGGGAATGGGGACCGCGGGTAGATATTTTCGACCGTCCGGACAAGGTGGTTATTAAGGCCGAACTCCCCGGGATGAACAAAGAGGATATCGATATCTCCGTGAGCGGTAACGTCCTCACCATCCAAGGGGAGCGCAAGGCCGAGGAAGAGGTCAAGGACGAAGACTACTATTGTTGTGAACAGCACGGGGGGCCTTCTACCGGGCCATTCAATTGCCGAGCGGCCTGGAGACAGACAACATCGATGCCACTTACGATAACGGCATCCTGGAGATAACCCTACCCAAGGCTCCGGAGGTGAAACCTAAGAAGATCGAGGTAAAGTAGAAAGGGAAGATCCCGCTTCCCTCCTTAATAAGTAGGAAAGGGGGGTCATCTGACAAGTCTTCTCTGTACGATAGAATCATCAGTATAGTGCTTCGTACGCTAGCCAGCAAAAGCACCCCCTGAGATCACAATGCCATCCTTGCCCAATGGCCATAAGTCGGAAGGAGGTGATCGATGCCTGAAGAGGCGCAAAGCGTCCTGCAGGCCCTGGAAATGGCCATAGATACGCAGAAGAGGGGACGAGAATTCTATCAAAAGGTGGCCAAGGAAACCGATTACCCGGAGGCCCGACAGATGTTCCTCTCCCTAGCGGAAGATGAGATGGAGCATCTGAACTGGCTCAAGGCGCAAAGGGACTCCCTACTCTCAAAAGGCGAATGGTTGCCCTACGAACCACCCCCAGCCCACATCCAGGAAGAAGGGCCGCCCATCTTCTCAGACGAGCAGGTAAAGGAGAGCCTAGGCAAATATCGCTCTGAACTCCCCGTCCTAAGGCTGGGGTTGGAGATGGAGGAACGCTCGCGTGCCTTCTACGAAAAGGCTGCGGGGAAGACCGACGAGAAGGAGGGCAAGGCCATGTTCTACCACCTTGCCGCTTGGGAGAAAAGCCACTGGGAGATCCTGAAAAGGGAGTATGACTTGTTGATGGAAGAATACAGGAGGCATATGGGCTTCGAGCCCTTCTAGACGAAGGTGTCACTTTATTCTCGGAAGGAGGATCCAAGGTGAAAGAAGAGACTAGGATGGCAGTCGAACGACTAGAGATGGCTATGGAGATCGAAAGGGAAGGACGGAAGTTCTACCTGGACGCCGCCGAGAGGACGGAGGATGATAAAGGGAAAGTCATGTGGCCATCCTTGGCCCGCCAGGAGGCTCTACATATAGAGTATCTGAGCAACGCACGTCGCGCTCTGGTAGAGAAAGGCCAATGGGCCAGTTTCGGAATGGAAGGCATGAGGTTCCTCAGCCAGCAGGACATCCCCCGCATATTCCCCGAGACAGCGGATGGCAAGGTGGAACCCGCTGGCGATGAACTAGCTGCCCTCCAGACAGGCATCGAGATGGAGATAAGATCTCGAGACCTCTATGAAGATCTGGCGAAGAAGACGGAGGACCACCAAGGCAAGGATATGTATGAGAAACTCGCCCGGTGGGAGGAAACCCATCGTCAGATCCTTCAGGCAGGGCATGACTATCTGAAGAAGACCGGGTTCTGGCTCGATGTTCAAGAACTCGGCTTTGGGGCCTAGTAGAGCCCTCGGTCATAGCCGAGCAAAGGGGTTAGAGTATGGATATCTTGATGTCAAAGAGCATCCTGGCCACTTTGGTGCTTCTGATGGCTATCCTTCAAGCTGTCACGATGACGCAAGTGAAGGGACGCATCCGGCTAATAAACCTTCCATCATCGCAACTGCGACGCTTCCACAAGCTTGAAGGGGATACAGCCTTACTTCTCACGTTGGTCACCGCGGCTATCTGCGTCGGCCGATTGAGCAGCGCTCCTCAAGATTCCCGGGTAGTCTTACACGCCTTGGTCGGCGTTGCTGGGGTTGCAACCATCCTATTGAAATTCGCAGTAGCGCGTTTCTTTAGGCCATACTTAAGGTATGCCTCGTATATCAGCGCTGTACTCTTCTTTTCCATCCTGGGCATTTTTGTTACCAGCGCGCCGTGGTATTTCGTAACCCTCTGGTGATTTCACTTAGCGCATGAATAAGGAGGAGTAAACGTGAAAAAGGTAACCGCCATTTTGGCCTTTCTATCCCTCATCCTTGTGGCCGCCTGTGGAGGTGGAGCTACAGCCCCGCCCTACAGTGAGCCAGCCCCGCCTTCGGAGGGAGCAGAGGTCATCATCGAAGGTTTCGCTTTCGAGCCAGCCACTCTCACCGTCGCACCAGGAACCATTGTCACCTGGATCAACGAGGACTCAGACGCTCACACCGTAGCCATAGCGGGAATTGAGAGCCCCTCGCTGGATAAGGACGATTCCTGGAGCTACACCTTCGACACCGCAGGCACTTTCCACTACATCTGTGGCATCCATCCCTATATGAAAGGACAGATTGTTGTTCAATAGTCACCACAGGCAGCGACCAGAAAGGAGGAGAGATGGCACGATATGGCACCGAGACCAAATTGAAGCCAGAGGAGGTGATCGAGCGAGCAGAAGCCTATTTTGGCGAAAAGGGCCTGCGGTTGGAGATCTCTGAGAAGGACCCTTGTTGCATCTATCTAGTGGGAGGTGGGGGTCACGTCTTCATAACCGCCCCTGCCGGAGAGCCCAAGACCAAAGTAGATCTGGAAACCCGGGAGTGGGATTACCACGTGCGAAAGTTCATCGGCGCAATCCATAGTTAAAGGGGCATTTGCTACTCAACTGTTTCTCTTCGCGCAAGTGAGGTACGGTGGATCAGATAATGGCATCTTGATGCTCGTAAGGCTTCATGGTCTTGCCCGTACACGAAGAGTCGAGACAATCCCTTGATAGTTGTGAAGGAGGTAAATAGGATGGGAAAGGGAGAAACACGGACCAATCTCCTCGTGGTCTTCTATAGCATGACTGGCAACGTGGCTCGCCTAGCGAAGGCGGTAGCCGAAGGAGCCAAGGAGGTAGAGGGGGTTGAAGTTCGTCTGCGCCAAGTGCAAGATCTATTGCCCCAGGAGGTCATAGAGACCGACGAACGGATCAAGCGCACCAAGGAGGAGCTTTCAGATATCCCCTTTGCTACCTCCGACGATTTGGTTTGGGCCCACGGCATCGCCTTTGGTAGCCCGACTCGGTTCGGCAACGTCACTACCCAATTGAAGCAATTCATAGATCAGCAGGGTTCCCTTTGGGCCAAAGGCCTGCTGGAGAATAAGGTGGCTGGATTCTTCACCAGCACCGCTACTCAGCATGGGGGACAGGAGAGCACCATCTTAACCGCTATGGTCACCGCCTTTCACTTCGGAATGATCGTGGCCGGGGTTCCTTACTCCGAAAGGCGCCTCTTCTCCCTGGAAATGGGTGGCGGCGGCCCCTATGGCCCGTCTTCTGTCTCCGGACCTGACGCCAGTCGGCGGCCTGACGAGCGGGAGTTGGCCGTAGCGCGAGCCTTGGGGCGGCGCCTCGCTACCCTTGCGCAAGCGCTGAAGGGTTTGCAAGCCTAAGAGTAGATAGCAACCAGGGGTATAGTGCCAATCGGTTTGCTAGGAGAGATAAGACAGGACTGAGCAATTGACCCCCTTGCGATCTCGCGGCTATCCAAGGGAAGCCTTTCTTGAGCGCCCCTAGACTGTCAAAGGAGGAAAGAAATGAGAGGCTCTTGGCGTTTGGGTAGGTTGTTCGGCATTGACATAGGCATAGACTACAGTTGGCTCATCATCTTCGGCCTTGTGACTTGGTCTTTGGCTGCTGGTTACTTCCCTGAGCAATATGAGCGCTGGCCTGCCTGGCTCTATTGGTTCGTAGGCCTTCTGACCAGCCTAGCCTTCTTCGGTTCCGTTCTGGCTCACGAACTGTCTCATTCCCTCATCGCCAAAGCAAGGGGTGGAGAGGTGCGCAACATCACACTTTTCATCTTCGGGGGCGTGGCTAGCATGGTTGAGGAGCCCGATAGCCCCGGCTCAGAATTCCTGATGGCGTTTGCTGGACCGCTGTCCAGTTTCGTCCTGGCAGCCGTTTTTGGCATGCTTCGACTGGCCTTCGGTGGTCTTAACGAGCCCTTGGCGGCTCTCTTGCGGTACCTGGCCTACGCTAACGCGGCCGTCGGAGTCTTCAATCTGGTGCCTGGGTTCCCGCTAGATGGAGGCCGGTTGCTGCGGGCCATCTTGTGGGTGGCAACGGATAGCCTCAAGAGGGCCACCCAATGGGCTTCGTATGCCGGTCAGGGTGTGGCCTTCCTTCTTATCTTTGTGGGTATCTGGTGGAGCCTCCAGGGTCGTCTTTTCGACGGCTTGTGGCTAGTTTTCATCGGTTGGTTTTTGAACAACGCCGCTCGAGCAAGTTATCGGCAACTCCTCATTCGGGACATACTGGGGCAAGTCGAGGCCAGAGAGGTGATGACAACCGACTACGGCAAAGTGGAGCCCAGCATCTCGATTCAACAGCTGGTGGATGAGCATCTACTGGGGTCTGACCGCCATGCTTTCCTGGTAGTCATTGATAACCAGTTACGAGGGCTCATATGTCTTCATGATGTTCGGGGGGTGCCTCGAGATGAATGGGGACAAACCACGGTGGGCCAAGCGATGACTGCCCTTGACCAGTTGGCTACAGTTGCGCCCGGCGATGGCGCTGACCAAGCATTGAGTGCCCTAGGCAGTAGAGATGTGGGCCAACTGCCGGTAGTTGAAGGCGACACGCTAGTAGGTCTTTTGCGACGCAGTGACCTTCTTCGCCATCTCGAATTTAGCACCCGAATACCAGAAAGACGAAGATAGGTTGCAAGAGAAGCCCTCTTGGGATATCTTGTACCGGCTCGGCGGTATAGAGAGTAGATCGTCCACGACCCTACAGACAGCGATGTGGTGAAATGGATAGACCGAGGCGAGCGCCCCATGCACGGAGGCCTCAAAACAGAATGAGTGGGTAAGCAAACGGTTACCTTAGTTCCCAAGGAGTTCTGGGATCTAGAGGTTCAACGAGGAAGTGCCGATCCTGCAGGTAGGCGCGGGCAAGCTGGACTTCAATTATTCGGAAGCGGTGTTTAGCATCTGGTGGCAGAGCGGAGAAGGAAGAGGAATGACCCGGTTCATCGGAGGCTCCCTCGTCATCACCCCGGCAAGGACAACACTATGGCCGACGTGGACCACGGATATGTAGAGAAACACCGAACATACTAGTTGTTGAGCAAAACGAAATGGAATCATGGGACAGAGGGCCAAAGAGTCGGGCCAGAAGGCTACTGCTGGAGGTCGTGTGGCGCGGCCACTATCCTAACGTTCTGCTCGCTCAGCCCGTCTCAGGAGGCGTTAAGTTTGCTGTCAGCACCCCAATCTTGGCGGAGAGACAAGCCGTGAGTGCAGAGCCAACAGCCTACATCTGCCGCCAATACTCATGCAGGAAGCCCGCAAACGACCCCCCCAAAGAGATACTTGGGCAGTTGGAAGAGCATTGGTCTCCAGCACTGTGCCTGGGCGTGCGACTGTCTGCTTGCTAGGGCGCTGCATACCCACGACTATGCGGAATGTACGAATAATATGTAGGTGTGGAATCAACCATGCAACCTTGGAGGGAGCATTGCTATGAAGAAATTCGATCTGATCGTCATCGGTTCCGGGGCAGGGATGAACGTCGTTGCGAACGCTGTTGAGCAGGGGATCAAGGTGGCGGTCGTAGACAACGGCCCCCTCGGTGGGACCTGCCTCAACAGGGGCTGCATCCCTTCAAAGGTGATGCTCTATCCGGCAGACGTGATCAGGATGGCCGAGGAAGCGAAGGCCATAGGCGTCGACGTCAACATCGAGAAGGTGGACTTTGCCCTGATAATGAAACGCGTATGGAAGATAGTCCTGGACGACCGGCACGAGATGGAGCACGGTGTAGAGCGCTCAGAGCAAATCGAGTTCTTCAACATGAACGGGTCCTTCGTCTCAGACTACACCATGGAGGTGGGCCAGGAATCGATCACCGCAGACAAGATCATCATCGCCTCTGGGGCACGGCCCTTCATCCCGCCCATAGAAGGTGTTAAAAAGGTCGGGTATCTGACGAGCGATACCGTATTCGACATCAAGGAACCCCCAGAAAGTCTAGTCATTGTTGGGGGAGGCTACATAGCCGCCGAGTTCGGCCACTTCTTCTCCGCCATCGGCACCAAGGTGACCATTCTGGGTAGAAACCCTCGGCTTGTTCCTGGCGAGGAGCCTGAGATATCAGAGCTGTTGAAGAGGAAGATGTCCAGCTATTGCCAAGTATACACAGGCTACGAAGTCGTTCGCGCAGAGATCGATAATGGACTCAAGAGAGTCATTGCCGTGAGGAGAGCGGATGGGCAGCCATACGAATTCAGTGCGCAGGAGATCTTGGTAGCGGCAGGCCGCAGATCGAACTCGGATATATTGAAACAAGAAAAGACAGGGGTCGAAACCGATGAGAGAGGGTGGATAAAGGTCGATCGATTCCTTGGCACTACAAAGGAAAACATATGGGCCTTGGGCGATGCCACTGGGAAGTACATGTTCAGGCACACCGCAAACTACGAATCGGACGTTGTGTGGCAGAACGCCTTCACTGAGCACAAGTCTGCAGTAGATGAGCACGCGGTCCCCCACGCCGTGTTCACACACCCGCAAATCGCCTCGGTTGGCATGACAGAGGAGCAGGCGAAGAAGAGCCACGATATACTGGTTGGGGTGAAGAGGTACTACGACGTAGCCAAGGGATATGCCATGGGCGAGGAAGACGGATTCGTCAAAGTGGTCGTGGAGATGGGGACAGGCAGGATTCTGGGTGCTCACATCATTGGGCCGCATGCGGCCATCCTGGTCCAACAGCTCGTCTATCTCATGAATACCGAGGCGCAGGACTACATGCCTATTGCCAGAGCGCAGATCATTCACCCGGCCTTGAGTGAGGTCGTGGTGGGAGCCTTTGGAAACCTAAGGCCCGTGGGAGAACAGGGGCACGAGCACCTTGACTGAAGTTCCGTTTGAGTTCGAGGACACTAGGCTCATCAAGCGTGAGACCGTCTACGAAAGTTGAAGGACCCATCCCATGCAGGCTCCCGTTTCTGTACTCCCTGATGGCTGAATAGCACACGAACTCACGGTGCGGCGAAGTGCGGGGAGAATATCATGCTGCTTGCTGGTGACATCGGGGGAACCAAGACTACCTTGGCCGTATTCTCGCCCGAGGTCGGTCCACGAGCACCGTTGTCGGAGGCGACCTTTCCCAGCACTCGCTACCCCAGCCTCGAAGCGGTGGTGAGCGAGTTCCTCTCCCAGGTTGATTTGAACGTGGAACAGGCCACCTTTGGCGTGGCCGGCCCGGTGGTTGCAGGCAAGGCAGAGATCACCAACCTACCCTGGGTAATAGACGAGAGGCAGCTCGCGGAGGCGCTGAGGGTCTCCTCAGTCCGTTTACTAAACGATCTGACTGCCACAGCCCACGCCGTGCCTTTCTTGGAGCCAGCCGACCTGCATACTCTGAACGTGGGACAGCGGGCCCCAGGCGGCGCCATCGCCGTCATTGCGCCGGCCACTGGCCTGGGTGAAGCGTTCCTCACCTGGGATGGATCGCGTTACCGGCCTCACGTCTCGGAGGGCGGCCATGCCGACTTTCCGCCCACGAACCCATTTGAGGTCGAACTGCTCCGCTATCTCCAGGATCGGTTTGAGCACGTTAGTTACGAGCGGGTCTGCTCCGGCCGGGGTCTGCCCAACATCTACGCCTACCTCAGGGACAGCGGCTACGCCGACGAACCAGCTTGGCTGACCGAGCAACTGGCGGACGCAGATGACCCAACGCCTGTCATCGTCAACGCTGCCCTCGAGGTAGAAGAGCCATGTGAACTATGCGTCGCGACCCTCAACGCCTTCGTCTCCATCTTGGGGGGGGAGGCAGGAAACCTGGCTCTCAAGGTGCTGGCCGGCGGTGGGGTCTACCTGGGAGGCGGCATCCCACGTCGCATTCTACCTGCCCTGAAGGACGAGCGGTTTATGCAAGCCTTCCGGCGCAAGGGGCGCATGTCGGACCTGCTGGCCAGTGTGCCGGTGCACGTCATCCCTAATCGCAAGGTCGCGCTCCTAGGAGCAGCCTGCCATGGACTTGAACTTTAGTGTGATTGTGCAACGACTAGGACTTTGAAGACACACAACACAACAATCAAAAGGAAGAAGTCAACATGATAAAAATCAATCCATCTGAAATCACTCCGGAACACGTCTATATATCCCGGCGCAAGTTCCTCGTGGGCATTGGCGCTCTGGTAACAAGCTCTTTGGTCCTCACCGCTTGCGGTCAGCAAGAGCCTTCACTGACCCCACCAACCGCTGAGCCCGGCTCCGATAGCTCGGTGTTTCCTCCCCTGAGTGCCAGCAGTGATGAACTGGGGGATAAACTGACGTCCTTCGAGGCGATTACCAACTATACCAACTATTACGAATTTACCACCAGCAAGGAAGGCGTAGCGCGACTGGCACAGGATTTCAAGACATCTCCCTGGATGGTGGAGATAGGGGGACTGGTCCACAAACCCAAGACCTTTGACATAGACGATCTGCTCAAGTTTCCCCAGGAAGAGCGCATCTATCGCATGCGCTGCGTGGAAGCTTGGTCCATGGTCATCCCTTGGGTGGGCTTTTCCTTGGCAAAACTGCTCAAAGAGGTCGAGCCTATGTCGAGAGCCAAATACGTGCGCTTTGGAACCCTCCATAATCCGGATCAGATGCCCGGCCAAAAGAGGGGCGGGTACAACTGGCCCTATGTCGAGGGATTGCGGATGGATGAAGCGATGCACGACCTCACCATACTGGCGACTGGTCTTTACGGCAAGTCCCTGCTGCCGCAGAACGGGGCGCCTGTGCGTCTGGTTGTGCCCTGGAAATATGGCTTCAAAAGCATCAAGTCCGTTGTGAAAATTGACTTGGTTGAAGAGATGCCCATTTCTCTGTGGATGGCCGCCGCACCCCACGAGTATGGCTTTTACGCCAACGTGAACCCCGAGGTGCCCCATCCGCGCTGGTCCCAGGCTACGGAGCGCCGGATCGGTGAAACCAAGCGTCGCGAGACTCTCCTGTTCAACGGGTACGCCGAGGAAGTGGCTGACCTCTACGCGGGCATAGACCTGAAGAAATGGTACTAATGCGCAAGCTCAAGGGGCACTGGTTGCAAATCCTGACCCACGTTGCGGCGCTGTTGCCCCTCGCGCTGCTGCTTTGGGATTACTGGCAAGGTCGATTCATCATTGATCCGGTACAGGAGATCACGACCCGCACCGGCAAGACGGCCTTGATCTTGCTGATACTGTCTCTAGCCTGTACGCCTATTAACACCATATTTGGGTTCAAGCAAGTGATGCGCGTGCGTCGTGCGCTGGGGCTTTACGCCTTTATGTATGCCGGCCTGCACTTTCTGACTTTCATCGGGCTCGACTATGGGTTCGATTTCGATTTGATCGCGCAAGACATTCTGGACCAGCGCTACGTGCTGGTGGGGTTCGCCGCTGGTCTGCTTCTGCTGCCTCTGGCGATTACTTCTACCCAAGGTTGGCAGAAACGACTGGGCAAGAACTGGAAGCGGCTGCACCAGTTGGTCTATCTGGCGAGCATCCTGGCCATTGTACATTTCACCTGGCTGGTCAAAGACATCCGTGAGCCCCTACGCTACGGTGCTGTGGTGGCTTTGCTGCTCATAGCGCGCATGCCAAGCATCAGAAAAGCTGTGAGCAATGCCCGCTACCGACTCAAGACAAGATAAAGAGCTACACGATAGGCTTGACATGACAAGTCAGAGGGATGAAGGGTAAAGACGCGATGGTATTCCGAACGGAAGACGGCATCGTCGTGCCGGCCGTGACCGCCGAACAGATGCGGGAGGTGGACCGGATCGCGGTAGAGGAATTCGGCCTGGGCATCCTGCAGATGATGGAGAACGCCGGGCGAAGCCTGGCCCTCAACGTGATGGAGATGCTCGATTCGGCCGAGGGTGAGGTCACCGTTCTGGTAGGCTCGGGCGGCAACGGGGGTGGAGGCCTCTGCTGTGCGCGCCACTTGCACAATCGTGGCTTTAAGGTCTGGGTGCTGCTTGATCGGGAGGCGGCGATGCTCAGTGAGGCCGCAGGCAGCCAACTTCACGTCCTTCGGGCAGCGGGCGTGCAACTCACAGACCGGTCCCAAGCCGGCGAGGTGCTCCGTCGTTCGCAGATGGTCGTGGACGCGCTTATCGGGTATGGCCTGCGAGGCGTCCCCCGGGGTCGCACAGCTGAGCTGATTTCCCTCTGCAACCAACATGCTCTCCGGGTTCTTTCTTTGGATGTACCGTCTGGGCTCGACGCTACGACGGGTGAAACGCCAGGTTTTGTGGTGCGCCCCAACAGGATACTGACTCTCGCCCTCCCCAAGACCGGTCTGCACAACGTGCCTGGAGAGCTCTACCTGGCCGACGTCGGTATTCCGCCGGAGGTCTTCCAGCGCCTTGGGTTGTCTTTCGAGCCCCCCTTCAAGGAAAGCTACTGGGAGCGCCTCGTTCCAGTGCGAAAAGGCGGCAGCCTTGCGCCTGCTCCACCGGATGATAGAGATTTACAGGGGGAAAGATGAAGTGACCGACCAAGCGACTGTCGACCAACGGTGCATCAACACCATCCGTTTTCTCGCGGTGGATGCTGTGCAGAAGGCGAAATCTGGCCATCCGGGCACCCCCATGGGTGCGGCGGCCATGGCCTACACTCTTTGGGATCGCTTCCTCAAGCACGACCCCCGCAATCCAGCCTGGCCCGACCGCGACCGCTTCATCCTGTCGGCCGGTCACGCCTCGATGTTGCTCTACGCGCTGTTGCACCTGACCGGCTATGACTTGCCGCTGGAAGAACTGAAGAGCTTCCGGCAGTGGAGCAGCAAGACGCCAGGTCATCCCGAGTACGCTGTCACGCCAGGCGTGGAGACCACCACCGGGCCTCTGGGCCAGGGCTTCGCCAACGGCGTGGGCATGGCCATCGCCCAGCGGTGGCTGGCGGAGCACTACAACAGACCTGAGCACGAAATTATCAATCACTATACCTATGCCATCGTCTCCGACGGCCACATGCAGGAGGGGGTGACCAGCGAGGCCGCTAGTCTGGCCGGCACGCTGAGACTGGGCAAGCTGATCTATCTCTATGACGACAACGACATCCAAATTGAGGGTAGTACAGACATCGTATTCAGCGAGAACGTGGCGCGCCGCTTTGAGGCCTACGGCTGGCAGGTGATCGGGCCGATTGATGGCCACGATGTCCCCGCGGTTGAGACCGCCATCGGCCAAGCTCAGGCGGAGACCGAGCGGCCATCGCTCATAATCTGCAAGACGATCATCGGCTACGGCAGTCCAGCCCAGGCTACGGCCAAAGTGCACGGGGAGCCGCTAGGCGAAGAGAACGTCCGGGCGGCTAAGGAGACCCTGGGTTGGCCACATGAGCCACCGTTCTACGTGCCCGACGACGTGCTGGCTCATATGCGCAAGGCGGCGGAGCAGGACTGGCGGCAACGACTCGATGCCTATGCCGATGCTCATCCTGATCTGGCGGCACAATTTCAGGCCCAGTTGCGCAGTGACTTGCCCGACGGCTGGGACGAGGGCCTGGACCCACTCTTCCCGCCGGACACCCCACCCATCGCCACCCGCAACGCCTCCGGCCAAGTGCTCAATACCCTGGCACAACGCATCCACGCTCTGACCGGGGGCTCGGCGGACCTGGCGCCCAGCACCAAGACCACACTCATCGGCTATGGCGATTTCGGCTGGCACGAGTATTGCGGCCACAACATGCACTTCGGTGTTCGCGAGCACGCCATGGGCGCCATCGCGAGCGGGATGGCTTTGCACGGTGGGGTGATCCCCTACGCCGCCACCTTCCTCACCTTCGCTGACTACATGCGTCCACCTATGCGCCTGGCAGCAATGATGGGCGCGCAGGTGATATACCTCTTCACCCACGACAGCATCGGCTTGGGCGAGGACGGGCCCACCCACCAGCCGGTGGAGCACCTGATGAACCTGCGCGCCGTGCCCAACCTGACCGTCATCCGCCCAGCCGATGCTACCGAGACCCTTGAAGCCTGGCGAGCAGCCTTGCTCAACAGAGAGGGCCCAACAGCCCTGATCTTCACCCGGCAAAAGCTGCCCCTGCTTGATCGCACCACGCTCGCGCCAGCAGGGGGCCTCCAACGAGGCGCCTACGTGCTCTGGGAGTCCGTCGAAGGCACGCCGGAGGTCATCCTTGTCGGTACGGGGTCGGAAGTGCACGTTGCTCTGGATGCAGGTAAGCAATTGGCGGCTGAAGGCGTCAACGTTATGGTGGTTTCCATGCCCAGTTGGGAGCTGTTCGACCGGCAACCAGCGGACTACCGGGAAAACGTGCTGCCTTCGGCCGTAAGGGCTCGCGTGGCTGTCGAGGCGGGCATCGAACTTGGCTGGGAGCACTACGTAGGCTTGGAAGGGGCAGTGGTCGGCATGCAAGGCTTTGGCGCCAGTGCCCCGCGTGAGGTACTGTACGAGAAGTTTGGGATCACAGTGGCAAACGTGGCGGCCAAGGCCAAAGCCCTGTTGGGCTGATAGGCGAAGTGAGCTAGGCGGGTAACACGGTGAAAGACTACAAGAGGCTTGAGGATTACGGTCTCATCGGCAACCTGGAGACCTGTGCCCTCCTCGGACCAGATGGCTCTGTTGACTGGTGCTGCTTGCCTCACCTGGAATCCCCCAGCGTGTTCGCAGCGATTCTGGACGTTGAGAAAGGGGGACACTTCCATATCAAACCACGGCAACAATCCAAGGCTAAGCAGGCCTATGTCGAAAACACCAATGTACTTCGGACGACGTTCCAAACACCGTCTGGTGTGGCCACCCTAACGGACTTCATGCCTGTGAAGGGCGAGGACGATTCCCCGCACCGGGCTATCATGAGGGAAGTAGCCTGTCCCCGTGGAAGAATTGATATGGAGATAGAGTTCAAGCCCCGCTTTGACTATGCCCGCGCGGTGCCCAGGCTGGAGTCGGCAACGGGCGGAATTGTGGCTCGATCACGGGATCAGACCTTGTTCCTGCAGTCTCCCTTCCCTCTGCGGCTCCGCGACGGGAGAGCCCAAGAGAAGTTCACGATAGGCGAGGGTGAAACTCATTGGTTCATCGTACGATACGGAGACCAGGCGCCGATGCACCCAGAGGAGTGCAGAAGCCTCTTGGATAGAACAGTTCGGTATTGGTCGGAATGGGCGCACCATTGTCGACGCGACCGCTGTCTCTTCGCTGGCCCCTGGCACGACTATGTCGTCCGCTCAGGATTGGTCTTGAAGTTGCTTACTCATCCGGCAACCGGTGCCGTCGCCGCGGCGCCCACCACCTCGCTGCCCGAGGTGATCGGAGCGGTTCGCAACTGGGACTATCGCTTTGCCTGGGTCCGCGACGCGTCTTTCACCGTTCAGGCGCTGTACAACGCGGGCCACGTCGAGGAGGCGCTGCATTACTTCCAATGGATTAGGGACGTGAGTCATACTCATGCAGACTATGGGCCGCAGACTCAGATCCAAGTCATGCACGGCTTGCACGGGGAACTAGATCTAGAAGAGAGGGAGCTGGATCATCTATCCGGCTACCGGAACTCTGCACCTGTGCGAATCGGAAACGCAGCTGCGAAGCAGAGGCAACTTGATGTCTACGGCGAACTGGTCAACGCCTTCTACGAAACTCGCCGCTACGGGGAGGATATCTCGCAGGAGGACTGGCACTTCATCCGCATGATCGTCGATGATGTCTGTGAGATATGGGACACAGAAGACTCTGGTATCTGGGAGGTGCGGGGCGGCCCAAGGCACTTCACCTACTCCAAGCTTATGTGCTGGGTGGCACTAGACCGCGGCATAAAGACGGCCGAAGAGCGCGGGTTCGAAGCACCCCTCGAGGAATGGAAGAAGACGCGCAAAGCGATTCGGCGGGCGATCCTGGAGCGGGGGTTCAGTCACAAACTGAACAGCTTTGTGCAGGCCTTTGACTCCGAAGTGCTAGACGCGACCAGCCTGTTGATCCCGGTCATGGGGTTTCTCCCGCCCGATGACCCCCGCGTGCAAGGCACCATTGAAGCGACCCTTAGACACCTGACGGTCAACGGGCTGGTCTATCGCTATCTGGGGGACGATGGGCTTCCCGGTCGCGAAGGGGCTTTCGTACTCTGCACCTTCTGGCTGGTGGACGCCCTCGCTCTATCAGGACAAGTCGACAAGGCGGAAGAACTATTCCTGAACATACTGAACTACGCAAGCCCTCTACGACTCTTTGCCGAGGAGATCGATCCCGCTTACGGCCATCAGCTCGGGAACTACCCTCAGGCTTTCAGCCACATCGGCCTCATGAACAGCGCTCTCCGTCTGGGCTGGGCTAAGGCGATGAAGCCCGAGCGCTGAACGAAGAGAATGGTAGTACATCTGCTGCTTGAGTGACGAAGGGCTGGGCACAGTAGGTTGCCCTCCTCGACAAGGGGGCGGGACGTTCGCCAGCTGCGGCTATAGACACTGTTGCACCTGACCTCATACAAGGAGGGTCGGGAATGACACGCCTACATGAACTGGGCAAAATTGGCCAGGCGATCTGGCTCGACTACATCCGCCGTTCTTTCATCACCTCTGGCCAACTGGAGGCCTGGATCGAGACGGGCGTGACTGGTGTCACCTCCAACCCGACGATCTTCGAGAAGGCCATCACCGGCAGCACCGACTATGACGAACCTCTCCACTGTCTGGTGGATGCGGGCAAGAAGGCGGTGGAGATCTACGAGGCGCTGGCATTCGAAGACATCCAGCGTGCGGCGGATCTGCTACGCCCGGTGTACCAGAGTACCGGTGGCAGGGATGGCTACGTCAGCCTGGAGGCCAGTCCCCACCTGGCCCACGACACAGCTCGCACAATCACCGAGGCTCGGCGTCTCTTCGCCGCACTGGAGCGGCCCAATGTGATGATCAAGGTGCCAGCCACTCCTGCCGGCATCCCGGCCATCGAGACGCTGATCGGCGAGGGCATTAACATCAACGTTACGCTTATCTTCTCTCGAGCACAATACCAGGCCGCAGCTCGGGCGTATATCGCCGGACTGGAGAAGCTAGCCGCGTCTGGGGGAGACATCAGCCGCGTTGCATCGGTGGCCTCCTTCTTCGTCAGTCGTGTGGACACGGCCGTGGACCGGGCGCTGGAGGAGATCGGGAACACAGAGCTCCTAGACAAGATGGCCAACGCCAAGGCCGCCTACGCCCTCTTCTGGGAGATGTTCAGCAGCGCCCGCTGGAAGCGCCTGGCGGCACTGGGGGCCCGTGTCCAACGGCCACTATGGGCTAGTACGAGCACCAAGAACCCGCTCTATCCAGATACGCTTTATGTGGACAGCCTCATCGGGCGGGACACGGTGAACACCGTGCCGCTGGCCACCTTGCAGGCCTTCCTAGACCACGGCCGCGTATCTCCTACCTTGGAGGCTGACCTAGATGAAGCCCGCGCTCACTTGACGCGCCTCGCCGATTTGGGTATCGAGCTGGCAACTATCACCCAGAAACTACTAGATGACGGAGTGGCTGCCTTTGCCAAATCCTTCGAGGCCTTGATGGCCAGCATCGCCGAGAAGTGTAAGCGACTGCGGGCTGGCTGGCACCACCAGTCAGCCAACTTGGGCGAGTACCAGGCCCCCGCGGACGCGGCCCTAACCGAGATGGCCAACGCACGCGTTCTATCCCGCATCTGGGCTCACGACCACACCGTCTGGAAGCCAGAGCCCACGGAGATCAGCAACTGGCTGGGCTGGCTCCACAGTGCAGTGGTGATGACCGAGAACATCCACATCCTGGATGCGCTGACCGACGCCGTGGTAGCCGAGGGCTACACCCACGCCCTACTGCTGGGGATGGGGGGCTCCAGCCTGGCCCCAGAGGTCTTCCGTAAGACCTTCAGTGTAGGTGATGGACATCTGGAGCTGGCTGTGCTGGACAGCACTGACCCTGGCGCGGTCTTGGCCCACGCCGACCGGCTTGACCTGGCCCGCACCCTCTTCATCGTCGCCACCAAGTCAGGGACTACTGTGGAGACGCTCTCCTTCTTCAAGTTCTTCTACAACCAAGTGGTCCAGGCAATGGCGACGGGCCAGGCTGGTGACCACTTTATCGCCATCACCGACCCCGGGAGCCAGCTGGCAGATCTGGCCGGCCGCTACAACTTCCGGGCCACCTTCCTCAACGACCCGAACATAGGTGGACGCTACTCGGCCCTTTCCTACTTTGGACTGGTGCCGGCTGCGCTGGTTGGGGTAGACATCCGCCGGCTGCTAGACCGCGCCCTTACCACTGCCTCCGCTTGCGAGGCGTGCGTGGCGTTGGGGGACAACCCGGGTGCCTGGCTGGGTGCCATCTTGGGAGAACTGGCGAAAGTCGGGCGGGATAAGCTGACGCTGGTTGCCTCGCCAGCCATTGCCAGCTTGGGCGACTGGGTCGAACAACTTATCGCCGAGAGCACCGGCAAGGAGGGACGCGGCATTTTGCCCGTCGTAAGAGAGCCGCTGGGCCCACCCGAGGTCTATGGCGACGACCGCCTCTTCGTCCATCTGAGGCTGAAGGGTGACGAAACCCACGACGCAGCGCTGGCTGCTCTAGAAGAGATCGGTCATCCGGTGATTCGCTTGAACCTGCACGATCCCTACAACCTGGGTGGGCAGTTCTTCCTGTGGGAGATGGCCACCGCTGTGGCCGGTCACCTGTTAGGCGTCAACCCCTTCGACCAGCCCGACGTTGAGGCAGCCAAGGTGTTGGCCCGCCAGATGGTGACTGAGTACACTAGAGAGGGCGCACTGCCGGCAGAAAAACCAGCGCTGACCGGCAAGGGCATCACCGTCTATGACGACGTGACGGCTGGCACTCCGGGAGAAGCGCTGACCGCTTTCCTCAACCAAGCCCAACCAGGCGCCTACGTGGCCCTGCAGGCCTACGTTCAGCCCACAGCCCAGACCGATGCGGCGTTGCTGGCGCTGCGCACACACTTGCGTGACAAATATCGACTGGCGACGACAGTCGGCTACGGGCCCCGGTTTCTGCACTCAACCGGGCAGCTACACAAGGGTGATGCTGGCCACGGCCTTTTCATCCAGTTCACTACCGACGACTCACAAGATGTAGCTATTCCTGATGAGGCAGGATCGTCACGTTCGTCGATCACCTTCGGCATATTGAAGGCGACCCAGGCCCTGGGCGACCGGCAGGCATTGCTGAATGCAGGGCGGCGAGTGATCCGCTTTCACCTCGGGACGGACGTGGTCGTTAACCTTCATCAGTTGACAGAGGTGCTATCATGAGCTCGCAGCACTGGTTTCCGTCGCCCATCGCCCTGCTCATCGCCGGCAGCCAGGGGATTCGCCATCTCAAGCGGGATGAGAAGGGGTAGAGCAAAGTGATCGAGATTGAGGCTTCTATCTTGTCGGCCGATTTTGCACGACTGGGCGTGCAGGCCCGTGAGGCCGAAGCCGCCGGGGTCGAAGGGCTCGCGGTGGACGTGATGGACGGGCACTTCGTCCCCAATATCACCTTCGGCCCAGGCGTGGTGCGGGCCTTGCGCCCGCTGGTGAGTGTGACGCTGGACGTACACCTAATGATCGTCGAGCCGGAGCGTTACCTGGCCGCGTTTGCGGACGCCGGGGCAGACCGGCTGATCGTGCACCAGGAAGCCTGCGCGCACCTTCACTGCGTGTTGCAGTCTATCCGAGAACTGGGAGTTGAGGCAGGTGTGGCCATCAACCCCGAGACCCCGATAGGCGTCCTGGAAGAAGTGCTGGACTTGACTGACTTGATTCAGGTGATGACGGTCAACCCCGGCTTTGGCGGGCAGCTGTTCATCCACAGCCAACTGGACAAGATTCGCCGTCTGCGACGCAGGTTGGAAGTCCGTGAGCTGGCGATACCTATTGCCGTGGACGGTGGGATAGACACGTCCACCGCGCCGCTGGTTGTGAAGGCCGGGGCCACGGTGCTTATAGCCGGGTCAAGCATCTACAATCGCACAGCGTCAGTGGCGGAAAACATAGCTGCGCTGCGCGCAAGCGTAATGGAAAGATAGGGAGGCGAACAATGGAATTGGGAATAGTCGGTTTGGGAAAGATGGGCAGCAATATGGCACGCAGGCTGGCGCAACGCGGTCACCGGGTGGTAGCCTACAACCGAACTCCAGAAAAAGCCTTCGCGCTGGCAAACGAGTTGCCGAACGTGGTGGCGGTGACGTCATTGGAGGGGATCACCGCGCAGCTGACCTCGCCACGGGCAGCCTGGGTGATGGTCCCCGCCGGCGACGCCACGGAGCAGACCGTTGAGGCTCTACTGGATATCCTGACTCCGGGTGACGCGATCATCGACGGCGGCAATTCTAACTATCATGACACGATGCGCCGGGCAACCAGGGCCACTGAGCGAGGGCTGCACTTTGTGGACGTGGGTACCAGCGGCGGCGTGTGGGGACTTACCGAGGGCTACAGCATGATGGTCGGCGGTGAGGAGGCGGTCGTGGAGCGGCTACGTCCCATCTTCGAAACGCTGGCACCTGCTCCAGACAAGGGATGGGGTCACGTCGGTCCCAGCGGGGCCGGTCATTTCGTCAAGATGGTGCACAACGGCATCGAGTACGGCCTGATGCAGGCCTACGCCGAGGGCTTCGAAATCTTGAAGGCCAAGAAGGATTTCGGCTTGGACCTCCACCAAGTGGCCGAGATCTGGCGGTATGGCAGCGTTATCCGTTCCTGGCTTCTCGACCTGACTGCTGCAGGACTGGCCGAGGACCAGGACCTGAGCGACATCAGGGGCTGGGTGGCGGACAGCGGCGAGGGGCGCTGGACGGTGGCCGAGGCGATGGACTTGGATGTGCCCGCTCCGGTCATCTCCTTGGCGGTGCTGATGCGTTTTGTCACTCGGCAAGATGAGAGTTACGCGGCCAAATTGCTGGCACTCATGCGCAGCCAGTTCGGCGGCCACGCCGTCAGAAGTCTCGAGTGATTCGCCTCTCAAGCCAGGTAGATTGGAGAATTACCCATCAACCAAATCAACTCAACCACAGAACCTGCTGCGATCGTCATTTTTGGGGCTTCGGGCGATCTCACGCGAGGCAAACTGGTGCCGGCGCTGCACAGCTTGTCCTGTGGGGGCTTACTGTCTCCGAACACACAGGTGATAGGAGTAGCGCGCACGCCCCTCTCCGACGCAGCCTTTCGCGATCGGCTCTACGAGGGGGTGTTGGAATATGCACGGGTCAAACCCAAGTCAGATATCTGCGAACTGTGGCCCCGTTTCGCGGCACGTCACTCCTACCTGGCGGGAAGCTATGATGACCCCGAGACCTACCGCCGTCTGGGGGAGCGTCTGGCGCAACTCGACGCTGAGGTGGGCACCCAGGGCAACCGCCTTTTCTATCTGGCTACCCCTCCCCTGCTCTACCCGCGGATCGTCGAACAACTAGGCCGAGCCGAGTTGAATCGTAGTGACCTGGGTTGGACCCGCATCATCATCGAAAAGCCCTTTGGGCACGACCTGGCGAGTTCCCGGCGACTCAACGAACAGGTCCACGCCGTATTCGACGAAAGCCAGATCTACCGCATCGATCACTATCTCGGCAAAGAGACCGTCCAGAACATCTTGACCTTTCGTTTCGCCAACGCTATCTTCGAGCCGTTGTGGAACCGTAATTACGTGGGCCATGTGCAGATCGCCATGCTCGAAAGCGTTAGTGTGGGGCATCGGGGTGGCTACTACGACAAAACAGGGGTGGTTCGTGACATGGTTCAAAACCACCTGATGCAACTGCTTACCCTCACGGCGATGGAGCCGCCCATAGCCCTCGATGCCGAAGTGCTTCGTGACGAAAAGGTCAAAGTGCTCCAGGCCGTGCGTCCCCTCTCCCTTGCGAACACCATATGGGGACAGTACCAGGGTTATCGCGACGAGCCAGGCGTGGCCCGCGACTCACGCACGCCCACCTATGTGGCACTCAGGCTCTTCGTGGACAACTGGCGCTGGCAGGGTGTGCCCTTCTATCTGCGCACGGGCAAAAGGCTAGACCGCAAGGCGACCGAAATCACGCTGCAATTCAAGAAGGCGCCTCACCCACTCTTTCCCGGCACCGCCGACCTGACTCCGAATTGGCTCTCCCTCTCTATCCAGCCCGATGAAGGGATCCATCTGCGCTTTCAAACCAAAGTGCCCGGTGCGGGAATGAGGACCGCCCCGGTAGACATGGAATTTCATTATCGGGACCACTTTATCAAGCAGGTCTTGCCGGACGCCTACGAGCGTTTGCTGCTTGATGCCGTCAATGGCGACGCTTCGCTCTTTGCCCGCAGCGATGAGATCGAGCGAGCATGGGCGCTGGTGGACCCCATTCTGGACAAGTGGGAACACCAGGAACTGCGACCGCCCGCGACCTACGAGCCGGGCAGTTGGGGGCCGGCCGAGGCGAATGAGTTCATCGGACGGGATAGCCTGACCTGGTTGGTGTGCTGCGGCATTGGGAGAACAGCGTGACGGCGGAAATCAGGACTTACTCAGATGCCGGTAGCTTGGCGCAAGCAGCGGCCGAGCATTTCGTTACTCTGGCTAGGAAAGCGATAACTTCCCGGGGCCAGTTCGCCGTGGCCCTATCTGGCGGGTCAACGCCTCGGGCACCTACGCCCTGCTGGCCACAGAGGAATTCGCCGCCCGCGTGGGTTGGCCGCGTGTCCACGTCTTTTGGGGAGACGAGCGCTGCGTTCCGCCCGACCACCCGGACAGCAACTACCGCATGGCCCGCCAAGCGTTGCTGGACCACGTGCCTGTCCTGACGCGCAATGTCCACCGGATCCAAGGCGAGATCAGTCCCGAAGAAGCGGCGGCCGACTACGAGAGCACGCTGCGCTCATTCTTCGCTCCGCGCGCCAAGGGGAAAGACACCAGGGATGACGAGCCAACCCCGCGCTTCGACCTGGTGCTGCTGGGGATGGGTGACGACGGACACACCGCCTCCCTCTTCCCAAGGACGGCTGCGCTTCACGAGCAAACGCGCTGGGTGGTGGCACATTACGTGGAGAACCTTGGGGCATGGCTCGTCACGCTCACGCCCGTCGCCATTAACGCCGCTCCCCATATCACCTTTATCGTCTCGGGCGCGAGCAAGGCCGAACGGGTGCGTCAGGTATTGTCCGGCACGTACCGGCCGGACGTGCTGCCAGCGCAGATCGTCAGGCCAACTACCGGACGGCTGCTGTGGCTGGTGGATGATGCGGCTGCGGCCTTACTGTAGCGATGGCATCCTTGTCTGCCACCTATGGGAGGAACCATCATGCTGAAACCAAGCGACATTGCTCCAGACTTCACGCTGGATACCGTGGATGGCGAACCCATTGCCTTGAGCGACACTCTGCGCACCGGCCGCAACGCGCTCCTGGTCTTTCTGCGCCACCTGCGGTGACTACCCTGCCGGGAGCATGCGGTGCAGTTGCGTCGCCGAGCCGAGGAGCTGAAGGAGCTAGATACGCAGGTCCTCATCATCTCCTTCGGCACCGTTCACGCCGTGCGCTGGTGGCAGCGGGAGACAGGCGTTACCGAGTTCCCCATTCTCTTGGACGAGGACCGCAAAGTCTACCATGCCTATGGACTGAGACGCTCCTTCTGGCAGGTCTGGAGCCTGCGCGTGATGTGGCACTACTGGCGTATGACTCGCCGAGGCTGGAAGATCCCTCCGATAAAGGGCGATCCCCACCAACTAGGAGGCGATTTCGTGGTTGACCCAGAGGGCGTTCTGCGACTGGTCCACGCCAGCCGCGACCCAACGGATCGCGCCTAGGTAGACTCGCTTCTCCAGGTTGTGGCTCAGATTAAGGGGGGTGCAGCATGAAGCAACAGTATGACTTGATAGTGATCGGAGCGGGCTCCGCTGGACTCACGGCAGCCCATTTCGCCTGCCTATTGGAGAAACGAGTGGCTCTGATCGAGAAGGAGCGCATCGGAGGCGACTGCACCTGGACCGGCTGTGTACCCAGCAAGGCGCTGCTTAAGGTGGCTCGAGTAGCCCATGAAATGCGCACCGCCAACCGTTTCGGCCTAAAGGCCGTAGAGCCGGAGATTGATCTTGAGATGGTATTGGCTCACGTCCGCTCGATAGTCGGCCAAATCTACGAGGGAGAGAGGCCCGAGGTCCTGCAAGCCCAAGGCATAGAGGTCTATCTCGGTTCTCCCCGATTCTCCGATCCCTATACGCTGGTCGTGGGTCCGGATACCCTGTCAGCCAAGAAGTTCGTCATTTGCACTGGTGCTAGCCCACTCATACCTCCCATCCCTGGCCTAGCAGTGGTCGACTACCTTACCTATAGGCAGATCTTCGATCTGAAGCGATTACCCGAGCACTTGATGGTGATAGGTGGAGGACCGGTCGGCGTGGAGATGGCTCAGGCCCTCCACCGGTTGGGTGCTCCTGTAACGCTAGTAGAGCAAGAATCGCGACTCTTGTCCCAGGATGAGCCAGAGGCCTCGGAACTACTGGCTCAGATACTGCAGGCCGAGGCGGTTACGCTAAGATTGGGAGCACCCGCAGAACGAGTGTGGAGGAAGGATGGCAGGATCCACCTGCTGGCCAACAACCATGAGATCGCAGGCGATACTCTTCTAGTTGCCGTCGGCCGAAGGTCTAACGTCGAAGGTTTGGGGCTTGAGGAGGCGGGGGTCAGGTACACGGAGGCAGGAATCGAGGTTGACGAGAGACTGCGTACTAGCCAGGGACACATCTATGCCGCTGGCGATATCACCGGAGGCTACCAATTCACCCACTACGCCGGGTGGCAGGCCACTATCGCCGTGCGCAACGCCCTTTTGCCTCTCTCATCGAAGGGCGTGCTTGGTACGGTTCCCTGGACCACTTTCACCGACCCCGAGATAGCCCACGTGGGTCTGACCGAAGAGGCCGCACGTGAACAGCACGGAGATGGGGTGAAGACCCTCCTCCGGCCGATGAGCAAAGTAGATCGATCGGTCGCTGAAGCCGAGGTTAATGGTTTCATCAAGCTGGTCTACAAGGGGAATGGGAGACTACTGGGAGCGACAATCGTAGCGCGTCGCGCGGGAGAGATGATCCAAGAGTGGATTTTGGCGATGGGCCGCAAACTCAAGGTGGGAGACCTGGCTACCGTAATGCACGTGTACCCTACCTATACGATGGCCAATATGCAAGCCTCGACCGACTACCAGACAGAATGGTTACAATCGAGCAGGACAGGGGGCCTGCTCACGCAGATTGGGCACATCCTGGGGTAGTTATTTCGACCACACCCGCTGGCGGGCCGGTTCAGATGTATCTCCGACCGGGGCGATGAGAGCAAAGGAGCCATACATAGGCGCAAGAGAACCTCAAGCCTTGGGGAATGGCGCTTGAATTGCTTGGGTTCGGGTTGACAGCGTCTTCGTTGGGAAGTATCCTGGCGGTGAAACAGATAGTGAGCTAAGACGATCTCATTGAGGATACCGAGAATCTCTCGGAGTCGAAAAGAAAGCCTCTCCGGGTCTGAAGGTCGCGCAGGGAATCGCCGTCGATCTCACCTTGAAAAGAGCTCGCAAAGAGGCAAGCAGATGTTTGTGTTAGGCCTTATGGGGAGTCCGAGGAAGAAGGGGAATACAGATCTCTTGCTTTCGGCTTTCCTCGACGGGGTCAAAAGGCAGGGAGTACAGGTCTCAAAGATCTATGTGGCTGAGAAGAGGATAGCGCCTTGTCAGGGATGCCGGTCCTGTGAGAAAAGGGGGTTCTGCCGCATAGTAGACGATGATATGGGGGAGATCTATCAGCTTCTGCGCAGAGCTGACCTGGTGGCCGTTGCTACACCTATATTCTTCTATGGCCCCCCGGCTCAGTTGAAGGCGCTGATAGACCGCTCCCAGACCCTTTGGGCAAGGAAATACATCCTCAAACTGACGGATCCGAAAGCCAAATTCCGCAAGGGTTTCCTTTTGGCGGTGGGAGCGACGAAGGGAAAGCAACTCTTCAATGGTACAAGCCTCACAGCGAGATATTTCTTTGACGCCGTTAGTGCGAGCTTCGAGGGGATATTGGGTTTTCGAGAGATCGAGTCACCAGGCGATATAGCCCTCCATCCCACCGCCCTAGAGGAGGCGAGACAAAAGGGCAGGGAACAGACAGAAGCACTTTCAAGAAGGAAGCGAGTTCTTTTGCTTTGCCGTGAGAACGCCTGCCGAAGTCAGATGGCGGAGGCCTTTCTCCAATACTATGGAGGGAGTCTATTCGATGCAGAAAGCGCCGGCGATGAACCAGTCCGAGAGATCAACCCCTTTGCCGTCGAAGTCATGGCAGAGAAGGGTATAGACCTCGCTTACCGCAGGCCCAAAGGGTTGGTAGAAGTGGTGGACGAAGATCGCCCATTCGATCTGGTCGTGCAGATGGGATGCGAGAGTAGCTCTGCGATAGTACCCACCCTTGGGGTGGAGGATTGGGACCTGGAAGATCCGGCGGGCAAGCCCATTGAATTCATGCGCGAAACTAGGGACGAGATGGAGAGAAGGGTGAAGATGCTCATTGAGAAGGAGGGCCTCGAGGAGGCTTTGAGCGAAGTCGACGAAGGTCGGAGGACAAGATGATGATCAGAGATAGACCCTTCTGGGCCGCCTTCCAGGGGATCCCCACCGGCGAATCCATGATCTGGCTAGCCATCTTCGAGCACAACTATCATCCCAGGATCCACGGTACAACAAGGAGGTGATGATCCTGGAGATGAGTGGAGGCGAGCTGGACAATGCGTCAGCAACCTAAGTCAAACAGGGTTGAGAAGAAGCATAACAAACTGATATTTGAGAAGAGCCCTTATCTACTCCAGCATGCAAACAACCCCGTGGATTGGTACCCATGGGGACCAGAGGTATTTGAGAAGGCTCAAGAGGAAGACAAACCCATTTTTCTCTCCATTGGATATTCAACCTGTCATTGGTGCCATGTGATGGCGCATGAGTCATTTGAGGATCCTGAAGTAGCCAGGCTGATGAATGAAGCCTTTGTTGCCATAAAGGTCGATCGCGAGGAACGACCTGACATAGACAGTATCTACATGGCGGTGTGTCAAATGATGACGGGCAGTGGGGGATGGCCTCTCACTATCATCATGACGCCAGGCAAAAAACCTTTCTTTGCCGCCACTCATCTTCCAAAAGAGAGCCAGTTCGGCCGGATGGGAATGCTGGAGCTGATCCCACGTATCAAGGGGCTTTGGAGAAGGCGACGAGGCGGACTGATAGGTTCGGCTAATCAAATTACTGCTGCCCTCCAGCAGTTGTCGCAGGATGCACCTGGTGAAGAATTGGATGAATCCACATTGAGGCTTGCATATGAGCAGCTCGCCAGGCGCTTTGATGAGCAGCATGGTGGTTTCGGTAGCGCCCCCAAGTTTCCGACCCCGCACAACCTTCTTTTCCTGCTCCGGTACTGGAAGCGCGCCGAGAGTGAGAAGGCCTTGGAGATGGTCGAAAAAACCCTTCAAGCGATGCGACGTGGTGGCATCTATGACCATGTTGGATTTGGCTTTCACCGCTATTCTACAGATTCCCAATGGCTTGTGCCCCACTTTGAAAAGATGCTCTACGACCAGGCTATGTTGGCTATGGCTTACACGGAGGCTTGTCAAGCCACGGGAAAAGAAGAATTTGCAGAAACGGCAGGGGAGATTTTCGTCTATGTTTTGCGGGATATGACGGCGCCAGAAGGTGGGTTTTACTCTGCCGAGGATGCTGATAGCGAAGGAGAAGAAGGGAAGTTTTACCTTTGGACAGAGGAAGAGATCCGGCAGGTTCTCGCTCGTGAAGAAGAGGAACTTGCTATTCGAACATTCAATATCGAGAAGGATGGCAATTTCGCGGAAGAGGCGACGGGGAAGAGAACCGGTGCGAATATCTTGCATCTACGAAAGCCGCCAAAAGAGCTCGCCAATGACCTGAAGATATCCGAGCAGGATCTTCAAGGGCGTCTGGAAGCGGCAAGGCGGAAACTCTTTACTTACCGTGATAAACGCGTTCATCCCCACAAAGATGATAAGATCTTAACCGATTGGAATGGTCTCATGATCGCTGCATTCGCAAAAGGGGCACAAGTCTTCGATGATCCAAATTATGCTGAGGCCGCCAAGCGTGCTGTAGATTTCATCCTTAAGAATATGCAGACCGCTGATGGGCGACTTCTCCACCGCTATCGGGATGGTCAGGCTGAAATAACAGCCAATTTGGATGACTATGCTTTTCTGGCTTGGGGCTTGATAGAACTGTATGAAGCCACCTTCGACACCAGCTACCTTAGAGCGGCTCTCGAGCTGAATGATGACATGCTAAGGCATTTCTGGGACGATGAGGATGGGGGGCTATATTTCACGCCCGATGACGGTGAGAAGCTGCTTGTCAGAAACAAGGAGATCTATGATGGAGCTACTCCTTCGGGGAATTCAGTGGCAATGTTGAACTTGCTTCGTTTGGGACGGATGACCGCCAATTCCGATTTCGAAGAGAAAGCAGTGAGAATCGGACGTTCCTTTTCCGGCCATGTCAGGCGATCACCGTCGGGATATACCCAACTGTTGGTTGCCGTGGACTTTGGGGTAGGACCGTCTTACGAGGTGGTCATCGCCGGTACCTCACACGCCAAGGACACGACAGCCATGTTGGGAGCGCTCAGGACACACTTTGTGCCCAACATGATAGTACTTCTTCGCCCGAGTGAACAGGAATCGCTCGATATCACTCGCCTTGCCGAGTTCACGAAGCATCAATCGAGCATCGACGGCAAGGCCACTGCCTATGTCTGCCTCAATTACAACTGCAAGCTTCCAACAACGGATATAGGTAAGATGCTGGAGTTGCTCGACGTGAACCGAGAGAGGTCACTGTATGTTCAGTCGTAGAGATCCAGGAGAAGACAACCGGGCGGATGACCCCCGTCCTCAACACCATCTTCATAATTGGATCTCGCCGTCTTGGACATGCTCTAACTGGCGATTCTCCGGGTCTAGGTATCCAACAGGGGAATTTGAAAGGGTGAAAACAAGTCGCATGCATAGACCCTCAGATAAGCATACTTATCTGAGGAGTACCTCCTGATTCTCATCACATAATCTGCTAGAGTGGCGTTGGCAAGCCGAGAAAAACGCCTAAGATAATATTGCCAACTCAGCAGGAGCCACCACCAAGGGCGTCTCTGCCTACCCGTGTTCAGATCTGCCTCCGGGGCCGATACTGAATAGCCTCCGCCAGATTAGCGGTGGTGATCTCTCCTTCCCCAGCCAGATCCGCTATCGTACGTGCCAACTTCAAGATGCGATGAAATGCCCTGGCACTCATCTGCAACTGTTGCATCGCCGACCTGAGTAGGCTCCTCCCCCCATCTCCCAGCCGGCAATACTCCCTCACCTCCCCAGGCCCCATCTCTGCGTTGCAGGCAAGACGCGTCCCCTCAAACCTCTGACGTTGCCTCTCCCTAGCCACCTCCACCCGCACCCTGATAGACTCCGAGGACTCCAAAGGTGTTTCACTAGCCAACTTCTCATACTCCACCCTCGGCACCTCCGCATGGATGTCAATCCTATCCAATAGAGGCCCAGAAAGCCTCTTCTGATAACGGGTGACTATGGCCGGTGAGCAGGTGCACTCCTTCACCGGGTCACCAAAATATCGACAAGGACAGGGGTTCATTGCACCCACCAGCATGAAATTCGCAGGAAAGGTCATCGTCGTCTTAGCCCGACTGATGGTCACCACCCGGTCCTCCAAGGGCTGCCTCATCACCTCCAATACTCGATGGCCAAACTGAGGTAACTCGTCCAGAAATAATACCCCATGATGGGCCAGACTTATCTCTGCTGGCTTATGCTATGCCAAATGGCCTTTTTGTGGTACAATAGTGAGTGGGTTGGCGAGTGTGAGCTGTTGTATATTTTAAGAGGCCTCATGCGGTCTGCAGTACCAACTGGCTTCCATGAGGGTGTATACAGTTGCAGGAGCTGTGCGTGAACACTCGCGCGTTCATATCGCATTCCAGCGCGGATGAGGACCTGGCCAGATTGCTGGCGGAGCGTCTAGGCAAAGAAAGGGTCTTTATAGACCTATGGAATTTGGACGCTGGAGCTTTGCTGCCCCGGGCACTTGGTGACGCTATTGAGCTAGCGAAATGGTTTGTCGTAATAGCATCTCAACAGGCTATGGACAGCGACTGGGTTCGATACGAAGTTAGCATGGCGGTAACTCAATTTCTCGAAAGAAACGATTATAGCATCATAGTAGCACGTATTGATGAGTGCGTATTCACTCACGTAAAATGTTACCGAAGTGGTATAGTTCACTCAAATGATAATGTTACCGGAGGAACTATGCCCAATGACGACGAGATGACCATTGATGAACGACGAAAGTATCTGCGCAAGATG